>OJRC01000019.1_pt1 | contig 144805 bp, 152 predicted proteins | sample 1599081 | NCBI WGS metagenome assembly OJRC01 (sample SAMN03922519, study PRJEB24848) | human gut metagenome | isolation source: stool sample | host: Homo sapiens | place: Germany | collected 2010-02 | reverse complement strand
ATATGGACGAGAAAACGCCCCATATGCACCTTTCTTTTGTCCCGCTGACTGCGGATGGAAGACTCAGCGCCAAAGAAATCGTAGGAAATAAGAAAAAGCTAACCCAGTGGCAGGACAAGTTCTGGGAACACATGGTGCTCAAATACCCGGACCTGGAACGTGGTGAAAGTGCCAGCCAGACCGGACGTGACCACATCCCGCCCAGAGTGTTCAAAGAGATGACCCGTCTGACCAAGCAAAAAGCCAAACTGGAGGAATTGCTAGCTGGTATTGGAGCCTTTAACGCAAAAAGCAGAGCTGCCGAGATTGCGGCTCTGCTGGATAAGTATATTCCGGCTGTGGAACAAATGCACAGCACCCTGAAGAAGTATCAGGTGGCATTTACGGAAACCACCGTGGAGAACAAAAAGCTGAAACAGGAGAACGCCCAGCTGGAGCAATCCCTAGAGAAAGCAACCCAAGAAAGCACTTTGAAGCAGCTGGCCGATGCCAAACTACAACGGGATTATGAGGATGCTGTGGCTGTACTGGATCGTATTCCGAAAGAAGTGCTGGCGGAGTACATGCACAAACCGGACAGACGGAGGATAAATGCCTATGATAGATGAGTGGAACGGCCTTGCCGTTTTACTGGCAGATATGATTGAAAAATATGCTGGGGAGCTGGACTTGGATGCTTTTCCTGATCCGGTGTTCCCCGAGGATAAAATCACAAACCACGACACAAATAAAAATGTTTACAAAGAAAATATTGAAACGCCAAAAGCAGCATGATACAATAATCGTGAGAAATGTGTCCAAACTAATTTTCCAAGGGAAAAAATGCTTCCCTTGGAAAATACATAAGAAATTGTTGAGCAGTATAAGCGAGGAAGAGCCATGGCAAAAGAAAAGATAAAAGTTTATACCTATACACGAGTGTCTACCGCCATGCAGATTGACGGCTACTCGCTGGATGCCCAGAAATCCCGCATGAAAGCCTTTGCAGAATTTAATGATTATGAGATTGCTCACGAATATGAGGATGCAGGAAAATCTGGTAAATCGATTGAAGGCCGTACGCAATTTAACCAGATGATGGAGGACATCAAAACCGGCAAGGATAGCGTTTCCTTTGTTCTGGTCTTCAAGCTGTCCCGTTTTGGCAGAAATGCGGCGGATGTCCTTTCCACCTTACAGGTCATGCAGGATTTTGGCGTTAACCTGATCTGCGTGGAGGATGGTATTGATTCCTCCAAAGATGCGGGAAAGCTGATGATTTCCGTCCTATCGGCAGTGGCGGAAATTGAGCGTGAAAACATCCGTGTCCAAACCATGGAAGGTCGTATCCAAAAGGCCAGAGAGGGCAAGTGGAACGGCGGCTTTGCCCCCTACGGCTATAAACTGGTGGATGGCAAGCTGGAAATCAACGAGGAGGAAGCTCCGGCGATTCGCACCATCTATGAGCAGTATGTTACAACCGATTCTGGCGCAAATGGGATCGCAAAATATCTTGAAAATCATGGGATCAGCAAAGTCCAGCGCCAGAACGGGAAAAATCCTCTTTTTGATGCTCGTCTGATCCGCATGATTCTGAAAAATCCGGTTTACTGCGGCAAGATTGCCTATGGCAGGCGAAAAACCGAAAAGGTGCATGGAACCAGAAACGAGTACCGTTTGGTAGAACAAGAAAACTTTTTGTTGGTGGATGGTCTGCATGAGGCCATTATCCCGGAGGATGTATGGCAGGCAGCGCAGGTCAAGTTGGCTGCTCAAGCCAAACGGTATGAACACGTCAACAAAGGTAAAAACGAATGCACGCACCTGTTGTCCGGCATTGTAAAATGTCCCATATGCGGTGTTGGAATGTACGGTAATAAGTGCGTAAAACGGAAAGCAGACGGCAGCAAATACAAGGATTTCTACTACTATGGCTGCAAACATCGCTCTATGACCCGTGGGCATAAATGCGATTACAAGAAGCAAATTCGGAAAGAGCTGTTGGACGATGCTGTGGCGGAGGTAATCTGCAAGCTGGTCAGCAATCCCAAATTTGCAGCGATGATGCAGGAAAAGATCAACATGAAAGTCGATACCACGGCGATTGAGCAGGAAATCAGCAACTATGAAAAGCAGCTTCGTCAGGCTTATTCCACCAAATCCAAGCTGATTGAAGAAATCGACTCTCTTGACCCAGACGACCGGCATTACAGCAGGCGGAAATCAGACCTTGATGATCGGCTCTATGGGATGTATGATAAGATTGAAGAATTAGAATCCCTGCTGATTGCAGCCAGAGCCAAGAAACAGACCATTGAGGCAGAAAAGCTGACCGGCGATAATATCTACAAGGTCCTGATCTACTTCGATCATCTCTATGGAAAGATGAACGACAGAGAGAAACGGCAGTTGATTGAGGAACTGATCTCTGAAATTCAGATTTACCCGGAGCGTCAGCCCAATGGGCAGTGGCTGAAATCTATCAAGTTTCGGCTGCCTATCATAGAGGAAGATATGAATATCAGTTTGGACAATGAACAGCAAGTTGAGACGGTTGTCTTGCTTTCCAAGGGCGAGGTCGACTCGAAAAAGATTCGGGTTGAGTTCTCTTTGGAAGATATGGATATGTCCGAATTTCAGGATGGGGCAACCTACACCCAGATCAAAGACTATGTGTTGGAGCATAGCGGGTTAAAGGTATCCAATCTTTATATCTCACAGATTAAGCGGAAATGTGGGATTGAAGTTGGCAAGAATTACAATCTGCCGAAATCCGAGGATTCCAGACAGCCACAGTGTCCGCCGGAAAAAGAGAAAGCAATCCGAGAAGCGTTCAAATATTTTGGGATGATCTAACATCCCGCAGTATGGAGGTTTCTTATGGATAGATTGATTTCTTGTGAGTTCAACATGGATACCGCTTGTGTGGAACTGAAATTTGCAAGTGGCAGCATGATTGCCATTGATACCATCGCCGTGGAGAATGAAGTTGCTGACAACATGTATCAGCGGTCAGAACTGGACTATCTGATCTACAATGATCCGATTGGATATGCTGATTTGATACTGAACGGTGATCCCGAAACCTATTTGAAAACTGTAACTGAATACAAACCGCTTGATAGCTAACCAACACTTTGCCCGTGGGAGAAATTCTGCGGGCAATTTTTTTGTATCTTTTCTGTGAACTCTATTGATTTTGGCTGTCTAATGTGGTAGACTATGTGTGAAGTCTAATAGTGTAGACAAGGAGGGCGTGAATATGGATTTTCCGAAGATTCACGAAAGTGAATATCGTTTTTGTTTGATTATGTGGGAGCATGAGCCGGTTACTGCTGTCAAGCTTGTAAAGCTGTGTCAGGATCAACTCGGATGGAAAAGGACTACGACTTATACCGTTATCAAGCGTCTTGGAGAGCGTGGTGTGCTGAAGAATGACAATGGCACTGTTACTTCTCTCGTTTCCAAAGATGAAGCCCAGGCGTGTGAGATCGATGAACTGGTTGAGAAGAAATTCGAGGGTTCTCTGCCTGCCTTTATCGCTGCTTTTACAAAGCATCAGGCTATGTCCGAAGATGAGCTTGATGAGGTACAGCGCATGATCGACCGCATCAGGAAAGGAGGTTCACAATGAACGAACTCTTTTTGAAAATTATCAACATGAGCATATCTGCAAGCTGGCTTATCCTGGCTGTGCTGATACTCAGGCTTGTTTTGAAGAAGGCTCCCAAGTGGGTCAATGTTCTGCTCTGGGGCATCGTAGCAGTGCGGCTGGCTTTCCCGTTCTCCATAGAGAGTGCGCTGAGCCTGATCCCCAGCGCAGAGACAATCAGTCCGGGTATCATGATGGATACTGTGCCTTCTGTCCAGACGGGAGTTGCGGCCATCAACAACGTTATCAATCCGGTGATCGGCAGTTCACTTGCCTCTGCTCCGGGCGCCAGCGCAAATCCGCTTCAAATCTGGATTCCAATTTTGAGTATCGTCTGGGCGGTCGGTGTTGCCGCACTTCTCCTGTATACCGCAGTCAGCTATTGGCGTCTGCGCTGCAAAGTCAGCGAAGCGGTCATCCTCCGGGATAACATCTATCAAAGTGAGAATGTCGCATCACCCTTTGTGCTGGGTATCATTAAGCCGAAGATTTATTTGCCCTACCACATGGATGGGCAGGATCTGAGCCATGTGGTTTCCCATGAGCAGGCGCACATTCGCCGCAGAGACCACTGGTGGAAGCCGCTGGGTTTCCTCCTACTGACAATCCATTGGTTTAATCCGCTGATGTGGCTTGCCTATGTGCTGCTGTGTAGAGATATTGAACTTGCCTGTGACGAAAAGGTTATCAAGGAACTCGACAACGAACAGAGAGCCGACTATGCACAGGCTCTTGTGGTCTGCAGCGTCAACCGTCGCATGATTGCGGCCTGCCCACTTGCCTTTGGTGAAGTTGGTGTTAAAGATCGTGTGAAGTCTGTGATGAATTATAAGAAACCTGCGTTCTGGATTATTATTCTGGCAGTCATTGCCTGTGTGATCGTTGCGGTCTGCTTTTTGACCAACCCGATGGGATTCCAATTCGATGAAGCAACACACACCATCGTTTCCGCAAATCATTTTGATATGCGAAATGCGGATGACGCGGTGGCTATTGAAATGAATCCCGCACAGATTAGTGAGTTGAGTTCTCGGCTGGCCGGGGTCAAGAACACGAAGAAGAGCGATGAATATGGTGGATTCACACCGGGATATCAAATCAGCGCACTCCTGGAGGATGGCACGTATATCCGGATAAACGGTTATTCTCTCTCCGACAATGATATGGTAGATATCGAGTGGAACGAAGAACGATATGTGGTATCCGATGAGGAATTCCAAGATTATTTAAGTAGAATCTGTGCAGGAGGAGATGTTTCTTCTGCTGATAATGCGGTTGCAGGAAAAACCTATCTCTACGAAGGCGAAGGATTCATGGGCAACTTTACGATCACCCTCTATAATGATGGCACCTTCACCTATTACGAAGGAATGGCCAGCAGCTATATTGGAATTGGCGCTTGGGAACAGAATGGAGACAGCATTATCCTGACCGATGATGGGCACGGCGGCTATGGGCTGGTGAACCATTTCCGATGTGACGGTAATGACCTCGTGTTTGTTGAGCAGGACTCCAACAACTTCGTTTATGTCAAAGTTAAGGACGGCGAAAGGTTCCATTCCACGGGAGAAGCTTTCAAACCCAACGATACGACTGCGGCCGTAACCAAATGGTTTGATTACCTTGAAACCCCTGATGAAATGAAATGGGACGGTAGCCTTGAAATCAACCTCACCGAGTTTCCGGATGTGACCTTCCGTTGGTCTTACGGAGAGATGCTGGCTGTTAAGGGTAGTAAAAGCACTTCACTTTATACCGGGATGCCAATCTGGAACACATACTTCTGTGACCTCTCCGGTGACGGTCTGCCCGAATTGTGTTCTACAATCAGCTGGGGTTCTGGCATGATTGATAACCGTGTCATCATCTATGACTATGCAAACGGAGCAAGCTATGAGCTGTCTGATCGAGGAAATTTCGATTTTACCCTCAGATTTAATGAAGCTGATGGATACCTCTATGTAGATAAAAGGAAATATAATACTGACGAACTGGTTCAATCGGGGCGCTTGGTGTTCAAAGATGACTGTCTCCAAGTTGAAGGTTTTTCTTCCAATGTAGATGAACCTGCCAAGTATTATCTGACCATCGGTGCAGAAGGTGTTAAGAGCATCGAGCTTACAATGCCTAACTCAAGTGGTGGATGTGAAAACGCTGATGGTTCCCTGTTCAAGAAAGGCGAACGCATCTGGCTCGAAAATCTCGATGGTTACACTGATCTGCGTGGACTAACAATAACTGCCCTTGGTGAAAACGGAGAAATCATCTGGACTGCATCAATTCCCAATGAAGATGAAAACCAAGGATTTACCCATCTGGTAAATGATGATTGGGAAATCACAAATATCGAATAATTAGTTCCCAGCAAATAAACCGCTGCAATTCTCATTCCAAAGTGGGATGGATGTTGTAGCGGTTTTTCTTTTTATGGTTCAAATGCCACCATTGTTTCCTTTGGCAGTTTCTCATTTTCACAGTTCAGAAGATACGCTATCGCCTTGTTCGCAAAGCGATTTGTTTTCATGGTATCCCAATCAGCAAGCCGGATGATCTCTGCTGTGCCGTTCTCAAAATCCAATGATATTTCGCCCCATTCGCCGTCGCAGTCTGCTTGGTATTCGTAGATTGCGGCGGCGATTTTCTTTTTGCGCTTAGTTTTGGATTTCTGTTTCAACCGGACAGCATGGATTGCATCCTCGGCAACCAGAAGTTCCGTCAGTTTGTCTACTGCTTTCCGATAGGCTCGTTCTGCACCGCTGGCTGTGCTGCCCTCAAACAAAACCGCCAGTTCTTCAAAGGTGGGGCGGTCTTTCCATGAGCCGACACGCCCACAGGTCATGCAGATCGCAAGACGCTTTTCAAGCAAGGTCTGTTCCCGGTAATTCAGTTTCTCAAATGCCCGCTGCACCTTTTCTGCTTGTATGCCGTTCCAGAGGATGTCGGTATAGTTCCAGCTATCGTCAAGGGCAACATCTTCGCCTGTTTCCTCGCCATCCTCGTCTGTTACATAGAACGGTTGCTGATTGCGGATGCCACGGACAACTTTCAGATATTCTTCCGCAAGGGCAAGCTCGCAGTTGTACTTCTTGGAAAACTCGCTGACCGCATCCTTGGTGTTATGGTACAGCCATGCCATTGACCGCACCATTTTGTAATTGGTCAAAGAGGACACCGACCATTTTTCTTCGCCCATGCGGAAACGGAGCATAGCATCCCGGATAAACGGGAAAATGTAGGTAGCATACTCTGCACCCTTGGCGGGATCGTAGTCCATCAGCTTTTGGAGCATTTGCTCCCGGCAGGACAGCTTTATATCTATAAATCGCTCTGTGCCGTACAGATCGCCGCCATCCACACCAAGAAAATCTTTGATGCGCTTATTAAGCTGCGGTTCATAATAGTGGAGGAAGAACGAAAAATATTTCAAGTCCTTTTCGTGTAGAGCAGACAGGATATATTCATTCAGACTGTCCACCGCTGGCGGCTCCGGTTCCAACTGGAAGATGCGCTCTGCCACATAGGGGATGATGCCGCTAACAGACGGATTGACAGGGTGTTTCAGTATGTATCCGGTCATATTCCATGTAAAATCATTCAGCATAGCGCACCTCCCTTCAAGTGAATCAGATGGTAACCATTAACTAATCTTAAAAGCGATGAAATACACAGGGAAATCAAATCCATCTCGTGTAAGAATCAGGGTCGCAACCCGAGCAGCCGCATTTGGATAAGGTAGCACATTGAATGGACGCTTTATCTGGAGTGGAAAATCGTACTGCCGCACATGATCGGAATATCTCTTCCAGAAGGATTCAAAATCCGCAGAGTTTACATATGCAACAAGGAAAGTAGCTGTCCCGAGTGCATTATAATTGACAATGGCTTTGTCAATATGAGCGTCAATGTACACTGTTGATACACTGTCCAGCTTCAAACCTTCAAATATAGCAATTTCCCGCCCAGCTTTGGTCAAGAGTATATCAACCTCTGCTGCATCCATTCCGCTTGCTGATATGCCATGCCTTGTCTGGTCTTTTACTTCGTTATATCCCTTAAAAGAAAGCATATCTCTAAAGTAGTCGTTTATGCTGTTCTCAGAACTTGATGCGGTGAACGAAGCGTTCAAGCAAACGCGTTCGCCCACCTGTATCAAATCATCGAGTACACTCTGAGCTGCTGCCATATCAGCATTTAATCGTTCCTCGTTTGATGGCGGAATCATTGTGGATTCGGCTGTACTGTCAGAAGCAAAATAGTAGACCTTTCGAACGAGAAGTCCCGATTCGCTTGCCTTGAGCGCCTTCCCTATCGCATCTTGCAGTACGGAATCGAAAGACTGTAGTAATGCTATGTCAGATTCTGCACCTTCAAATGTGAAATCCAGAGCATTTTTATTCCAGTTATCACCTTTCATCCCTGCATAATAAGCCAGACCAAGATCTTCATACTCATATTCGCACCGTTGAAAGGCTTGGGCTACATGAGCTTTTCCGAATTGCTGAAGAAATTGAACAACACGTTTATTAAAATTTGCAGGTACACTGTATGTAAAATCAAATTCTCCCATCTCACATTCCCCCGATATAAGTCTGTTTTGTGGTCTTGGCTTCTTTCTTCAAAGCAGCCTGCTCCATCTCTTTTTCATAATCACCCTTGGCATAGGCAACATTGCTGAGTGCCCGGAGCATCTTATCTTTTGCCAGTTTCTTCATAACCTCTGCAAGATCAGCGTCCAGAGTACCACGCTTCACATAGCGGTTTATGGTATTTAGCCGCTTCTCGTAAATCTGTTTCAGTGGATGATCGTCCGCAAGCTCCCGTTGTTCTCGCCCTTTCAGATTGCCGATCTGCCGACAGGTGCGGTGCAGCTTATCTCCCGGCGCATAGCCGCCGCAGTATTTGGTGTGTCTTGCGTTGGTAGTCAAAAACCATTTGCCGCAGATCCGGCACTTCTTTGGAGCATGACCGACACACAAGCCCTCAAAGAAATCAGACCGGAACATTCCCACGAACGATACATAGTGCATCCGTTTGACGAGCTTTGCCACATCCTCGCCGGGACGGATGGTAGCCACATACTGAACAGAGTTGTTCGCAACAGACATCCAAGCATTGCCCTCCATGATAGAGAACTCCGGTGGGAAATAACTGCCAAACATCTTTGCAAAGCCCTCTGCGGTGCGGTCAGCTTCGTTGCCGTCTGATTTTTCCGCAAAATCAAGCATTGCTTGTTGGTATTCCCCAAGGGAGTATGCCAGATGCCCGAATACAGCGGTATAGCGTTGGAGCATCATCGCATCCGCATATTTTGGAACTTCTTCAAGCTGCAAGGAGTTGGCTGCGGCTTTTATAGCAAACTCCACATATTTCAGCACATTGTCGGCAGTAAAGACTTTTTCAATCCGTTTTCTGTGTTTTGGAATGTCCATGTAGGAAAAAGGAGAAGTTTTGCTGAGAATATCCAGCATTTCCAGAGCAGCGTCCCTTGCCATAGGAAAGAGCGCAGAAGCATCCTGTCCTGCGTTCAGCATACCAAGCAGCAGATTGATTTTCTGGCATTGCTCGTTCATCTGGGCAAGAGTATCTGCCGAAACATTCAGCGCATCACAGGCAAGAGTGCCGACAGGAAATGTTTTGCCCTCATATATGACCGTATCCTGCCAAAAATCCAATGTCATCAGTTCTTGATTCATACTCGCCCTCCTGTCCTGTTTTTTCATTTCTTTCATTATACCATGCAAATATGAAGAAATCTACATCCCGCGGAAAGTTGTCCTGTTTTTTGAAATGGGGTTGTCCTCCGATTAGCCTGTTTTTTGAAAAATCCGGCATAACCATAGTAGAAAGAGCGAAACACCTGCCAATCACGGCGGGTGTTTCGTGCTTTCTGAATACTATGAACGGAGGTTTTTCTATGACAATCTATGAAACCATCAAGGCGGCAATCAGCGTAAAGCAAGCCGCCGAACACTACGGGCTGAAAGTCAATCGCAACGGCATGGCTTGCTGCCCGTTCCACAACGACAGGCATCCCAGCATGAAGCTGAACGAGGAATATTTCTTCTGCTTTGGCTGCGGAGCCAAGGGGGACGTGATCGACTTCGTGGCAAGGTTGTTCGATCTGAGCAGCCATGAAGCAGCACAAAAGCTGGCTTCGGATTTTGGGCTTGACCCGAAACCGCCCACTGCCGCAGCTATGGTCAAGCCCAAACGTCCCTATATCCGTCAGTTCCGGGAGGACGAAATGCTGTGCTTCCGGGTGCTGATGGATTATCTGCATCTGCTGGAAGATTGGAAAGTGCGATATGCACCGAAAACACCGGACGATGCCCTGGATGACCGTTTTGTGGAAGCCTGCCAGATGCTTGATTATATCGAATATCTGGCAGACGTTTTGACAGTGGGCGATCTGGAAGAACGGGTTGCCGTGGTGGACGAGCTGATGAAGGAGGGCAAGATTGCTTTCCTTCGAGATTATGTGGCACGGAAACGAAAGGAAGGGTTGTCCCATGGGGAAGAAAGGTAAAACACCGGATATGAATCTGCCTGTCTGGTTTGATGGACAGAACATCAACGAAGCTCTGTTTTGTGAAGAATTTCTGCATGAGCGCAGAATCATCTTTGCAAACGGAGCTTTTTTCACACCTGATGGTCGGGTGACGGACGATCTCCCTCTGCGTGGGGAGATTTACGACAAGCTGAAATTCTGTGCCGTGAACAATATCCCCCGGAAGATCGCCAACATTCTGGAAGTGTTGAAACTGGAAGCGCAGGTGCCTGACTTCCCACCGGAGCAGGATCGGATTCATGTGTCCAACGGCACATTAACGCTGAACGGGACATTTACCGAGGGCAGACCGGCTATCGTGCGGAGCCGTCTGCCTGTTGCCTACAATCCCGATGCGCCCGCACCCGTGATCTGGCTGAACTTTCTGGATGGGCTGCTCCATGCGGAGGACATCCCCACCTTGCAGGAGTTCATCGGCTACTGCCTGATTCCCTCCAACAAGGGACAGCGCATGATGGTCATTAAGGGCAACGGCGGCGAGGGAAAATCTCAAATTGGAGCTGTGCTTTCTGCTGTCTTTGGTACGAATATGAAAGACGGCAGCATCGGCAAGATTTCTGAAAACCGCTTTGCCCGTGCCGATCTGGAACACATCCTGCTGTGCGTGGATGATGATATGCGGATGGAAGCTCTGCGCCAGACCAACTATGTAAAATCCATCGTGACGGCACAGGGCAAGATGGATTTGGAACGTAAAGGCAAGCAGAGTTATCAGGGCTGGATGTTTGCCCGGCTGCTGGCATTCAGCAACGGCGATCTGCAAGCCCTGTATGACCGCAGCGACGGTTTTTACCGCAGACAGCTTGTGCTGACTACCAAGGAAAAGCCCGTTGGCAGAGCCGACGATCCCGACCTCGCTGAAAAGATGAAGGACGAAGCCGAGGGCATCTTCCTGTGGGCATTAGAAGGATTGCAGCGGCTCGTTGCCAACAACTTTAAGTTTACGGAGAGTGACCGTATCCGTGAAAACCGTGAAGCGGTCAAACGTGACAACAACAATATCTTTGATTTCATGGAATCGGAGGGATATATCCGGCGCAAAGCGGATGCGTCCATCAGCTCCAAGGATTTCTATGAAATTTATCGGATGTGGTGCGAGGAAAATTCCCTTGCTCCGCTGAAAGCCCGTAGCTTCAGCGACACCATGGTTGCCAATACACAGAAATACAATCTGGAGCATTGCAACAACATCACCAACTCTGCCGGACGGCGGGTGTGGGGATTCATGGGAGTGGAAGCCATTGCACGACCTCATATAAATGGGTTTTACGGAGATTCGCCGTGTACGTACGTACCGGAGGACATTCCGGAGGAATGGCGGCAGGTCGAGTAAATCCCATTGCTGGTACGTATGTACGCAGCAAAAGAGCGTAAAACGCTCGTTATAGAAACAGCACACATCCTCTCGTTCGGGCTGTTTCTATGTCCACAGGCTTTTGAAAAAAGTGTCTGTGGACACCGGCTGCAAAAGGAAGTTAACGAAGAACAGCTTCATGCAGACGGGCTGACCATGGGAAAAGGCGCAGACATTTTGCCTTGGTCAGCAGAGGTCACCGCAGTGACCGCATACCCCCTCCGGAGGAGCCCTCGGAGAGCCCACGGCACTTTGCAGCCAGTATGGATGAAAGTGTCATAGTGGGTTATTACACTTTGAAAAAGTGCCGTTCCCCAGCCCTCCGCTGTCTGCAAATCTCAAAGAAAGGAATACGCCAATGGCAAGAAATGATGGAATAGATCGTACCGTAGCCCGGAATCAGGACTTGGAAACCCCGGCTGATGTGGCAAAGGTACAGGAACACAATGAGCGTGAAAAGGACAGCTACAGCAATCAGGACATCGTACCAGAGCGTACTTCTCTGAACGTTCATTTCAAAGCACCCACGGACGATTATGTAAAAATGTTTGAGCAGATGGAACAGGACGGCGTGATCTCCACCAGAGGTCTGAAACCGGATGCCATCAAATACGGCGAGTTGGTGTTTGATGTGAACTCCGCTTATTTCTACAACCACGGCGGCTATGAATTTGCAAAGCAGTTTTATGCTGATGCCTATAAAGCCGCCGTGGAGATCGTGGGCGGTGAGCAGTATATCCTCTCCGCTGTGATGCACGCCGATGAGCGTAACCGGGCAATGTCCGAAGCACTGGGCGAGGATGTGTACCACTATCACCTCCATGTGGTTTATATCCCAGTGGTGGAAAAGCAGATCCTTTGGTCGAAGCGGTGTAAAGATGAATCCCTCCGTGGGACGGTAAAGGAAACCATTACACAGGTCAGCCGCAGTAAGAAATGGGAATCCAAACCCGTTCTTAATGAGGACGGCAGTCCAATGTTGAACGGAAAAGGGAAAAAGATTTTGAAGTCGTCCTACAGTGTGTTGCAGGATGACTTTTTCAATTTTATGCGAAATGTCGGTTACACCGATGTGGAGCGTGGAGAGCGTGGCAGCACCGAGGAACATCTGACGGTAACACAGTTCAAGGTACAGGCTGAACGGCAGCGTCTGGAAGCTGTGACCGGACAGGTGGCACAGGCTGAGCAGAGTTTGGAGGATACCAAGGTTGCCACAGCAAAGCAGAAAAAGAAACTGGAAGCTCTGCAAAAGGAAACCAAGGCAGCAAGGGCAATTGCTCTGACAGTGCAAGATATTGAAGCTATGGGCAAGAAAGCCACATTCGGAAACAATATCACGCTGACACCGGATGAATGCGACACACTCAAACGCTATGCGGTCAACGGCATTATCGCCAATGCCGACAATAAGCGTCTGAAAGAAAAACTGGCTTCCGCAGAAAAGACGGTTTCCATCTGGAAGCAGCGGTATGAAGCGGTAAACGAAAAATATATGGAACTCAAACAGAAAGCCCAACCCTTTCTGGATGCACTGGAAATCGCATCCGAAAGAGTTCGGGCTTTTATTTCTGCCGTCCTCGCCAGAGAAAAGGAAACAAGGGAACTTAAAACACCCGCCCGCAAGCGTGGACAGGACATGGAACTTTGATGGAGGGATTGCCTATTGAAGAAATACTATGAGGAAGCGAAATATAATGCGGCATTTGACCGCTGTGTGGATGTTATGACTCAGTTGCTCCAGAAATACGGGCATCAGGTTTTGGATAAATTAGAGCAGGACGCTCCACAAACGGCGGATTGCTCCAAGGATGATAAGCAAGCGCAGCCATTAACGGATAAGGCTGCGTAAAAATTTACGATTTACACGTTGCGTATTCGATGTAGCTGTGCTATAATGATTACGCAACGTGTATTTTTGCTTTTAGGGAGATAATCAGATGGATTGTAAAAACAGAATTATAAAGTTGCGGGAAAGCACAGGATTGAACCGGAAGGACTTTTGCAAGCTCGTCAATATCCCATACCGGACAATGACCGAATGGGAACTGGACAACCGCCATGCACCGGATTATGTGCTTAGACTTTTGGAGTATTATATCCGCAACGAGGGATTGATGGTAAAAGAAATGTACGAAGGAGGTGGCGATTCTGAAAAAGAAACAACTTAAATGCTATCTTTATACAAGAGTGTCCACCTCTATGCAGGTTGACGGGTACAGCTTGGATGCACAGAGAGACAAGCTGCGGAAGTATGCGGCATACGAAGATATGATCGTTGCCGGGGAGTATTCTGACGAAGGATTTTCCGGCAAGAACATCCAAGGGCGGCAGGAGTTCCAACGGATGCTGAACGACATCCAGGACGGTAAAGACGGCGTTTCCTATGTGCTTGTCTTTAAGCTCTCCCGATTTGGCAGAAATGCAGCCGATGTTCTGAACTCTTTGCAGCTCATGCAGGATTTTGGTGTCAACCTGATCTGCGTAGAGGATGGCATTGACAGCTCCAAGGATGCCGGAAAGCTGATGATCTCTGTGCTGTCTGCGGTGGCAGAGATTGAGCGAGAAAATATCCGCACACAGACAATGGCAGGACGGGAGCAAAAGGCTCGTGAGGGCAAATGGAACGGCGGTTTCGCTCCCTATGGATACAAACTGGAAAACGGAAACCTTGTCATTGCAGAGGATGAAGTGGAAGTAATCCGTGTCATTTATGACCGTTACATTCACACCAATGAGGGCGTTGCCGGAGTTGCAAAATATCTGAACCGCAACGGGTTTATCAAGAAGCTGCGTCAGAACAATACTATTCCCGGATTTTCAAGGAATTTCGTGCAGGATGTACTGGACAATCCCGTTTACATGGGCAAAATTGCTTATGGCAGACGGAGAACCGAAAAGAAGCAGGGTACAAGAAATGAGATGCACGTGGTTGAGCAGTCGGAGTTCCCTGTTTACGATGGGCAGCACGAAGCCATTATTTCCGAAGAAGATTGGTATCTGGCACAGGAAAAGCGCAAGATCAATTCTTTCAAGCGGGAAAAGGTCAACAATCCAGCCCATGCACACATCCTGTCCGGTATCTTGAAATGCCCATGCTGCGGCAAGAGTATGTACGGCAATATCGCCAAGGCACACAGCAAAGACAAGAAAACACGGTATTATTACTACTGCAAAAATACAGTTACGCCGACAGGGCATGAGTGCAGTTTCCGGCTGAATATCGAACAGACAGAGATCAACAAATTTGTGGCGAAGATTATTTCCGCTATGGTCAACAATCCCCGATTTGTAGAAGCAATTCAAGCGAAAATCGGAACAGCGGTTGATACAGAGGATATGGAAAAGCAGATCGCCGTCCTGCAAGGGCAGCTAAAGCAAGCCTTTGGAACGAAAAGCCGCCTGGAGCGCCAGATGGATACCCTGGACATCAATGATGCCCACTATGACAGAAAAATTTTGGACTTGCAGCGTCGTTATGATGAGCAGTATGATACGATAGAGGAAATCGAAGTTCAGATTGGTGAGTTGCAAGGGCAGATCCGCAGCATCCAGCAGGAGAAAATCTCTGGTGATAACATTTATCGACTCTTACTGGCATTTGATGAAGTCTACCATTCCGCAACAGAAGCGGAACAGAAAGAGTTTATGAAAGCCTTTATCGAGCGAATTGAGATGTTCCCGGAAAAGAGAAAAGACGGAAGCTGGATAAGGAAGATTGTGTTCAACTTCCCTGTGCCTGTTGATGGCGAGGAAGTGAAAGAACTTCCCTTGGAAACTGAAACAACCGCTGAAACCGCGGCGTTGCTGTCGAAGGAATAGATTGGAAACATGGGAGATATGAAACGATGGCGGACATGAGCGGGCAGGAATTATTTGAACTCGCGATGCGGCATATCTATGGCGATGGTGTTCCGGAGGACAATGAGCTGGCTCTGCAGCTATTGACCCAGGCTCGTGACACGGGTCACGTGGAGGCCACCTACAACCTGGGCATCTGCTACCACTACGGCTTCGGTGCCGGTGTAGATCTGGCAAAAGCCTATGAACTGTACCTGGAATCCGCAAACGGCGGTTATGGCAAAGGCATGGAGCTGGTAGGCCGGTTTTATAATCAGGGCATCTATGTAAAGCGGGACCGCGTTCAGGCGGAATACTGGCTCAGGAAAGCCATGGAGAGCAGTGATCCGGATGCGGTAGAGGAAGCGGAAAAGGAGTTGGCCCGGGTGTTCCCCTGCTAATCGGGCCAGACAGGAGTGCCGGAGGAGAAAAATACCTTTCCGGCACAGCGGCTCTGCTGTCCGGTTTGGATTCTGAAGGATAGCTGAGGAAGGGGATTATGGAACAGTTGTCATACCGGCGGTTGACGGAGGAGGACAAGCGGCAGATCTGCGCCTGGCAATACGAGGGCGAATATGCCATTTACAATCTTCCACCTTATGAGGAGATGCGGGCGAAGCAGATCGGGTTTATGAATGAGAAGGCGGAGAAAAATTTTCTGGCTTTTCTAGACCACGACATGTTGGTAGGGTTCGTTAACATTTTGGAGGAACCTACGGAGGTTTTTATCGGCATAGGGGTAAATCCTCACCTCTGCGGCAGGCACTATGGCCGCAGGATGCTGATATGCGCCTACGAGATTTCCAGGGAGCGGTATCCCGGTAAGCCTCTGTATCTGGAGGTGCGCACCTGGAATACAAGGGCAATCCGGTGCTATGAGAGCGCCGGATTTCAGATTGACGGCGCGCCCTATGAGCTTACAACGGGGATTGGCAAGGGGATGTTTTACCGTATGGTAAAACATTAACGGAGAAAAAGCGATGAGCCATACGAAACTATGCTGTTCCTGCGGGGCGGTTTTTGAAGCGGCTGACGGGCCTGAACTCCAGTGTCCCCACTGCGGTTGGCGGATCAGTTCCAAGGAATACAAGGCGCTTCTGTCCGCCGCTCAGGGAGCGGTGAAATTCGGCTGGCAGTACCGCAGATGCTATGAGGCGGATATAGCGGAGTATGGCCGGATAGAGCGCTATTACTGCTTGCCGGAGTGCGAGGAAGCTCTCCAGTTTGCCGCTTTGGCCGCTGCCAGCGGTATTATCGGCGGATTGGCCTACGACGCCATCAAGCAGGTGATCCGGAAAATTGCCGTCGCCGTAAAGCGGAGTGGGGAAAAGAGCGAAGAGACCAGCATTTTTTACCTGATCGATCATCCGGAAGAAATGGACAGGTTCATTCAGTACATAGATGAATACTACGCATGCTTTGACAGGATCAGCGAGGAAGTGCGCAACGCCGTTTTGAGGAAATGGTGGTGGACAAGATGTCTCCCACGATGGAACGGCTTCTGCGGGAGGCCAACCCCAATCTGGATTTGGAGAATATCCGGAGCATCAGCCCTTTCCCCGAAGAGGAGATCTTCCGATGTATGCTGGAAGTAAGATGGGATATAGACCGGCGACATCAGCTGGATAAGGGAGATTTTGCGGGATTTTGGGAGAAAATTGACGAATAGAGCGAAAGCAAGTAAAATAGTGTAAGTTGAGACCATCCGGGGAGGCATCTGACCATGTCTCCCTGTTTTTGCGGCGGGGCTGGAGAATTGGCCCGGGAAGGAGAGCAAATACTATGGCGGAAGAACACAGCATCAAGGTCATTGCTCGGATCCACAGTGATTTTCAGAGTAAATTCGGTATCCCGCGGCAGAGCGGCCTGGTGCCTGAGCTGCGGGCGAAGATTGTTTTTGAGCCGGAATTCCGCATTCCGGAGGCGGTAAGAGGGTTGGAAGGATTTTCGTATATCTGGCTGATCTGGCAGTTCTCTCAGTCGGTACGGGAAGGCTGGTCGCCCACGGTGCGGCCTCCCAGACTGGGAGGGAATGAGCGCCGGGGTGTTTTTGCCACCCGTTCGCCATACCGTCCCAATGCGCTGGGCTTGTCCTCGGTGCGCCTGGAACAGGTGGAGCTGGACCCGGTCCTGGGGCCGGTGCTCCATGTGGCGGGGGCGGATCTTCTGGACGGTACCCCTATCTATGATATCAAGCCCTATGCCCCCTATTCCGACGCCCACCCGGAGGCGAAGGGCGGTTTTACCGACCAGGTGGAGCGCCGCCGCCTCACTGTGGACTGCCCTCCGCAGCTGCTGGCTGTCGTGCCGGAGGACAAACGGGAGGCGCTGCTGGGCATATTGGCGGAGGATCCCCGGCCGGCTTACCAGAGAGACCCGCAGCGGGTGTATGGCTTGACGTTTGCCGGCCTGGAGGTCAGGTTTACCGTTGCGGGCGAGACCCTCACCGTCTGTGAGGTACAGAGGGGAATGTAAAAAAATTGTCGATTATTTTACATAGATTTAACATTAACCATCTATTAATTTTTACAAAGCTATAGTATTATTTAGTGTAATATGGGGTAATTTGGGATTTTGGTAAAGAATATGTAAGGAGAAGCAGATATGGACATTTTCTCTGTGTTCACCCTTTGTGGCGGTCTGGCTTTTTTCCTCTATGGCATGTCCGTTATGTCATCCGGACTGGAAAAGGCGGCAGGCGGACGACTTGAGCAGATGCTGAAAAAAATGACAGCAAACCCCTTCAAGAGTTTGCTGCTGGGCGCGGGCATCACCATCGCGATCCAATCCTCTTCAGCAATGACGGTTATGCTGGTGGGTCTGGTCAACTCAGGTATCATGGAATTGAGCCAGACAGTCGGCGTGATCATGGGTTCCAATATTGGTACCACGTTGACAGCGTGGATCCTGTCCCTGGCAGGCATCGAAAGCGACGCGGTGTGGCTGCGGATGCTCAAGCCGGAGTCCTTCTCGCCGATCGTGGCCTTTATCGGCATCATTTTGATCATGGTGTCCAAGGATGACCGCCGGCGCAGTGCAGGCTCTATCATGGTAGGTTTTGCGGTGCTGATGTACGGCATGGAGCTGATGTCCGATTCTGTCAGCCCCTTGGCGGATATGCCTCAGTTTTCTGCGATCCTCACGGCTTTCACCAACCCGATCCTGGGCGTGGTGGTAGGCGCGGTGTTTACTGGTGTGATCCAGAGTTCGGCTGCCTCCGTGGCCATTCTGCAGGCGTTGTCTTTGACAGGCGGCATTACCTATGGTATGGCGCTGCCTATTATCATGGGCCAGAATATCGGTACCTGTGTTACTGCGCTGCTGTCCAGTATCGGCGTTAACCGCAACGCCCGGCGGGTGGCTGTGGTGCACATCTCCTTTAACCTGATCGGTACTGTGGTATTTCTGGTGCTGCTCTTTGGCGCCGATCTGTTTTTCCACTTCCCGTTTATGGATGTCCAGATCGACCCGGTGGGCATCGCTATGGTCCATAGTATTTTCAATATTGCTACCACCCTCATGCTGCTGCCGTTTTCCAAGCAGCTGGTGCGGATTGCCAATATGGTCATTCCCGATGTGGCTGGCGAGCAGAAGTTCACCTTCGTGGACTCCCGTCTGCTGGCAACCCCTTCTGTTGCCATTGCTGAGTGCAACAACAAGACGGTGGAGATGGCGAAGATCGCTGAGGAGACCATTGTCAAGGCGTTGTCCCTGCTGGACCGCTATGATGAAAAGGTAGCGGGAGAAGTAAAGGTAAATGAGGACAAGCTGGACCTCTATGAGGACAAGCTGGGCACCACGCTGGTCCAGCTGAGCAGCAAGGCGCTGTCGGATACCGACAGCCGCAAGGTATCCAAGCAGCTGCACACCATTGGTGATTTTGAGCGTATTGGTGACCATGCGGTGAATCTGTGGAAGGCAGCGGAGGAGATCCATGTCAAGGGCATCCACTTCTCTTCCCAGGCGGAGGAGGAGCTGCGTACCCTTACCGCTGCGCTCAAGGAGATTCTGGACATCACGACGGAAGCCTTTTCCCGGGATGATATACGCCTGGCCAAGCAGGTGGAGCCTTTGGAGCAGGTGATTGACTGCCTGATCGCGGATATCAAGTCCAATCATATCGTCCGCCTTCAGAATGGACACTGCACCATCGAGATGGGCTTTGTTCTCTCCGATATCCTGACCAACTGTGAACGTGTATCCGACCACTGCTCCAACATTGCGGTGGCCCAGATCGAGACGGAGCAGAACGCCTACCAGGCCCATGAGTACCTCAATGGCGTGAAGAATGCCGGTAACGAGGACTTCCAGCAGTCCTTTGACCACTACCGCGCCTGCTACAGTCTGAAGAGTGCCTCTGCTGAGGACTGATACAGGCAGCAGGGATAAAATTGTATAGCTGAACAAAAGCACCGGCGCAGTTGCCGGTGCTTTTGTTTTATGGCGACAAGTGTCCCTGAAAAAAAGACAATTGTTTGGTGCGGCGTACTCGAAATGGAGACAAAAAAGAGCGGGACCCGTCATATTTTCTGGTGTTACAGCGGCAAAAAACAGGGAAAAGCGAAATCGAAATAATTTTTTATTGACAAATGGGCAGTGTGGCGTTACGATACGCCCATATTTCAAATAGCCAAAGGCAATGATGGAGAGAAGTAATACAGGCGATCACCTTCAGTGAGCAGGAGACAGTGGGAACCCTGCGGCGGATCCTGTGTGAATAACACTCCGTAGCCTCGACCCGAAAGGCTTCGGCACAGTAGGGAAGACGGGAACGGCCCGTTACCGCCGTCAGGCTTGTTAGAGCTGAAGTGACCGCACTGCGGTAAATTAGGTGGCACCACGGATTCCGGCGATTCGTCCTAAAATTTTATTTTTAGAGACGCCGGTTCATTCGGAGGTGCTTTTTATGTGTGCGATCATGGGTTATACCGGAACAGACATCCCCATGGAGAAACTGCTGGAAGGTTTTGGACGGACCAAGTCCCGTGGCCCCGATGACAGCAGAGTACAGGAGGTCCCCGGCGGGGTACTGCTGTTCCACCGGCTGGCCATCATGGGGCCGGAGCCGGCGGGGATGCAGCCTTTTACCGCGGCGGACGGCAGCGCAGTGGTCTGCAACGGGGAGCTCTATGGCTTCCGTAAGCTGAAACGGCAGCTGGAGGCGAAAGGGTATGTATTTCAGAGCGGCAGCGACTGCGAGCTGCTGCTGCCCCTGTGGCGGGAGTACGGTACGGAGATGTTTGCCAAACTGGATGCGGAGTTTGCCATGATCCTGTACGATGCCTCCAGCGACAGCTTTATAGCTGCCCGTGATCCCATCGGGATCCGGCCGCTGTACTACGGCTACAGCGCCTCGGGACATATCCTGTTTGCCAGCGAGCCCAAGAACCTGCTGGATCTGACAGACAAAATTATGCCATTTCCCCCGGGATACTACTATAAAGATGGAAAATTTGAGTGTTTTTGCGATATTGCCAAGGTGGATGCGGTGTGCTACGATGATGTGGATACCATCTGTGCCAATATCCACGAGAAACTGATCCTTGCGGTGGAAAAACGGCTGGACGCTGATGTGCCGGTGGGATTCCTTCTCTCCGGCGGATTGGACAGCTCCCTGGTGTGCGCCATTGCCGCCCGGCTGCTGGGGAAACCCATCGAGACCTTTGCTGTGGGCATGTCCACCGATGCCATTGACCTCAAATATGCCCGCCAGGTGGCGGAGCATATCGGCAGCCATCACCATGAGATCTATATCACCGAGCAGGATGTGCTCCGAGCCCTGGAGGAAGTGATCTGTGCTCTGGGGACCTATGATATCACCACCATCCGGGCCAGTATGGGGATGTACCTGATGTGCAAGGCCATCCATGAGAGCTCCGACGTCCGGGTCCTTCTCACCGGTGAGGTCAGCGATGAGCTTTTCGGGTACAAGTATACCGACTTTGCCCCCTCGCCGGAGGCATTCCAGCGGGAGAGCGAGAAACGGGTGCGGGAGCTGCATATGTACGACGTCCTCCGGGCGGACCGGTGTATTTCCGTCAACAGCCTGGAAGCTCGGGTGCCCTTCGGTGACCTGGATTTTGTCCGGTATGTGATGAGCGTGGACCCGGCGAAGAAGATGAACGTCTATGGCAAGGGCAAGTACCTGCTGCGGCAGGCTTTTGTGGGTAACTACCTGCCGGAGTCCATCCTCCAGCGGGAGAAGGCGGCTTTCTCCGACGCGGTGGGCCACAGCCTGGTGGACGACCTGAAAGCCTATGCGGAGCGCTGCTATGGCGATGACTGGCAGGAGATCGCCGGGAAGTACCGCTATCACGCCATGCCTTTTACCAAGGAATCCCTGCTGTACCGGGAGATCTTTGAGAAGTACTACCCTGGTCAGGCGGAAATGGTGACAGATTTCTGGATGCCCAACAAATCCTGGGCGGGGTGCGATGTGAACGATCCCAGTGCCCGGGTACTCAGCAACTACGGTGCCTCCGGACAATGAGACCGGAGGATTTGATAGATGTTATGTATATTTCAGCTGCTGCGGCAGCGAAAGGAGATAAAGGGATGAGTGAAGAGAAAGTGACAGAAATGTTTGCCAGCATGGTGTTTAACGAGGACGTGATGCGCCAGCGCCTCTCCGCCCAATGTTATAAGGAGTGGAAAAAGTGTGTGACCGACGGCACCACTCTGGAGCTGTCCACCGCCCATGAGGTGGCCAACGCCATGAAGGACTGGGCGCTGGAGAAGGGGGCTACCCACTATACCCACTGGTTCCAGCCCATGACCGGTGTTACCGCTGAAAAGCATGACAGCTTTATTACGCCGGAGAGCCCCAGCCGGGTGCTGATGCAGTTTTCCGGCAAGGAGCTGGTCCGGGGCGAGCCCGATGCCTCCTCCTTCCCCTCCGGCGGACTGCGTGCCACCTTTGAGGCCCGTGGCTATACCGCCTGGGACCCCACCGCCTTTGCCTTTATCAAGGATGACAGCCTGTGCATCCCCACCATCTTCTGTTCCTATAGCGGGCAGTCTCTGGATAAAAAGACGCCGCTGCTTCGTTCCCTGGATGAGCTGAGCCGTCAGGCGGTGCGGATCATGCGCCTGTTCGGCAACACGGATGTAAAGAAAGTTACCAGTCAGGTGGGACCTGAGCAGGAGTATTTCCTCATTGACAAGAGTGTCTATGACAAGCGGGAGGACCTGATCCTCACCGGACGGACCCTGTTCGGCGCCAAGCCCCCCAAGGGCCAGGAGCTGGAGGATCACTACTTTGGTTCCATCAAGCCCCGGGTAGCCGCTTATATGAAGGAGCTGGATGAAGAACTGTGGAAGTTGGGAATCCTCTCCAAGACCAAGCATAACGAAGTGGCCCCTGCCCAGCATGAGATGGCGCCCATCTACACCGATGCCAACACCGCATGCGACCACAACCAGCTGACCATGGAGATCATGAAGAAGGTGGCTGGCCGCCACGGCATGGTCTGCCTCCTCCACGAGAAGCCTTTTGCCGGTGTCAACGGCTCCGGTAAGCACAACAACTGGTCCATCAGCACGGATACGGGCCTGAACCTCTTCAAGCCCGGTTCCACCCCCAGCCAGAACGCCCGGTTCCTGCTGTTCCTCACCGCCTTCATCAAGGGTGTGGATGAGTACCAGGAGCTGCTGCGGTGCACCGTGGCCAACCCGGGCAACGATCACCGCCTGGGTGCCCAGGAGGCTCCTCCGGCCATCATCTCCATCTTCCTGGGGGATGAACTGACCGCGATCGTAGACGCCATTATCCAGGGTACCGAATATGTGGAGCAGGGCAAGCGGACCTTGTCCATCGGTGTGGACGTGCTGCCCCATATTCCCCAGGACAACACCGACCGCAACCGTACCAGCCCCCTGGCCTTTACCGGAAACAAGTTTGAATTCCGTATGCTGGGCTCCAGCCAGTCCATCTCCGGCCCCAACATCGCCCTGAACACCATCATGGCCGAGGAGCTGGAGCAGTTCGCCGACATTCTGGAGAAGGCGGACGATTTCAACACCGCTCTCCACGACCTGATCCGTACTACCCTCCGGGATCATCAGCGTATCATCTTCAACGGAAACGGCTATGAGGATGCCTGGGTCCAGGAGGCCCACCGCCGGGGCCTCAGCAACCTCACCTGCACTGCCGACGCCCTTACCCGGTATCTCCAGCCCAAGCATGTGGAGCTTTTCCGCAAGCACGGCGTGTTTACGGAGGAGGAGCTCACCGCCCGTAATGAGATCCATCTGGAGAACTACTGCTCCGTTATCGGCATTGAGGCCCGGACCATGATCGATATGGTCAAGCGGGATATTTTCCCTGCAGTTTCCCGGTATTCCGGCGAAGTGGCTGGGGTGATCACCTCCAAGAAGGCGGCCATGCCTGACCTGGATTGCTCCGGTGAGGAGGATCTCCTGCGCCGCCTGTCCACCCTCTCTGCTGAGATGGTCCGCCAGTGCAAGGCCCTGGAAGCGGCCTTGGATGTGGCGCCCATGGAGAGTGCCTATGTGGCTTCTCATTACTACAAGTACACGGTCTTTGCCACCATGGAGGCCCTCCGTGCCGCTGTGGATGAGCTGGAGACCATTACGGACAGTAAGTACTGGCCCTATCCCACCTACACCGACCTGCTGTTCTCTGTGAAATAAATCCTGTAACGGAAAAGCGCCGCCGGTACCTGCCTCTTGAGGCACGGTACCGGCGGCGCTTTTATTCCTGTTTATCCTCGCTGTGGGCTGCCTTGGGATAAATAAGGAGTCACAGTTTATAGTTGACGGCGTTGACAGTTTTGCCGCCGCTTTTTCCCCGGAGAAGAGAGAAATTGTGGTTTTCCTTGTCCTCGCCGATGTGTACCACATTTTCTGCTGTCAATTCCACGGCGGAGCGCTGTTCATCGGTACACAGCACATTGACGCAGTCCACTACACTCACCAGCCGCTGGCGGATCAGTTCCGCATCTACATCCGGCTGGAGCTGTACCGTCACACAGTCCGTCAGCGACACGCCGTCGGCAGCGGACTCCAGCATGGCACGGTCCACAGTGACGGAGATTTTATCCCGGATCAGAAGCCCGCCTATGATCTGCAGCTTATGGTAGCTGCGGGCAACGGCACATACCGCCTCGGAGAGGGATTTGGGGGTCAGAATATCGCCGTTGACATACAGGGAGGACACCTGCTCCAGCCAGGGGGCACTGCTCTGATCCAGTATGAGGTCGCCGTTGATGTACAGCTTTCCGCCATAGCGGCGGACCAGGGAGCCATCCAGCTTGACGTTGTCCGCAACATAGGCGCAGTCGTCGGGAAGGACGGTGATTTCCGTGTCCGGAGAAAAGAGGGGGACAGCGGCCTCTGCCAGACTCTCCGCCACCAGCAGCTCCCGGGTAACAAAGCTTACCTGCTTGTCTGCCAGTTTGCCAAAGTCAATGTCCTTGGCCAGGGCCACCACCCGCCGCCCGGCAAAGTAGCGGGCGCCCTGCCGGACCCGCAGGATAAAGGTCCGGTCCAGCACCACGGTGCGCTTGAGCCGAATGCAGTCGTCGGGGTAAGTCTCAATCTGACCATTGACGGAGACGGCAGACAGCAGGCCGCTGAGGCTCTCCGGGCAGATGATCTGGCCGTTGACCTGTATGCCAACGTATGCCGACAGAGCTTCCTCCGCTCCGGGGGCGATGTCCAATACGCCGTTGACTATCAGGAAGGTGGGAGATTGGGGGGCGGGGGTACCGGGTCCCAGCTCCTTGCGGCCGTTGATCTGAGAGACCTGCACGTCACCGGAAATGTCCAGGGTCTGGACAGCGTTGCAAGTCACCGGATATTTGTGCAGCAGTTCCTGACTGGCGGAATCGGCCAATAAGAAGGCGGCGTTGATCTCAATGGCGTCATAGGCGGCCAGAGTACTCTCTTTTACATGACGGGCATCACACACGGCGGTGTTGATCTTCAGTGTTTTAGCGGTATTGGTATGTTCCATAGTGGTTACCTCCTGTTTTTGTTTCCTGTGCCGATACAAATCATTCGGCACTTTCTTCTGCCAGCCAGATCCGCAGCCGCCGCCGGGCGGCAGCCAGTCGGGAGCGGATGGTGGCAGGGGGGAGGGAAAAGACCTCCCCCAGCTCCGTGGCGTTGTAGCCTTCAAAGTACCGCAGGATAAAAATGGCTTGCTCCTCCGGCGGCAGACGGCCTACCAGCTGGCCTACTGCCGGGGCGGAAAAGTCCTCCTGGAAGGCGGCAGATTCCAGATCCGCCGGGTCTGCGGCAGTCTCCCGGGCCGCCTTGCGGACATGATCGATATACAGCCGCTGGGCGGTTTTGTACAGCCAGGCCTGACACTGCTTACGGTTCAGATCCTGTATGTCTCCTATGTGCGTCAGAGCCCGCAGAAAGGTTTCCTGGACCAGGTCCTCTGCCATCGCAGTGTCCCGGCACATGGCGGTGCAGCGGGCCAGGAGCTGGCTGTGGAATTTTGTATAGAGCGCTTCGATCACCGCCGGCCCCTCCTCTCATCAGTGTTCAACGGTCCCACCGGCCTCTCCAGGCCAACTCATACAGGATTTCCGTATAGGGATCTCTCGCTGCCATAGCTGCGCCTCCTTTCCGCTGTGTTCATCTATAGAACGAATGGCATGCGGCAAGTGTTGACGGCAGCAACAAAAAATTTTACCGGGCGGCAATCAGCCGCCCGGCGGAGAATGTTGTGGTCAGGCGGTGGGATGTCGGCTCAGCTTCAGTTCCCGGACAGCCAGCGCCAGATTTCCCAACGCGCACAGGACCAGTACGGTGATGCAGAGGACCGCTTTGGGGCCCTGCATTTGGGAAAATGCCACGCTGAAGAAGAAAAAGACATGGCCCAGCAGAGCTGTCAGCAGCTTCAGGGCCAGGGTGAAATACCGGGCAAAGGAGAAGAGCCTGCCCTGCCGCTGCCCCGCCAGTTCATAGAGCAGCTGCAGAGCCAGGACAAACCAGAAGATACCGGTGATCTCTCCCAGCAGATCCCAGCGGCCCATCTGGAAATAGAGAAAGGCCCAGGCCAGCACCAGGCCCGGCAGTCCCGCACACACCGGGAAGGCCAGGGCAAATAACCAATGTGTCCTTCTTTTCATGGTGATCCACCTCACTTTTGTTTTCTTGTGAGGAGGAAGGCGCTGCACCCGCCGATGAGGGACAACAGGAACATGACGGCGGCGATGGTGAAATCCGTCACCTGGATGGTGGCATAGACATGGCTCTCTCCCATCAGGGACCGGACCAGGAACACCACGCTGCAAAGGGCGATGGCTGCCACCCCGGCCAGGAACAAAAGCAGTCCCAGCTTCTCCGGCAAAGTGTCCGGCTTTTCCAGCGGGACCGCCCCGGAAGGGGTATCTGCCGGGGGTTCGGCGGTGTCTCCCAGAAAATAGTCCGCCGATACGGCCAGGATCAGGGCCATCCGCCGGATGTTCTCCGTGTCCGGTACGGATTTTCCGGTCTCCCACTTGCTCACCGCCTGCCGGGTGACGCCCAGGGCGTCCGCCAGAGCCTCCTGGGAGAGCCCTGCCTTCTTCCGGGCCTGATAGATCTTTTCTGCCAGTGTCATGGACCTTCCCTCCTCGCTCCCAGCGTACCACGCCTCCTGCGCAACAGGCTACCGCCTCTGGTAGTCGCTTTGTCAACGGCTGGTTGCTTTTGGGCAACGGCCGGTTCCTCCAGAGAAAAACGGATATTTTTTTCATTTTACCCGGTTTTGGCCGGGGATGCAAGAGAAGGGAGAACTTGACAGCCGATGTGGCCTGTGCTACTATTATGCCACGCGATATATCGAGACACATAATAGTGAGAGGGGGAGGACCATGGCGGAGCAGCAGCCCATGACGGAGGCGGCCTATTATATTTTGTTGTCCCTGCTGCACCCGGGCCACGGCTACGGTATGATGCAGCGCATCCGGGAACTGTCCGGCGGGCGGCTGGTCATGGGCCCCGGTACCCTTTACGGCGTCCTCAGCCGCATGAGCCGGGAGGGCCTCATTGTCCTTACCGGGGAGGCGGACCGGCGCAAGACCTATGCCATCACCGACCAGGGCCGGGAGGCTCTTCGTCGGGAATACGACCGGCTGCGGCACATGGTGGAGGACGGGAAGATCATGGAGGAGGGGGAAACATGAAACGGCGCTATCGGCGGCACTATGACGACTACGCCATTGGCGAGAATGAGAAGCTATACAGCGATATGGCCGCCCGGGGGTGGTTTCTGGAGAAGCGAGGAGCCTATCTCAGCCGCTTCCGCCAGGGCGAGCCGGCGGATATGCGCTACCGTATCGAGGTATCTGCCCCTGGATTTCTGGAGGAGACGGACCTTCCCGAGGAACAGGTGGCAGTGTATGAGGATTGCGGCTGGAAGTACGTGACCAGCCGGGGAATGATCCATGTGTTCTCCTCCCCAGCGGGCAGCGACGCCCCGGAGTTCTACGCTGATCCCGCCCAGCAGGCCGCTACCCTTCGGGCCCTCCGGCGGGGTTACATCTGGGCCTGGGTGCCGGTAACGGTGATGCTCTTGTTCAACTTTTTCATGGCCGCGGCTATGTCCGGCGGGACAGGGAAACTCCTGAGCAAGTGGGGGGCGGAGTGTCGGCTGGGCTGGGTAGCTGCAACGGCGCTTTTCCTGTTTGCTGGGGCGCTGCTGGTGTGGGCCTTTTATATGTTTTTCCACGCCGCCTGGCGGATGGGCCGGCTCTACCGGCGAATGAAAAAGGGGATCCCCCTGGATCACAGTCCCAAGGGCCGGATGCTCCCCCACCGGATCGTCAGCGGCGTGCTGCTGGGCTTTGTGGCGGTGTTCGGGCTGCTCACCTTCTGGCAGTGGGTGAGTAAGGACACCCGGGATCTGCCGGAGGCGGCAGACGGACCCTATGTGCTCCTTTCGGACCTGGGGATAGAAGGAGAGCGGAGCGCCCTCTTTTACGATGACCGGACCAGCAAGATCACTGTGGAGCGCTCCCTTCTGGCCACCCACTACGACGTCTTTGAGGTGGTGGGAGAGGGCGGTACCAACTGGATGTATCAGGATGTCTACCGCCTGAGCCCACGGGTGGACCGGGAGATGTTTGTCCGCAGCCTCATGGAGAACTCCACCTTTGCCCGCAGTGTGGAAAGCTACCACGAGGTGGCTGTGGAGGGCCTGGAGGGGGCCTGGGCCTCCGGCGGTCTGGAGTGTATCGCAGTAAAGGGGGACCTTGCCGCCTATGTAACGGTGCTGGGCTCGGGTCAGGAGACAGAGGAGACCCTGGAGCTGGCCCTGCAGGCCCTGGCGGAATGCTGGGCCCATGAAGGCAGTGAAGACCGTTAGCAGATACCGCAGGGGGCGCCTTTGGGCGCTCCCTGCAATTTTGTTGCAGTATTTCCCATTTTCCTAGTGCAATTTTTTACCGCTTGGTGTATGATAAAGACCACGAGACTACAAACTACCGAGGAGGTACCCTATGAGCAACTGCTACATCCCCGCGGGCTACCGCTGCCCGCTGTACGGCTACGATATGCAGCGAGCCATTGAATTCGTCAAGAGCAGCTTCCAGGAGAACCTGAAGCTGGCGCTGAATCTCCGGCGGGTATCCGCACCCCTCTTTGTAGACCGGAACTCCGGCCTGAACGACAACCTCAACGGCGTGGAGCGGCCTGTATCCTTTGATATTCCCGCGGTGGAAGGCGCTGTAGGCGAGGTGGTCCACTCCTTGGCCAAGTGGAAGCGGCTGGCCCTCAAGCGGTATGGTTTCTACCCCGGCAACGGCCTGTATACCGACATGAACGCTATCCGCCGGGATGAGCAGCTGGACAACATCCACTCCATCTACGTGGACCAGTGGGACTGGGAGAAGGTCATCACCCGGGAGGACCGGAATGTGGACTATCTCAAGTATACGGTCCGTTCCATTGTGGGGGCAGTGTGCGATACCTGTGATGCCCTGCGCCGGGCTTTCCCCCAGCTGAACGTGAAGCTCCAGCGGGAGGTGACCTTTATCACCACCCAGGAGCTGGAGGATCTGTACCCGGAGCTGACGGCCTCCCAGCGGGAGACGGAGTTTTTGAAGCTCCATAAGACCGTGTTCCTCATGCAGATCGGCGGAAAGCTCCGCTCCGGCAAGCCCCATGACGGCCGGGCCCCGGACTACGACGATTGGTTCCTCAACGGCGACATCCTCATGTGGAACGATGTGCTGGGCCGGGCCTTTGAGATCTCCTCCATGGGTATCCGAGTGGATGAGGAGAGCCTGGACCGGCAGCTGAAGCTCTCCGGCTGTGAGGACCGTCGGGAGCTGCCCTACCACCAGATGCTCCTCAAGGGGCAGCTGCCCCTGACCATCGGCGGCGGTATCGGCCAGAGCCGGCTGTGTATGCTGATGATCGGCTGCTGCCATATCGGCGAGGTCCAGGTGAGCCTGTGGGATCAGGCCACCGTGGAAACCTGTGAGGAAGCCGGCATCCATCTGCTGTAACAGGCAGTTAAAAGTAAAAATATATAGAAAAGGAGTGTTTTGCTATGGATAACCGCGTACTGAAGGATCTGGAGCCCAAGAGTGTGTACCGCTTTTTTGAGGAGCTGTGCCGCATTCCCCACGGCTCTGGAAACACCAAGGCTGCCAGTGACTGGGCGGCAAATTTTGCCAAGGAGCGGGGCCTTGCTTACCGGCAGGATGCCATGGGCAATGTGGTGATCTGGAAGGCCGCTTCTCCCGGCTACGAGGATCATCCCACCGCTATGCTCCAGGGCCATCTGGACATGGTGTGTGTAAAGGACAACGGCGTGGAGCACGACTTTGAGAAGGAGCCTCTGGATCTCTACATTGACGGTGACTGGGTCAAGGCCCGGGGCACCTCCCTGGGCAGCGACGACGGTATTGCTGTGGCTATGGCTATGGCAGTGCTGGATGACGACGCGATCCCCCATCCCCCCATTGAGGCGGTATTCACCGTGGATGAGGAGGTAGGTATGCCCGGTGCTATCGGCCTGGACGGCTCTGATCTCAAGAGCCGGTACCTTCTGAACATTGACTCCGAGGTGGAGAAGGTGCTGACTGTGGGCTGCGCCGGCGGCACTGCCTGCCACATTGATGCTGCTATGGCCGGCGAGAAGATGGAGGGCGTGGTGTGCGCCATCAGCCTGGAGAATCTCAGCGGCGGCCACTCCGGCACTGCTATCCATATGGGCTTTGCCAATGCCGACAAGCTGTTGGCGGAGGGGTTAGCCAAGATCGGTTATCCCCGTCTGGTGTCTCTTTTCGGTGGCCTTCAGGACAATGCTATTCCCAATGCCGCTAAGGCAGAGTTCGTAGTACCTGCCGATCAGGCGGCAGCGGTGAAGGCCGCTGCTGAGGCTTGGGCCGCCGAGGCCAAGGCCGCTTGTCCCAATGACCCCAACTTCACCTTCACCTGGTCCGACAAGGCTGGCGCCGCTGTTGCCCTCTCCGCAGAGGACAGCCGCAAGGCTGTGGACCTGATTCTGGCTGTTCCCAACGGCATCCAGGCCATGAACCCGGATCTTCCCGGCCAGGTGCAGACCTCTCTGAATCTGGGCATTCTGCGCCTGGAGGAGGGCAAGTTCCGTATGGCGTTCCTGCTGCGCAGCTCTGTGGCTGCTGAGCTGGCCCAGCTGGAGCAGAAGGTACAGGGCGTTGCTACGGAGTTCGGCGCCGCCTTTGCTGTGGAGAGCAGCTATCCCCCCTGGGAGTACCGCAAGGAGTCCCAGCTGCGGGATATCATGGTCCGGGTGTTCAAGGAGCAGTACGGGGAGGACCCGGTGGTGGAGACGGTCCACGCCGGCCTGGAGTGCGGCATCCTGACGGACAAGGTCCCCGGTCTGGACGCTGTGTCCTTTGGTCCTGACCTGGTAGAGATCCACAGCACCCGGGAGCGTATGAGCATTGCTTCCGTGGAGCGCACCTGGCGTTTCCTGCTGGGCGTGCTGGCTGCTCTGTGATTATAAAAATCCCATTGTGTTTGCCGCGCCCGACCCTTTTGGGCCGGGCGCGGGCTATAAGAAGGGGAGGACAGGGCACCCTATAGCCCTGTGAATCCCTGAAAGCTTTGCATAAAGGAGTTACGGTATGAAATTCAGTGAGATGCCTTATGTGCGCCCTGATCTGGCCGCTTTTCAGGCCAAGGCAGAGGAGATCGCCCAAAAGATCGCCGGGGCGGCTTCTGCCCAGGAGCAGATCGATGCTGTTTTGGCCTTTGACCAGGTCCAGGCGGAGATGAGTACGGCTACCAGCCTCGCTTATGTCCGCCACACCATCGATACCCGGGATGCGTTCTATGATAAGGAGAACGACTACGCCGATGAGATCGCCCCGGCGGTTCAGGAGGCGGAGCAGAAGGTGACGAAGGCCCTTCTGGCATCCCCCTTCCGCGCTGAGCTGGAGGATCGCTTTGGAAAGCTGCTGTTCACCAATCTGGAGATCGCTGTGCGCACCTTTGACCCCAAGAACATGGCGCTGATGCAGGAGGAGAACAAGCTCCAAAGCGAGTATCAGAAGCTCTACGCCTCCGCTCTGGTGGAGTGGAACGGAGAGAAGCTGCCTCTCCCCAAGCTGGGCCCCTATAAGCAGAGCCCGGATCGTGCTGTCCGCAAGGCGGCCTATGAGGCGGAGGGCAAGTGGTTTGACAGCCATCAGGCTGAGCTGGACGAGCTCTACGACAAGCTGGTGAAGAACCGTACCGCCCAGGCGAAGAACATGGGCTATGACAACTACCTGAAGCTGGGCTATGACCGCCTGGGCCGCAACTGCTACGGGCCTGCCCAGGTGGCGGCCTTCCGGGATCAGATTGCCCAGGATATGGTGCCCATCGTGGCCAAGGTGAAGAAGGACCAGGAGAAGCGCCTGGGGGTGGAGAAGCTGAAGTTCTGGGACGATGTGCTGCTGTTCCCCGACGGCAACGCCGATCCCCAGGGCACCGCCGACGAGATCCTGGCGGCCGGCAAGCAGATGTACCACGAGCTGAGCCCGGAGACGGCGGAGTTTGCTGATTTCCTGTGGGGCAATGAGCTGCTGGACGTTCTCAGCAAGGAGGGCAAGGCCCCTGGCGGGTACTGCACGGAATTCCGCAGCTATAAGGCACCCTTCATTTTCTCCAACTTCAACGGTACCAGCGGCGACGTGGATGTGCTGACCCACGAGGCGGGCCACGCCTTTGCCGGTTTCCGTGCCATGCGCAAGGGATACCTGGGCAACATGACCAGCCCCACCATCGAGGCCTGCGAGGTCCACTCCATGTCCATGGAGTTCCTCACCGCCCCCTGGCATGAGAAGTTCTTTGGGCCCCTGACCCAGAAATATGAGCTTGGTCACTGTGAGGATGCCCTTATCTTTATCCCTTACGGCTGCATGGTGGATGAGTTCCAGCACCGGATGTACGAAAATCCGGAACTGACGCCTGCCCAGCGCAACCAGCTGTGGCTGGATCTGGAGAAGAAGTACCGTCCCTGGATCGACTTTGAGGACCTGCCCTTCTACAGCCGGGGTGCCGGTTGGCAGCGGCAGCTCCACATCTATCTCTATCCCCTCTACTATATCGACTACTGCATGGCTCAGACGGTGGCCTTCCAGTTCTGGATCGCCTCCATGAAGGATCGGGCCGATGCGTGGGCACGGTATCTGTGCTTTGCTGATGCCGGCGGTACCAGGACTTTTGAGGGCTTGGTAGAGGAAGCAGGCCTGAAGGTTCCCTACGCACCCGGCTGCATTCGGGAGATCGGTGAGGCCATCTCCAATTGGATCGTCGCCAACCCCCTGTAAGCTTTATCCCGATTTTTACGCCATGGAGTCGGCATGTCCGGCTCCATGGCGTTTTTAAATAAAAAAATTTTTTGAAGATTATGCAGTATATGCGCCAAGGAGTTTCATTTTCACATTTTAACGATTTTGTACCATTTTCTGAAAAATGAAACCGGGGCGGAGTAGGCGGAGCAAAATGGGGTTCCTGGATACCACTGGATATCACCTTCTGAAGAGGGGGGAGATGGGGAGGGGATCTCTCGTTTTTTCGACAGGAGGGATTTGGCTATATTGTGTCATTTGCTCCGGGGATGTTTGGTCATTATTACCAAATATCCAAAAAGTTTTGCCTAAAAAAACAATTTTTTGGGTTGTATCCACGGCATACTTTGTCAGTTATTAAAAAAATAGAATTTTACATTTGTGTGAGGCCTGTTTTACTTGAAAATTGCCTGGTGATAGAATATAATAATGAAGACGCTGTAGTGCAAATCTTGCATATTTGACTTTGACAGGATTTTCACATAGAAAAATTTTTTATGACAAACGCATGCGTTTGCCGGAGAATTTATCAGATGGAAAAGAAGGAACGAAAAGGCCGCCGTGCCTATTTGGATGACTTCCGCCGGACGGTGGATGGTGAATATATTTACATTGGTGCGACCTATGCCTTTCAGGGCGAACAGAGCACCCGCAAACGGGGGCTGCTCCGCTGGGGGATCCTGGCGGTGGGGATGGTTGCCTGTGCGATTGTAGGCGGATGTATCCGGGCTCCGGGTACAGTGAACTGTGCCTATGTGCTCATCCCCTATGCGGTGGGGATCCTGGCGGCTTTTTCTGTGCTCTGGGGATATGCCCGTATGGCAAAGGGCGGAGACCCGCTGCGGGCCTATGTGTATGAGGCCACGGTGCCTCACTTTCCGCTGCGTACGATCCTTACGGCTGTCGGCGGCGGCGGAGCGATCCTGGGCGAACTGATCTATGTGATCCTCAATGGGGTCCAGGGCCTGCTTGTTGGAATGATCGTTTTTCTCGTTTCTCAGGCAGCTATGCTTGTCTGTGCTCTCTTGTGGAGGCCTTTGGGCCGGGAGATGTCCTGGGAGCGCTTCGACGGCGCCGGCTGGGCCGGGAACAACTGAATAAGGTTATTCTGAATCACGCGGCAAAAAGGGGTCCCTTTTTGCCCTTCTTGCCATGGCAAGAAGGAATATTTCTGTTGGACTATGGGCAATACCCATTGATATAGTTCAAAATCTTTAAGGAGGAATGCAAACCATGAAAAGAAGCAAAAAAGCACTTGCACTGTTTCTGGCACTGGTGATGTGCATTGGCGTTCTGGCCGGCTGCGGCGGGAACAATACGGCCAATAACAGCGCCAACGACACCACTGACGATACTGCGGAGGATACCAATACCACCCCGCTGGTGGTTTCTGTTGAGCAGGGCCTGGAGGGTAAGTTCTCCCCCTACTTCTACCTGAGCAACGCCGATAACAAGATCGTCAGCCTGACCCAGGTGTCTCTGCTGACCATCGACCGTGTGGGCAACCCCGTTCTCAACGGCATCGAGGGTGAGACTCGTTCCTACAACGGCACCGACTATACCTATTATGGACCTGCCGACATCGTTGTCACCAAGAATGAGGATGGCACCGTTACTTACGATGTGACCATGCGGGACGACATCGTCTTCTCCGACGGTGAGACCGCCAACATCGACGACGTGATCTTCGGCCTGTATGTCTACCTGGATCCTACTTATGACGGTAACGCCACCATGTACTCCCTGCCTATCAAGGGCCTGAAGGAGTACCGTTCCGGTATGGAGCCCCTCTACAAGCTGCTGATGGCCGCCGGTCAGGACAACACCGACTTCACCAACTGGGATGAGGCCACTCAGACCGCTTTCTGGACCGAGGGTCTGCCCGCCGCCGGCGAGGCTTTTGCCCAGTCCATCTGTGACTACGTGGTGAACGCCGGCTACAACGCCGAGGACGACTCCGTTGCCGCCAAAGCTGCCAACTGGGGCTATGAGCTGGCTGAGGACGCTACTCTGACCGACTTCTTCAACGCCATGGTGGCCAAATACGAGGGTGACTATGACCTCGCTTCCAGCACTGAGATTGCCAGCGGCTCTCTGTGGAGCTATCTGGATCCCGCTTACACCGTCGGTATCACCACTGGCGATTCCGCTCCCAACATCTCCGGTATCGAGCGTACCGGCGACTACTCCATGCGGATCACCACCACTAAGGTCGACGCTACCATGATCTATAAGCTGCAGCTGCCCATCGCCCCCATGCACTACTACGGCGATGAGTCCCTGTACGACTATGAGAACAACTCCTTCGGCTTCCCCAAGGGCGATCTGTCCATCGTGAAGGAGAAGACCAGCACCCCCATGGGCGCCGGCCCCTACCAGTTCAAGGAGTACACCAACGGCGTTGTGTACTACGAGTCCTATGACGGCTACTACCTGGGCGCCCCCAAGATCAAGTACTTCAACTACATGGAGACCTCTGAGGCCAACATGATCACCGGTCTCCAGGCCGGTACTCTGGATATCGCCGAGCCCAGCTACAGCACCGATGTGGCCAACCAGGTCACTGACATCAACGGCGGCGACGATTCTCTGGATGGTCCTGTGATCACCACCCGTATGTATGACTTCCTGGGCTACGGCTATGTGGGTATCAACCCCAACAACGTGAAGGTGGGCGATGATCCTGCTTCCGAGGCTTCCCGGAACCTGCGTAAGGCCCTGGGCACCATCATCTCCGTCTATCGTGACGAGGGCATTGACTCCTACTACGGCGAGACCGCTTCCGTCATCAACTACCCCATCTCCAACACCTCCTGGGCTGCTCCTCAGGTCACTGACGACGGCTATCAGGTTGCCTATTCCGTTGATGTCAACGGCGAGCCCATCTACACCGAGGGCATGAGCACCGATGAGAAGTATGCCGCTGCCAAGGAGGCCGCTCTGGGTTATCTGGAAGCTGCCGGCTACACTGTGGAGAACGGCAAGGTGACCGCTGCTCCCGAGGGTGCCAAGCTGAAGTACCAGGTCGATATCGGCGGTAACGGCAATGGTGACCACCCCACCTTCCTGATCCTGAAGAACGCCGCTGCTGCCTTCGCTGAGATCGGCATGGAGCTGTACGTCAACGACTTTGCTAACGCCAACGACCTGTACGCTGCTTACCAGACCGGCGCTTCCGAGATGTGGTGCGCTGCCTGGGGTGCTGCTACTGACCCCGATATGTTCCAGCTCTATCACTCCGAGGGTTCCACCAACTACTATCAGATCTCTGATCCCGAGCTGGATGAGCTGATCGAGGCTGGCCGTATGTCCACCGATCAGACCTACCGCAAGGGCCTGTACAAGGCTGCCATGGAGATCATCATGGACTGGGGCGTTGAGATCCCCATCTATCAGCGTTCCGAGTGCTACCTGTTCTCCACTGAGCACGTGGATATCTCCACGCTGCCCACCGACATGACGCCTTACTGGAACGCTCTCAACGAGATCGAGAAGCTGGCCCTGAAGTAATGCTTGTGTCCTGAAAAGGATGCTGTGCGGCATGAAAACAGAGTAAAATCGGTTCCCCTGCCCTCCTGGAGGGGGCAGGGGAACCCCGTTCCTTTTTCGATGGGTGTCAAGGAGCTTCCCGCCAGGGGGGAGGGGCGGCTGCTTGATGCACAGCGGGTGTTTCCATGCCCGTACGTTTACTCTTGAGAAACTAGAAAACTGGAGGGATCGTTTTGCGAAATTTTATCATCAAGCGTCTTTTGCTTTCCGTGCTGATCCTGTTTTGCGTGACGTTTATCATCTACGCGCTGCTGCGGTGCCTGCCGGCCTCCTACGTGGAGACCATGGCCATGAAGCTGTCCACGGCCCCGGGTTCAAAGCCCTATGAGGAGTGGGTGGCTCAGCTCAACGCCCAGTACGCCCTGGATATGGGTATCATCCCTGGCTATCTGGTGCAGATGAAGAATATGCTCACCGGCAATTTCGGCGACAGCTGGCGCTTCACGGTGCCGGTGCTTGAGAAGTTCAGCGAGGTCATCTGGATCTCTGTGATCATGGGCGGCATCTCCCTGATCCTGCAGCTGATCATTGCGATCCCTCTGGGTATCGTGGCTGCTACCAAGCAGTACTCCAAGGCGGACTATGCCATCACGGCCAGCGCTCTGGTGGGTATTTCTCTGCCTACCTTCTTTTTCGCTACCATTCTGAAGCTGATCTTTGCGGTGCAGCTGAAGTGGTTTGACGTTTCCGGCCTCATGGGCCGCAACTATGCCCAGCTGGATGCGATGGGGAAGGTACTGGACATGGCGCACCACCTGGTTCTGCCCATTGTCACGCTGACCATCGTCTCCGTGGGTTCCCTCATGCGTTATACCCGCACCAATATGCTGGAAGTCCTCAACGCTGACTATATCCGCACTGCCCGGGCCAAGGGCCTGAGTGAGAAGAAGGTCATTTATCATCACGCTTTCCGCAACACCCTGATCCCTCTGGTGACCATCGTGGGCGGTTCTCTGCCGGGACTCTTTTCCGGTGCCCTGATTACAGAGACCCTGTTCGCCATCCCCGGTATCGGCTGGACGTCTTACCAGGCCATGACCGCAGGCGATATCCCCTTCTCCATGTTTTATCTGTCCTTCCTGGCAATCCTGACGCTGCTGGGCAATTTGATCTCGGATATTCTGTATGCGGTGGTTGATCCCCGCGTACGTATCGCGTAAGAGGAGGTGCTTTCATGTCTGAAGAAAAAAAGATGAATCCTCAGCAGGAGGGCGGCTCTCAGGAGCACCTCTCTCTGAACGATGACCGCCGTGTTAAGGTTCTTTCTCCCGGTGCACTGGTAGCCAAGCGGTTTTTCCGCAACCGGCTGGCAGTTTTGGGATTGATCATGCTGGCTGTCATGTTTATCTTCTCCTTTGTGGGCGGACTGATCTCCCCCTATGGACAGGATGAGCAGTTCTATACCTATACCTATATGGCCAAGGAATATGTGGCTGTGACGCAGAATGGAGATTTCCGTTACGCTGTGGCGGATGGCCAGGAGTTCGGTACTGCCGCTCAGGCTCAGTTCCTGCTGGCCCAGATGACCGGCAAAACGGAATTCGACTATAAAGATGTCTCCTACACCCTTACAGAGGAAGGGGAGGACTTCTACTCCATCTCCTCTGGCGGTACCCTGCTGGCTATTGCCTACAAGGATATTGTCAACCCCGCCGATAACGGTGCGGAACCCACCTTTGCGGTGAAGTATGCGGCGCTGAAGGCGTACAGCAACGGCGAGAGCAGCTTTACTGCCGACGGCCAGAGCTATGAGCTGGATGAGGATGGAAACATCCTGCTGGGCGGCGAGATCGTGGGTTATATCAGCCGCTTCGTGGTTCAGTCCAAGGTCAGCGGCACCACCATCACCCGGGATTTCAAGGAGGAACTGGAAGCTGCCATCAATGATGACGTGTCCGAGTTCGTCTATACCGGCGAGGACGGTGAGGAGCACACCTATGAGATCGTCTATGATGCTGCTGCCAAAGTATGGTCCGTCAAGCAGGAGACCCTGACCTATGTCTATGACTCCTACGCAAGACCCTCCCTGGCACATCCCTTGGGCTGTGACACCAACGGTATGGACATGCTCACCCGTCTGATGTACGGCGGCCGTGTGTCCCTGGTGATCGGCTTTGTGGTCGTGTTTATTGAGACAGCTATCGGTATTGTCCTGGGCGGTATTGCTGGTTACTTTGGCAAGTGGGTGGATAACCTCATTATGCGTATCGTAGATGTGTTCTACTGCATCCCCTCCATGCCCATCATCATTATCATCGGTTCCGCTATGGACGGCATGCAGGTAGACCCACAGATTCGAATGATGTATCTGATGCTGATACTTGGCTTCCTGGGATGGCCTGGCTTTGCCCGTATGATCCGCGGTCAGATCCTGTCTCTCCGTGAGCAGGAGTTTATGACTGCCACAGAGGCCTGCGGCATCAGTGTATCCCGCCGTATTTTCCGCCACCTGATCCCCAACGTGATCCCTCAGATGATCGTGCTGTGCACCATGGGACTTGGTTCTACCATTATTACAGAGGCGACCTTGTCCTTCCTGGGCCTGGGCGTTAAGTTCCCCTTCGCTTCCTGGGGTAATATCATCAGCGATGTAAACAACTCCTATGTTATGACGACCTACTGGTATGTGTGGATCCCCGCCGGTATCTGCCTGTTGGTGGCGGTCCTGGGATTCAACTTCGTGGGCGACGGTCTCCGGGATGCCTTTGACCCGAAGATGAAGCGCTAAGGGAGGAGAGAGACATATGGCAAAGAAAAAAGCGGAAGGCTACCTCTCTGGCCGGGAGGCGCGGCGGATCTCTAAGGAGAACCGCAAGATCACCAATGAATTTGAAAAACAGCGCAAGCGTAAGAATGTTCCGGAGTCCGAGTATCTTACCGAGATGCGGGACCCCAACAACGCGGTGGAGTTTGATAATCTCCACACCTACTTTTTCACCGATGCCGGTACGGTAAAGGCGGTGGACGGTGTGTCCTTCGACGTACCTATTGGCAAGACCGTGGGCGTGGTGGGCGAGTCCGGATGTGGAAAGTCCGTCACCAGCCTCTCTCTGATGCAGCTGCTCCAGCGGCCTCAGGGTCAGGTGGTGGAGGGCGCGATTCGTCTGAATCTGGGCGATAAGGCCTACGACGTCACCAAGATGCCCAACGAGAAGATGCAGCATCTCCGGGGCAATTTTATGTCCATGATTTTCCAGGAGCCTATGACCAGCCTGAACCCGGTGTTCCGCATCGGTGACCAGGTGGACGAGGTGATTGAGCTCCACCACGGCGAGGGAAAGACCAAGGAGCAGATCAAGGAGCGCACCATTGAGCTTTTGGAGATGGTGGGCATCGCGAACAGTGAGGGCGTCTACAGAATGTATCCCCATGAGCTCTCCGGTGGTATGCGCCAGCGTGTCATGATCGCTATGGCTCTGGCCTGCAGTCCCCGCCTGATCATTGCTGACGAACCTACCACCGCTCTGGATGTGACCATCCAGGCCCAGGTGCTGGATCTGCTGCGGAGCCTGAAGGATAAGATCAACTCCTCCATTATGTTCATCACCCACGACCTGGGCGTTATTGCGGAGATGGCTGACTACGTGGTGGTCATGTACGCTGGCCGCGTGGTGGAGAAGGGTACCGTGGAGGAGATCTTCCACAACCCCTCTCACCCCTACACCATTGGCTTGATGGCCTCCAAGCCTGTGGTGGGCAAGCAGGTGGATAAGCTCTACTCTATCCCCGGCAAGGTGCCTAACCCCATCAATATGCCTAACTACTGCTATTTCAAAGACCGCTGCGAGATGTGCGTGGCGGGCTGCGAAGGGGAATATCCCCATGAGATCAGTCTCAGCCCCACCCACAAGGTGAGCTGCTACCGCTACTATGACAAGAATATGACCGACAAGGGAGGTGAGCGTTAATGGCGAAGGCAGGAAATAAGGTATCCGAGGAAAAGAAAACCGGAAATCTGGTAATTGATAACACCTTTACCCCGGTGACCTATGATCCCCAGTATATCCTCATGGTCAACAAGCTGAAGAAGTACTTCCCCATCAAGGGCGGCATGGTGTCCAAGACAGTGGGCTATGTCCGGGCTGTTGACGGTATCACCTTCAACCTCAAGCGGGGTACCACGATGGGTCTGGTAGGTGAGTCCGGCTGCGGCAAGACCACTGCTGGACGGACCATCCTGCGCCTGTCCGGTGACAAGACCGGCGGTCAGGTGCTGTTCAACGGGCAGGAGGTCTATGACCTCAGCCCCAAGGAGATGCGCTCCCTGCGGACCAAGATGCAGATCATCTTCCAGGACCCCTTCTCCTCTTTGTCTCCCCGTCTGCCGGTAGGCGAGATCATCGGCGAGGCGGTCCGGGAGCACAATCTGGTGCCCAAGGAGGAGTTCAATGACTATATCGACCAGGTCATGGACAACTGCGGCCTCCAGCCTTTCCACAAGGACCGCTATCCCCATGAGTTCTCCGGCGGCCAGCGTCAGCGTATCTGTATTGCCCGGGCTCTGGCCCTGAACCCCGAGTTCGTGGTCTGCGATGAACCTGTGTCCGCTCTGGATGTATCTATCCAGGCCCAGATCATCAACCTTCTCCGGGAGCTCCAGGAGAAATACAACCTGACCTATCTCTTCATCTCCCACGACCTGAGCGTGGTGGAGCACATCTCCGACACAGTGGGTGTTATGTACCTGGGCAACCTGGTGGAGTACGGTGCTACGGCAGACATCTTCCGCAATCCTCTCCACCCCTATACCAAGGCCCTGTTCTCCGCCATTCCCATCCCCGATCCTGATGCGAAGATGAACCGCATCGTGCTGGAAGGCTCCATTCCTTCCCCGGCAAATCCGCCCTCCGGCTGTAAGTTCCACACCCGCTGCGCCAACTGCATGGAGCGCTGCAAGGTGGAGGCGCCGGAGCAGAAGGAGATCGAGCCGGGCCACTATGTGGTCTGCCACCTCTACGACAAGTAAGCTATGGGGCGCAAACGTGTCTATGACGACGACGATGGACGTACCATCGCCGACATGAGCGGTCTGGAGCGGCCGCGCCTGATCCTGCCCCGGCACTGGGATACGGTTCATAAACCGGCTGTCACTCCGTCTCCGGAGCCGGAACAGGAGGAGCCTGTGTCCCGTCCCTGGGAACCTTCAAGGGATGAGATGTCCTCTGAGGACCGGAAAGTTTATATTTTTGCCGCCCTGCGGGCTGGCCTGTTGATTGGCGGAATCTATATCCTGGCTGCTGTGCTGCTGATCGTGGCCATGCTGGCTCTGTGGACCTGAAAGAATGAAAAACCTGCCGCAATCTATTTGCGGCAGGTTTTTTTGCGTAAAGACTTGACAACGGAAAGGAAAACAGATATACTACAGAATGTGTCAATCTGCCATGAGATATGACATGATAAGAGGAGATGATCCACCGACCGCCTGACCCCGCGGCAGTTTTTATCCTGTGAGGATGTCTGCCGCAGATTGTGCTGGGTGGTTTTTTTGCGGTCTGAATCCAGCCTTACCCAACAGACTATGAGGAGGTTCCACTATGAAGAAGGACATTGTCATCATCGGTGCCGGTCCTGCCGGTATTTTTACCGCCATTGAGATGCTGAAAAAGGGCAGCAAGCAGAACATCCTGATCGTAGAGAAGGGAAAGGCGGTGGAGGATCGCCACTGCCCCAAGAGCAAGACCAAGCAGTGTGTCAACTGCAAGCCCTACTGCCATATCACCACTGGTTTTTCCGGTGCTGGTGCCTTTTCCGACGGCAAGCTGTCCCTGAGCTATGAGGTGGGCGGCGATCTGCCCACGCTGATCGGTGCGGACCTGGCCCAGGAGACCATCGACTATACCGATCAGATCTACCTGGAGTTCGGCGCGGATACCCATGTGGAAGGCCTGGGCAATACCGAGGAGGTCAAGGCCATTCGCAAGCGGGCCATTCAGGCAGGACTGAAACTGGTGGACTGCCCCATTCGCCACTTGGGGACAGAGAAGGCTCAGGATCTGTACTACGCCATCGAGCAGTACCTTATCCGCAATGGTGTGGAGCTGATGTTCGGCTATGAGTGCACCAATCTGATTTTGGATGGGGATGTCTGCAAGGGCGTATGCATCACCAATGGCAGGGAGGAACAGGAGATCCTGGCGGAGCACACCATCATTGCCACCGGCCGCCGCGGAGCGGATTGGCTGGAGAGTCTCTGCGCCGAGCACAACATCGCCCATCAGCCCGGCACGGTGGATATCGGTGTCCGGGTGGAGGTCCGCAACGAGGTCATGGAGACGGTGAACCGGGTGCTCTACGAGTCCAAGCTGGTGGGTTATCCCAAGCCCTTCAAGAACAAGGTCCGCACTTTCTGCCAGAATCCCGGCGGCTTTGTCAGCCAGGAGAACTATGACAACGATCTGGCAGTGGTCAACGGCCACAGCTATAAAGAGCTCAAGAGCGACAACACCAACCTGGCCATCCTCTGCAGCCACAACTTCTCCTATCCCTTCAATCAGCCTATTGCCTATGCGCAGAAGGTGGGAGAGCTGACCAACATGCTGGGAGCCGGTCATATTCTCGTCCAGCGCTTCGGCGATATCTTGGACGGCAAGCGGACATGGCCCAAGGAGCTGGCGTTTTCCAATCTGCGGCCCACCCTGCCCGATGCGGTGGCGGGAGATATCACCGCTGCTATGCCCTATCGAGCCATGATCAACATCATCAATTTCATCCAGGCTATGGACCAGGTAGTCCCCGGCTTTGCCGCCACGGAGACCCTGCTCTACTCCCCGGAGCTGAAGTTCTACTCCAACCGGGTGAAGATGGATGAAGATTTCAACACCAATGTGAAGGGACTCCACTGCCTGGGCGATTCCAGCGGCTGGACCCGTGGCCTGATGATGGCTTCCGTCATGGGTGTGCTCATGGGCCGCAAGCTGGCGGAGGAGGAGCTGTCCGCACGCTGATGTTCCGATCCCATATTTGCTATTGGTAAATTAAGAACCACCCCGCCGGAAACGTGAAATTCCGGCGGGGTGGTTTTGTTATGCTTTATGTTGGAGCAGGCGGTAGGTGTCAACAATGATGGAGACACAGGTCTCCACTCCCAGTTTGCCGCTGTCCAGACACAGATCGTAATTGCGGACATCGCCCCACTTCTGGTCGGTATAGAACCGGTAGTGATGGGCTCTGGCCTTGTCCCGGCGGGTGAGGATCGCGGCGGCTTTTTCCCGGTCCAGGCCGTGCTCTGCAATGGAGCGCTCTACCTTGTAGGGCATGTCAGAGTGGATAAAAATATTCAGGGTAGGGAATTTACCTGCCAGCACATGGTCAGCGCAGCGGCCTACAATGACGCAGGGCCCTTTGGCCGCCTCTTCCAGAATGATCTCCGATTGTACATTGTGAAGATGGTCGGTCAGGGAGCTGCCGGTTTTGGCGTTGGAATCGAACCGGGTGCCATAGCCGATAATGTGGCCCAGAGCGCCGCCATTAAAGTACTCGCCATGGGAACGGATAAACTCTGGCGACAGCTTGGTTTTGGCTGCCACCAGCTCTACGATCTCCTTGTCGTAAAAAGCCAGTTCCAACCGCTGGGCTACCAGTTTGCCGATGGTGTGGCCGCCGCTGCCGCACTGGCGGCCGATGGTGATGATACAGTTCGCCATAGCTTATCCTCCTTTTCTTACGCGCTGTGGTATTCGATTAACAATATTCGCGCTGTTGTATAGATAGACGAATTGTAACACAAAACTTGTGGTTGGTAAAGAAATTTTATAACAGACGACCGGGAGGACTGGGGAGCGCTCTTGTCTTGCGTCTTTCCCGGCGGTACAATAAGGAAAAAGGAGGGGAGAGCGTATGGAGGCGTTTGTTGGCGTATTGATCCGCAGGGAACGGCTGCGGCAGAACTACTCCCAGGAGGGGCTGTGCCGGGGGATCTGTGCGGTGAGCTACCTCAGTAAGATCGAACAGGGCAAGGCTGAGGCAGGGGAGGATGTGGTGCTTCCCCTGCTGCATCGGCTGGGCGTGGATTTTGAGATAGATGAGGCTTTTCTCGCTTGGGCCGGGGCCCGGATAGACGTTCTCTATCAGGAGCTGCTGGCAGGCCGGGAGAGAGAGGAGCTGTTCCGACAGACCCTGGCGGAGCTGGAAGAGAAGGAGGAGCGGTGCCTGCGCTCCCCTTGGATGCTGGATCTTCTGCTGCTGAAAGCGGGGACTGGGGAGGAAGTCAAGGCGGAACTGCTGGAGCAGGTGGAGCCCTTTTCTGCGGTAATGGACCGGCGGCAGTACCCTCTTTACCTCCTTTGCCGTCTGGCCTGCGGCCGTGACCAGGATGCGCAGCCTCTCCTGCGGCTGGGGGCAGGTGCCTTCTACACCGTGGCGGTAGGCAGCCACTATATCCAGCGGGGGCGGTACACAGAGGCTATTGCGGTGCTGCAGCGGGGGTATGACCAGGCCGCTGAGGAAGGGCGGCCCAATCTCATGCTGCTGGCCCAGCTGTTTCTGGGGAACAGCTACAGTGCCATTGGCCATCCACGTTTGATGGAGGAGAGCTACCAGATCGCCAGGCGTTTGGGGAAAGAGTTGGGCCAGACGGAGCTGCTGGCTACCATCGACTACAACATTGCCGCCACCTATCTGGAGTGGGGGATGGACCAGGAGGCCCTGGCATTGCTGGAGGCCTCTCCCCGGGAGGACCTGTGGTATTGGCATAAGCTGGCCATTGCCCTGGAGCGGGCGGGCCGGCTGGAGGAAGCCAGGAAAGCTTTGGATAAAGCGTATGGAAGCAACGAAGATCGTGACAGCAGCCCGGCGGTGGGAACGATCCTGGATCTGGTAGCGTACCGTCTGGATCATCCGGACTATGTCAGACAGGAGAGCTATGCCGCTATGGCGCGTGAGATCTATACCCAGGCGGAGAAAGAGCTGGGGGAGGGCTATGCCAGGTTCCATCTGCCGTTTTTGTTAGAGGCGCTGGAGGCACAGCGCCGGTACAAGGAGGCCTACCTGTTGATGAAGGAGTTTTCCTACAAGGAACGTAAAATATAGCTTTAAGCAATAGAGTCTGGAGAAATTTTCTCAAAACAACCGAATTGTGAATATTAAATGGTTAGTGCTATACTGGTGGGGCAGAGAAAAAAGGAGGAAAAACCATGCCCCGCACACTATGGACAAGAAATTTTACGATCATCACACTGGGAACGGTCATCAGCGCCATCGGCGGTGTGGCCATGAGCTTTGCTCTGAGTTTTGTGGTCTTTGACAATACCGGCAGTACCCTGCTGATGGGAATATTCAGCGCTGTGTCCCTGCTGCCCCACACCCTGATCCCGGTGTTGGCGGCCCCTTATCTGGATAACTTCCGGCGTAAGCCGGTGATCGTGGGGCTGGATTATTTCAATGGCTGCGTCTATCTCCTGATGGGCGTCTACCTGCTGTCTCACAGCTTCCAGATGGGATTGTATCTGGCTTTTTCCCTGTTGGTCAATACCACCGGAGCCATTTACCAGCTGGCGTACAACAGTCTTTACCCCAATTTGATCCCTCCGGGATTTGCACAAAAGGGCTATACAGTTTCCGGTATGCTCTATCCTACGGTCATCATGGTGATGACGCCGGTGGCCAGTGTGCTGTACACCGGCGTGGGACTGCCGGTGATCTGTATGGGAGAGGGGGTATTGCTCCTGCTGGCGGCCACGGTGGAGACACAGATCCGGGTGGAAGAGACGGTGGGCCGGGGCGGACGCTTCTCTTTTCGGGATTATCTGGCGGATTTCCGGGAGGGATTCCACTACCTGAGCCGGGAAAAGGGCCTTCTCCGGATTTATACCTATATGCCGCTGACTCAGGGCCTGTCCACCGGCACCTCCAACTTGGTCACTGCCTATTTCCGTACCACTCCGGGGCTGGATATGACCATGTACGCCTTTTTCACCACGGTGGAATTCATTGGCCGGACCCTGGGGGGACTGGTCCACTACCGTTTCACCATCCCCCCAAAGCGGCGGTTCTCCCTGGCCTATCTGGTTTACCAGATCTACAGCGTTATGGATGCGCTGCTGCTGTGGCTGCCCTATCCTCTGATGCTGGCCAACCGGGCGCTGTGCGGCTTTCTGGGGATCAACAGTGCTACCTTGCGGGAGAGCAGCGTTCAAAATTACCTTCCGGACAATATGCGGGCAAAGGTCAACGCTGTGTTCAACGCCCTGATGTCGCTATCCTCCCTGGTATTTTCCCTGGGAGTGGGCGCTCTGGGGGAGGTAGTGGATTACCGGGCGGCGATGACCATTCTGAATCTGGTACTGGTAGCGGTGTGCTGGTGGGTCATGTGGCGGGGCCGGGCGGATGTGAAGGCTGTTTATGATCGTCCGGTCTGAGCCTATCGGAGGGCTGCATGGAATGAGAACCTGCGGAAGGCAAGGGTGCGGCATGCCGTACCCTTGCCTTTTTGGCCCCGGTATGATATGATGTGCCGAGAAAAATCGGGAGGTATCCTTATTTATGCGGATGCGGAAGAAGAAAAATCTGATCCCCCGGATGGAAAAATGTGCTTGTGTCCATGTGCGTGACGGTTTTGCACTGAAAGGAAAGTGGCGGGAGACCCTGATGCCGGAGGCAGCGGAGCTTCGGGTAGAGCTGGGCTGCGGTAAGGGGCGCTTTACTGTGGAGACGGCCCGGCAGAATCCGGAGATCCTGTTTATTGCCATTGAGAAGGTGCCTGATGCCATGGTCATCGCTATGGAGCGGGCTGCGGCATTGGAGCTGAAGAACGTGTTTTTTGTGGTAGGGGATGCGGCACTGATGCCGGATTACTTTGCCCACGGAGAGGTGGACCTGATCTATATCAATTTCTGTGACCCCTGGCCTCCCAAGGGACAGGCCAAGCGGCGTCTGACCCACCGGGGATTCCTGACCACCTACCGGAAGGTGTTGAAAATGGGTGGAGAGATCCATTTCAAGACAGACAATGGTCCTCTGTTCCAGTTCTCTCTGGAGGAATTCCCTGCTGCGGGCTATACGCTCAGCGAGGTGACCCATCATCTGCATGAAAACGGCCCGCAGGGTGTTATGACCGACTACGAGGCGAAGTTCTATGCGGAAGGATTGCCCATCAACCGCTGTGTGGGGACGATGATCCCGCTGCCGGATTCAGAAGAAACGAAGGAAGAAATGTAAAAAACTTTGAAAAAAGCGCTTACATAGCAGTTGACAATATTTTTTCGTTGTGTTACCATATAAGCCGTCCGTTTGTGGACCGGAAGGATATCCGGTCTGCAAACGGCGTTTTTGAGTTTTGGTGAGTGTGCTGTGTGATAGATAGCATGAATGATGAGACAGGGAAGTTGAACCCGGATAAGGAGCACGAATGGAAGAGAGAAACGTTCAGGAAACACAAGTTCAGGAGAATAAGATGGGTGTATGGCCGGTAAACCGGCTGCTGATCTCTATGTCGGTGCCCATCATGGTATCCATGCTGGTCCAGGCATTGTACAATGTGGTGGACAGCATTTTCGTAGCCAAACTCAGTGAGAACGCACTCAATGCGGTATCTCTGGCTTTTCCGGTACAGAACCTGATGATCGCAGTGGCTACCGTACCGGTGTTGGTATCAACGCCCTGCTGTCCAAGAGTCTGGGAGAGAAAAACTTTAAACGGGCCAATCTGGCAGCGGCCAACGGTGTATTTCTGGCGGCATGCAGCTACATCGTATTTGCCCTGCTGGGCGTCTTTTTCTCCCGCACTTTCTTCACTGTACAGACCGATGTAGCGGAGATCGTGGAGGGTGGTACCCAGTATGTGGCCATCTGCACCATCTGTTCTTTCGGTATGTTCTTCCAGATCACCTACGAGCGCCTGCTGCAGTCTACGGGTAAAACCATCTATACCATGTTTACCCAGGGATTGGGTGCAGTGATCAATATCATTTTCGACCCCATCTTCATTTTTGTGCTGGATATGGGTGTGGCCGGTGCCGCGGTGGCTACCGTCATGGGACAGATCGTGGCGGCGATTCTGGCGATCATCCTCAACAGCAGAAAGAACCATGAGATCTCCCTGCGTTTCCGTGGTTTCCGGCCCAGCGGAGCTATCATTGGTGTGATTTATGCCGTCGGTGTGCCTTCTATCATTATGGCGGCTATCAGTTCCGTGATGACTTTCGGTATGAATCAGATCCTGATTGGCTTTACCACCACGGCTACTGCCGTACTGGGTGTGTATTTCAAGCTCCAGAGCTTCATCTTTATGCCGGTATTCGGTCTGAATAACGGTATGGTGCCCATTGTTGCCTACAACTTTGGCGCCAGAAAGCCGGACCGGATGATGCGGGCCATGAAGCTGGGGGTGTTGTATGCCACGGCTATCATGGCTCTGGGATTTGCCATCTTCCAGGTGGGTGCTGCCACACTGCTGGGCTTCTTTGAGGCGTCGGACTACATGCTGGAAATCGGTGTACCGGCTCTGCGGATCATCAGCATCAGCTTCCTGCTGGCTGGTTTCTGTATTATTTCTTCGTCCTTTTTCCAGGCGCTGGGTCACGGTGTGCTGAGCCTGATCATATCTCTGGTGCGTCAGCTGGTGGTTCTTCTGCCTGTGGCATGGCTGTTGTCCCTGAGCGGGCAGCTGGCTCTCGTCTGGTGGGCCTTCCCCTTTGCGGAGTTGTTCTCCCTTACCCTCTGTATCTTCTTCCACCGCTATGTTTACCGTCGGGAGATCCGCCCTTTGATGGGGAAATAAGCGCTGACTGTGGTAGTGTGTGTTGTGTGATAAAAAGATCACCCGGAAACAATCCTGTTTCCGGGTGATCTTTTTGGCATACAGGGGGAATTTACAGGGGAAGAACTTTGACGCCGAAGGGCTCCAGGGACACGCCCAGGGCTTCCATAGGAGAATCATTGTGATTGATCAGGAAACGGAGGGTACGGCTGCCGCTCCGGCGGACCACAGACTCCACCTCGTCAGGCAGCTCCAGAGGGGTAAGGCCAGCCTGGATCATGGCGGAGACGAGAATCTCCTTCAAAGTATCCCCGTCGGGGGTGGTACCCAGGTAATAGGCCCAGCCCTTTCCCCAGGCGTTGCGGGTAATGGCGGCGTACTGGCGGTAGAAGGGATCATCATAGCGGTAGAGAACCTCGGCAGTGGTAGGAGCGGTCATATCCCGGAAGATCCCGGCACGGGCTGTTCGGCCCTGCCCTGCCAGGGGGATACAGTTGTATTCCTGAACGCTCTCGGTCTCCTCCACGGTAAGGCCCAGCAGATCGCCGCAGTCCACCGGCAGCGTCTTGCCGAAGACAAGGTTGTTCTGTCGGTCTTTCACTGCGGTGCGGTAGGTGACGACGGCTATGCCGCCCTGTGCGGTAAAATCCTTGAGCCGCTGGAGAAAGTCCTGATCCGTAACGATCATGTTGGGCACCAGCACCAGCTTATAGTGGGAGAAATCCGCCCGGGAGGGGATCACGTCCACCATCTGCCCAGCCTGGAAGAACACCTTGTGGAGACGCTTCATCTCCGCTTCGCAGTCCAAAAGGATGCTCTGCTGTTGGATGCGGAAGGAGGCCAGGGCGTCGTAGTCGTAGAGAATGGCCACGTCGCTCTGTACCGGGGCGGCGAGGAAGTCCTTGTAGTCCTTTACTGTGCGGAAGAAATCCTGGACCTCATAGAACCGGCGGCGAGGAGTATTGTCCGCATCCAGGATGCCGTAGCAGAACTGCTCGGCTCCCTTGGTGGCGCCCCGGTAGCGGAAGTAGAGGAGACCGTCGCATCCCCGGGCCACGCCTTGCCAGCTCCACATTTTGGCCTGATTGGGCCGGGGGAGAAAGCCGGTGATATCATGGCCCTGGGCCCCCATGATGGCCTCGGTGATCCAGAAGTTCTCCTGCTTCAGCCCCCGTATGTAATCCAGGCCAAAGGCGATCTCACTGGCGGAGAGGGGGGCTTTCTGACCGCCCCAGACAGGGTAGTTGTTGTAGGCCACCTTGTCCAGACAGGAGGCCAGGGAAGAGTAGTCCACATGCTTGTCCAGCCCTCCGCCGGGAAAGTCGTGCATCACCACCGCACCGGGGATCTCACGGCGGAGGATGTCCGCCTGGAAGGCGGCAAAGGATTCGATGTTGCGGCTGCAGAACCGTTCCCAATCCATCCGCAGGGCGGGATTGTGGGTGGTGATGGTGGGGGCGGGGAGAGGGATCTCATCAAAGTCGTTATACTCCTGACTCCAGAAGGCGGTGCCCCAGTCCTGATTCAGCTTTTCGATATCCCCGTGGAAGATCTCATGGAGATATCGCTGGAATGCGGCCCTGCACCGGGGGCACCAACACAGGTCGCTGCCCTCATGGCCCAGCTCGTTGTCCACCTGCCAGGCGATGATAGCGTCCTCATGCTTGTAGTGACGGGCCAGAGCGGTGACGATCTTCTCGCAGTACTGGCGGTACACGGTGCTGCTGAAGCAGTAGACGTGGCGGCCGCCGTAGGAGCGGGGGGAGCCGTCGGGATGCTGAGAGAGAATGTCGGGGTGTTTTTTGATAAGCCAGGCGGGAGGCGTGGCGGTGGGAGTGCCGAAGATCACCCGGAGGCCCTTTTCTTTTGCTTTGGCAATAACACCGTCAAAGAAAGAAAAGTCATAGACCCCCTCTGCTTTTTCCATCCGGTGCCAGGCAAACTCACCGATGCGGATCACATTGCCGCCCAGCTCCAGAATACGGTCCATATCCGCATCCATCAGGGAAGCGTCCCATTGCTCGGGGTAGTAGTCAACACCTAACAGCATACTATATTACTCCTTTCAGAAGCCAGGTATAGGAAATGTAAGGTTCAGTTTTCCTCTCCCCGGAGGACAGAGAGGACGTGCTTATAGAACTGATCGTTGAGCTTGTAGCCCTTTTTGTATACCACCAGGCACAACAGGGAGAGAATGGCGGGGAGCACGATCATGATCACACGCATTCCCATAATGGTCCCCTCAGAGGCGGCCTGGTTGGCTTCCCAGCCGATCAGCTTGAGTCCGGCGCCGGAAATGAAGCCGCTGAAAGCGCCGGCAAATTTTACGACAAAGGTCTGGGTGGAGAAGATGATGCTCTCATTGCGGGTCCCCAATTTGAACTCGCCGTAGTCCACCGCCTCAGAGAGGATCACAGTTACCAATACCAGCATAAAGCCAATACCGATGTTGACGATGGCGCTGCACAGACCAACCAGAAGGATACTGGTAGGTGCAGCATAACCCACCACCAGCAGGGCGGCGAAGCCTGCTACAGGCAGAAGGCTGGCCGCGATAAAGATATATTTTTTACTGATCTTCCGGGACAGGATGGGGTAGCCGATCAGAGCGCCCATTTGAGCAAATCCGGCAATGCTGGTATAGGTGGCAAAAAGAGCTTCCTTTACGCCGCAGACATACTCAAAATAATAGAGTGCAAAACTGTTTGAGAGCTGATAGGCCATATTGAAGAACAGAGCGATGCCGAGGACGACCAGAACCTGATCATTTTTGAAGAGGACCCGGATCATTCCCTTGACGCTGGTTTTTTCCCCGGTGCCGGCGGTAGCCACCACTTTTTCTTTGGCGTTGCACACGGTGAGAAGGATCGTGCCCACAAACACTACGGCGATGGCAATGGAAAAGCGGGAGAAGCCCAGGATCTGATCCCCATTACCCAGATATTTGACGATATACAGTCCGCCGCTGCCAACGACCAGCCAGGCTGTGCTGGCAAAGAACCGGGGGATGGCGCTGATCTGGCCCCGCTCCTGTTCATTGTCAGTGAGGGCAGGCACCATGCTCCAGTAAGGGATGTCCATGACAGTATACGTCATTCCCCAGAGAATGTACATAACGGCGATGTAGATTGCATATTGCGAGGCAGGCAGATCCACATCCAGATACAGCAGGACGAGGACGATGGCGTTGAGAATGGTACCGATCAAAATCCAGGGACGGAATTTGCCCCAACGGGAACGGGTATTGTCCACCACCATACCCATAAAGGGGTCGTTGAAGGCGTCCCAGATCCGGGCTGCCATAAACAGAACGCCCACAAACAGCGGGTCCACCATGCGTACATCGGTCAGGTATTTCATAAAGTAGGTGCCGACAATGGCGTAAACCAGATCTTTACCGAAGGCACCCATGCCGAAGCTGAGTTTTGTTTTCCAGGTCAATGCTTGATTCATGATCTCTCCTCCTCATGTATTTTTACCGCCAGCCTGGTTGCAGATTCATGGTACCATTTGTTTTACAAAAATACAAGAAATTTTACTAAATTATATAGTAAAATTTTACGAATAATTTTTGTGTGATTTTACGAAAAAACCTCCGGTATCTGGAAAGATACCGGAGGCAATGGGAAGAGAATGGCATGAGGTTACAAAACAGGAACTTGCTGGTTTGCCGCGGAAGGAGCAGCAACGCTGCCGCGCTCCACATAGACGCAGGGGACCACAGTTTTGAAGGGATACTCTACACCGGAACGGCACAGATCCATAGCTCCCAGTGCGGCTACCGCCAGCTCATGCTGAAGGACACGGATAGAGGACAGGGGCGGCGTGGTGTTCTGGGAGAGCGGCGTGTCGTTGAAGGCAATAAGGCTGATATCCTTCGGGACGGACAGGCCGGCCTGGGACAGTGCCCGCATCACGCCGTTGGCCATGGCGTCGGAGGAGATAAACAGGGCGGTAGGAGGTGCGTCCCACTGCTCCAGTGCCTGAGAAAGGACCTGAAAGGCGGAGGGGGAATCCATAGGGCTGTCCAGGACATATTTTTCCTGGTATAACCCGCGATCCTGAAGGAAATTGCGGAAATAATACAGGCGGGAGTCCAGCTTCAGATCCCGCGTCTCCTGAAGGGTATAGTGGCTGCCGATGAAGCCGATCCGCTGGTGGCCCTCCTGCAGAAACCGGGTAAGGGCCTGCCGCAGTCCCAAATGAAAGTTGGGGACGGTGGCAAAGTAGCGCTCATCATCAGGGGTAGAATCCACAAACACGATCTGGTGGGTATACCGCTCGAAGCTGCGGATCTCCTGGGACGTAAAACTGCCGATGGCGAAGATGCCGTCCAGTGTTTTTTCTCCCTGTACAGCGAAATCTCCCTGGCTGTCCCGAAACATGCTGATCGTCTCCAGACCGCGGGAAAAGCAGACCTGCTCCAGAGCAGTTTTCATATAGAGATAGTAGGGGTCCTGGAGAACCTGCTCCATCTCGAACATCTGGGCGATGCCCATCCGCTGTCCTCCGGACCGGCTGCTGTCGCTTTTACTGCGGCTGCGAGTGGCGACATAGCCCAGTTCCCGGGCCGCGTCAAAAACCTTCTGCTGGGTCTGCGGAGGGACGCTGAGGGTTTCATCCCGGTTAAGAATACGGGAAATGGTTGAAATGGATACGCCTGTGGCTGCCGCGATATCTTTCAATGTGGCCATTGTATGGATCACCTGCCAGAGCTGTTTTAGTAAATTATATCTCGTATTTGGGAAAAATCAAGGGGAGCATGCATAAATGCGGCATTTGATGACCATGAGAATAAAAGTTCCAAAATGTTTAGAAATGGAAACAAAAATACGACCAGAAACGTCTAATCCCTGTAACCGAAATGTTTAAATTGTAATCAGAATATACCTTTACTTTCTTCTATTTTGCGCCTATAATACTACGTGCTGAAAATGTCGCAGGGGAGGCAATTTGGGTAACAGAATGCCTCTGTACGCGGACGGAAGCCGCCGCGATGATAAAAAGAAAAGGGCGGTGATTTCTGTGCCCAATCATGTATACAGAAATATAGATGACGAAGAGACGTATGTGTCCCGTTCTGGCGGCCGTCGTGTAGCCGGGGGAGGAAAGCGCAGACGCCGGAAAAAACGGGGAGGCGGGAGGACGTTCCTGCTGATCGTTTTTTGCCTGGTCCTGGGTTTTTCGGCGGGGATCATGCTGCCGCGCCTGTGGGAGGCCTCACGGGAGGAAGTCCCTGCGGTGCCGCCCTCCGGTACGCCGGTGGACCAGATCTGCCTGACGGTAGATACCCTCTCTCCGGAGTCATTTGTGACGAATATAACCGGAAGCTCTCAGGTGACGGTGTCGTTTGGCCAGGAGCCGGATTTTACTTCCCCCGGCACACAGGAAGTGACCATTATCCTCACAGATGAAAGCGGCAGCCAGACGGAGATCAAAGCTGGTTTGACGGTGATCCAGGATACCACGCCCCCGGTGATCTCCGGCGTTACAGATCAGGAGGTCCTGTTGGGGGAGACGGTGGCATATAAAAAGGGCGTGACCGTTACGGACGATTACGACGAGGATGTGGAGCTGGAGGTGGATTCCAGCCAGGTCAACCCCACGGTGGCCGGGGACTATCTGGTGACCTACCGGGCCACGGATCGCTCCGGCAATACGGCGGAAGCCACCGCCTACTTCTCTTTTACGCAGCCCTCTGAGTATACGGACCTGGCTTTGGAAGAGGCCCAGAAAGTGCTGGACAAGATCACCACTGATGATATGACCCAGACAGAGGTAGCCAGGGCCATTTACGACTGGTGCCGTGCCAATATCAGCTATACGGCCCATTCCGACAAGGGAGATTGGCAGAAGGCAGCTGTCCAGGGCTTTACCCAGCGCAGCGGAGATTGCTACGTCTACTTTGCCACTGCCAAGGCCATGTTTGAAGCGGCGGGCATCCCCAATATTGATGTGGAAAAGACTTATGTGGAAGGAAGGGCCATGCACTACTGGAGCCTGATCGACTGCGGCAGCGGCTGGTATCACTTTGATGCCACGCCCCGGGTAGGAGAGGGAGACGACTTCTTCATGGTCACCGACGCCTTCCTGGAGGCCTACTCCCAGGCCCACAATAACAGCCATGAGTTTGACCATTCCCTCTATCCGGCCACACCGGAAGAATGATAAGTAATTTAAAATAGGTATGCTGAATGTGAAGGAGGCTCCGCCTATGATGACAAATCTGCTCACTTACCTGGAAAATACGGTCGTCCGTCTGCCGGACAAGGTGGCCTATGCCGACGGTACTGACGCTTTGACCTTCCGCCAGGTGTATGACCAGGCCCGGGCTTTGGGCACGGCCCTCAGCCGGGCAGGATATTACCGGGAACCGGTGGTGGTGTTTATGGGCCGCCACCCCAAGACGGTAACAGCATTTCTGGGCGTTCTGTACGCCGGATGCCACTATGTCCCTCTGGACGAGGAGATGCCGGCTCACCGCATTGAGCTGATCTTCCAGAGCCTGAATCCCCGCTGCGCGGTATGTGACGCCAAGACGGCGGAGCTTCTGAAGGGCTTCGGCTGGTCAGGCCAGGTGTTCCTCTACGATGAGGCTGCCGCCGGGGAGATCGACGAGGCGGCGCTGACCTCGATCCGGGACAAGGCACTGGACATCGATCCCGCCTATATCGTTTTTACCTCCGGTTCCACCGGAGTGCCCAAGGGCGTGGCGGCCTGCCACCGCTCTGTGATCGACTACATCGAAAATCTCTCAGAGGTGCTGGGCTTTCATGAGAACACCGTGTTCGGCAATCAGACGCCCCTGTACTTTGACGCCTGCCTCAAGGAGATCTATCCCACGCTGAAATTCGGCGCTACAGCCTATCTGGTGCCAAAGCAGCTGTTTATGCTGCCGGTGAAGCTGGTGGAGTACCTCAACGACCACCAGATCAACACCATCTGCTGGGTAGTGTCCGCCATGACCATCGTTTCCGGCCTGGGGGCTTTCCAGCAGGTGCAGCCCAAGTACCTGCACACGGTGGCCTTCGGCAGCGAGGTGTTCCCCATCAAGCAGTTCCGCCTCTGGCGTGAGGTGCTGCCCAATGCCCGTTTTATCAATCTCTATGGCCCCACTGAGGCCACCGGCATGAGCTGCTACTACGAGGTCAAGCGGGATTTTGCTCTGGATGAGGCCATTCCCATCGGCCGGCCCTTCCGGAATACGGAGATCCTCCTTTTGGATGAGAATGACCGGCAGGCAGCTCCCGGAGAAGTGGGAGAGATCTGCATCCGGGGTACCGGCGTGACCCTTGGCTACTACAATGATCCCAAGCGGACGGCGGAGGCATTTGTTCAGAACCCCCTGAACAAGGCCTACCCGGAGATCATCTACCGCACCGGGGATCTGGCCCGGTACAACGAGGAAGGGGAGCTTATTTTCCTCTCCCGGAAAGACTACCAGATCAAGCACATGGGCCACCGCATCGAGCTGGGAGAGATCGAGCTGATCGCCAACATGATGCCCAAAGTGAGCCAGTCCTGCTGCGTCTTTGACGACGTGAAAAAGAAGATCACCCTCTTTTATGTGGGTGAGGCCGAGGCGGCGGAGGTGGTGGCCTACACCAAGGAGAAGCTGCCCCGGTATATGGTACCCAACAGTGTGCGCCGCCTGGAGCGGCTGCCTCAGACCCCCAACGGAAAAATTGACCGCAAGAGCCTGAAGGAACAGGCCCTTGCCCGCTGAATGAGAAAGGAGCAACGCCATGACTTTTGATGAGCTGCTGGAGATCCTGAATGATCTGCATCCCGAGGTGGATTTTACCTCTGAGACGGGCCTGATCGACAACAAGGTACTGGATTCCTTCGATATTGTCAGCATCGTCACTGAGATCAGTGCCAATTTTGACGTATCCATCCCTGCCGGAGAGATCGTTCCGGAGAATTTCAACTCTGCCCAGGCTCTCTTTGAGCTGGTGGAGCGCCTGTCCGATGAGGACTGAATCCCTGCCTGAGAGGCGGAATTCTTGACAAGGACTGCTGAAACGACATGCTGTTTACCTCATTTGGATTTATCCTGTTTCTGGCCATCCTGTTTCCGCTGTACTACCTGGTACCCAAACGGTTCCAGTGGATGCTGCTGCTGGCGGCCAGTTACATTTTCTATGCTTTTGCCGGATGGGGATGTCTCATCTTTATCGCTGTCACCACGGTGACCTGCTGGTATGCGTCCCTGCGGATGGACCGTCTCCAGAAACGGCAGAGCACCTATCTGAAGGCCCGGAAGGAAGCCCTCACCTCTGAGGATAAGAAGGCCTACAAGGCCCGGGTGAAAAAGAAGAAGCTGGGATGGTTCCTGGCGGCGCTGCTTTTGAACTTCGGCATCCTGGCGGTGCTCAAGTACACCAACTTTGCCATCGTCAATATCAACGCCATCTCCGCCCTCTTTGGCGGCGGACAGCTCCAACTGGTGGATCTGCTGCTGCCCATGGGCATTTCCTTCTACACCTTCCAGACCATCGGCTATCTGATCGATGTCTACCGGGGTAAGTATCCTCCCCAGGAGAGCCTGCCCCGGTTCGCCCTGTTCGTATCCTTCTTCCCCCAGCTGGTCCAGGGCCCTATCAGCCGCTATGATGACCTGGCCCCCCATCTGTTGGAGGAGCATCCCTTTGACCGCCGGACGGTGTCCTTTGGCCTCCAGCGGGTCCTGTGGGGCTACTTCAAGAAAATGGTGGTGGCCGACCGGCTTCTCACCGCTGTTACGGCTATCATCGGCGCGCCGGAGACCTATGACGGCATTTTTGTCCTCATCGGTATGTTCCTCTACGCTCTGGAGCTGTATGCCGATTTCACCGGTGGTATCGACATCACCATCGGTATTGCCAATACCCTGGGGGTGCCGGTGAAGGAGAACTTCATCCGTCCATACTTCTCCAAGAACATTGAGGAATACTGGCGGCGCTGGCACATCACCATGGGCACCTGGTTCCGGGATTATATCTTCTACCCGGTGTCTGTGTCAAAGCCCATGCTCTCTATCTCCAAGAAGTCCCGGGCTCTCCTGGGGCCGGAGCTTGGTAAAAGGGTGCCGGTGTATCTGGCCACGCTGCTTACCTGGTTTGCCACCGGTATCTGGCACGGTGCCAGCTGGAACTTCATCGTCTGGGGCCTTCTCAATGGTGTGGTCATCATTATCTCCCAGGAGTGTGCCCCGCTGTATCACCGCTTCCATGAGCGCTTCCCCAAGGTGGGAGCAACCTTTGGATGGCGGCTGTTCCAGGTGGTACGGACCTTCTGGCTCATGAGCGCCCTTAGATCCCTGGACTGCTACCGGGATGTGCCTCTCACTTTCTCCATGGTGGGGACCATCTTTACCCGCTTCTCTCTCACGCCTCTGTGGGACGGCTCCCTGCTGGAGCTGGGCCTAGGCGTGGGTGACTGGATCGTGGCGGGCCTTGGGTGCCTGCTGATGCTGGGCGTGAGCCTTCGGCAGCGGCGGGGCAGTGTCCGGGAGCAGCTGGAGCGAGCTCCGGAGGCGGCACGGTACGCGGTGGCTTTTGGCCTCACCTTTGCAGTGCTGGTGTTTGGCGCCTACGGTGTGGGCTATGATGCCAGCCAGTTCATCTATAATCAATTCTGACAAGGAGCATCCATGAAACGTATCTGCAAATGGGGTGGGATCGCCCTGATCTGGATCGGGGCCTTTTTCCTCCTCCAGGCGCTGCTGGTGCCAAAATACATGGACGGCATCCCCGATGGAGCCCTGGTGCGGGAGTACTACCGGGAGACCACAGATCACGATGTGATTTTTGTGGGGGACTGTGAGGTATACGAGAATTTCTCTCCCATCACCCTTTGGGAGAACTACGGTGTCACCAGCTATATCCGGGGAAGCCCTCAACAGCTGATCTGGCACTCCTACTACACCCTCAAGGACACTCTGGAGCGGGAAACGCCTCAGGTAGTGGTGTTCAACGTACTGTCCATGCAGTATGACAAGCCCCAGAGCGAGGCCTATAACCGTATGGCTTTGGACGATCTGCCCCTGTCGGTGAACAAGATCCAGGCGGTGATGGCCTCCAAGATGGAGGACGAGACCCTCCTCAGCTATATTTTCCCCTTCTTTCGCTATCACAGCCGCTGGAGCGAGCTGACGGCATCGGATTTCCGTTACCTGTTCCACCAGGACACTCTCAGCCACAACGGATTCCTTATGCGGGCAGACGTGCGGCCTGTAGAGACCCTTCCTGAACCCAAGAAGCTGGCCAATTACCAATTTTCCGACATCTGCTATGAATATCTGGACAAGATCCGTCTTCTCTGCGAGGAGAAGGGAGTACAGCTGATCCTCATCAAGGCCCCCAGCCTCTATCCCCACTGGTACGATGAGTGGGATCAGCAGATGGAGGACTACGCAGCCCAGTATGACCTCACCTATATCAACTTCCTGGACTACATCGATGAGATCGGGCTGGATTTTTCCACCGATACCTACGATCAGGGCCTGCACCTGAATCTCAGCGGAGCGGAGAAGCTGTCCGATTACTTTGGCCAGATTCTTCGGGATGCCGGGGTTCCCGACCGTCGGGATGATGCGGAGCTCTCTGCTGTATGGGCGGAGAAGAGCGAAGCCTACCATGCCCAGGCGGAGGCGCAGTATGCGGAACTGGCGGAGAAGGGATATCTGACCCGTGCCACCACACCTGGCAGTCAGGTACCTGTTGAAGAATAAAAGCAACCCAAAAGCGACCGAGTAAAGGAGAATCAACCATGAAACACAACCATAAGCTGTTTTCACTGCTGCTGGCCCTGGCCCTGTGCCTTGCTCTGCTGGCAGGCTGCGGCGGCAATAACAGCAGCCAGACCGGGAATAATGGAAATGCCGCTGGCAATCAGAGCCAGAACAGCGGGGATACCGACAGCGGCGAAAATCAGGCAGCCGACCTCTTTGTCTTTACCAGCAACGGTGTTGAGGTGAAGATGAACGCGGAGGCGGATCCCATCGTGGAAGCGCTGGGAGAGCCTATTTCCACCTTTGACGCCCCCAGCTGCGCCTTCCAGGGTACGGATTATATCTATACCTATGACGGCTTCCAGCTGAACACCTATCCCCTGAACGATGTGAACTATGTGTCCTCTGTGGTGTTTACCAGTGATGCGGTGTCTACCCCTGAGGGCCTGGAGATCGGCGGTACCAAAGACGACATGATCGCCGCCTATGGCGAGGATTATACGGAGGAGTACGACCAGTACACCTACACCCGTGGCGACAGCCAGCTGGTGGTCCTCTTTGAGGATGGTTATATCTCTTCCATCGAGTATCAGGCCGTCCTGCCGCAGCAGTAAGCGGCAGACAGTAAAAAGCCCGCGGGGTACGGAAATCATTCCGTACCCCGCGGGCTTTTTTGCGTTGTTATTCTTTGATGTTTTCCCACTTTTTCAGGGAATCCAGCATGAACTGGGCAACATCCATGTCGTATACATCTTTGAGAAATTCCCGGCTGAGAAGCTGCGAGGCAGAGCCAAAGCCCGCAATATTGCCATCCTTGAGAAACAGCAGCTTTTCTGACAGAATCAGGGAGAGATTGATGTCATGAAGCACACCGATGACAGTCCGCTGGTTTTCAATGGACCACTGCTTGAGGTAGGTCACCAGCTCCGCCTGGTGCTTGAGATCCAAATGGTTGGTAGGCTCGTCCAGCAGGATGATGTCCGGTTCCTGGACCAGCGTCCGTGCCAGGAATACCCGCTGAAGCTGTCCGCCGGAGAGCTGGGAGATCTGCCGGTCCCGCAGGCTGTCCAGTCCAGTTACAGCCAGATAGCGGTCCACGTACTTCCGATCCTCGGAGGAGGGGGAGGTAAAGATTCCCCGCTTCATTTTCTGATAGCGGCCCATCATCACCGTCTCATAGACGGTAAAGGAAAAATAGACCGTGCTCATCTGGCTCATGACGGCGATATGGGAGGCCACCTCAGGCCGCTTCATGGCACGGATGGGTTCTCCTCGGAGGGTCAGCTCTCCGGTACTGTCAATGAGGGCGGCAATGGCTTTGAGGAGGGTACTTTTTCCACAGCCGTTGGGCCCCAGGATACACAGGTTTTCCCCTACGGGAAGGTCAAAGCTCAGCTGATGGAGGACCTCCGTGCCTCCATAGCCGGCACACAGATGATCAAGATGCAGCATAGTGTTCCTCCTTTCTTACGCCGTCTTTCGGCCGCGGAAGAATACCACGGCGAAGAAGGGGGCGCCCACCAGGGCGGTTACGGCACCTACGGGGATAATAGTGGGGGCCAGTACCGTCCGGCTTACCAGCTCCGCCAGAGCCATGAAGGTCCCGCCGAATACCGCCGACAGGGGCAGTACATACCGGTGGGAGGCGCCGAAGATCCGCCGCACCACATGGGGAGCGATCAGATCCACAAAGCCGATCACTCCTACAAAGGAGACGGTGGTGCCGGTGAGCAGGGCGGAGATGCCGATGAGGATGATCTTGGTCTTTTTGATATCCACGCCGATGGCCTGGGCTTGGTCCTCGCCGAAGCTCATGATATCCATTTCGTGGGTGTAGAGCATCAATACAAAAATACCGATGGCTGTTACAGGAAACAGGGCCGCCACATGGGACCAATCCCGACCGGAAAAACCGCCCATCTGCCAGAATACCATCTGCTGCAGGTGTTCCCGGGAGAGGGCTGTCACCAGGGTGAGCACGGCGTTGACGAAGAGGGAGAACACCATGCCCACCAGGATCACGGTCTGATTTTCCATTTTGCGGTCAATGCGGGCTGCGAAGGCCATGGCCAGAAATACGGTGGCAAGGCCTCCGATAAATCCGGCCACCGGGAGGGTAAAGATCCCCAGGAAGGGAATGGTGAGGCCGCTGACCATCACCATAGCCGCGCCCAGGCTGGCGCCGGAGGATACACCCAGGGTGTAGGAGGAGGCCAGGGGATTTTTCAGAATGGACTGCATCACGGTACCGCTGACCGCCAGGGCGCCTCCGGCCAGGAAGGCCAGGATCGCTCTGGGAAACCGCATCCCCCAGACGATGGAGACCAGATTGGGGTCAATACTGTCGGGCAGTGTACCGCCGGGCAGCTTGCTGAGCAGAATGCTGACCACCTGATCCGGGGGCACATAGACGGAGCCGACGCCGATACTGAGTACCAGAACGGCAATGGCCGCCAGAATGGTCAGCAGGATCTTCAGACCTGTTTTCATGCGGCGTTGTCAGCAAAGGGGTTCTCAATATCTGCATAGGCCTCCGGGTAGACCAGAACGGCGATCTGCTTGATGCCATCGATCACATGGAGGTTGGGCAGGGAAACGGCGTTGGCATCCACCTGGTAGACGTCGCCGTTGACAATGGCGGTGACATTTTGCCAGCCGCTGCGGCCCATGATCTCACCCACAGGGTCGTCAATGTAGTTGACAGAGGTAAGGATCACATCGGGGTTGGCGCTGACGGCGGCTTCCTCTGTGACGGAGATATAGTTCTCCTGGTCGGCAAAGATATTTTCAGCACCGACGATATCCAGCATCTCCTGAATAAAGGTGCCCTGGCCAGCAGTGTATATATCGGGAGCGCAGGAGATTTCATAGAGCACAGTCTTGGGCTCGGTAATGGTGCTGCCGATGGCGGCGATCTCCTCCAGCTCTGCTTCCATGGCGGCGATCAGCTCCTCACACTTTTCCTCCTGTCCTACACAGGCGGCGATAAAGCGGGTGTCCTCCTTTACGGCCTCGATGCTGGAGGAGGAGGGAATATCGGCCACGCATACACCAACATCACGCAGGGGCTTGTAGGGGTCCGTACCGCCGGAGGAGCTCATGCCGGTGGTGAACATCAGGTCGGGCTCCAGCACGGCGATCTGCTCAGTATCCGGCTCCATCATGTCAAAGGTGGGCAGGGAGTCCAGACCAAAATACATGGCGGAATAGGTGTCTACCGCTACCAGCTTGTCTTTCATCCCCAGATCCAGAAGGGTCTGGGTAGCGGAGGGGGCCATGGAGATGATGGCATTGATCTCATCGGGGAGGGTGATAGGATTACCACTGCGGTCTTCCGTGGGACGTGTATCCTGCTGCGTATCCTGATTGGAAGAGACATTGTTGGAGGGGGTATCGTTGGCGCCGGACTGGTTGCCTGCGCTGCTGTTTTGGCTGCCGCAGCCTGCGGACAGCAGAAGGATCAGGGACAGGCCCAGAGCAAGAATGGTCTTTTTCATGTTCTTTTTCCTTTCTGGTATTCTGAAGTGATGGTGATTGCCAGTGACTGGGAGAGCGTGGTATAATAAATGCCTGCCGCAGGGAGCTGCGGCAGCTAGGACAACGATGTGGAGGGCGCTATGGAACGAAGGATCATACTGCGGAACGGGGATACTCTTGTCTGTTCAGAGAAGAGTGCCGTGATCCGTTTCGCCGCCCCGAGAAATGTGCTGGCCACCAGTGCCAATGGAGGCGGCTTGCGCCGGGATCTGACGGCGGTATTCAACTACAGCGACTGTGGGAGAGCCGGTGTGTGTCAGCCTATGGAGGGGCATGACCTGAGAGAGCATCAGGTGGCTGTGGCAAAGCGGCTGGGACTGGACCCCTGCCACACAGCGGGGTTGGATACCGCAGCGAATTTGGATAATCTGGCTGTGGTGACACGGGAATGGGAAGAGCTGTGGGTAACAGCCATTGTTTCCGGCGGGGCGGACGTCAATGCCCTGTGCGCGGGAGACCCGGCCCACCTGACAGAGCGGCTGGGCGAGCCCTGCCTGGTGCCTGCCGGTACGATCAATATTCTTCTGGTGATCGGTGCCCGGCTGTCGCCGGGAGCGCTCACAGAGGCGCTTCTCACCGCAACAGAGGCCAAAACAGCGCTGCTGCGGGATCTGATGCAGGGCAGCAGTGTCTCCGCGGAGCTGGCCACCGGAACAGGTACTGATGGGGCGATCCTGATCTGCGATGGGAGTGACGGAGAGTGCCTGTATAATGCAGGCAAGCATTTCAAACTGGGGGAGCTGATCGCCTCAGCGGTGAAGGCGGCAGCGGCGGAAGCACTGTTCCGTCAGACGGGGCTTTGCCCGCAGGGCCAGCACCGGACGCTGCGGCGGCTCAAGCGCTTTGGCATTACAGAGCGGAGCCTGTTGGAGCAATGCCTTTCTGAATTTCCCAATGGGGAATCTGCTATCCGGCGGGCGATAGAGCACATTGATCAGGACGGTTTCCTGGTGTCTGCCGCGGCGCTGTATGTGCATCTCCTGGATCAGGAGCGCAGCGGTATGCTCACCCGCGGAGAGACGGGAGATTGGTATGCCCGCCTCCTGACACTTGCCGCCGAGCATTATCAGTATCCCATTGGTGCGGCACAGATGGATGACCCCGTGGAGGCACTGGAGACATTCCTGGCAGAGGTGTTGAAGGGGCATCTGCGGGAGCAGAGGCGCCTGTATCCCACTGAGGAACCTCTGTAAAAAAACACCCCGCTTTTTTGAAAGCGGGGTGCTGCATACGCACGGGAACAGGGAGCAGCCACCCTTTTAGGGGCAGACGGCTCCTTGCGCATAGCAACAGGCAGCTTTCTTCGGAAGCAGCTATCGCAGCTGAACGCCTCAGCAGGTTTCCTGACTTGTGGATCATAGCTTGCCGCGCCTTCTCACTTACGCAATGGCGTTGCGGTTTGCTCCCCAGTTACAGTGACCGGATCGCCCGGGAGTTTCACCCGAATTCCCTTTTACCTTGCTCCCCGGGAGGAGTAAGCACTGAGGTGTTATTTGTATAGGAAAACAGAGCTATCGGATGCTGGCGACTGGAACGCAGTTGCAGCCGGAGCATCCTGTACAGCGCAAGTATAGCGGCTTTTTCGAGGATTGTCAACACATTCAGGCACCAATCGTATAGCAGAAAGGCGTTTGGCATGTGATGCCGTATCGATAAGAGAAAGCACCCCGACGGGGGTGCTTTCTTTTGTAGTGATTATGAGCGTTCCTGTGCAGGTTTCAGCCAGTGACCAAAGCGGTAGTAAATAAAAATAGACACGGATGTGACCACCCAGGTGATGGGATAGCTGGCTTCCACCATTTCAATGGTGTGGTAAGCAGGTACCGCCGTAAAGAGCCACAGCAGACGCAGGCCGCATACGCCGAATACAGAGATCAGCATAGGTACCATAGACTTTCCTGCGCCTCGGATAGCGCCGGGCAGCAGTTCCACCAGGATGTAGGTTATGTAGCAGGGCGCCAGAAACTGTACCATCCCTACACCGATCTCCAGAACGTCCGGGTCCGGGGTAAAGAAGGAGAGGATGGGCCGTGCCAGCAGTACCATGACCGCGGAGATAACCACTGTGAATCCGGCTGTCATAGCCATGGATACCCGTACGCCCTGCTTGAGCCGGTCATATTTTCCGGCGCCGTAGTTTTGGCCGGTAAAGGTGGTGAGGGCCTGGGACATGGCGGTGAGGGTCATCCAGAAGAGGATATCCATCTTGCCGTAAGCGGTCCAGGCGGCCACAGCATTGGTACCAAAGGAGTTGATAGCGGCCTGGATCACGATATTGGAAAAGCTGTACATCACGGATTGGAGGGCGGTGGGAATTCCGATGATCATAATGGCTTTGAAGGGCTCAAAGTGGAAACGAAGCTGGCGAGGCACCAGACGGAAGCACTCGCCCTTCACAGACATCAGGGACAACACCACCAGAACAGCAGAGAGGATCTGGGAGCAGACGGTAGCGATAGCCACGCCCAGGATGCCCAGGTGGAAAACCACCACCAGCAGAAGATCCAGTACGATATTGCACAGAGAGGCAGCGATCAGGAAATACAGCGGACGCTTGGCATCTCCCACAGCGCGGAGCACGCCGGTGCCCATGTTGTAAATCACGTTGGGGATCATGCCCAGGAAATAGATCTGCAGATACAAAATAGCGCCGGGAAGGGCGTCCTCTGTGGTGTCCATGGCCTGCAGAGCCCAAGGGGTGAGGAAATAGCCCACCACCGTGAAGAATGCGCCGATGATCACGGAGAGAAGCATGGCGGTGTGGACGCTTTTACGGACGTCCTCATCCATCCGTGCGCCGTACCGTTGGGCGATCGCCACCACGGCGCCGCTGGAAAGGCCTGTAAAAATACCCACGGTCAGGTTGACGACAACGCCGGTAGAACCCACGGCGGCTAAGGCAGTGGTACCCACGTAGCGGCCCACCACGATGGTATCTACTGTATTATAGAGTTGTTGAAAAAACGTGCCGAACCACAGGGGGAAGAAGAAGGCCAGCAGCTGCTTCCAAATCACGCCCTGGGTAATGTCGCCGGCTTGACGAGATATACGCATCAGTGATCACTCCGAATCAGTAAAAGGGTGTGGTGTGTAAGATACCGTATGCAAGATTCTACATGGTCGCCTATCAAAAGGCAAGAGAAATCTATAAATATTGGAAGGGTTCCATCGATAAAATGTTTTCCTCAGACGGACAAGTACCAAGGAGAAGCAGGTTATAATATGTGACCTTTGTCTCCAGAGAGAAAAAAGCGGAACATATTGACAGGGGCGGTGTGCCTGTGTATGGTAATGGTAATAAGAAACGTGGAGAGAAGGAGAAGGGGTGAATATGCCAGAGTATTATCTGTCGGTGGACGGCGGCGGGACAAAGACTGCCTTCCTGCTGCAGAGCGGAGACGGTACCCGGACGATCCGGGCAAGGAGCGGTCCGGCCAGCATAAAATCTGTGGGGGAAACTGCTGCCCGGGAAAATCTGGCAGCAGGCCTTGAGGAGCTTTGGCGGCAGGCGGGCTTTGGTCCGGAGGGGGTGGCCCACAGTGTATTCGGGCTATCCGGCTGTGACAGTGTCAATGATGAGAGGACACTTGCCAATGTGATCGAAACGCTGGGATTTCCGGCAGGACAGTATACCCTATGCAATGACGCGGTATTGGCGTTTTATGCCGCTGCGGAGCCGCCGGGGATGGTGCTCATTGCCGGGACCGGCTCTATTGTAGTGGGAGTGGACAGCAGGGGGAACTTTACCCGAGCCGGCGGCTGGGGGTATGGCTTCAGCGATCTGGGCAGCGGCTACTGGCTGGGCTGCCGGGCTTTGCAGGAGGCTTTACGGTACTGTGATGGCTGTGGTCCCTGGGCACCCTGGTTTCCGGAGGTGGCGAAAGTGCTGGGGGCGGAGAGCCTTGACCGCCTGACAGAAGCAGCTGCCGATATCAACCAATGTGATCAGGTGGCGGCTTTGGCAAAGGTACTTTTGACATGGCCGGAGCCGGATTCCCTGGGGAATGACATATTGGAGCAGGGCAGCCGTTTTCTGGCAGAGCTTTTGGTGGCCTGCGATCAGAAAATGGCTCATATGCCGGGGGGGACGCCCCATCTGGTGCTGGCTGGCGGTTGTATGGGCAGTGCCCGCTATGCCGATATGGTGACCCGCCGCCTGCCTGCCCGGCTGCGGGATGGCCTGACGGCGGAGGTGTGTGAGCCTGTCCAGGGGGGTATCCGCCTGGCAAAGCGGGCTGCGGAGAAAACCGCTGCACGGTGAGAGATAAGGAGGAGAGAAGTCTATGCAGAAGATATCTGCCGGTGAAAAGCTGACATATACCGGGAGCCTTTTGGGTCAGAACATGATCTACAGCTTTGTGTCCATGTATGTCATGTTCTTTTTTACAGACCTTTTGAAGATCCCCTACCAGAGCGTTACTATTATTATGGTAGCGGCCAGTTTGTGGGACGCGGTCAACGACATCCTTATGGGGATGCTGGCGGACCGGACCAAGACCCGCTGGGGCAAGTTCCGTCCCTATCTGTTGGCAGGGCCCTTCGTCATTGCGGTGGCTACCGTATTATGTTTTGTCAGCTTCGGCGGCTCTGCCGCCGGGACAGTAGCTGTGGCTGCGGTGTGCTATGTGCTGTGGGGGATGTCCTACACCGTGTATGATATCCCCATCTGGGCCATCTCCTCGGTGGCCTCCCAGGATGCCAACGAGAAAAACCGTATGGTGACCCTTGGCAAGATCGGCGGCACTCTGGGTACGGTGATCATCTCTGTGGGCAGCGTGTCCCTGCTCAATGCCTTTGGCGGCGAGCGCAGCGCCGGCGCCTATACGGCGGCGGCCTGTGTAGTGGCGGGGATCGGTGCGGCGCTGATGCTGCTGAGCGGATTTTTCCTCCGGGAACGGATCGAGCCGCCGCCTAAGGGCGTGCCCTTCCGCCGCAACATCCATACGATTCTGGATAACGGCCCTCTGAAAGCCCTGATGGTATCCCTGCTGATCGTGAATATGGTAAACAATATCCGGCAGGTGGCCCAGATGTATTTTGCCGTGTATGTGTGGGGCGATTCGGGATATGTCACCTATATCGGGCTGAGCCTGGTGGTGGGCATGGTTTTGGGTATGGCGGTATCTCCGGCACTGATCAGCCGGTTTGACAAGAAATATATGTTTATCATCTCCTGTGCCGCCGGCGCTGTCGCCAGTGTGATCCCCTTTGTGGTGGATGGCGGTGTGGTGTTCAGCCTGATCCTGTTGGGGATCAGCTTTGCCTTCACCGGTGTGACTACCATTACCAGCACCTCCATGCTGATGGACGCCATTGACTATGCAGAGCATAAGCTGGGCTTTCGGGGAGAGGGAGTGGTGTTCTCCATGAATACCTTCCTTAATAAGCTCAGCGCCACCATCTCCAAGGGCCTGTTGGGCCTGGCGCTGGGTGCTATGAACTATGTGGAAAACATGGCGCCCAACGACACGGTGCGTATAGGGTTCAGTGCAGTTGTATATGTAGTGCCCGCCTTGTGTTTCCTGCTGGCTATTGTGCCGCTGCTGTTCTACCGGCTGAGACCGGCACAGATCGCTGCCATCCGTACCGAATTAGCTGCCCGCCGTCCGGCGGAGAAATGAGAGGAGACTGACCATGGATATTTCTGCTTTTCTGACCCCGCCGGAGATCATGTCCGCCAGACGTGCACTGTGCATCCAGCCCCACCCCGATGACAATGAGATCGGTATGGGAGGGATCGTGGCGGCCCTGGCTGCAAAGGGCTGCGAGATCCACTATCTCACCGTGACCAACGGCGACCTTGGTGCCCAGGGAGGCCCCATCGATCCGGCAGAGCTGGCAGTGCTGCGCCGGCAGGAGACCGTTGCTGCCGGAGAAGCCCTGGGAGCGAAGGTGTTCCACTTTTTTGATGAGCCTGACGGCTCCCTGTCGGATGTGCCGGCCCTGGCAGGGAAGATCGCGGAGCTGGTGCGGACGATCCAGCCTGATGTGATGTTCTGTCCGGACCCCTGGGCTCTATACGAGGCCCACCAGGATCACGTGGTCACCGGTCGCGCTGCCGCTCAGGCATTTATCTCATCCTCCCTAGCCAAGTATCCGCGGGACACGGACACCACTCCGTGGCAATGCCCCGCTATTGGTTTTTATTTCACACAGGCACCCAATACGGTGGTGGATATCACGGACACCTTTGAGGCTAAATTTGCCGCAATGGCGCTGCACCGGACCCAGATGAGCGAGGAGCTGTTGGGGCTGTATCGGGTCTACTTTACCATGCAGGGTCAGCAGCTGGCAAAGGATAAGGGATTTGCATTAGGGGAGGGCCTGAAGGTTCTGGGGCCGCTGCATATGCACTGCTTTGCCCAGGCACCGCAGATCTGAATGGGCGGTATATGGAACGCTTAGCTTTTGGCAATAAAAGGAGCGCAGAGATCATGTGTCTGCGCTCCTTTTTTGTGAAAATAGGGGGAATCACCTTTTGCCTTCGGTGATGAGTAAGAAGAAGGGTCAGGCTCCAGCCTTGCCGGAGGAAGAGAGAACTTCTCCTGTGGTGGGGTCCAGTGTACTGGACTCGCTCATCAGAGACAAACGGTATACCCGTTCGCCGTTTTTGGTATAGTGGGTATCCAGCTGGTTGTAAGCCTCTGCCAGATCACCCTTTTTAATGGCATTGAGGATCATCTCATGAGGAGTTACCAGATCTCTGCGGCGTGTAGGCTCCAAAACCTTGGCAAGAGGGGAGTTGTTGGCGTTTTTGAGGGAAAGGAACATGGCGCCGTTCAAAGGACTGAGCAGCTCCCACATCTTTACGAGACGGTCCATCTGGCTGGCCAGGACGATCTGGCGGTGGAATTTCTCGTCGGCATTGACTTCCGCCATCGTATTTTCTGTTCCGGAGACAGCCCGCATTTCATCCAGGGCCGTTTCCATAACAAAGATCCCATAATCACTAATATGGCATCCGCTTTTTTCCAGGGCCAGTTTTTCCAGATTGCCTCGGAGGAAAAAGACCTCGTAGGCGTCCCGGGGAGAGATCAGCGCCACGGTACAGCCTTTGTTGGGCTGATAATCTACCAGACCCTCTACAGCCAACTGCTTCAGTGCATCGCGGACAGGACCGCGGCTTATGCCCAAAGCTTGGGCAATATCACTTTCGATGAGCTTTTCCTGGGGATGCAGGTTCCCGTTGATGATCTGCTCTCTTAAATATAAAAGCGCTTTTTCAGAGTAACTGTTTCGGTTAACGGCTGAATCTTTTTTCATACATTCCTCCTATGTTCGGAATAGTCTGTCAGCACCTCCGCGATACGGGCCATGTCGCTGGCAGTGTATCGCTGGTCACAGGGGAGAGCGACAATGTGGTCGTAGATGTACTTGGCTGTGTCGTGGCCGGTCAGATCCACCAGCGGACCTACGGGCCAGTACACAGTGGAGTGTACACCTCTCTCGTCCAGGTACTGACGGAAGCCGTCCCGGTCATCTGCGTACAATGTGAAGTGACTGGGAACAGCCTCCGGGGTTAGCACGGGAAACACCGGCCGGAAGCCGGACAGATTGCCAGGAAGCCCCTGAAGAATAGCGGCAAAGTTTTCTCGCCGCCGGGAACAGATGGTTTTCAGGTCGGCATGCCGGAGAATGAACTCCGACCGGTCATCGCTGCCAAAACTGTCAAACATTTTCCGCAGCAGCAGTTCTCCCTCCCAGAATACATCGCCGCTGGACTGAGAGATGGCCTTATCCCGCAGTTCCAGATGGTGGGCGTCCACAGGAAGCAGTGGTGCCGTGAACTTTCCCTTCCGCTTCATGGCAAAGCCGCCGCAGGATACACCCATCCACTTGCGGAAACTTCCTGCTGCGTAGTCGCACAGCGGATCGATCCCGTCGGAGGAGAGGAGAGAGTGGGTCACATCTTCAAAGATGACGATCCCCCGGTCTTTGCACGCACGGACAAAGTCGTGGTCATAGGAACAGAAGCCATAGTATCCACACAGGGAGAGAACGCTGATCTCGTCGAGGACACGCTCGTCAAAAATGCTGTGGAGGTTTTCATCCAGCTCGTAAAATTTCAGCTGATATCCTGCTTTTTCAAAAGGGGCCAAGACGGTTTCGCAAGTATAGATCGGGACATAAGCGACTTTCCGGTTATCGTGTTGACAGATATCCTGGAGACAGCGGAAAATACCGCATCTGCCTGACATCATAAAGGAAATGTCGCCGTCAGAAGGACATATCTGCTGAAAATATCCATTATCTACAGAAAGTGCAGTTTCAAAAGGAAACATACCGCCAATGACGCTCATAAAGCATTACCTCCTTAACAATCTTGATATCTATTATACATAATAGCAATATGTAGGTCAATACAAAATATATGTATAATGCTATAGTGCAATGTAAACAAAATTTCAAATAGTTTTTATATTATTTAGATTGTTTAAAAATTGTTGACAATTTAATGCGTTGCATATTATAATTTTTACGTTCCAAGAAAAAGAGCTCTGCGCGATGACGATCCACGGCAAATATTTACCAAGGAGGAACGGGGGTAATCCACATGTACAAGTACATCTTAAAGCGGTTGCTGATGCTGATCCCGGTCATTGTGGGTGTAACATTTATCGTGTTTTTCATCCTGAATCTGTCGCCCGGTGATCCCGCAGCAATCATTCTGGGTGACCAGGCCACAGAAGAGGCTCTGGCCATGAAGCGGGAAGAACTGGGACTGAATGATCCCATTCTGGTGCGCTATGTGCGCTATATGGGCGGACTGCTCCAGGGCGATCTGGGTGTGTCCTATAAGAACAGCATCCCGGTATGGGATCAGGTGATCGATCGATTCCCGAATACGGCGATCCTGGCAGTGGCCGGTATTTTGGTGGCACTGATCATTGGTATCCCCATCGGTATCATCTCGGCAAAGAAACAGTATTCGCTGCTGGACAATATCAGCATGGTGCTGGCGCTGATCGGCGTGTCTATGCCGAACTTCTGGTCCGGCCTTCTGCTGGTTATGCTTTTCTCCCTGACGCTGGGAATTCTCCCCTCCCAAGGCATGGGAACGGGCTTTATCCCCATGCTGAAGAGTCTGGTCCTTCCGTCGCTGACGCTGGGTATCAACTCTGCCGCCATGGTGGCCCGTATGACCCGCTCCTCTATGCTGGAGGTCATCCGGCAGGATTACATATCCACCGCCCGGGCTAAGGGCGTCAGTGAACGGGTGGTCACCTTCCAGCACATGCTGCGCAATGCCCTCATCCCCATCATTACTGCTGTGGGCCTCCAGTTCGGAAACCTGCTGGGCGGCGCCATGCTGGCGGAGACCGTGTTCTCCTGGCCTGGTCTGGGCCGTATGATGGTGGAATCCATCAAGTCAAAGGATATCCCCATGGTCCTTGGCTGCGTGATCTTTATGGCGACCATGTTTACCATTGTGAACCTGCTGGTGGATATTGTTTACGCCTTTGTTGATCCCAGAATCAAATCTCTTTACAAGAAGGGTCGGTGAGAAACTTGGAAGGAAAAGCTGTTGTTGCCAACAAGAAGCAGCGTTCGCTTTGGCAGGAAGCGTGGAGACGGTTCCGTAAGAACCGTATGGCAATGGTTGGCCTTGTGTTCCTGTCCATCCTGGTCATCATTGCCGTCGGCACGATGGTGATTGACCTTGTCACCCAGAACGGGATTTACAACAACTATGTCATCAACCAGGATCTGGTCAACCGCCTGAAAGGGCCCAGCCTGGAGCATCCCTTCGGACAGGATGAATTCGGAAGAGACATGCTTCTGCGTATGCTCTGGGGTACCCGCTACTCCCTGTTCATGGGCAGCCTGGCTATTATCTTCTCTCTGTGCATCGGCGGTGTTTTGGGCGCGATATCCGGATTCTATGGAAAGCTGACCGACTCCATTATCATGCGCTTTATGGACATCCTGCTGGCAATCCCCTCCATGCTGCTGGCTACCGCTATCGTGGCTGCACTGGGTACCAGCCTGGTCAATGTTCTGATCGCTATCGGTATCGCTTATATCCCCACATTCGCCCGGACTGTGCGTGCTTCCGTCCTGACAGTTAAGGATCAGGACTATATCGAGGCAGCCCGCTCCATCGGCTGTAATGACCGGGAGATCATCTTCAAGTACATCATCCCCAACGCCATGGCGCCTATCATCGTACAGGCGACCCTCGGTCTTGCGGGAGCCATCCTTTCCATCGCCGGATTGTCCTTCCTGGGCCTGGGCATTCAGCCGCCCACGCCGGAGTGGGGCGCCATGCTGTCCAATGCCCGCGTGTATATCCGCGATGCATGGCATGTAACGGTTATCCCGGGCCTGGGGATCATGCTGACGATCCTCTCCCTGAACCTGATGGGCGACGGCCTGCGGGATGCCCTCGACCCCCGTCTGAAGAACTGATCATACGCTGCGTCACAAAGGAGGGACAAGTACAGATATGTCTGACATCTTATTGGATATTCGCGACCTGAGCGTTGTCTATGAAACAGAAGACGGCGTTGTCCGGGCGCTGAACAAGGCCTGCCTGCAGCTTCACAGAGGCGAGACGCTGGGCCTGGTAGGTGAAACGGGTGCAGGTAAGACTACCCTGGCCCGCGGCATCATGCGGCTGATCCCCCAGCCGCCGGGAAAGATCACTTCCGGTGAGGTGGTCTACGATGGGACCGATCTGCTGAAGCTTCAGGAAAAGGAGATGCGTCAGCTCCGCGGACGTCAGATCTCCATGATCTTCCAGGACCCCATGACTTCCCTCAACCCGGTCATGACAGTTGGCCATCAGATCCAGGAGGTTATCGTTACTCACCATCCGGAGTTCTCCAAGGATGAAGCCCGTAAGCAGGCAGAGGAGATGCTGGAGATGGTAGGTATCTCTGCCTCTCGTTACGATGATTATCCTCACCAGTTTTCCGGTGGTATGAAGCAGCGTGTGGTCATCGCTATCGCTCTGGCCTGCAATCCTCAGATGCTGATCGCTGATGAGCCTACCACTGCTCTGGATGTTACCATCCAGGCTCAGGTCCTGGAGATGATCCACGGCCTGAAGCGGAAGAACAACACGGCAATGCTGCTGATCACCCATGACCTGGGCGTGGTTGCCCAGAACTGCGACACTGTGGCGATCATCTATGCCGGCGAAGTGGTGGAGTACGGCACACTGCGGCAGGTCTACAAGCAGATCCTGCATCCGTATACCGAAGGATTGTTCAATTCTGTGCCCAGCCTGGAGACTACGGCCAAACGGCTGGCGGCCATCGACGGTATGATGCCTGACCCCACCGCCCTGCCGGAAGGCTGTAAGTTTGCCGATCGCTGCAAATATGCCACGGAGCGCTGCCGCAAAGAGGAGCCGGCACTGGTGGAGATGAGCGACGGACACAAGGTCCGCTGCTTCCGGTACAGTGAGGAGGTGCAGCATAATGGCTGAGATCCTGCGGGTAGAACACCTGAAAAAATATTTCCCTGTGCCTAACGGCATGCTCCACGCGGTGGATGACATCAGTTTTTCCATTGATGCAGGCAAGACCCTGGGCGTGGTAGGCGAATCCGGATGCGGAAAATCCACTATGGGCCGTGCCATCCTCCGCCTGCATGAGCCTACGTCCGGACATGTATATTTCCAGGGTGAAGATGTGCTCACCTTCGACAAGAAGAAAATGAAGCACATGCGCCGGGATATGCAGATCGTCTTTCAGGACCCCTTTGCCTCTCTGAACCCCCGTATGACGGTCAGCGAGGCCATTGCAGCTCCCCTGCTGGTGCAGAAGATCTTTGACCGCAGGGACAAGGCAGGCATTGACAAGAAGGTTCACGAGATCATGGATATGGTGGGCCTTGCCAACCGTCTGGTCAACACCTATCCCCATGAGCTGGACGGCGGCCGTCGCCAGCGAATTGGTATCGCCCGGGCTCTGGCCCTCAATCCCAAGTTCATCGTCTGCGATGAGCCGGTCTCTGCTCTGGATGTGTCGATCCAGGCTCAGATCCTGAACCTGATGCAGGATCTGCAGGATAACCTGGATCTGACCTATCTCTTCATCACCCACGACCTGAGCGTGGTGAAGTATGTTTCCAATGACATTCTTGTCATGTACCTGGGACAAATGGTAGAGAAGGCACCGGCGGACAAGCTGTTTAAAAAGCCCATGCATCCCTATACCCAGGCCTTGCTCTCCGCCATCCCCATTCCCGATCCGGATCTGCCCATGCAGCGGATCACTATGAAGGGTGAGCTCACCTCCCCGGTCAACCCGGAGAAGGGCTGCCGTTTTGCCAAGCGCTGCCCCTATGCGACAGAGGCGTGCATGGGTACGGATATGGTCCTTACTGAGGAGGAGCCGGATCATTTCGTGACTTGCCGTCGGGTGCAAAACGGCGAGATTTGATGTTGCGCGGATTCATAACCAGGGTGCCTGCAAACTGCGGACCCAGGGTTTTGAATAATAAGTACCAAGTGACCCAGCACCATATCAACACTTAGGAGGAAAGAACATGAAAAAGCGTCTTTTGCGTATTCTTGCGACAGTTCTTGCGATGACTTCCATCCTCGCGCTGGTGGCCTGCGGCGGCACCAATAATGGTGGCAGCAGCAACAGCGGCAATAGTGATGCTGGCAGCGGCGACGGTGCTGCCACCGGCTATAAGGACACCCTGATTTGGGCCCAGGGCGCAGACGTCACTTCTCTTGACCCTCACCAGGGCAAGGAGACCCCCGCTGTTGAAGTTACCTGCCAGATCTTTGATACACTGGTCGTGGTCAATCCTGAGACCAACGAGATCGAGCCCCAGATCGCTGAGAGCTGGGAGCAGGTGGATGAACTGACCTATGTTTTCAAGATCCGTCAGGGGATCAAGTTCCACGACGGCAGTGATCTGACCGCTGAGGATGTCAAGTTCTCCCTGGATCGGGCCATCAATTCTGCGGCTGTGTCCTACATCGTTGACTTTATCGATACCGTCACGGTTGATGATGAGTACACGGTGACCGTCAAGACCAAGGCTCCTTACGCCCCCGCTCTGCGTAACCTGGCCATCCCCTTCGCAGCCATCGTTCCCAAGGCTGTGGTGGAGGCTGATGAGGCTGCCTTTATTCTGAACCCCGTAGGTTCCGGCCCCTATCAGTTTGTGGAGTGGAAGCAGAATGACCACGTCACCCTGAAGGCTTTTGACGACTACTATGCCGGCAAGCCTGCCACTGAGAATCTGATCATGAAGGTCATTCCTGAGACCTCCCAGCGCTCCATTGCTCTGGAGACCGGCGAGATCGACCTGGCCTACGATATGGCGGTAAACGATGTTGCTAAGCTGAAAGATTCTACTGAGCTCACCGTGTATGAGATCCCCTCTCTGACCTGCTGGTACATCTCCATGAACATGAACAAGGAGCCCTTCAACAACCCCCTGGTCCGTGAGGCTCTGAGCTACGCTATTGATCGTCAGCTCATTATCGATACCATCAACGCCGGCAGCGGCCAGCCCGCTGATGCCATTATTGCTCCGGGCGTATTTGGCTACTATTCCACCGGCGTACGTGAGTATGATCCTGAGAAGGCCAAGGAACTCCTGGCTGAGGCTGGTTATCCCGATGGTTTTGAGACTTCCCTCTGGGTCAACGACAACCAGTCCCGTATCGAAATGTGCCAGGCTATTCAGAATATGTTCCAGCAGATTGGTGTAGAGTGTGCTGTGGAAGTGCTGGAGTTCGGTAGCTATATCTCCAGAACTACCAATGGTGAGCACGATATGGCATATTTTGGCTGGACTACCTCCAGTGCGGATGCTGACTATTCCTATTACTCCCTTGAGCACTCCACCCAGCAGGGTGCTGCCGGTAACCGCAGCTTCATTGCTGATCCTGAGGTGGATGCGCTGATCGAAGAGGCACGGACGAATAGTGACGAGGCGACCCGGACGGAGCTTTACAAGGAGTTAGCCATCAAGCTGGACGAGATCAACAACAACATTCCTGTCTTCTACAGCTCCATTAACGTGGGAGCCAGCCAGAAGGTGGAAGGTTTTGTGATGGACGCCAATGGCTATCATAATCTGGATACCGTAAAGGTTGCTCAGTAAGTGACTTTTGGGCCGTCAGCTCTGTGTTGGCGGCCCAAATTGATGAAATAATGATATAATTAATTGAACGAGGAGGCTTTTATCATGAAACTTTCTAATATGACCTGGCCCAAAGTGCAGGAGTATTTTGCCAAGAATGACATGGTGCTTATCAGCATCGGCAGCATCGAGTGCCATGGCCGCCATATGCCTTTGGGTACAGACACCCTGATTCCTGATTTCCTGATCGAAAAGATCGAGCAGAAGAGCGACATCCTCATCGCTCCCACCATCCCCTACGGCGCCTGCCAGAGCCTGGCTGACTTCCCCGGCACCATTGATATCGATAACGAAGTGCTCTATCTGTTCTGCAAGCAGATATTTGAGAGCCTGTATCACCACGGTGCCCGGAAATTCGTGTTCCTGAACGGCCACGGCGGCAACATGAAGATGATCGAGCGCCTGGCCCTTGAGTATGAGAAGAAGGGCTGCCTGGTTGCTATGCTGAACTGGTGGCTGATGGCCTGGGATATGAATCCTGCGTGGAAGGGCGGCCATGGCGGCGGCGAGGAGACGGCGGCCATTCTGGGTATCGATCCCTCTCTGGTGGACAAGAGCGAGATCGGCGGCGATCTGAAGTTCTATCACTTCACCGACAACCTGAAGGCCACGGGCTTCCGTTCTGTGGAATTTAAGGGTGTTACTGTTGAGATCCCCAGAAGCATTACTCATGTTACCGACAGCGGCTGGATCGGGCCGGACCATCCCAACACCGCCACGGAGGAGTGGGGCCGTGAGATGCTCCAGACCACTGCTGATTATATCGTTGACTTTATCGAAGAGTTCAAGAAGGTATCCCTGGACTAAGAAAGGAGAGCCTGTCTGATGGATAAGAAAACCACACTGCAGATGATCGCTGAGATCTCCAATGCCAACGGTGTATCCGGCTTTGAAGATGATGTAGTGGCGGCGATCGTGCCCTATGCGGAAAAAGTAGGCGAGACAAAGGTGGATCGGATGCGCAACGTCTTTATCCGCCGTAACGAGAATACCGGCAGCCGGCCTGTAGTGCAGCTGGACGCCCACAGCGACGAGGTGGGCTTTATGGTCCAGGCCATTTGCCCCAATGGTACCCTGCGGATCATCCCCATCGGCGGTTGGGTCAGCCACAATATCCCCGCTCATAAGGTCTGGGTCCGTAACCGGTACGGCAAGTATATCCCCGGCCTGACGGCAAGCAAGCCCCCTCACTTCATGACGGAGCAGGAGCGCAAGGCTCCGCTGGATATCAAGGATATCACCGTGGATGTGGGTGCTGTGTCCCGTGAGGAAGCCATTGAGGTCTACGGTATCCGGATTGGCGAGCCGGTGGCCCCTGACGTTACGTTCACTTATGCTGAGGACACCGACCTCATGGTGGGTAAGAGCTTCGACTGCCGGCTGGGCTGTGCGGCGATCCTCAAGACCATGCATGAGCTGGCCGGAAAGGAACTGGCAGTGGATATCGTGGGTGCCTGTGCCTCCCAGGAGGAAGTGGGCGTTCGTGGTGCCACAGTAACGGCTCAGGTGATCCAGCCTGACATTGCCATCGTATTTGAAGGCTGCCCGGCGGACGATACCTGCGTGGAGCCCTACATGGTGCAGACTGCTATTAAGAGAGGTCCCATGCTGCGCCATATCGACTCCCGTATGATCACCAATCCCCGCTACCAGCGCTACGCGCTGGATCTGGCGGAGAAGCTGAACATTCCTGTTCAGGACGCTGTGCGTGCGGCAGGTTCCACCAATGGCGCCGCCATCCACCTCACTGGCAGAGGGGTGCCTACCATTGTTATCGGCGTACCGGTCCGCTATGCCCACACCCACTATGGTGTGTCCGCCTATGCTGACTTTGACAATGCCGTCAAGCTGGCCTGTGAGATCCTGCAGCGGATGGACAGCGATCTGATCGAAAGCTTCTAAGACAAAAGAAGATCAGTTTGAAAGAAAAAAGCTCCCTGATGCGTATACAAAACGCATCAGGGAGCTTTTTTATGCTATTGGTTATTATAGGCACAGATGTCGGTACTGCTGCAGCCCTTCCCTGCAATTAACCCAGCTTGCCATATGTTTCCGCGGAGACAGCCTCCAGCCACTCATTGGCGCAATTTTCACCGGGGACCTCCAGAGCCAGGTGGGAGAACCAGCTGTCCTGAGCGGCGCCATGCCAATGCTTTACACCAGTGGGGATGTTGACAACATCTCCCGGATGCAGCTCCTGAGCCTCCTTGCCCCACTCCTGATAGTACCCCCGTCCGGCTACGCAGATCAGGATCTGACCACCGCCTTTATCGGCGTGGTGGATATGCCAGTTGTTGCGGCAGCCCGGCTCAAAGGTCACATTGTATACCCCTACCTGGCTGGTGGAAAGGGGCTGCAGATAGCTCTGCCCCACAAAATACTGGGCAAAAGCGTCGTTGGGAGCGCCGATGGGAAAAACCATTTCCTGCTGATGCTGCGCTTTGCCGTCCTGGGCGGTGTCCTCGGCCCATACCTCCTTGGCCATGCGGAAAGCTGCCCACGCCTTGGGCCAGCCGGCGTAAAAGGCCGCGTGGGTCAGGATCTCAGCGATCTCCTGCCGTGTGATGCCGTTTTGCCGGGCGGTGGAAAGATGGTACTGGAAGGAGCTGTCTACCAGACCCTGGGCCATCAGAGCCACCACTGTCACCAGGGAACGGTCACGCAGAGAGAGTTTGTCCTCCCGGCTCCATACCTCGCCGAACAATACATCGTCATTGAGCTGGGCAAATTTGGGGGCAAACTCCCCCAGAGCATCTCTGCCCGCTGTCTGTTTTACTGCCATATCGAATACCTCCTATGCAAGAGAAAATGTTACCTGTACCGTACCATCGCCAAGCTTTGCCTGCAAGTCGGTGGGATCATCGATCTTGGCCAGCCGGGTAAAGCTCCAGGAGTTGGTGCCATAGTAGATGGTGATTTGGTTGCCTTGATATAGGATCACGTCGCCGGGCTCCGTGGTGATCTGCTGGTCATTCCGTGTCAGGGTCGTACCCAGAGGTCCCACCTTCTCAAAGCCGCCGTAGTCCTCCATTTCCACGGTAATAGGACCTTGGGAAAGCAGTTCTTTCCATTCCTCGGCAGAGCTGTTGTCCGCAAAGGTGGCCTGCAGTTCATAGTTTCCCACAGTGATTTTCAATGCAGATCCCTCCTGGCTGTTCTCAGATCCGTTGTCCTGCTGGGGGTGGGAAGGCTCCTGCTCCGAGATCACCGGCTTGGACGAAGAATGGCTGGAGTCTGTCAGAGCTTCGCTGCTCCCACAGGCCGAAAGGCTCAGAATGGCGAGCAGTACGCAAAACCATTTCAAAAATATCCCTCCTCCCCGCAGTTTTCTTACTTCAAATGGGACTGGAAGAACTGCTGGATCTTGTCAAAGGGAATTATGTCCTTCCGGTCATAGAGATCGGTGTGGACCGCACCGGGAATAATAAGCAGCTCCTTGTTGCCAGCGTAAGGGTTGTCCTTCACCATATCGGCAAAGGCATCGCGGCTGAAATAGCAGGAGTGAGCCTTCTCCCCGTGGATCACCAGCACAGCACTGCGGATCTCATTGCTGTAGCGCAGGATGGGCATATTGAGGAAGGACAGGGAAGAGGTGGTGTTCCAGCCGTCATTGGAGTTGAGGGACCGCTCTGTGTAGCCCCGCTCAGTCTTGTAATAGTCGTAGTAGTCCTTTACGAAGAAGGGAGCATCCTCCGGCAGCGGGTCCACTACACCGCCTGCCCGGGCGTAGGTGCCGCTTTGGTAGTCCTTCGTCCGCTGGGCGTTAAGGGCTTTTTTGGTCTCATACCGGGCGTCGGCGCTGTCAGCGGCGTCAAAGTAGCCCTTGGCGTTCACCCGGGTCATGTCGTACATGGTGGCGGTGACAGTGGCTTTGATGCGGGTGTCCATAGCGGCGGCGTTGAGAGCCATGCCGCCCCAACCGCAGATGCCCAGGATGCCCACTTTCTCGGGATCAATAAAGTCCCGGGTGGAGAGGAAGTCCACCGCGGCGGAAAAGTCCTCGGTGTTGATATCGGGGGAAGCCACATTCCGCACTTCGCCGCCGCTCTCCCCGATAAAAGAGGGATCAAAGGCCAGGGCGGCAAAGCCCCGGCTGGCCAGTTCCTCGGCATAAAGCCCGGCGCACTGCTCCTTCACGGCTCCGAAGGGACCGGCTACCGCCACAGCGGCAAGTTTCCCCTCCACCTCTCTGGGCAGGTACAGATCTCCCGCCAGCTCAATGCCATAGCGGTTGTGAAAGCGTACGGCTTCCCGCTTGACGGTGTCCCGCAGGGGGAAGGAGTATCCGTTATATTTGGAATTCATATGTTTTGCCCTCCTTAGATGTTGCGGCCCATCTCATAGGCCTCTGTGAGCTTTTCAGACTGCATCTCACCGGGAGCGTTGGCACCGCCGCCTCGGACCACACCGGCCAAACGGGCTTTTTCAAAACAGGCGATCCATCCACCGAGGCCGTTCACCGGGCCGTCTGACGCGCTGTCCTCACTCTCGGCGGAGGCAGTGAGCAGATAGATGTCCCGGAACCGGTAGTCGGCGGAGTAGAGCGGATTGGCTCGATCCAACAAGACTTTCATCTGTCCGGACATTTCGTAGTAATAGACGGGAGTGGCGAAACAGATCACGTCTGCTGTTCCCATTTTCTCCACAATATCGTTGGCATCGTCCTGGATCACACAGCGGGGGGCCTTGAGGCAGGCCATGCAGCCGTTGCAAAAGCGCAGGTCCTTTCCCCGCAGGGAGATGCATTCAACCTGGTGTCCAGCGTCTCTGGCCCCCTGGGCGAAGTGCTGTGCCAGCATATGGGAATTGCTGTTGGGGCGCAGGCTGGTGGAGATAACCAGTACATTTTTACTCATAATATATCCTCCTCACTGATGGTTCGTATAACTTTTGCAGGCACGCCGCCCACAATGGTGTTTTCCGGGATGTCCCTGGTTACGACCGCCCCGGCTGCCACAATAGCGCCGTCGCCGATGGTCACGCCGGGCAGAACAGTAGCGTTGGCGCCGATCCAGACATTTTTGCCGATGTGGATGGGGGCGGGGAGCATACTGCTGCGATCCTGAGGGGACTTGGCGTGGTTAAGGGTGGCCAGTACCACGTTGTGGCCGATCAGGGCGCCGTCCCCGATAAAAATGCCGCCCTGGTCCTGGAACTTGCAGCCCATGTTGATAAAGACATTCTTACCGATGTGGATATTCTTTCCGCAGTCGGTGTAAAATGGCGGGAACAGCCCGAAGGACTCATCCACCGGCCTGCCGATCAGTTGGGAGAAAAGGGCGCGCAGCTCCTCCGGTGGGTGGTAGCTGCCGTTGATTTCTGCTGTGAGATGCAGGGCTTCCTGGCTGACACCGTGCATGAACAAATGAGCTTCGCTGCCTCCGCGCACCGGCTTTCCGCTGTTGAGATGCTCCAAAAATGTTTCTAAATCCATTGTCTACTCCTGATACATATAGTTTCCACTTCTATTGTAGCACTCAGTAAGAAGGATAACAAATACCTATATAGAATACTTTCCTATGCTTGAAAACTATATTTGGTTTGTGCTATCATCAGATCATCCGGAGGTGAGATCCTATGGAATTGAGAGTGCTGCAATATTTTCTGGCAGTGGCACGGGAGCAAAATATCTCGGCGGCTGCCCAGTCCCTGCATCTTACCCAGCCTACCCTCTCCCGGCAGCTCAGGGAGCTGGAGGAGGCGCTGGGCAAGCAGCTGATGATCCGGGGCAACCGGAAGATCACCCTCACCGAGGAGGGAATGCTGCTGCGGAAGCGGGCGGAGGAGATCCTGGAGCTGGCAGACCGGACAGAAAAGGAGATCATGCAATCTGCCGATACGGTCAGCGGAGATATCTATATCGGGACCGGCGAGACTGACGGTGTGCGTCAGATCGCCAGGACGGCCCATCAGCTCCAGCAGAGTTATCCGGGCATCCACTTTCACATTGTCAGCGGCGATGCGGTGGATGTGTGCGAGCGCCTGGACAAAGGCCTTTTAGACTTCGGTGTACTGCTGGGAGATATGGATAAAGCAAAGTACCACTACTTGGAACTGCCTATGAAAGATACCTGGGGAGTCCTGATGCGGCGGGACAGTCCTCTGGCGGGGCAGGACGCTGTCTCACCACGGGATCTGTGGGACAAGCCGCTGATCCTCTCACGACAGGTGGACAACAAAAGCGGTCTGTATCGGTGGCTCCGAAAGGAGTCCGCAGAGCTGCACACCGTGGCCACCTATAATCTCATTTATAATGCCTCGCTGATGGTGGATGAGGGGATGGGCTACGCCTTTACCCTGGACAAACTGGTGAATACCACCGGCAGTGACCTCTGTTTCCGGCCCCTGCAGCCGAGGCTGGAACTGGGGATGTACCTGGTGTGGAAAAAGTCGCAGATTTTCTCTAAGGCGGCGGAGCTATTCCTGGAGCGGCTGCAGGAGCAGCTGATTCCCTCGTGTGAGGAGCGAAGATGAAGATATCCTGTGAGATATCCTCATCTTAAACCAAAGAATGAGAAATGTCGAATACTCATTATGGATGGTCAGACATAGCGCTCAGGCATTTTTGGTGACGCTGACCGGTCCAGACACCGGCGAAAAATAAATAGCGGGCAGTGAAGGGAGATTTCTTCACTGCCCGCTGTTCCTTTTGCGGGGGTCTGTGGTTTTTGCCGCTGCACAGTGGGTAATGTGCAGAAGAAAATCGCTCCGGCAGCAGGGGACAGGAACGTGGCGTGCCAGACCGTCACGACACTATTTTCTTAGGGCGGCGGCAGGTTCTGCGCGGACCAAACGATAACTAGCGCAGCTGCTGAGGAAAAGTACGACTGCAAAGGCTGCTGCCAGAGATATGACGGTAGACCCTGGAGAGAAGAGGAGGGAAAAATCCAGAACAGATGCTGCCAGTAAGCTGACAAGTACTAGGACAGCGTCAAGTACAGCGGCCAGTGCTGCCAGCAAAAGATTTTCCATACGGAGCATGTTGCTGATCTGCCTGCGGCCATAGCCCAGTGCGGACAGCAGACCGACCTCCCGGTAACGGGAGGACTGCAGCTTGAATAGAAGTACCGCTGCCAGAAACAGGGCGATGGCTAGTACCAAAACAGAAATGATAAAAAACAGTTGATTCAGACGCTGAAAAGTACTTTGCAAAGCAGCTACTTCTTCCGCTGCGGTTTCCGCGTCGACTCCCCGCAGCTTCAGGCTATTGCTCACAGCGACAACGTCACTGAATTCACCGACATCATAGCTGAGGGAATAGCTGGGTTCTCCCTCGGGTATGTTTTGATAGAGCTGCTGCTCTACGTCGGAACTCACAAAAAAGTCATCATACCCGGCGTTGCAGATTCCGCTGACAGTCAGTGTGCAGGAAACCCCGCCTACTTCCAGCGTGGCAGTTTTGCCCAGCAGATTTTGAATATGGGGATCAAACTTCTTGGCAAGGCTGGGACTTAGCGTGATCTCGTTTTGACTGTCGCGCGGCATTACGCCATAGGAAAGACTCTCGGTGGCTTTGGGCATGGGATATTTCTCCTGCATGTGTTCCGCTTTGCCTTCGATCGTCAGCGTAATATCTTCCAGCTTGTACTGGCGATAGGAAGATACGATCCGTTCGTCGCTGCGTAAATACTCCAGAAGGACGCCGTCGTCAGAACCCTTGATATATCCGTTGTTGAAGGCAGTATTTTTTTCCTTGAATTGTGTGATAGAGCGCTCCATCACATGGTCGAAGGACAAGGAAAATAAGAACGACAACAATCCTATGGAAACAGCAAGTGCTGCCACGAAATATTGCCCGAAGTGCACCCGAAGGTTGCGCCTGGCCTGATGGGAAAGAGAACCTTCCTTCGCTGTGCCGATGCGAAGGGTTCCTTGGTCCGTACGTTGGGGGGTCGGACCTTCCGATACGATCCTCTGGTCCTGAATATGGATGATCTCATCTGCAAAAGTGCAGATTTTTGCGTCGTGGGTAATGACCACTACCAGCCTGTCCGCAGACAATTCCCGCAGAAGTTCCATGATCTCAGTAGATGTGGTCCGATCCAGCGCTCCGGTAGGTTCATCTGCCAGAATGATTTGAGGATCGCCCATTAGCGCCCGTGCGATGGCTACCCGCTGTTTCTGTCCTCCGGACAGAGTCTCAACTTTCTGATCCTGTTTGGAAGCCAGTCCCAGCCGCTCTAAAAGGGAAACTGCCTTTTGTTTCTTTGCAGGCAGAGCCATATCACCAGGGGCGGCCAGACAGATATTTTCCAGCACGGTATATCCGGAGAGCAGGTGGTAATTTTGAAATACAAACCCAACATTATCCCGGCGATAGCGGCATAAGGCAGTAGCGTCCATTTGGTGCAGTGGGACGCCGCCTACTGTAATTCCACCGGAATAATCGGTGTCAAATCCTGCCAGCAGATTGAGGAAGGTGGTTTTGCCGCCGCCGGATGGACCCATCAGGCACACCACACCGCGCGCCGGAAAGGTGTAATTGGCTTTCTCCAGGATCACGGTATTGCCATATCGTTTTGTTACATCACGAAGTTCAATCATGCTTAATGTTCTCCTGTTTTCAAAACAGCCGAAGCCTTGTTATTTGCGGTAACCGCCGCTGTGAGCACCCAACCGAACAGTGCTGCCAAAAAGGTGAGGGCGGCGCCGATACCAAGCATCTTTCCATTCATGATATTGACGTTCCAAAAAGCAGTGGTGCCCAGATTCAGCAGCGGTGAGATACCAAGAAAAATGACAGCGGAACCGATGCCCAGCATCAAATATTCTGCGGACGCTATGCTCATAAGATGAGACTTTCCGTATCCGCTGATCTGGAAGATGGCAAATTCTCTGCGGCGGCTCAGAGCGGTTACCAGGGCCACTGCCAGGTCCACCACGACAGCCAGAACACTGATGACCATGACGGCGGAGCCGGACTGCTGGGTGGTTTGCTGATTCAGACGAACCATATCCTCCACCAGTTCAAACCGGCCCAGAGGGACAATGCCTTCCGCATTGAGTTCATCTTTGATGGCGATCATATCCGCAGGTGTCTTGGCCCGGATCACGAAATTGCTTTCTCCGCTGGTGATTTCCGCTTGGCTGCGCATTTCATCCAGGGCGCTTTTACTGAAAAAGAAAGCGTCATCCACGGTATAGGACAGGACCTGATCGCCATAGTCGTATCGGACCGTGGTATCCATCACTCCTACAATTTTTGCTTGAACAGATACCGGCATGGCCACCGGCTGTCCACTGTCCCAGTTATAGATGCTGCCTGAAAAGTCTACTGTTTTTCCCAGTGTATCTTCGGGAGAAAGACCCAGCTGATCGGCAAAGCTTTTGGGGATCACGATTTCATACCCTTCCCCCATGGGCATAACACCGGCTGTCAACTTGTCCGCATGGGGAACGGAGCCGCTGCTCTCTACCGTATAGGTCTGACCATCCACGGTGAGTGCAATGTCCTGATAGGCCTGTGTGAATACGATGTGGGAAACGCGGCTGTCGTTCAGATACCGGTCATAGAGGCCATTGATGTCCTGGTCCACATCAGCAGAAGGCTCGTCGCTGCTTTGACCGTCGGTCCCGCCTGCGCTGGTAAAACTTCCGACCACGCTGACATCTAAAATACTTTCCCCGTAGGTGTCAAACAATTTTTGAAACGCTTCTTGTCCGCTGCCGGTAATGGCGCCGCTTACTGTCACCAGAAGCAGCGTAGCAGAGACGATCAGTGCCAGGACGGATGATACCGTACGTCCTGCATTGCTTTTCAAACTGCTCCAGGCCAGGGACAAGGAACTTATGGGGGAGATCCGGCGGGACTTCAGTGTCTCCATGCCGCCGGAAACAGGGGCCGGCGCCTGGGGAGCGGAGATCAGTTCCCCTTTATCCAGTTCATACACCTTGTCACCCGTATGGATGAGCGATGTGTCGTGGGTGACGACAATGACCGTCCTCTTTTTTGCGATCACTCGCAGAAGGTCCATAATGGCTTTGGCGGACCTTTCATCCAGAGCGCTGGTGGGCTCATCGGCCAAGATGACTTGGGGATTTTTGACCAGTTCCCGCGCAATGGCTACCCGCTGCTTTTGGCCGCCGGATAATTTACCGGCTTTCTGATTGGCCAGCTCTGCAATGTGGAGTTCCCGCAGGACTTTTAAAGCTGCCTGCTTATCCGGCTGCCTTTTCAGATGCTGAGGCAGCATCACATTTTCCAAAACGGTATGATCCTCCAGAAGATTAAAATCCTGCCAGATAAAGCCAAACAGTTCGTTATAGCAGCGGCTTTTTTCTTCCTCTGTCAGCTTTTTTAAATCCTGTCCCCGGTAAAATGCGCCTCCGTCGTACTCCTGATCCATGCCGGTCAGGATTTTGAGCAAAGTGGTCTTACCGCTGCCTGATGCGCCGACCAAAAAATTCAGTCCGCTGCCTATACGGAGCGACACATCGCGCAGTGCGTACTCACCGTGAAACTGCTTAGATACATGCTGAATCTCAAACATTTGTTGTCTCCTTATCGCTCTTTCGGGATAGCCCTACTCTATCAAAACGGATATAAAATCCCTGTTAAGCAAAAAAAGAAAGAGCCAGATTATTTCACAGAATAATCTGGCTCTTTTCCTTCAGGGCAGGTGGACGGTAAAGCGGCTTCCGCCTTCCGGCACTGGGCCTGCCTCAATTGTCCCTCCGTGCTGCTCCACAATGGCCCTCGCCGTAGCGAGTCCCAGTCCCGCTCCTCCCATCTGGCGGGAACGAGATTTGTCTACCCGGTAGAAGGGCTCAAAAATCAATTCCAATGCTTCCTTGGGGATGCCGATCCCCGTATCTGACACGGTTACGACAGGACCTGGAGACAAGGTGATGTACACACTGCCGCCGGGACGGTTGTATTTGATGGCGTTTTCCACCAAATTGAAGAACACTCTGTTCAGCAGCAACTTGTTCCCAACGGTGTATATTTCGCCTCCCCTGAGAGAGATACTGACCTGTTTATCCTCCGCTAGCGGGGCAAGATCTGCGGCGATTTGTTCCAAAAGCTCATGCAGAGGGATACGTTCCCGCTCTGTGACACCGTCGAGATTGGTCAGCTCCAGCAGCTCTTGTACCAGTCCGGACAAGCGGTTGGTCTGTGCGATAACACCGTCGATCAGTTTGTCATATTCCTGCTGACTGTGGTCAGCCCGTTTTTTGAATACATCTACTTTCGTCCGCAGAACCGTCAGAGGGGTACGCAGTTCATGGGCGGCACTCTGAGCAAATCGCCGCTGCATGGCAAAGGCCTGATCCAATTTGGAGGACATCTGATTGAATGAGACAGTCAGTTCTGCCACCTCGTCATGGGTCTGGGGGACGGGGAGCTGCTGGGACAGGTTGTTGGCGGTACAGGATTTCATCCGACTGTTTAAGATCTTCAAAGGTGTAAGGGCTCCGCCTACAAAAAACCATGTCAGAGCGCCGCCGGCAGCGATCACGAGCAGCATGTACAGAATACTGATCTGCCGGAAATCTGTCCGTGCCTGTTGTGACTCGATGGATGGCTCCATTTCAACACTGCTGTCTGTCAAATCGGAAAACAGGTCCTGATCATCTACCCGGGAAGCAGGGACCACCACAGTAGCTTCAATGACATCTGCCATGTTGTTGGCGTAAAAATTCAGGATAAAGGTCAACCCCACGCAGCAGACAGTAAGCAGCAGAATGCTCAATACCGTCAGGCGTGTCTGTAAAGACAATTTATTCAAAGAGATTCCTCCTGACTAAGGCAGTATCCCTGGCCGATCCGGGTGACGATAGGGTCGTAGGACAGTGCCTGCTTCAGTTTTTTCCGCAGCGTGGCAATGTGGACGCGAACTGCGTTGCTGAAGCTGTCTGCCTCCATATTCCAGATGTGCTCGATGAGCTCCTCCTGACTGATGACTTTTGTGGGATGGAGCATGAAATATTCTAAAATTGCCAGCTCTTTTCTGGTCAGAGGGATCTGTACTCCGTTTACAGAAGCGGTCCTTCCCGCCGTATCCAGGGAGATGGAGTTCCAGACCAGCACGATATTTTCCTGGACGAAGCTGCGGCGAAGCAAGCTGCGGATACGGGCTTCCAACTCTTCAAAGGCAAAGGGTTTTGCCAGATAGTCGTTGGCGCCGCTGTCCAACCCCTGCACCTTGTCGGAAACGCTGCTCCGGGCAGACAGGATCAGTACTTTGAGCTCCTTGTTGACCTTGCGTACCTCACGCAGTACATCCATTCCATCCATACCCGGCAGATTCAGATCCAGTACCACCAGATCATAGGTCTCTACCATAAGCATTTCATAGCCGGCTTCACCGGTATAACAGCGATCCACCGCATAGCCGTCCAATTCCAGGCCTTCCGCAATGGCATCGCAGAGATCTATTTCATCTTCAACGATCAGGATCCGCATGATGCACCTCCCACTACAATAGTTGCCCCTATTGTAACATAGGAAGATAAAATTTGTGTTAAGGAGCAGATGGTTCTTAACACGGATTTTAACTGGTCTTTGGTAGACTGCCTCCACACAAATGAAAGTGAGGGCAATTTATGCAACACAAAAAACTTCTTTCTTTCCTGGTGGCTGGAGCACTTGTGGTCGCAATGGCAGGCTGCAGCTCTGCCCCTTCCGAGGACGAGATCCTGTCCGCGCTGGAAAACGGGACGATTACCGTGGAAGATGCCAAATCCAAAGGCTGGATCGATGACAAATGGATCGAGGAGCATTTTGAGCCAATTGAAGCCGACTCAAAAATTCATCTGTTTGATCCCTTTGAAACCACATATCTGGATGGTACGCCTGCCTCCTCTGAATTGATCGAGGGGACCATGTGCCTGGTGTTCTTTGACAGCACCATGGAGGGAAGCGTGGATACACTGGCAGAGATCAGCAAGATCTCCGGTCAAATGGAAGAACTGGGAGTCCCCGTCCTGGGGATCATGACAGACAGCGACCTGGACGCGGCGCGGGAAACACTGCCTGAGCTGAATTTCCCGGTCATCGTTTATAACGAGGAGATGCAGAAATCCTTGGATTTATATAAGGATCTGATTAAGGACACGGTCGTTTCTGTATTTACGAAAGATGGCGGCATTTACTCAGCCTGGAACAGCGATTGCAGCGCTGACGAACTTCTGGACAGTGCGGAGGATCTGCTTCGTGAAAAATAAGATATCCCTGCTCTTTCTGGCAGCGGCAGTATGCTTGATCATTTTCGGCGCAGTACGGGGAGAAGGAACCACGGTGCTGGATAAGGGAACAAATCTTTGCCTGGAGTGTGTTGGGATTGGCTAAGAATAAAAACCGCTGGAAGATCCAGGCGCTGTCAGCGCTGCTGACCAATGCGCACCTTGCCGGCTTTTTTACAGGAAAACTATACAAGGGAGCTTTGAAAGGAACCTGCGTGCCCGGGCTCAACTGCTATTCCTGTCCAGGAGCTGTCGGCTCCTGTCCGATCGGTGCTCTGCAAGCGGTGATCGGTTCCTCCAAATTTCAGTTTTCCTATTATGTTGTGGGAATCCTGATCTTTTTTGCTGTACTGTTTGGCCGGGTTGTCTGCGGCTTTCTATGTCCGTTCGGCTGGTTCCAGGAATTGCTGTATAAGATACCTACCAAAAAATTCAGCACGAAAAAACTGCGGTTTCTGACCGGCCTGAAATATATAATTCTGGCTCTGTTTGTTATCGTGCTCCCCATGACGGTCGTCAATGAAGTGGGGATGGGAGACCCGTGGTTCTGCAAATGGCTGTGTCCCGCGGGCGTATTGGAAGGCGCTATTCCTTTGGCTGCTGCCGACAGCGGAATCCGTGCAGCGCTGGGGACTCTGTTTACCTGGAAGAGTTGTATCCTGCTGGGGATCGTGACGTTAGCGATCTTTTTTTACCGCCCGTTCTGTAAGTGGCTATGTCCTCTTGGTGCGTTCTATGCCCTGTTCAACAAAGTATCGTTGTATCGGTTCCGCATTGAACGGGATAAGTGTACCTCCTGCGGAGCCTGCGCCAAGGTCTGCAAGATGGACGTGGAGGTCTATAAGACACCGAACCACACAGAATGCATCCGCTGCGGAGATTGTCTGCGTACTTGTCCGCATGGCGCGATCTGTAAGAATATTTCGTTTAAAAAAGGAGAAAATCAACATGAAAAAGTTAGTTAGTTTTCTGCTGGCGTCGGTATGTATCCTCTCCCTTTGTGCCTGTGGAAGTGGGGAGATCGAGGCATCCAAGAAACCCTTTCCGGAGTTCGAAGGAGTGGATTTTGAAGGAAATAAAGTCAGCAATGATATGTTTGCAGACTATGATGCCACTATCATCAATTTCTGGAGCAATGGCTGCGGAAGCTGCATTGCGGAAATGCCGGAGCTGGAAGAGTACTACCAAAAGTTTAAGGAGCAGAACATCAACCTGATAGGCGTAGCTGCCAGCGCAGGCGATTCTGAAGAAATGCGTGCTGAAGCAGAGCGGATCCTGAGAGAAAAAGGGGTAACCTATACGAACATCATTCCGGATCCGGAGAGCGATTTCTATAAAGACTTCATCTGCCAAATTAACGGTTTCCCCACGACCTACATCGTGGACAGTGAGGGAAATATCATCGGTGCACCTCTGGCGGGAGTGGTAAAGGAGCAGGAAGATACGCTGATGAAGCGCTTGGAGCTTATTGAGAAGTAGCTTGGCCATTTGTGACGGCTTTCCGGAACCCAGACTTGCCGAGGGGAAAAACAGGTGGTATGATGATATCACCGGTGCAGCCGGAATTTTATATCAGGAGAAATGCTGTTTGAAACGAAACAACACCTTGGAGATTGTGCTTTGAGCGGGAGGCTGGGGCATGATAACGGGCCTCCCGGTATTGAACACACAATATTCAGGAGGAAATAAACATGAGACAAGATAACATCATGATTCGCAGAGAGGTTCCGACGGACTATTCTGCTGTGGAGCACCTGACCCGGGAGGCGTTTTGGAACGTATACCGTCCCGGCTGCCTGGAGCACTATGTGATCCATGTGCTGCGGAAGGACCCTGCCTTTGTACCTGAACTGGATCTGGTCATGGAACGGGAGGGGCAGTTGATCGGCCATATCATGTATATGCGTGCAGCCATCACAGCCGACGATGGCAGGAAAATTCCGATTATGACCTTCGGTCCCATCAGTATCCGTCCTGATCTCCAGCGGCAGGGACTGGGTAAGCGGCTGCTGGACTACTCCATGGGGAAAGCTGCGGAATTGGGAGCGGGAGCTCTGTGTATTGAGGGGAACCTTGACTTTTACGGCAAGTCCGGCTTTGTGGTGGCCGGAACCCGAGGTATTCGGTATCACGGAGAGCCGGAGCAGGAGATCGTGCCGTATTTTTTGCTGAAAGAACTGCGGCCCGGCTTTTTGGAGGGCGTCACTGGGATCTACCATACACCCCAGGGCTACTATGTGGACGAGGCGGCGGCAGAAGCCTTTGACCAAAAGTTTCCCCCAAGGAAAAATTAAAACTGCCCGGACAGCTGTTTTAATGAAAAAATCAGGGGCCTGCGGTACTTTACCGCAGGCCCCTATTTTGTGAGCTGCTTCTATCTGCATTCTCGCTTCATGGCGAAATAGCCAATCAGCACCGTCCAGACATAGGCGCAGGTCTTGGGGATCATCAGCATCCCGATCAGGGGGATGGCGTCTGCCCACAGCACCACCGGGATGTAAAAGCCAAAGCTCAGTACGATAGTCAGCCACATCCAGCGGAACGCCTGATCCTTGTACGCTCTGGCGCTACGGTAAAACAGCACAATTACCAGAAGCCCCAGCAGGGCGAAGGGGATGTTGCGGTAGATACCCCAGGAGAGCGGTGCGTCAGCACTGAGCCACTGATTCTGCGGCATCATGCACAGAAGGACCCGCAGTCCGGCCAGGACATACACTGCGGCAGTCAAGCCGTTTTGTCCTTTGATACGGTACCGCTGCCGCCACACATAGTAGAGCAGCACATAGAAAACCGTCATGGTCACAGAGGTGATCCACTTTCCCAGTCCCAAAGGGACAGTGTAATTTTCAAGGCCCGTAGTACAAAGGGCAACAGCCCGTGGAATCAGATGGAATGCATCCGCTGCGCCAAGGACCACCGCCATAAAACCAAACAAACGGAATTGGCGGTTTCCCTTGCTGCCTCGAATCATCAGGATGCCGATGGTAATGACAGAGATCAGATAGACAGCGTCAAATACCGTTTCCATGATAGCCTGCATTGTTTATTCTCCTTTTTGCTCCATTTTATTTTGGAAAGTTGCTGCGGCAAAAGCCGCCTTGCCATAGTTGCGGCCAAACAACAGTCCGGCCAGCAGAAGCGAAGCCCCCAGGCCGGTATAAAAGACGGCAATAAACCGTTCCGGCGCAAGTCCGCTTGCCCGCAGGCCAATGCCGCCGCTCATCATTACTGCCATGATGGCAAAGGCCTTTCCGTCAAAGAACTTCAGGAAAAAGTGCCGCTCCTCCCCATAGGAGGTAATCCTGGCAGTATGTTTTTTTACCAGTTTTCCGAAGATAAATTTCTGAAACACAGCGAAAACCAGTATAGACAGAAGATAATTCAGCACGGTGAGGTGAGCTGGATAGGCCAACAAACCGATGCGGAGGATGTTGAAACCTGCTGCGCTCCACACCAGGCAGGCCAGAAGCAGCAGGGTATTCCGTTTTACTTTCATTATCTGCCTCCTTCTGTGATATCATGCGTTATCAAGATCAGGGAGGCATTGTATGACTTCAGGTAAGAAGCGGCGTAAGGCCGTGGTAGATGGTTCCGACTGTGTGGCCTGCGGCTGTTGTGCAAAGGTTTGTCCGCTGCAGGCCATTGAAATTGTCCGCGGCATGATGGCCCGGGTCAAGGAAGAAACATGTGTGGGCTGCGGTAAATGTGCAAAAGAGTGCCCGGCCAGTGTCATTGAGATCCGGGAGGTGGAGGCATGAAAAAGCATTGGTACGATTATCTGTGGATCGCATCTCTCCTGTATCTTTTGCTAGGCTTTGTAAATATTTTGTTTGCCTGGTTAGGGCTTCTGTGCTTTTTTATTCCGCTTATCATTGCCATCGTCGGCGGGACCAAGGGCTACTGCAACCGATACTGTGGCCGGGGACAGCTGTTTGGCCTGCTGGGTGGCCGCTTCGGTTTGTCCCGCAAAAAGGATATCCCCAGATGGATGAAAAGCAAAGCGTTCCGGTATGGCTTTTTGATTTTCTTCTTTGCTATGTTCTTCCTGATGCTGTGGAATACATACCTGGTGTTTGCTGGGGCGCAGGATCTGAAACAGGTGGTCACCCTGCTGTGGACCTTTAAGCTGCCCTGGCTCTGGGCATACCACGGCACGCTGTTCCATCCCGGTGTGGCCCAGTTTGCCTTTGGATTTTACAGCGTCATGCTCACATCTACTGTGCTGGGGTTGGCCACTATGATCCTGTTCAAGCCTCGCAGCTGGTGTGTCTATTGCCCCATGGGCACCATGACCCAGTTGATCTGCAAGGTAAAAAACGGAAAGGAATTATACCGATAGGCCATTCGGTTCTTACGTGACCTCGTCACGGAAGAGCAAGCAGTTGTTGGGTATACTGAGTTCAAACAAAAGCAAGGAGCTGACCAGTATGGCGGCTATCAGTAGGAACAAGGACCAACTCCGGCAGATGATGGACGGAGCAGGATCTGTTCTGATGAATTTCTGGGCGCCCTGGTGCAGCTGCACGGCGGAAGGATACTTGGCAGGAGGTAACTGATATGAAAGAACGCATGAAGAAATGGCTGCGGCCAGCTTTGTTTATACTGGGTGGCGCCCTGGTGGGGCTTGGCTATTACTCTCTGGTGGGGTGTGCCACCGGTACCTGCGCCATTACCTCCAGTCCTCTCAACTCCATGGTGTACATGGGCCTGATCGGCTGGCTGCTCTCCGGCGTATTTGGATCAGGCTGCAAGGGAAGCTGCCGCAGGTAAACTATTTTATGCAATAAGAAATCAGCCGCAGGCAAACTGCCTGCGGCTGATTGTATAGGCTGCCACTTATGGAATGAGCAGCCTGCCGCATTGTCAAAGGGGACCATTCATGGTATGATGGCATCACAAAATGACGGGAGGTGCTTCCATGCCTCTGCACATCGTACAAAACGACATCACTGCCATGAAGGTGGATGCCATCGTCAATGCCGCTAACGAGAGCCTGTTAGGGGGAGGAGGCGTGGATGGCGCGATCCACCGTGCTGCCGGGCCTGACCTGCTGAAAGAATGCCGAACGCTGGGCGGCTGTAAAACGGGACAGGCCAAAATTACAAAAGGATATCGCCTGCCCGCTAGGTTTGTGATTCACACTGTAGGGCCGATCTGGCGGGGTGGGAGCCACGGGGAGCGGGGCCTGCTAGCCTCCGCCTACCGCTCCTCTCTGGAGCTGGCCCTGGCCAATCAGTGCGAGACGGTGGCCTTCCCGCTGATTTCCTCCGGGGCGTACGGCTACCCCAAGGATGAGGCTCTCAAGGTGGCGGTGGACACCATCGAGGATTTCCTGCGTATCCATGATATGACAGTCTATCTGGTCATTTTTGGCCAGAGCTTATTGGGAGGATGATACCATGCCCCGTGCTGATGTAACACAGATGCCTTTCGCAAAACTATATCCTCTGCTGGTAAATAAGGCTGAGAAAAAAGGCCGCAGCAGGGAAGAAGTGGACCAGGTGACCGCATGGCTCACCGGATATACCCCCGAAGATATTGCTCGGTTGGAGCAGTCCGATACCAGCTATGGCGACTTTTTCCGCAGTGCCCCGGCTATGAACCCCAATCGCACTTTGATCACAGGTAAAGTATGTGGGATTCGGGTGGAGGAGATCGAGGACCCGTTGATGCGGGAGATCCGCTATCTGGACAAGCTGGTGGACGAGCTGGCCAAGGGAAAATCTATGGAGCAGATTTTGAGGAAGTAATTGCTGCGTGTCAAAGGAGCGTGAAAACCACGTCCACTGTGTTTGTAGCCCAACAGAGCAGAACAAGTCGAGTCGCTTTGTGATACCTCTTTACTGCCGGACAAACATTTTCGAAGGAGAAATAGGGATGATGTTTGACCACAACCTGTTTGATAGCTATCGTACTCTTTTGCAGTCTACTGATCTGCAGAGGGCCTATCAGGAATTTATCCGCTGGTTCCGCTATCTGCGCAGTCAGCTGGAGCGGCAAATGCCAGACTTTCGTTTCCAGAATGGTATTTCTGAGAATGCCATGGACTACGCCTATTTTTCCTTTTTCAGTCAAATGTTAAAAGAGAACAATCTGAAGTTGGTAGTCGTGTTTGTCCACAAGAGTTTTCAGTTGGAGGTGTGGCTCTCTGGCACAAATCGCAGTGCTCAGTGCCGCTGGGCGGATCGTATGAGGGATCATCTTCTGCCTATGGGGATGGAGGCCACTGATGATCCGGAGCACACTGATTATCTGGTGCGCTTGCCGGTTCAGGTGGACCTGCCTGATGGTGATGCTGCTGTGGCAGCCGTAAAAGTGGCAGCGGAAAAACTGGCTGGGGTTCTTTTATGACGAAATAGAGGACTTCGCCTGCTGCAAATCCTAGATCACTCTTGCCAAGGGCTGCACCAAGGCCTTTACGTTGCATTAAAAAATAAGAACCACCCGGTACTTCTGATGATATTCAGAAGTACCGGGTGGTTTATTGCAGCCTCCAGCGGAAATCAGGGGGCTTTTTGCTGCGATATGTGGCGGAGGCATCATCAACAGGACGTCTCCTCCCATTCCCGCAGTGCAGCCAGTTGCTCGGGTGTGTGGAACCAGTGTTCTCCACCCTCTATCACGGTGAGTTCGGCGTTGTGCTGCCGGATATATGCTTCAACAGTCTGGCGGGAAGTCATGTTGTCTGCACTTCCATAGAGAATGTGGGTAGGGCAGGCCCAATGGTGAACCGGGTGTTCCCTTTTCATGTACGCGCCTTTCATTCCTTCCATGTCTCTCTCATCCGCTCCAGCCCTGTCCCAAGTCCCGCAAAGCCTGCGCATCGCCCTGGCCGGGTGTTGACGGCGTGGTCCAGCAGGGGCTGAGCCTGACAGGAGGTGTCCAGACATAAATCCAGTGACAGCACATCCTCCCAAGCGCGGTTGAGGAAAGCTACCTCCCGTCGGCCATGGGTGCGGGTGATCCCAATGTCGCCTGCCTGCCGCAGGTATGCCTCTGTCTGTTCTTGGGGGAAACCAGCGGCAGTGAGGCTATCGGTCAATCCATCCCGGAACAGTCCGGGGATGTCCGCCCACTGGAAGGGCGTCACATCACAGCGGACAAAGGTGTACCGGCTGTGGCAGTGGACTGCCAGCAGGCACTTGTGGCCCCGCAGATCGATCACATGCAGGTCCCAGCAGAAGTGCCGGTCCGGTTCTGTGCCGTAAGATGGTGTTTTTACTTTCAGAAATCGCTGGAGGGGAAAGGTCAGTCCCAGTTCCATTACTTTACCTCGTGAGGGATGGAGATTTTTTCGATCTGGAGTTTTCCATCCGTGAGTTCCGCCATCATCATGGTAATCTCCTGTTGGAATCGCCGGGGACCGCAGGAGCCGGGATTGAGCCAGAGAATACCGTCCTTTTCCTCCTGCACATACTTGTGGGAGTGGCCGAACACCACCACATCCACACCGGCAAGATCGGCAGGGAGCTCCTTTTTGTTGTGAATCATATAAAAGGTCACGCCATCCAGTGTGACGGTGAGATCATGGGGAATGGTTTCCGCCCAGCCCTTGTCGTTATTGCCCCGGACGACATAGAGCGGGGCGTATTGCCGCAGTTCATCTACAATGCTTTGCTTGTTGATATCGCCGCCGTGGAGAATGACATCGGCAGTTTTCAGTTGCTCTGTTACCTCGGGGCGCAGCAGACCGTGGGTGTCGGATAAAATGGCAAGTTTCATGTGGTACAGCCTCCCTCCAGGGTCCAGCCAAAGTCGTTGTGGTAGATCATCTGGCGGGTCATGCCGCCGTCGATGCAGATGTTCTCACCCGTAATGAAGCCCGCCTTGTCTGAGCATAGGTAGAGCACCATATTGGCGATATCCATAGGGTTGCCTACCCGGCCGGCAGGCTGCTGGGCCGCATCCGGCCCGTGATAGACGGTGTAGTCCGTGTCAATCCAGCCGGGAGAAATGGAGTTTACCCGCACCCGGCCAGCAAGGCTCACCGCCAGGGCGTGGGTCAGGGCGGAGATGCCGCCCTTGGCTGCCGTATAGCTCTCAGTCTGGGGCTGGCTCATCCTGTCCCGGGAGGAGGAGATGTTCACGATGGCCGCGCCGGGAGCAAAGTGGGGAGCAAACAGTTTTGTGAGGTAAAAGGGGGCGGTGATCCCCACCCGCAGGGCGTAGTTGAAGGCCTCGTAGGTGCATTCATCGATGCCTTTCATCAAAGGAAGGGCGTTGTTGATGAGATAATCCACACGGCCATAGTCGGTGATGACCTTGCGGGCAAAGTCCTCCAGGACGGCCTGGTCGGCCAGATCACCCACATAGTAGTCGTTGGGCAGAAGGTCGATACTGCACACCGTGGCTCCTGCCTTGCGAAATTCCTCGGCAATGGTCTTGCCGATGCCTTTGGCGCCGCCAGTGACCACGGCAACTTTATTTTCAAACATGGTATTTCCTCCTCAGTCTGCGTCCTCGTCCAGAGCCTCCACCAGGAAACTGACCGGACGAAACCCGTCGTTACAGGAGAGCATGGCGGACTTGGGGTTTTTCATCCAGCCGTCGTAGAAATTTTCTCCGCCGTGGCTCAGGGCCAGCACAAAGGGGGAGAGGGTATCCCAGGCGCTCTGGCAGAAGCCCTCCGGTTTTTCCCAGCCGTTGGCAATGAAAACTTGTCCCATCGCCATATCACAGGCGTGGGAGATAGGGTTTTCGTACTGGGCCATCAGGTCCTTGTACTGCGTGATGCGCATGACGGTAATCTTACATTTTTTCATATGATGATGCCCTCACAGTGGTCGATCTCATGCTGGATGATTTGGGCCGTCCAACCGGTGAAAGTTTTCAGCCGCTCCTGGAATTTCTCATTCTGCCAGCGTACCTTGATGGATTTCCATCGCTTGGCCGGGCGGGTGCCGGTGAGGGAGAGACAACCCTCCTCCACCGTGTAGGGATCGGACCGTTTGATGATCTCCGGGTTGAACATGACCATGTAAGTGCCTTCGTTATCAAAGGCAATGATGCGCTTGTTGACACCGATCATGTTGGCCGCCATACCTACGCAGCCGTCTTTGTGGTGCTCCAGGGTTTCCAGCAGGTCGGCGGCAACCTGCCTATCGCCCAGGGTGGCAGGCTCCGCCTTCTGGGACAGAAACACCTCATCTTTACAGATCTCTCGAATCATAACAAACCTCCTTATGCTCTCACAATACCTGTCGTGGCAGGAAACTTGCTCTGCGGCTATCTGGATGTCCCCTTGGCCTGATCCACCACTTTTTGATAAGGCCCGATGATGTACTGATTCATCTGTCCCTTCATCTTTTTTTGTACAGACGGGATGGCCAGCATAGCGCCTACCAGCTTCATCTGCAGGATGCGCTTTTTCTGCTTCTGGGGAAAATCATAGATGCCATGCTCTTTATAAAATTTGTGGTCGGCTTTCATCATGCCCTGCATGATATAGATGAGGTCCCGGAAGATCTTCATACCTCCCACGCCATAAAAATTAGCGGGGCGGGACAGCTTTTTCTCCAGAGCAAATACCAGGGAATCGGCCAAGGACTGAATATCAGCTGTGGTGTTTCCCTCGTCAGTGGCCACGCCGCACAGGTAGTTGCCGCCCACTTCGCTGCGCCCCTCCACGATCATGCGCAGGTTGCTCTCATACTGATAATCGCCGCTGATGAGGTAGGCAATAGGGGTGCCATGGGTGACGGTGCGGTGGCCGTTACAGAACTGCCGGTCGTCATAGCACTTGAAGCTGGAGTGGGTGTAGTGGTCGGAGATAGTAAAGGCATAGACGAAGGCGTCGGCGGTTTGGATGGTGCTGCGCAGGAACTCGTCAAATCCGTCCTTGTAGACACATTTTCCGGTGATGGCACAGCCAAAGCACCCAAGGCAGCCGCCTGCAAAGGGAAATTCCCGCAGATTCACTACGCGGCTCTCGAAGGGCAGCGCGGCGCGGAAGTCAGCGATCATGTTTTGGAGATTTTCATCCTCAGAGGCATAGTTGGTGACAATGACAACGTCCTTGCTGTTGCTTTTGGGAACGGAAGGCAGCGCCGGCTGATAGGCCGCCTTTTCCTTCTGAGGCGCTCTGACAGGTGGTGTGACGAACAGGCTGTGTTCACAGGAGAACATCAGGTGGTCGAAAAAGTTCCTGGCTTCCTGCTGGCCTTGTTGGGTGAGCAGGTCATCCATGTCGGCAGACAGACCCCGTACTACCTTCATCCCCAGGTCAAAGCAGTTCTCCTCCACATAGCGGTGAGCGGTCACGTCATAGAAGTGCTTGGAGGTAGTGATCTGGGAGGCAAATTTTCCGGAGAGATTTACGCCGTCAGCCTTGATGAGTTCCATGAGTCGGTGGAGCTGGTAAGGGGCAATAAAGGTGTAGACCGGATAGCAGAACAGCAGAAGATTTGCCTGCTCCAGTTCTGACCGCAGCGGGGCGAAGTCTTTCTCGTAACTTTTGATGCGTTGGCCCACTGGAAGGACAGTGAAGGTGTGTTCCGGGTGCAGAGCCTGTAAGTACAGGGCGGTGTGGACGGTGGTAGAGTTCTTGCCCTTGGGACTGGCGTTTAAAACAAGGATCTTCATGGTTGTTTCTCCAATTCGTGAAGCAGGCGGCTGTACCAGCCGATCTCAAATTCAGCAGCGGCAATGCCGTACTGGATGGTATATTCCTGAAAGCGCAGTACCTGCGGCCAATCGGTCCCCGGCGGCAGTTCCCGCTGGTCCATTTTCTGGAAATGTTCCCGGATGGCACAGAGGACCCCGTGGGTCTCTTCCATCTGCCGGATGTAGTCCCGGATCGCAGCGAGGCGCTCTTCCGGCCTGGCCAGCCCCGCAAAGAACAGCCGGGACAGCTCCATGTTCTTCACCTTGTCCACCTGCATGGGCTGGGCGACCCAATGGGAAAAGGCAGAGCGGCCGGCGTCTGTGATAAAGAATGTCTTTTTGCGGCGTTTGCCCGCTGCTGCTTCGCTGGCGGTTACCTTGCCGTCCTTTTCCAGCTTGGAAAGAGCTGCCTGTACGCTGCCCGCACTGTGAGAACAGATCAGGGCCAGGTTTTTCTTGATAAACTGCTGTAGTTCATACCCTGTCATAGGAGAGAGGAGCAGCAGGCCTAGAATCAGGTTCTCCATAGCACCCTCCAATATATCGAATAGATATATTATAGGCGGTGGCGGGACATTCGTCAATAGCAAGAGCAGGTCCCGGAGATGGGACCTGCTCAGTGTATGGCGTTATGTACGCAGCCGGAAAGTTTGCGGTGCAAATTTGTAGACCAGGATGCAGGCAACAATGGAGTACAGCACACAAAAGGCGATGCACGCCGCGCCGAATACCAGGATCGGCAGCCGGAGATTCATCATGGCATAACAGGCCATATAGGTCAGGATCATCACGAGACGGTAGGTCCCGCTTTTCATCTCTGTTCCCGCCGTGTAGGGCTGCAGCAGGTAATAGAGCGTCAAATAGTGGATGGAAAAGAACATGCTCATGGCCAGAATGGAGATCAGAAGGACCACATAGTTGAGAAGATTGTCCGTTCCGCCGGAGACATAGAGGATCAGGGAGAGCCCCACGCCAATGACCAGCGCAGGCAGGGCGTTGACCTTCATGATCTCCCGCAGGCGGATCTGAAACAGTTTGAGTACAAATCCTGGCTGCTTGTAAAAGGAGTAGGTCAGCAAGCTGTGGTCGCAGTTCATGAACAGTGCTCTGGTAAAGCCGGTGCCCCGGTTGATCATATACATGATGAATGCAAAGTAGGGCAGCCAGGTCATCACCATCTCGTTGATATCGGCTTTGGTTTCCGGGAGCAGTACCATGAGCAGTAAAATGCCGCAGCAGAGGAACCCACAGATATTGGCGATCCGGATGGTGGATTTCCATAAAATTTTCCGATGCCGTTTGATGAATAGTTCGTTGAGGTACTCGAAGCCTTTTTTCTGGCTGGTGATGGAGGTATCTGTGGAGATCGTCTTTTGACTGGCGGTTTTGGTCGCCGCCTTGACCGTGTCTATTTGGGTGAGCATCTGGGAAAGCAGCTCTTGGTTGATTTCCCGGTAGTACCGGAATGTTATGATCCGGCGAAGACTGATGAGACCTGCCGGGATCCATATCAGCCATAGGACGGCAGAAACCTCCAGAGGCAGTACAAATCCCAGTGCGGGGGGGATATAGGCAAGGGCCAGCAGCAGAGCTGTCAGCAACCAGGCAAATTTCTGCAGGTTGTTTTCATTGCGCACATAACCGTTTTTCTCATAATCCCGCAGGGAATAAGCAGCCACCGACAATTTTACGCCCACTACGCAGAAGGGAAGCAGCAGGCAGAGCCAGAGGGGGACCCCGCGATCCAGCCCGAACAGAATGGTGAAGGGGAGAAACCCAACCAAGACCTTCAGCAATGCATAGCCATAATTGACCAGCGTGTAGGAACGGGCGTTCATCCGCATAAGGATCATCGCGTAATACTTATCGCGGGTAGGGTCAAAAAGGCTGGTATTCATATATGAGCCGATCAGGGTCAGGAACAGAAGGATGTGCAGAAAGGCCAACTGGGATGGTGCATTTCGATAGAGGATTCCCACACCACAGACCATGGTCATAAAGTAGATGAGCTTAAACAGGAAAATGGACACGACTTCCCAGAGGACCGACAGGACGTTGGCAAAGATCTTGAACCCTCTGACCTGGTACAGGGTGGCAGGCAGAAGACGCTTCAGCAGCGGGATCTGCTTGAGGGAATACAGAATACCGTTGACCCGGTAGGTATTCTTCAGGGAAAAAGAGATGCACAGTGTCTTAAACATAGGCTTCCTCTTTCAGTGCCGCAATGATTTTTTCCTTGAATTCCTGGTTATCCAGGTTGGACTTTTCCACCACTTCCAATTCTCCGTGGCTGAGCAGAACGATCTCGTCACAGAGATCCAGGGCCAGATCCATGATGTGGGTGGAGAAGATGGTGATCCTGCCCTCTTTCAGGGAACGGAGCAGCTGCTTCATCTCCTCAGCCACTACCACATCCAAAGAGGTCAGCGGCTCATCCAGCAGCAGAATTTTAGGCTGGGCAATGATATTGATGAGCATCTGCATCTTGTTTTTCATGCCGTGGGAGTAGTCCTTTAGCAGTTTATCCCTGTCTTCCGGTGCAATGCTCATCATGGCAAAGTATTCGTCCAGAGATTTAGGGTTCTGGATGGAAGATTTGTTGATATCCAGGAAGAACTTTAAGAACTCCCGGCCGGTCAGGAATTCAGGCACGGTGGGGGTGGAGAGCACATATCCGATGTCCTCTGATGCGACTTCCCGGCGTACGCCGTTCTCTTCCAGAGAGAAGGTGCCGCCATCCGCTTTGATGTCCCGGTTCAGACAGTTGAACAGCGTCGTTTTGCCGGCGCCGTTTCGGCCTAACAGACCGTAAATTTTCCCTTCCTGGAAGGTAAAATCAATATCTTTTAAAACCTCTTTCTGCTCGTAGCGCTTAGCGAGGTGTTCGATAATAAATTTCATTCTCTTCTCCTCATTCTCATATAGTCTGGAAAACAGGCAAGTTATTGGATACGAAAGCCTTGGGAAGTCTTTTCAAAGACATACTCCATTTTTTCCTCCTTGGAGGAAAACCCCAACTGCTGGTATCCGGCCTCCGCATGAAAGGATATGATTTGGTCTGCCCAGTTGATCCAGAGGGGTTGAGACTCCTGTGTTTCTGTGTCGTCTTCCATTCTTTTTGCTCCTTTTTCTGATTCTGTAGGTTGTAAAAAGGGCTTCACAACTCTGTGAGGCCCTCAGCATGGAGATATCAGTATATTGATCATACAAGCCGTTTTTTCAAATCGACTTCTACCCCCAATGACTGCGCATATACGGGATCTTTCCGGAGTGTTTCCATCAGGTGGATCGCCAGGATCCTGGCCTTTGCATCCATTGGTATCACCTCGCTGTAAATTGTTTCAGAGTGTTTTTTCTGCTGCTTACGAGGATATTCTACCATCCCGGCGGATAGGACTCCATGACAGATTCAGAAAAATAGAGCGGTCTATTTCTGCTGCTGCAGCAAATATTCCCGGTTAATTCTTTCCTGCGTCCAGCCGTTCCTTACAGACGCGGTATTGCTCAGCATCAATGGCACCGGTGGCCAGCATCTGCTCTGCCCAGAGCTGCAGAGTTTCAACTGTAATGGAAATGCGCTCCAGTTCCTTTTGGATAAAAATAAAATCCGTCAACTCGTCATCGCTGATCACGCCGTCCGCCGTGATCTCAATCAAGCGCTCCTTGCGCTTGTTCATGGAGTTCAGGGAGGCCAGCATCTCCAGGATGATCTGGGACAAATCCTTGATCTTTACTTCCGGCACATATTGCTGCCCAATAGGACACTGGTTGGCACAGTAATAATTGCAAAGGCTGGGCTGCTTATATTTCTCTGCCATGATCAGGACTTCATCCGGATGAGGCAGGCATCGCTCGTTTTCGATTTTCTCAATGCGCTCAGGCGCAATGGACTCCAGCAGCTCGCTGGCTGCTTCCCGCGTGAGATGCAGCGCTTCCCGCGTCTTATGGTAAATATTCTTATTGTCTTTTGTAGATACTCTCGCCATAACCGGAACCTCACCCCCGTATATTCTCGTCGACATTATACGGTTTTCTGAAAAGAAAGGCAATGGCCACAAACTCTCCTTGCTGGATGCTCAGATCCACGCTGTCCAGGGCTTTTACCTGGGTGTCTCCGGAGCCATAGTATTTTTTCAGATCCTTGGTCTGTAAAATCGTCATAATCGTTGTCCTCCCATAAAAAAAGTCTGTACCGTCTTTTGACAATACAGACTTTAGCATGGAAATCTGTCCTGGTACTTTCGAGAATGTGACAGTTTTGAAAGAAGTCCGATCCGGCTGCGTCAACGGACCGCTCTGGCCCGCACCAGCAGCATCATGGGCCGGCGCAGCTCGTCCCGCATGCCGGGAATGTCCAGCATTTCCGCAGAAGGCTCCGCCTCTTCCACCGCTTCCAGGACAAAGCCGCTATGCAGCAGTCCCATCAGGATCTGGGTGAGGGTATGGTGCTGCTTGTGGACCTCGCAGCCCAGAAAGTGAGTGATGCGCTCCCCGGGTGTGAAATACTGATCGATGGGCCAGTACAGCGGCGTACCATCTTTCCCGTAGGCCCAATCCTGTCCCACACCGGCGGTAAAGACAGGATGCTCGATGTTGAATAGAAAAATTCCGTTTTCCTTCAGTGTCCCATGGACTTTTTCGAAAATGGAGGCCAGGTCCTCGATGTAGTGCAGTGCCAGGTTGGAGACTACGCAGTCCCAGGTGTTCTCCGGATATTCATATTCATCGATCCCGCACACCCGATAGAGAATGTTTTCACCACTGTTGCGCCGCTTGGCTTCCTCAATCATTTTCTGGCTTAGATCAATGCCCAGCACCTGCCGGGCGCCCTGCTCTACGGCAAACTTGCAGTGCCATCCATAGCCGCAGCCCAGATCCAGTACGGCCTTTCCCTCCAGCGGCGGGAAGAGGGGTTTCAGCTGATGCCACTCTCCCGCCGCGGAAAGGCCTTCCCGGCTGCGGGACATCTGGGCGTATTGTTGAAAAAAAGCTTCGTTATCATATTCGTTTCTCACAACGTGTTCCTCCTGTGTACTGCTTTCCGATCATTCCCGGGGAATATAGAGTGAAAATGTGCTCCCCATCCCGGGCATACTTTCTACCTTCACATAGCCCCCCTGCTTTTCCGCGATCTGCCGGGTGAGATAGAGGCCGATGCCCACACCCTCCGTCTGCCAAGTACCGCTGGCACGGTAAAACCGTCCGAAAATTTTAGCCTGCTCCGCCTCGGAAATGCCCGGGCCGGTATCGGTCACCCGGATAGCGGAGAACAGCTCATAATTTTTAACCTCTATCGTCACAGTCCCACCGGACGGGGTGTATTTGACGGCGTTATCCAGCAGGTTGCACACCGCTTCCTCCGTCCACTTGCAATCAAAGACGGCGGAGCCTTCCGTCAGTCCAACAGTTAGGGCAATGCCCTTTTCCGCCGCTTTGGGGACATACTGGGTACAGGAGCGCTCCACCACCGGGGAAATCTCGCCGGGCTGGGGGTGGAGGGTCAGAATCCCTGTCTCCAGCCGGGAGGTTTTGACCAGGGCTTCAATGAGCGTCTGGAGCTTTTCCGCCTGGGTGGAGATGGCTGCGGCACAGTCCTTCCCCTGGGGCGTGAGCGGCTGCTCTGAGAGCAGCTGGGCATAAAGCTGGAGGTTGGCAACCGGGGTCTTGGTCTGGTGGGAGATGTCAGAGATCAGGGCGCTGATCTGGTCCTTCTGCTGCCGAACATTCCGCTCGGACAGGGCGCTGGCTGCCAGGTACCGCCCCAGCCGGCTCTCCAGAGAGGAGAGGCGGCTCTCATCAAAGGTCTCTTCGGAAAAGCTGCCGTTCATGGCTGCAGTGAGCATGTCGTCCAGACGCCGGATGGTGCGGGCAGTCTGCCAGCGGTCAACGGCAACCACGGCCAGTGCAAGCAACAGGGCGGCGCCCATCACAAGATACCCGATCATGGCTTCACCGCCCATGTGTAGCCGATGCCGTACACTGTTTTCAGATATTCCGGCCTGGAGGGATCAGCCTCCAGCTTGCTCCGCAGTCGCTTTACTGTAACGGACAGGGCGTTTTCCTCTACAAATTCCGCGCCGTCTGTCCACACACGATCTACCAGTGTGGCCCGGGGTACGGCATGCCCCCGATTCTCCACCAACACCCGCAGCAGCTTTTGCTCCGTTTTGGAGAGTTCCACTAACCTGCCGTCCCGGCGAAAGTCCATCTGTTCAAAATCAAAGGCAAAGGGGCCCATAGATAGGGGAGGGGAGACCTTGGAAGTGCCCCGTCGGAGCTGGGTGTTCACCCTGGCCCGGAGTACTGCCAGAGAGAAGGGCTTGGTGATGTAGTCGTCCGCTCCGGCTTCCAGCCCGGTGACCTCGTCCAGTTCCAGATCATTGGCGGTGAGCAGGATCACCGGAGTGGAGTCGCCCGCTGCCCGCACCTGACGCAGCAGGTCCAGACCGCTGCCGTCGGGGAGATTCACATCCAGGATCAGCAGGTCAAACCGCTCTTCCGCCAGCGCTTCCCGGGCCATGGCTAAGCTTGGATGGCAAATTACGGATGTCTCCGGCCCCGTCAGGGCCATGGCGATTCCACGCCCCAGAGTCTCATCATCCTCCAAAAGAAAAATCTGTTTCATGTTCGGTCCTCATCGTTTTTGGGTTCCATTCATAGTGCAAGGGAGTATGGTTTTTCATTATATCACAAGTTCCGGCTTTCGAACATGGGAATCGGTTGCCGGCCATGAGAACCTGTGATAAAATTTACCTGCCGCTGCCGACGGAAGTGGTTTTGGCAAGCGGATTTAAAATTTCCTCTTGACTCTGACGCTCCGTTAACTGATACAGTATCCCCAGGGAGGGATGTTTATGGAATATTCCATTCAGGAACTGTCGCGCCTGTCCGGGGTGACCACCCGCACCTTGCGCTGGTACGATCAGATCGGACTGCTGAAGCCCAGCCGGGTGGCGGAGAGCGGCTACCGCTATTACGGCAGGGCAGAGGTAGACCGGCTGCAGGACATTCTCTATTACCGGGCTCTCGGGGTGGAGCTGGCCCGGATCAAGGAATGTCTGGACGATCCCTCCTTTGACCGTCTGGCCGCCCTGCAAAGCCATCTTGCCGCTTTGGAGGCAGAGCGGGAACGGCTGGAGAGGCTGATCCGTTCGGTGAAAGACACCATTGGAGCGGAAGAAAGGAAGGAATGTATGAGCGACGAGCAGAAATTTGAGGCATTCAAGCAGCGCGCTGTGGCCCATAACGAGGAAGTTTACGGCGCGGAGATCCGTGCCAAGTACGGCGACAAAGAGGTGGACGAGGCCAACGCTGCGGTAATGAATCTGACTAGAGAGCAGTATCAGGAGTGGACCGGCCTGGGCCAGGAGATCCAGGAGCGGCTGGAGAAAGCCGTCCAGGCGGGGCTGTCCCCGGAGAGCGAGGAGGGGAAGGAAATCTGCGCCCTCCACCGCCGGTGGCTCACCATCACCGGGAACCGGTACGACCCGGCCAAGCACCGGGGGATCGCGGAGCTGTATGTGATGGATGAGCGGTTTACCGCCTACTATGATAAACGCCTTCCCGGCTGCGCCCGCTTCCTGCGGGACGCTGTCATCCACTGGGTAAAATGAGACAGAAGAGCAGCCCCCGGCTTTTCGCCGGGGGCTGCTCCTGTGAAGTCCTCCTATTCACACTACTACACAGAAAGATGTCTGCAATATCAGTTTTTTTTGAACTGTTTTTGGAATGTTTGGGGATTTTTTGCGTCTGAGATATTAGAGACAACCATATAAGGGGGGCTAAAAGTGGCAAAGAAAAAACGGTTCATTCCCATCATCGCTGCTATTTTGATTGCTGCGCTGTTTATCATTGGATTTTTTGCGGCTGTAAGGAGAGGGTACAGCTGTTCCATCGGCCGCTATCTGGAAGCGTCTAACGGAGCCGGTATGATCATTTTAGAGAACTCACCGGTTCAGATGTCCAACCAGACAAATTGGGATCTGTTTGACGGTTTAGCGACTGGTGATAAGATCCTGGTTATTCACGATGGGATGGATCAATCTTACCCGGGGCGGACGGGAGTATATGTTATTTTGAAACTTAGCAATGGCAGTGCAGACGATATCCCGCAAACTGTTGTCAATAGCCTGATCGAGTTAGGGTGGCTGGCGGCACAATAGCGAAGGCGAATGAGAGGCTCAAGAGAAGCCCTCGGCTTTTTGCCAGGCCTTCTTAATCTTATACTTTTTTCAGCGTCATAAAAATGCCGAACAGTGCCGCTATCAGAGCAGCGGTTTACCGCCTGCTATGATAAGAGCCTTCCCGGCTGCGCCCGCTTCCTGTGGGACGCTGTGGTTTGTTGGGCCAAATAAGAATGGAACAGGCCCTGGTTCGTATCTGGTGAGGGTGCAATAAAAGCAAAATCCTCTCATGCCGTGCTCAGCTAAGAGAGCTGCTCAGCATGAGAGGATTTATGTTTGCTGTCGGTTTGACTGCTGCAAGCCCTTTTGCAGCATCCTCAGAGTGATGGCCACGATCACCACATAAATTACGGCACTGGAAGCGGCGGATACCGGGAGCATGGCATTTTCATCCGTCGTTGTCCGATTCACCATAATCAAAGTATTTTGCAGCGTCAGGATCGCCACCAGTGCGTCGATGAAATTGACCGTTCGCAGCTCCGCCACCAGAATGTTGCCTCCGGATCTGCGCCGCTGTCGGGCAATATGAATGGAGGCCATGGTGATCTTCCAGGTGGTATAGGTCGCCATGGCGATGGACGGGATCAGTCCCATGGATACGGGCTTGTCCAGTACTACCATCATGGAAATGGGCAGGATCAGCGCCAGATCCAGCACCAGCAGCAGTACAGAGCTGATGAGAAAGGTATGACGACGGCAGCGGTTTTGTTCCGTCTCAGGCCGTGCCTGATTTCTCCTCTCTGTCAGAAGGACAATGCCCCGGATAGCCATGAGCAGGAGGTAAAAGATACCGATACTCCCATGCCAGATCGACCCATAGCGAAGTCCCAGATATCCGTTGTACAGAGCAAAGAGAACCGTGCAGCCAAAGGACACAGCGGCACTCATCAGGGTCTGGTAGATGTAATCCTCCCGCCATGTCTGGAGGAAGCGCGCGGCCCTGCCGTTATTTCTCATAGCTTCCGTCCCTGGGCTGCACGCAGGACTCGATGATGCCGGCAATCATCTCCACCTCATCCGCGCAGTCCTGCCGCAGCCACTCCTTGACAATAGCGATGATACCCTCTACATAATAGGCCATGTAATAGGGACGATGGGAAGCTGGGATCTCAAACCGCTCCAGAATGGGGCCAAGGATATGCTGCTTTAGCTCCCCGTATCGCACATGGGCCTGCATGCTGCTTGGGTTCCGGAATGCCGCCCGGTAGACCTTTTTGTTGTCCTGGATGAAGCGGAGATAGGGGAGAAGATATTCACGGGTGACCAGCACCAGGTCTTTCCGCTCCCGGCTGTCCATGTTCCCTAGAACATCTTCTTCCTGTTGAGGGAAATAGGAGAGAAATCGCCGGTTGATCATCTCCAAAGTCTCATTCACCAGGTCGGCGATGGTCTCATAGTGCAGGTAGAAGGTGGACCGATTTACGCCGGCCTGGTGACAGATCTCTTTCACTGTGATATATTCCAGATCTTTCTCCTCCAGCAGCGCGATGAGCGCCTCGTCCATACGCAGGGCGGTATTGAAGTATTTGCTTTCGGATTTATTCATCTGCCGCCCTCCTCTCGGTTTACTCTGCTGATTCACTGATCTCCCGGGCCAGCTGCATGATCTCAAAGGCATACTTTTCCTTGCCGGTCCGGAGAAGCTTTTTGTAGATGGGGTAGTTGAGGCCTACGCCGACAATACCCAGAATTCCCAGAAGGATCCCGGCCCCTGTCATCAGGATGCCACCTCCTCCGATCACCTGCATGGAAAGGCACATCCCCAGGCCCAGAATCAGGGTCATCAGGACGCCGAAGCTATAGGCAAAGATGTTGGCGGGGCCTTTTGCTTTCTGGTCCAGCTTTCTTAGTGCGACGACCTTGGAAGTATCCTTAGGGGCGTATTCATTGGCAATGGCTTCTGCAAAAATTTTATCCGTGTTCATGGTGTTGTCTCCTCTTATGATCGATTGATTCTCTGCAGCTGCTGATACGATCATAGGGGATACAGAGTGAAAAGAGAACGACACCTTTAGCTCTTTGTGATGATTTGAAACAATTATGAATTTCCCTTTATTTCTTGTTTGGTTTCCTTTTAATGGTCAACAACCTGAGGAAATCCTCAAATAACGAGATATCCACTGGCGTAAACATCAGCCACTTACCGTCATGGTAAGTTGGCGTTTCATCATAAATTTTTTGAACTTCTGTGGAATAATTCTCCCTGGCGCATTCAAATTTCACGCGCTCCTCCTTGCCCAGAATGACCATAAAGCCGACGCAGTTTTCTCTCGCATACAGTGCGCACAGGGTTTTGCCGCCCCGGCGGTATTTATACTCATAGGTCCAGGCTTTCCCGCCGCTGCCCCACAGGCGCTCCATATCATATTTTTCGTCAATCAAGGCACATAACTGGGTCCAGATCTCATATAAGGGGGCCCCCACCAAAGTTGTCAACTGCTCTGTGCTCGGTACCATATCAAGCATGACAGCCGCCTCCTCAATCGTCAGAATTATTTTGCCACTCTGCTGTATGGGCATGAGTTTCTCTATCAAATTCCTCCTATAGTGAGGCGGCTGTCCATCAAGCCCTTTGTGTGTTTCTCTCCTTCAGGAGCATTTTTTAAGAACGATACGTCTTACTTCTTTTCCACCGGGATCCAGATCTCGCAGTAATAGTTCTGATCCTGGGTACCGCTTTCAAACTTGCTGGCGTCGCTGTACATCTCCACATTGATGCCCGCGGCGATCTTGTAGTCGGGGTTCGTGGGCAGCCACTGGGAGAAAATCTGCTGGTTCAAGCCCTGAAGAGCCTGGGGCATCCGGCCGGTGCAGGGAAACACCGCCCAGGTGTGAGCCGGGATGGTGCGGGTGGTGAAACCGTCGGGGATCTCCTTGGCAGGATCGTAGTTGTCGGCAATGAGATATTCGAACTCATTGCCGCCCATGCTCTCATCCAGGTTGATGCCGTACATGCCGCACACCACCTTGCCGCCGCCTGCGGCGAAATGCTCCGCCCAGAACTGGGGCACCTGGGCCAATGCGTCCTCATACTTGAAAGTCTTTGCCCGGCAGAGCACCGTAAACGCCTCTTTTTTGATAATCTTGCAATCCATATTTTGACCACCTTCCAATGTTACTTTGATTCGAAGCGGGGCAAAGGAACGGACCGCACCCCCGCTTTTTCGCAGTGCGGCAGGTGTAAGGCCATGGAATCGGGTAAAAGCCTTGGTAAAGCTGTCCGGAGAGTCGTAGCCGAACTCCAGCGCAATGTCGATGATCTTCCGGTCCGTCGTGAGGACCTCCAGCCCGGCGGCGGAGAGCCGGCGCTGGCGGATGTAGTCGCCCACCGTCATGCCGCACAGCATGGCAAAGCCCTTCTGAAAGTAAAAGGGGGACAGGGCTGCCTGCTGTGCGATCTCCCGGATGGTCAGCTCCTCCCGGAGATGTTCCTCGATATACTGGATCGCCTGATGAATACTTGTTACCCAATCCATTGGTTACACCGTCCTTCTGGATTCAGCATATCGGAAAGCAACGGACTCTGCCCGATTTTCCGTGCTCATATTTGTCCGATGGTACTGCTCTTCTTGTTCAGTGGCATGTGCTCCGGAAACATGCCCTATGCTCTTTTCCGTGTCAAGAAAGCGCCCACCAGTGCTGCGATCAGCGCAAAGGGCGCCAGACGGACAAAGCCCCATTCAAAGGCGTGGATGGCCACACCCATGACGGCGGTTTCCGGGGCGCTGTAATCCCAACCCAGGTAAGGGCTGTTGACAACTGCCAAGGCCGCGAAGACAGCCACAATGAGTACGCAGAATGCAATCAGTGACCAGTGTAGGGCTGTTCTTCGAAAAGCCTTTCTCCGTGCAAACTGTAGGTTGATGATCTCCAGTTTTTCGGAGAGGGCTTTGACGGTATCTGCCTCCGTCTCTTCCACCGTCTCTCCCAGCAGTGTGCTCACGGGTGTCTCAAGCGCTTCCGACAGGGAGATCAACAGATCAGAATCCGGGACAGACAATCCCTGCTCCCATTTGGAGACGGTTTGCCGTACCACATTCAACTTAATGGCAAGCTCTTGTTGGGAAAGTCCCTTTGATTTTCGGATTGCCTTGATGTTTTCACTTAACATAAGGGATAACTCCTTTCATACAGGTGTTATCGCCATTGTAGGAAGAATGGCCCGTTGCAGCAAGCAACGCAGATTAACACGCGGTTTATTTCAGCAATTCCCTCCGCAAATCGTCACAATACAGCTTTTGCTGCCGCTTCAGATAGCCGGGGACAAAGGGGCGCATCCACCAATGCTTGGCGTTGACGGTCTCGGTGCAGGTCAGCCGAGAGCCGCCCTCTGCCGCCTCAAAGATGCCTTCCCAGGAGCCGGACATATTGCCGTTTTCCATAGTAAAGGCCCAGAATCGGAGCGGCTCACAGGCCGTGACCGTAAAATTGGTGGCATAGCCGCTTTTGGTGTACTCCACGAAGTGAGCCTCATCCAAAACTTCCACCCGAGCCAAATCACTGCGCCAGGCAGTGTGGGTGAGGTCAGTCACCGTATGCCATACCTGCTTCACCGGGCAGGGGAAATGGACTGTCACCTTGGACGTCGCCATGAGATCACCCCTTCTTTGCTTTCTTGTTGAGCTTCAGGCTGATGCTCCGGCAGTCAGCCGCCTCCTGAAGCAGCTTCACGGCGGCAAGTGCCCGCTCCTTGCCTGCCTGTTCGTCCAGCTCCGGCCGGTTGTTCAGAGCGGCCATCACGGAGCGCAAATCCTCCAGAGGCAGGAGATAAACCGCCGTGTTGAAAAAGGTCTTGCGGCGGCCATCGTTGTAATGGACCAGAAGTTCTGCTAAAATATTCCGTTTTTCTTCTAGCTGCATAAGGTAGACGTCCAGCCCCAGTTCCTTGGCCTGGGCGATGTCCTGCTGCCGGTTCCGGTGGGGAACAAAGGAATCCCCATCGTCAAAGCCATCGTAGTGGGAACAGGGGTACTCCGTGCACTCCCAGCAAAACGGAACGCCGCCGTGCTCCAAAGAGCACTTTGCGATCGTGCAGCTCTGGTTGCCTGCTCCGCCGCCGCAGCCGGGGCAGTAGCCGCCCAGATGCATACTACATAGGGCGCAGTTTAGACCGCATAGAGAGAAGCGGGTCTCCGTACGGGTAAAACCTTTCATAGTACCCTCCTGATGGGATGCCGGATGACAGTTTTCAGCCGCTCCGGCTTGCACCGCCGCACATCGCTCAAATAGATCTCATGGTGGAACCGACCGTCCCCGAAATCCTCCTGGTAGCCCTGGGCCCTGACGTATTCCGCCATGGCGGCCACGGTGGCGGGCTCGTCGTCATAGGGGCCGATGTGCATGCACTGGACGGACAGACCCTCCTCCCAGGGGAAGAACTCCACGGTCGAGAAGTCCTGTTGTTTCTTTTCCGTGGCTTCTTGAATGGCCCAGTCAAAGACCTCTTTTGTCACAAACTCCGGCAGGCGGATGAGGGAGATCCACTGAAAATCTTCTTTGTGGGCGTAGTCCACCCCGTGGATGCCCTCCTGCCACCATAGGCCCTCCAGGGGCGGCACCACATAGTCAAAGTAGCCCTCCAGTTTGTGCTTGCCCAGCTTACTCATTTTAATGGTGAAAGCTACGGCATAGAGCATGCCCAGGGCCTGCTTGTAAGCGCCGTTTTCCTCGTTGGGGTTGCCCTGGCCCCGCACGGCCAGAAATTTCATAGCGGGCACAGTGACGATGCCGGGTGTCTTGGGCGGCAGATAGAACTCTTTGTACTCTTTCTTGTAGTCAAAGGCCATGGTCATTTCCTCCGATTCTTTTGCGGCTTGCTTCTCAGCGCCTCGCAGGTGATGCGCGCAAGTTTTGTCATCTGTTCCCGGTTCTCCACATCCTCCACCAGGAAGGAATCCTTGGCCCCCTCATAGGGGGGAGCCTTGGGCAGATCGGGGAACGCCGCTTCGCCCTGGGGGGTGACCTTTACGAAAAACTGGTCGTCACAAATGACGGCGAAAAATACGTCGTCGCAGTAAAGGCCGTATTCGCCGAACATCTTCCGGCTGCGGATGGCTCCGGCTTCCTGCAGCTGCTCGGCCACGTAGTTCACAAAATCCGGATGAGACGCCATATCAATTCCTCCTGTATCGGCCGGCCAAGGCTGCGGCCAGATCCCCAAGCTGCTGCCGCAATTCTTCCGGCTCCAGCAGCTCTGCTTTGTCTCCAAAGGTCAGAACCCAGCTGAGCACGCTGTCCACGTCAGGAAAGCCGCCGGTAAAACGCAGCCTGCCGTCCGGTTCCACGGTGAAGCGGTCCGCCCCGTACTCCTCCACCAGCCGCCAGCGGCAGGTAGGATCAAAGAGAACGGTGACCTGATATTTCACCGGGAAGATTCTTTCCGGCTCCAGATCGGGCAGCGGTGCGCAGCGAGGGACAAAGGGTTCGCCGGTGGTAAGCTCCGTTATGCGGTTCAATTTAAACAGGCGGAAATCCTTCCGTATTTGGCACCAGCCCCACACATACCAGGTGGACCAGTGGAACACCAGGTAATAGGGCTCGACGGTGCGCACAGACTCCTCCCTGGGGGAAAAATAGGTAAAGCGGATAGTGCGGTGCTGCTCGATGGCCCCTTGAATGAGCTCGATTTTCGGCGGCAGGCTGGTCTTGTACCAGGAAGATAGGTCGATGAGCATATGGGCGCCGCCGGGGACCAGTCCGCCTGTCCCGGCGGACAGCTTCTCCATCAGCTGGGCATAGCGCCGTGTGCCGCTGACACTGTCCAGGCTCCGCAGCCCCGCCAGGATGGCCTGCATCTCGGGATCAGTGAGCACCGTGCGGTCTACCCGGTAGCCCTCCATGATGGAGATGCCGCCGCCCGTGCCCTGGGCGGTGGAGATGGGGATGCCTGCCCGGCACAGGGATTCAATGTCCCTCTGGATGGTTCGCCGGGACACCTCAAACTGCTCTGCCAGCTCCGGGGCGGTGACCTTCTCCCGCTGGAGCAGGATGGACAATATGCCGATGAGCCGCTCCATCTTCATGAGCCGCACCGCCTTCCTTGATTTTTGCCTATATTATAGCACAGAAAGCGGACAACTGTCTGTCATGTTTCTCAGTGAATTGCAGAGACTCGTATAGTTGTGGTATCATATGTTCCATCAAGACTGTCAGGCAGAGGTGGGCGCCCTATGGAAATCAGAAAAGTGGAAACGGATAAAAAGAGATATATGGATTTGCTGTTGCTGGCGGATGAGCAGGAGGACATGCTGGACCGCTATCTGGAGCGGGGGACTATGTATGTGCTGGAGGATGACGGAGTCAAAGCCGAATGTGTAGTGACCGACGAGGGTGACGGCGTTCTGGAACTGAAGAACATTGCTGTGGAGCCGGATTTTCAGGGCAGAGGATATGGCAAAGCCCTGGTGGACTTCCTTATCCGAACCTACACAGGACAATATACGGTGCTGCAGGTGGGTACCGGGGACAGTCCCTCCACCATCCCGTTTTATGAATCCTGCGGCTTTCGCAGGCATCATCTGGTCAAGAACTTTTTCACCGACCACTACGACCATCCTATCTTTGAGTGCGGAGTGCAGCTGGTAGATATGGTGTACCTGCAAAGGGAGATATAAAAATGTGGAGTGTCCTAATCGACACTCCACATTTTTTCAATATCCGGAATGTTTTACAGCTTCAGCCCTTCTGCCCAGGCCTTTAGCTCTGCCTCATTCAGACGGCCATTGAGCATCCGGCCATCCATGATCTTGGCGCCAGGGGCGCTGGAGCGCAGCCCAGAGGCCGACTTGCCCAGCCCGCTGCCGCCTGAGGTGGCGAAGAGGACAATGGTCTTGCCGGTAAAGTCATAGGCCTCCAGAAAGGTATTAATGATGGTGGGAGCCACATACCACCACACAGGAAAACCCAGGAAGATCACATCGTGTCCGGCCACCGGGGCGTCGGTGTCAGCCAGGGCGGGGCGGGAGTGGGCATCCTTCATCTCCACGCTGGAGCGGGAGGCTTTGTCCATCCAGTTCAGATCGGCGTTAGTGTAGGGAACGGCCGGTTTGATCTCATAGAGCTCCCCGCCCACAGCGTTTGCCAGAGCCTTCGCTGCCTTGGCGGTGGTGCCGGTAGCGGAAAAATAAGCGACCAATGCGTTCATATGCATAACCTCCTTACGCATCTTCTGGGGTTATTGTAAATCTAATGCCCAAAAATGTAAAATACTCATTTTCTATTTGCAGCTATTCTGCAAAAGCATTTTTATCTTGCGGGGGCGAGACGGGGATGGTAGGATGGAGGAAGGAGGGATGCTCATGGAACTTCGTGTTTTAAGATATTTTCTGGCGGTGGCCCGGGAGGAGAACATCACTAAGGCCGCGGCCCTGCTCCATCTGACCCAACCCACCTTGTCCCGGCAGCTGATGCAGCTGGAGGAGGAGCTGGGGGTGCAGCTCTTTCAACGCAGCCGCTACCACATTGTTCTGACGGATGAGGGGATGCTGCTGCGCCGCCGGGCTCAGGAACTAGTTGATCTGGCAGACAAAACAGCCCGGGAATTTGCTGCCCGGGAGACGGAACTGATGGGTGAGATCGCTATTGGTGCGGGGGAGACCCGGAGCATGACCTTTCTCTCTCAGGCTATCCGTACCTTCCGGGAACGCTACCCCAAGGTCACTTTTCGCATTTTTAGTGCCAACGCCGACGATGTGAAGGAGCGGCTGGATATGGGACTTCTGGACATGGGGCTGCTGACGGAGCCGGTGGATGTGGGCAAATATGCTTTCTGCCGGATGCAGGAGAAGGACCGATGGGGCGTGCTGGTGCGGGCAGACTCGTCCTTGGCTGGATTGGATGCGGTCACGCCGCAGGACTTGGAATCAGTCCCTCTGCTGGTCAGTGGGCGGGAGAGCGTACAGCACGAGCTGGCCAGTTGGTTTGGCGATTGTTGGGATCGTCTGCAGATCGCCGCTACCTTCAACCTGATCCTCAACGCTGCCAATATGGTGCGCTGCGGTGTGGGAGCGGCGCTGGGATTTGACCTGAACCTGGCCTTTGATGATCTTCGGTTTCTGCCGTTATCTCCGGCCATGGAGACGGGGACAGTGCTGGTCTGGAAAAAGGATCAGGCGCTGACTCCTGTTGTAGAGGCTTTTCATCAACATATCAAAAATGTTCAATAGGCATATTAAGGGAAAGAAAATAAGCATTAGACATCGTGTCGGAACCGTTTTAAAATGTGGGTGTCCCAGGAAGGACGCCCACATTTTTGTTTGGAGGCTTTGATATGACCATACAGGAGGCAAGCGAGCGCTATCACATCCCCATGCACATTCTGCGGGAATACGAGAGTTGGGGCCTGTGCGGCGCGGTGAAAAAAGTGATGGGCGATTGGCAGTATGACGATGCCGACCTGGAGCGGCTGAGTACCATCATGACCCTCCATGACATTGGATTTGCCGTGGAGGAAGTGGAGACCTATATGCGCCTTCTGCTGGAGGGGGATCATACGGCAGCACAACGCCTAAACATGCTGGAGAAAAAGCGCAGTGCCGCTTTGGAGGAGATCCACTTTAAGGAGCGCCAGCTTCAGCGGCTGGACTATCTGCGCCATGAGATTCGAAAGGCACAGAGAGGGAAGGAGGGGTAAAGCGAGTGTTTACTGTGCTGACTTCTTTGCTTCTGCTCCTTCACATATCAAGAGAGAATGGTGCAATCTTAAAGATCATTAAGAAAGAATATATCTAAAATGTATGTTTACCTGGTATAGTAGTGCCCACATCCTGGTAAAGACTGCTGCGGCGGCGTTAAAGAGGATAAAAGATATGAAGACAGGTAACAAAATTGCAATCTTGGGCGGCTTGGCGGTTGTCGCTGGCTCTGCTGCCTGCTGGCGCTGGATGATCCGGATGCCGCTCAAGGAGTTTACACGATATGCCCTCTATATGGCGGTCATGGATGATGAGATCTGCCGGAATGAACTGGAAGGCAACCAGATCGGAGCGGAGGTCCTTATGTTCCCGCCTAAGGTGGAGACACTGCAGGAGCGGTACCATCTCTTCCTGCAGATGAACCGGGCAAAAAGCCGCCAACAGATCCAGAAGGAAATTGCAGAAAAGGAGCAGCGGCTCCAGGAGTCCCGGCAGTACATCGGCCAGCCCAAAGAACAACTGGAAGTGGAGACTTCTGGGGAAATGATTTGTGACAAACCAATTTCTGTTCATCAGGTATACCAGCATTTAATACGCAATAGGCAAAGAATACGCCCCTGAAATCAAGAAAATTCAGGGGCGTATTCTTTTTTAGATGTACGTGGGGGAGCCGGAAGAACAGCGGCTGTAACCATAAAGAGAATATTTATTTTTCCGCTTCTCCAGGTTTTTCTTTAGGCTTTATCCCCCAAAACACTGCATTCATCAAGATTACAATGAACAAAACGGCAGACAAGGCAACCCAGAAGCCCATGTCAATTCCGCAAAAGGACGTGCGTCCAAATAAATCCATCCACAGATTGGTCCAGGTCATATAAATTCCTCCTGTCATCAAAGTAATTCACCGTAATGGCGTACATAAGCTTTTTTCAGACTGGTTGCCAATACCATGTAGAGTAGGATACAAGGAATCAGGTAAGCAAAGTAGGCAGCAGGCAGGGCAACAAATCCAAGCACAGCACCAAAGGGCGTAAAGGGGATCACCGTCAGCACGGTGATGCCGGTTATTGTGAGCAGGGTCAAAGGCGCGGAGGCTCGGCTCTGGAGGAAGGGCAGTTTGGGCGTGCGGATCATGTGGATGACCAGCGTCTGGCTCCACATAGATTCTACAAACCACCCCGCCTGAAAGAGGCCGATATACTTCGCCTGCATCAGGGCCAGTTCTGCACCGCTGAAATGGGAGGCCAGGTCGTGAAAAAGTACGCCTCCGGAGACAAACATGGGGCAGAAAACGAAGTACATAAAGAGATAGGTGGTAAAGTCAAAGATGGAACTGGTAGGCCCGATCCAAAGCATAAAATTACCCACGCTGGAGGCGTCCCACTTCCGGGGTTTGGCGATGAATTCCTCGTCCACGTTGTCCCAGGGAATGGCAGTGCAGGACAGGTCATAAATTAGATTGAGGAAAATGAGGTGTACGCTCATCATGGGCAGGAAGGGCAGCAGGGCAGAGGCGGCCAGAACGGAGAACATATTGCCGAAATTTGAGGAGGCCGTCATCTTGATGTATTTGATCATGTTGGCATAGGTCTTACGGCCCTCGATGATGCCCTGCTCCAGGACCATTAAATCCTTCTCCAGCAGAATGATATCCGCCGACTCTTTCGCTACATCTACCGCAGTATCTACGGATATACCGATGTCGGCAGCCTTCATAGCGGCGGCATCATTGATGCCATCACCCATAAAGCCGACGGTGTGACCGCTTTCCCGCAGCACCGATACGACCCGGGCCTTCTGGTCCGGAGTGAGCTTGGCAAACACGTCGGTAGACTCTGCCGCTTTTGCCAGCTCAGCGTCGTTCATAGCCTCCAGGTCGGAGCCAAGCAGCATGTTGCGTACTTTCAACCCCACCTGCTTGCAGATAGTGCGGGTCACCTTGTCGTTGTCACCAGTAAGGATCTTGGTGGTCACGCCATGGTGCTTGAGGGCCCGGATGGCGTCCGCAGTGGACTCTTTGGGCGGGTCAAGGAAGGCCAGATAGCCAATGAGCACCATGTCACATTCATCCTTTACTCCAAACGCCCCCACAGGAGAGGGGTTGCTCTTCTGAGCAATGACCAGCATCCGGAAACCCTTGTCGTTAAGGCTGTCCACCGTCTGAAGGATCTGCTGACGCACATTGCCCGTCAAAGGCTGGACCTTGCCATCACACTCGGCAAAGGAGCAGATAGAGAGCATCTCCTCCACAGCGCCTTTGGTCACCATCTGAGTTTTCCCGGCCTTGTCCTGTACCACGGTGCTCAGGCGGCGGCGGGCGAAGTCAAAGGGGATCTCGTCCACCTTCACATAGTGCTCCGACAGGTCCACCAGCCGGGGGTCCTCCGCCTCGGCCTCCTCCGTTTTGCGGATAATGGCCAGGTCCATGAGATTTTTGTAGCCGGTCTGGAAATAGCTGTTGAGATAGGCGTGACGCAGGACCCGGGTATCATCCTCACCGTTTACGTTGAGGTGATATTCCAGGACCACCTTGTCCTGGGTCAAAGTACCGGTCTTATCGGTGCACAGAATGTCGATGGCCCCGAAATTCTGGATGGAGTTGAGATTTTTGACGATGGTCTGCTTTTTGCTCATGGAAACCGCGCCCTTAGCAAGACAGGTGGTCACAATCATGGGCAGCATTTCAGGGGTCAGTCCCACGGCGATGGAGATACCGAAGAGAAAGGCATCCAACCAGTCCCCCTTGGTAATGCCATTGATGAAAAATACCAGAGGAACCATTACCAGCATAAAGCGGATGAGAACCCAGGAGACGGCGTTTACTCCCTTGGTAAAACTGGTCTCTGTGGCCTCTCCCGCCACCGAGGAGGCCATGGAACCAAAAAGAGTATCATCTCCCACGCAGATGGCCACGGCGAGGGCGCTGCCGGAAACCACGCTGCTGCCCATAAAAGCTATGTTGGTATAGTCGGTTATACTTTCTTTTTCCTGGTTTGTCTGAGGCAGCTTCTCCACAGGTTCACTTTCTCCGGTGAGGCTGGCCTGGCTGATAAACAGGTCTTTTGCCTCCAGAATGCGTACATCGGCGGGAATCATATCTCCGGCGGACAGATGGACAATATCACCCACCACAAGCTCATCCATGGGGATTTCCGCTTTTTCCTGACCCTTGCGGGTGACTGTGCAGGTGGTTGTGATCATGGCCAGCAGCTTCTCCGCGGCGTTGCCGCTTCTGGATTCCTGGACAAAACGAAGGGTACCGGAGATAATAACCATGGTCAGGATAATGACTACCGTTAAACAATCAAAGTCCTTTGGCGTACTGCCGAACAGAGAGAGATAGGGGAATACCATGTCTGTCATGGTGGACACCAGAGCCAGACAGAGCAGAATGGCAGTAAAAGGATTGACAAATGCACCTGCCAGCCGCCGGGGCAAAGATTTCTTTTTTCGTGGGTCACCTTATTGCTGCCGTATTTTGCACGGTTGGCATCCACGGCCTCCGGGGCAAGTCCGCTCAGCGGAGCGTGCAGCTCATTCAAAAGTACATTGACTGGGGTAGAGGCGGCTTCTTGGATGCGGCGATTTTGCTCGTCGCGGAGGACAGCCTGCTGTACGGCCTGGCGAGCCAAAAGGCGATTTTCTTTTTTCTTCATCATTTCTTACCTCCTTGCGTGTGTTCAAGGCGATACAGTCCATAGGGAGATGGAACTCCATGTGTTTTATACTGCACCGACCTTTGAGGACTGCCGTCAGAATCCATGTTGTTCCCTCCCTTCTTGCGTCCTGGATGAGTATAAAAAAACCGCAAGAAAAATCACAGGGCCAAAACCTTGCGTTTTTCTTGCGATTTGGTAAGAATTAAAACTTATAGTTTGTCGCTGAATTTGTATCCGATGCCCCAGATGGTCAGGATATACTGCGGCGCATCGGGGTTGGGCTCGATTTTCTTTCGCAGCTTCCGGATAAAAGCCATAATGTTGCTGTCATCCAATAAGTAATCACTCTCCCATACGGCCTGGTAAATCTGTTCTTTGGTAAATACTTCTCCCCGGTTGCGAGCCAGAAAATACAGGATATCGAACTCCTTTGGCGTTAATGAAATCTCTGCTCCGTCCCGGCTGACTCTGCGCAGCCTTAGGTCGATAGAGAGACCACCGCAGCGAAGGGTATCTTCTGTCACGGCCTCATGTGCACTCTCTCCCAGCTCCAGCATCAGAGACTCCGTGCTGCCGTTCATCAGATCCCCCAGCCCTTCCAACAGTTCCTGGGCGGAGTGGGTCTGGGGAGCGGTGCGAAGCGTATCGGAAAGCCAGCGTGCAAGGGAAAAATCCAGTGCGATAAATCCAATATGTTTTTTCATCACAGATTCCTCCTTCCTTACAGCAGCTCATGATAGCGGCGGATATACCAGTTCTTGGCCATTGTGACCCAGAGCAGATACAATAAAACAGCAATGGCCAGGAAAGCAAAATAGATGGGGGGCAGCGTGGTAAGCCCCAGTGGGGTTCCGGCAGGGGTGAAGGTCAGGACAGTAAAGAACAGGGTCCCCAACAGGGTGACCAGCATCACCGGACGAGAGGGCCTGCTTTGCAGCAAGGGCACTTTGGGTGTGCGCAGCAGATGCAGGATCAGCACCTGGGTCCACATGGATTCCAGGAACCATCCGGTTTGGAAAAGGGCAATGAAGTGCAGCTCTTCTCCGCTCCCGATCAGGGAAGAAAAGCTCCCGCCGCAGACTGCGGGGCACAGGACAAAAAACAAATAAGAAAAGGTCAGAATGTCAAAGAAGGAGCTGATCGGGCCAAAAAAGCGCATAAAGCGGCCCAAAGTTCTGCCGGACCACTCCAGGGGCTGGGAACCAGTTTCCACATCCACATGGTCCCAAGGCAAAACCAGACACAGAATGTCATAGAGGAGATTCAGCAGCAAAAGCTGCAACGAGGTCATGGGGAAAAAGGGTAAAAATACACTGGCAATCACAATCGAAAGGATGTTGCCGAAATTAGAGGAGGCGGTGATTTTGATGTACTTGGACACATTGGCAAAGGCCCTCCGGCCCTCCTGGATTCCTGCCTCCAGCACATTCAGATCCTTTTTCAACAGGATCACATCCGCCCCTTCCTTGACGGCCTCTGCTGCAGTGTCCACGGATATGCCTACATCCGCCTCTACAATGGCCGGCAGGTCGTTCATGCCGTCCCCCAGAAAGCCCACGGTGTGTCCGTTGGAACGTAAAAGCTGCACGACCTGCACTTTTTGCTTGGGAGACAACTCTGCAAACGGGGTGGTATGTTCTATCTTTATCGGAAGTTCATCCTTGTCCAACTGCTCCAGTTCTCTGCCGGTCAGCGTTTGTGTGGTGTCGATACCCAGTCTCCGGCAGACAGAGATCGCGATATCTCGGTGATCTCCGGTCAGTACCCGTACCCCTACATGGAGCTTCTGTAATTTTTGAATCGCCCCGGCGGCACTTTCCTTGGGGGCATCAAAAAACGCCAGATATCCCAGCAGGATAAAGTCATGCTCGTCATCTTGTGACAGTGTCGCCGCTTTCAGCGGCCGATAGGCCACTGCCAGCACTTTCATCCCGTCTTCCAGCATTTCATCCACAATAGCGCGGACGCTTGCCATTCCTTCACCAGATATAGCGTGGCGCTCGCCTTTGTATTCCACGCTGCTGCACCGTAAGTATACTTCGTCAATACTGCCCTTGATGATCAGCAGATTTTCTTCGCCGTTCCTGACCAGAACGCTGGCAAACCGCCGCTCATAGTCAAAGGGCAGCTCGTCCAGTTTTGGGTATTGGGCAGCTAATTCCTGAAAATAGAGCTCGCGGCCTGGCATATGGCGGGATTGCAGAAGGGCGCTGTCCAGAGGATTGCTGACGCCGGTGTGATAAAGGCTGTTTAAATAGGCGAGATCCAGGACTTTGGCGCTCTCGTTGCCCAGGATATCCATGTAATATTCCAGGGTGATTTTGTCTCCGGTTATGAGACGAAATCATAAATCATTCTTACCCAATTCACCAATTTGCAAGCATCTGACCTACACACCATAAAAAAGTTCTCCGGACCATGAGGTGATTCTATGAGAAGGATCGCATTGATTTCCTGCAGCAAATCCAAACAGAACTACCCCTGTCCTGCCCGAGAACTATATGCGCCCAGCCAACTGTTTTCTTTGTCATATCAGTATGCCAAGAAGGTCGCTGACGAGGTGTATGTCCTCTCTGCCAGGTATGGTCTGCTGGCAGAAGAAGATGTAGTTGCCCCCTACGATCTGACCCTGACAGATCTCCCGGAACATCGTCAGCGGGACTGGGCCAACTATGTGCTCCGCCAGATGGGAGAGCGCTTTGATTTGAACCGGGATGTGTTTGTGATCCTGGCCGGGCGAAACTATTATAAGAATCTCCTGCCGCACCTTGTTCATACCACTCTGCCTTTGGGGAATCTGCGTATCGGCCCGCGGCTTTCCTTCCTGGAACAGGAGTTGGCTCGGCTGAGCCGAGGGGGGCCGTCTGCCTGTACAAACGGATTTGACAGTGGCCGTGCGTTGTGTGTGCGCCTGCATCAGATGATGTCGGAGTTACCGCGATACACCTGGGAAGAAATTTCCTCTGTCCCATTCCGTAAAGGCATCTATATCGTCTTTGAGCAGGGTGAGATGTATCACGGTCTTCCCCGCATCGTGCGGGTCGGCACCCACACTTCGCCCAACCGCCTGCGGCAAAGATTGCGGGATCACTTTGTCCGAGAAAACCACAACGGAAGTATTTTCCGCAAAAACATCGGAAAAGCGCTTTTGAATCAGGCGCACGATCCCTATCTCTCTACATGGTCTTTGGATACCTCAAAGCCGCCCTATCTTGGGCAGGAAGATCCCATTCGGGAGCGAGAAATCGAGCAGGCCGTCAGCAGCTATCTCAGAAGCCGTTTCACTTTTTCCGTGTTTCAGGTGGACACACCGGAACAGCGGCTCCGTCTGGAGGCAGGCATGATTGCTTCCCTGCACCGTGCACCGGATTTTGGCCCGAGTGAATCCTGGCTGGGATTGTCCTATCCGGAGTGGGAGATCCGGCAGAGCGGAATGTGGCTCAAACAGGGCCTGGACGCCATGCCGCTGACAGAAAAAGAACTGGGCGGGCTGGATGCCCTGTTGAAAGGTGCGCCAAAGGCTCCGGAGAAAGCAATGCGAATTCCCAAAACAGAAACAGCAGTACATACAGAGCCGTCAGGAAACAAGGTGAGGACGGCGGACATCCGCCATTTTATTTTGGAAATCCTGCTGCAGCACCAGCAGTGCGGGAAACAGAACTGCACCCTTGTGTCTGGTGAGATCCATAAAGCCATGGGACTGTCCAATAAAATGCCATCCGTCTGCAGTGCTATGTACCAGACCATGGAAGCCGGTGATGTAGTGCTGCACACGACGCCAAGCGGGAAGAGTTCTACCATCAAGATCTGTTATCAGCTGGGTAAGAGAGCCTTGTAAACCGCCCTTGCCTATCAATCAATACATCCCCCCACATTTTAGAACTGGGGAAATGTAGGATGGAGTGCTCCACATGAAGCAACTGACCTGGGAAGAATACTACGACGGATTTTATGACTGGGTGCCCAGCACCCAGAAGAGCTACGCCTATCGTCTGTCCGATTATGGTTCGGCAGACGAGGTATGGGAGATCGCAGAGGAGCTTGATTTTGAGGACAGTGCCTTCGCCGCCAAATTTTTGGAAAGGGCCTTTTCTGCCGGTGTCCGTTTCACCCCGGAACAGGTGCTGGAAATGGTGGCCATGGTGGACCAGTCCCTCCTGAGCAAAATGGCGGAGCAGACAACGGTTCCCTTCAACCGGGAGCAATTGGAAGAGATCTACCTGATGATTGATGATTCTTCCTTCCACAAAATCTCCAAGCGGTCACGCATTGATGTGTTTGATGATGTGAAAGAACTCCGGCGGCAGGCAGCGGCTTCCTCTGCTGCCCGTCCGAAAAAGAAAGGCGGTCTGCTGTCGGCGGTGGCAGCCTTCGCAGCCGGAGCGGCAGTCGCCAGTCATCTCAATAAGAAGCATGATGGACACTGCGACGGCGACTGCGCCAATTGCCCGCCCCACTATGGGTATCGCTATGGTCGCTGGTACTACGGGAAGGGCCATCAGTACGGCTGTGAATTTGGTGGCAACAAGGGGGACGGAAGTCTGTAAGCAGCACAAAATCTATATCGCCTATACAAAGAATACGGGACCGGCTTGACGAAAGCCGGTCCCGTATTCTTTTGTCACTGGTTCAGGAGTTCTTCAACCACTCCACATATTCCTCCAGGGTAATGACATCGCGGTCACATTTCTTCTTCATTTCTCTGGCACGCTCACTCCAGGCGTAGAAATCCGTATCGGAGATGCGTCCAGCCTTAATCCAGGCAAACCGCTTCTTATACTCCTTGCGGTAGGCCTTGAATACCGGATCGTCAGACTGCTTCTTGGTCCACTGCTGGAAGGCGCCAGCCTCACGGCAGGTCTGCTGTCCTCTGGGCACCGGACGCTCACAGTACTCCGCGCTGACCCGTCCGGTCTGGGGGAAGTAGCGGCCGCAGTTCTTGCAGCGCCGCACCGTAATACCCCTCTCCACGCAACTGCGCAGAGAGTAGTCGATCATGTCCAGAATGCTGGCGGAGTACAAAACCGGCGAACACCGCCCCGGCTCCACCGGCTCAAAGCTGAGCGGAATGGGGCGGAAACGAAACAGGCTGGGATCCCTCGGACTATCGTGAAGATAATTCTTAGCCGCCTGCTGCTGTGGGTCGCGCCCTGCGCTGTCCACATCCAGAACCAAATCAAAGAATCGCTGCACCTGCTTCTGATAGAGGAGAAGCTGCTCCGGGAGATCTCGCAGTTCCGCCAACATCTGCTCATCCTCCGCGCTGCCCCAGTCACCATAGATCCCCATTCTGGAGAAACGGTCATACCAACGCACATACAGAAGCTCCAGATAGATATGACGACTTTTCAGCTGGCCCAGTTCCACCATGGCCTCTGTACCGGCATCCCGGTCAAACTCTGTAATCAGCCGACCCCAACGATCTGCAATCCGCTGGAGAATGGGTGTCAGTTCCCCACAATCCATCTCCAGAAAGGTAAGCAGGCTCTCCAGGAATGGAAACTCCCGATCAACGGACGGTACTCCCTGTATGCCAGAGGCGTCACACTGAAAAAGCTCCCGTTTTTCAGAGAAATACATTTTCACATACCACATAGTCGGCTCCTCAAAAATAGACTAATACTAAATTAGAGTTTCGATAGACTTGACAAATATATTTTGGTGTGTTAAGATACTCCCACAACGATGACTGTCTAATTGAATTTATTATCAGTCTAACATTGGGAAGACAATTTGTCAATGGAAACTTTCGTTGTCCTCCTGGTACTGCACCTTGAAAATAGAATACCCATCACCAGAGATGATACTCCCCGGAGAAGTATTGCCATGACGCTGTTGTGGGCGAAGCAGCCGAGCATACCAAGGGGAAGCAAACGCCGTGCGTGTCAAACAAGGCCGCAGGGCTGGAACAGGTATGGTGATGGCCAAACACAGGCAAAAGACAGTCACCGTAAAAAAAGACCGCTGAACTGCTGCAACAGTTCAACGGCCCGCTGCGTTTCGGAAAACACAGCCCAATCTGTGTTCAGTTTATCAGAGAGACCTCCGAAACGCAAGAACAATTTTTCTCTGTATTTGAAAATGATCGGAGGTATTGAAATGAAGATGTCAGTCTGTAAAAGCTACGGCGACCTGCCGCTGTTTCTCAATGCAAAACTGGTGGCACAGGTGCTGGGCGTGTCCATCTCCACCGCCTACGAGGTAATGCACGAACCCGGTTTCCCGACACTCCATGTGGGCAGCCGCATGGTGGTACCGAAAGAAAAGTTCATTCGGTGGGTGGAAGAACAGTCCGGAGGTGCGAAATGAGAAAGCAGAGCTGGACCAAGCGGGATCCCATCAAAAACTATTTCCCACTGCCCAACGAGATCTACGATCTGGGGCTGTCCCGCGGCGCAATCTCGGTGTACAGTTTCCTGCTCCGCCGGGAGGATCGCAAGACCTATCAGTGCCTGCTCAGCTACCGGGAGATCGGCGAGGGCGTGGGCATGTGCGTGACCACGGTACGCAAGTATGTGGCGGAACTGGAGGAGTGGTCGCTCATCCGCACCGAGCGCACGACCGTTACCACCAAAGATGGTCGCAAGCGCAACGGCCGTCTGCTCTATCATATCCTGCCTATCCAGTTGGCCATCGATCAGTACTATGAGCGGCAGATGGATATGGCCGACCTGGCACTGGAACAGCACAAGGCAAAGCAACGCCTGGCCGCGCTGGAGAGAAAGGAGTGTGCATCCGGATGCTGATGCAGGAACTGGGCCGTATGATCAAGGAAGATCCCAACCTGTGTGCCATGACTATGGTGGACAAGCGAAAGTACATCATCAGCAAGTGGAACGCCAGTCATAGTGAGCCCATCGACGAAGACGCCGTGGCACTGTTTCTCTGTGATGAGAACCGCGGCAATCTCACGGATGAGCAGAGAGCCTTTGCGAAAGAGCGCTGTGCGGAATTTGAATTCTGCAATCAAATTACTGTGTACCGTCTGTTTCAATGCGGCGAGATGATGCGCCAGCATCTGGTGTCCGGTCCGGCGGAATACTTCCGGATTTTCCTGCCGCAGTGCGCCGTCCCCTGCAGCAAGCAACTCTCCCCGTGTAACGGCCTATGAGGGGCTGTGTGCCTCGATTTCGGGAGGGGCAAAGACTCTGCCCCTCCTGGCGGTTTCGGGGCGGATTTGGCCCGTTGTTCCACCGCTGCGGAAGAGGCCTATCCGGGGAATTTGCCGCCCCATAACTGATTTACGGGGGACGAAAGAAAAAGCAGGAGAAAGCCCTGGCGCTTTTATGGCGCCTGGGCGGTCACTTCCGCCCGCAGTGCGGGCGGTTTCCGGGGCTGGAATTGGCGCTGTTCCGACCAACCCGATTTGAGATTGGCGCTGTTTTTTCTCAAAAGCCGCCTGAATCCCCGCTGTGACAGGCTTTCGGGCGGCGCTGATGCAATAAGGAGAGGATTTTGAATTTGAAAAAGGAAAATAAGAAACATTCCGTCTGGCTCAGTGAATCCGCCTGGACCGAGGTGGAATCGCGCTACCGGCGAGATAACTGCTCCACCAGAAATGAATTTATCGAAAAGGCCATTCGTTTCTACTCCGGCTATCTGGATGCGGAATCTGCCGATGCTTACCTGCCCCGCGTCCTGTCCGATGTGCTGGAAGGCAAGCTGAATGCATTCGGTAAACGGATGGGACACCTGCTGTTCAAGCTGTCGGTGGATCAAAACCTCATGGGGAATATCCTGGCTGCCGACATAGAGATCGACCCGGATCAGCTGCGAAAAGCCCGGGTCCGGTGCGTCAAAGAGGTGAAGGAAACCAACGGTGAAATCAGTTTCGAGGACGCTGTCCGCTATCAACAGGAGGCTGAGTGATGCCGGGGTTGATCCAGAAGTCGGGCTACATCAAGCCGGGAAACGGCGGCGGACACTACGCCGAATACATCGCCACCCGGGAGGGCGTGGAGCTGATCGAGGCTCCATCCCCCTCCCATGACGGCGGCGGCTACCTGGAATACATGGCCCAACGTCCCCGCTCTCACGGTCTGTTCTCCGCCGACGGTCCTGCCGATCTGGAGAACACCATGGAGGAGATCACCGGGCACACCGGGCCGGTGTGGACCTTCGTCTACTCCCTGAAACGGGAGGACGCTCACCGGCTGGGCTATGAGAACAGCGAGAGCTGGCGCAGGTTATTGCTGGCCCACCAGACGGAACTGGCTCAGGCCATGAAAATTTCGCCAAGCAGTTTTCGTTGGTGTGCCGCCTTCCACGATGAGAAACACCATCCCCACATCCACATGATGGTCTGGTCAGCGGACCCCAAGCAGGGATTTCTAACGGAAAAGGGTATCGAGAACATGCGCTCCCAGCTGTCCAATGAGATCTTCCGAGACGATCTGCTGTCTCTCTACCAGAAAAAAGATCTGTCCTACAGCCAAGTGCGGGACGCGGCGATAGAGGCCATGGGGCGGCTCATCCGGGAGATGGAGACAGGTCTGTGCCACAATCCGGTCATCGCGGAGCAGATGGAGACGCTGGCCGAAATGCTGGAGGACCACAGGGGCAAAAAGGCATATGGCTACCTGAAGAAGCAGGTGAAGGCGCAGGTGGACGCTATCGTGGACGAACTGGCCAAAGTTCCCGAGGTGGCGGAGTGCTACGAACAGTGGAATCAACTCCGAGATGAACTGGAGCGTTACTACAAGGACGCCCCCAGAGAACACCTGCTGCTCTCACAGCAGAAGGAGTTCAAAGCCATCAAGAACATGGTCATCCGGGAGGCGGAGCGGCTCCGGCTCAGTACATTTACCTTCGAGGACGCCCGCATGAGAGATGAAGTGGATGAGGACCAGGATGCGGTGTACTTCACCTGGAACTCCAACTGGCGGATGGCCGAAATCTACCAGAGCGCCAAGGAAGTGCTGGAGGAGTACGAAAATCCGGAGAGTGAAAAGGCGAAACAGGTGCAGGTGCTGGAGCAGCTCTGGCAGAGAGGCTTCCCCCTGGCCGCCTACCAACTGGGCAAGTGCTGGCGGGACGGACGAGGCGTTCTCCCCGATGATGAGCAGGCGGAACTGTGGTTCCGGCGGGCGGCGGACGCAGGATATGACTTCGCCCAATACGCGCTGGGAAAGTTCCTGCAAGGCCAAAATCGAACGAATGAGGCGGTATCCTGGTATGGAAAAGCGGCGGCGCAGGGGAACTCCTGGGCCGCCTACCGCCTGGGAAAGCTGTATCTGGAGGGGAGAGATATCCCGAAAGACGTGCCCAAAGCGGTAGACTACCTGACGTTCTCCGCCGAACAGGGCAACCAATACGCCCAGTACACGCTGGGAAAGCTTTACCTCACTGGGCAGGGCGTCAAACAGGACCGAGAACAGGCCTGGGCGTATTTCTATGAATCGGCGGAACAGGGAAACGAGTACGCCGACTTCTTTCTGGAGCACTTCGATCAGACGTGCAGGCCCAATGTGTTCCTGGCGGCCACCCGGCTGCTCCACCATCTGAGTCAGATCTTTCGTGACAACTCGGTGCCGCCCGCCGCCCCGGTGGGACAGCAGGTGGACCGAAAGCTGCGGCGGAAAATCCAGAAAAAGAAGATCGCCATGGGCCACAAGCCGGACGATCATGAGGAAACTCCCCGGCAGGACATGGGCGGCATGACCATGGGGTGGTAGCAATCGCCAACGAAACCGCAGTAAAAAATGCTGTTGAATTTTACAGCAGATCGAGGTATACTAAGGGCAAGAAAGGGGCTGAATACCATGCCGAACATCAAACCCATCTCTGATCTGCGTAATTACACGGAGGTCCTGCGTGATGTGGCAGTTGGCGCTCCGGTTTTTCTGACGAAGAATGGCCGGGGACGCTACGCCATCGTGGACATACAGGACTATGAGCGGACACAGGCCACCCTCCGGCTGATGAACGAGCTGGCCAAGGGCCGCAAGTCCGGGGAGGAAAAGGGCTGGTTGACGCTGGAGGCCGTAGAAAAACATCTCGGAATCGCAGATGAATAACCTGCATTTATCCGACGAGGCGCAGGCTGATTTGGCCGGGATCAAGTCCTATATCGCAAAGAATTTGGAAAATCCCAGCGCGGCGATCTCCACGGTACGGAACATCACAAAGGACATCCGCAGATTGCGGGAGCACAGTCTGATTGGTGCGTCCCTGTCCTCGATTGCCGATGTCGAGAGTGACTATCGTTTCCTGGTGACCGGCAGTTACCTCACTTTTTACCGAGTTCTTGACAACGATGTCTATGTGGATCGTGTGCTCTACGGCCGCCGGGATTATCTTCGCATCCTCTTTGGAGATGTGCAGGACGACGAAACAAACGAATAGAGACAATCTTCTCCATAGGGAGAAACGATTTGTCACCGGAACCGTCTGCAGAGATGCAGGCGGTTTTTTCTATGGCAGGCATATCAAAATCTGGACCGCAATACAAAGATAAAATCCTGCCCGCAGATGATAACTTTCTGAAAATAGTTGAAGTTTGGGGTGGCTATTTGGATGCAGTTCAGGTATTGTGTGTTGCTGACAAAGGAGGCGGCACACATGAGAGACACACTGGAAAATCTATACTTCGGAAACATCACCCCCAACGATCAAATCGTCAAATCGGGGACTGCCCTGAAAAAAGCTATGGAACAGTCGGCGGAGTGCGAGGAGAAACTCACCGCTCTGCTGGAGGACAAGGAAAAAACATTGCTGCTCCGGCTCATCAACGCGGAGAATGAGATCGGCAGCACCATGGCCCTGGAGAACTTCATCCTGGGGTTCCGTCTGGGAGTCCGCATGATCCTGGAGGCCCTGGACGAGGACGACGGCAGCCTGCTCGACCCAAATAAGGAGGAATAGCCTATGGCAAAACGCAGGCCGTCCGGCGACGGCATGGTCCGAAAGCGGGAGGACGGCCGCTGGGAGGGCCGCATCGTGGTGGGCCACAAACAAAACGGCGAGCCCATCTTCCGGTATGTCCTGGCAAAGACCCAGAAAGAACTGCTGGACAAGCTCCACCGGGACCTGGAGGCCTTTCAGGATGTGGAGCTCACCGAGGACAGCCGCATGACCCTGGGGGAATGGCTGGACCGGTGGATGGAGGACTACGGCGCCGCCACCCTGCGGCCCAACACCCTGCGCAGCTACGAGCAGTTCATCCGGTGCTACATCAAGCCCTATCTGGGGGATAAGATCGTCTCCCGAGTGACCCGCATGGACATCCAGAAGCTGTACCGAAAGCTGAAACACGAGGGCCGCGTCCGCGAGCACCCGGAACACGGCCATGAGCTGTCGGACACCATGGTGCTCCGCATCCACGCCATGCTCCACCGGTGCCTGAAAGATGCGGAGGCGGCCCATGTGATCGCCCGGAACCCCACCGACGGGGCCGTGGTGCCCAAGGCCAACCATCGTCCCAAACAGATCCTCACAAAGGAGCAGATGGACATCTTCCTGGCGGCGGTAGACCGCAGCGAGATCTGGCGTGACTTCTTCTACACGGAGCTGACCACCGGCCTGCGGCGGGGCGAGATCTGCGGTCTCATGTGGCAGGACTTCGACGAGAAGGCCGGAACGCTGAGGGTCCTTCGGTCGGTAAATGTCCCCAAGGCCGGAGAGCTGGAGATCGGCGAGACGAAGACCAGCCAGGGCCGGCGGACCATTCGTCTGCCGCCCAGCACCGTCCAGCGGCTGAAGGAGCGGAAAAAGCACGCCGTCAGTCAGTGGATTTTCCCGGAACCTCTGGCTCCGGAGAAGCCGGTACGCCCCAGTGCCGCCTACTACTGGATGAAGCGAATCTTAAGAGAGGCGGGGCTGCCTGCGATCCGATTCCACGATTTAAGGCACACTTTTGCCACCCACGCCCTCACCAGCGGCGTGGACGCCAAGACCCTGTCCGGCATCCTGGGCCACACCAACGCCAGCTTCACCCTGGACACCTACACCCATGTGACGCCGGATATGCAGCAGGAGGCCAGCCACATCGTGGGCGGCTTTCTGGAAGATCTCCTGGGGAAGGACCTGAAACCGTGGCAGAGAGACCGGCCGGAAGGAGGTGCACGCCATGGGTAAGCGGCGGAAAAAGGGCGAAGGCTCCGTCCGCCAGCGGAAGGACGGCCGCTGGGAGGGCCGGGTGGTCATCGGCTACGACGAAAAGGGACTGCCCAGAACGAAAAACGTCCTGGCCAAAACGAAACGGGAGTGCCAGGAGAAGCTGAAGCAGCTCCGTGAAACGGTGACCGGCTCCAAGACGGAGAAGGTCCGGCCGGAGATGCCCTTCGGGGAGTGGCTGGACTTCTGGTATCAGAACTACGTCAAGCCCCAGATCCGCCCCACCACCCAGGCCAACTACGAGGCGAAGATCTATCAGCACATCATCCCGGAGCTGGGGAAGATCCCCCTGAACCAGCTGGCCCAGAAGGACCTCCAGCAGTTCTATGCCCGAATGAAAACGGGCGGGCGGCTCATCCGCACGGAGCAGTTCGGCAAAGGGCTGTCCGACTCCATGGTGCGCGGTCTCCACGCCGCCTGCCGGTCCGCTCTGGAGAAGGCCGTGCAGGAGGATCTGATCCGCACCAACCCGGCGGTGGGCTGCAAGCTGCCGCCCAAGCGGGGCCGGGAGATGCAGGTGCTGGGCCGGGAGGAGCTCCAGCGGTTCCTCATCCAGGCCCAGGCGGAAAGTTATTTCGAGCTGTTTCTCCTGGATCTGTGCACCGGCCTGCGGCGGGGCGAATTGCTGGCCCTCCAGTGGGACGACCTGGACTTCAAGACCGGGACCCTGACCGTGAACAAGCAGGTCTACGAGGTGAAGGGACAGCTCCAGGTGAGCGTCCCGAAGACCCGCGCCTCCATCCGCAGGCTGGTCCTGCCGCCCGGCGTGGTGGAGGTGCTGCGGCAGTATCAGAAGACGGTAGACTCCCGGTGGATGTTCCCCTCGCCGGTCAAAGAGGACATACCCATAACACCGGGAGCGGTGCGCCGGCGGCTCCAGATCATTCTGGAGCGGGCCGGGTGTAAGAGGATCAGATTTCATGATTTACGGCATACTTTTGCCACATTATCCCTGGAAAACGGCATGGATGTGAAGACCCTCTCCGCCATGCTGGGCCATGTGTCGGCGGCCACCACCCTGGACATCTACACCCACGTCACCGGGGATATGCAGACCGAGGCGGCGGCCAAGATCGACCGGGGGCTGGGCAACGAGGTGTTGGAGAGCCCTGAGCAGGCAGCGCAGGACCCAACCGCGAACTTCCAGCCAGTGCTGGGACGAAAGCGAAAGCCCGGCACCGGGTGTATCACCCAGATCAATGACCACCTGTTTGAGGGCCGTTACTCCCCCACCTGGCCGGACGGCACCAAACACTCCAAATGCGTCTACGCCCACACTCGGGAGGAGTGCGAGGCGAAACTGAAGGTGCTGATCCAGCAGATGAATGCGGAGCGGCAGGCCTTGCGGGACCAGGCACGGGGCATTACTCCGCCGGATAAGCTCACCAAAACGCAGAAGAAGGTTTGGATGTACATGAAGTTCCACCCCAACGTGACCAGTTATCGGGCCATCGCCAAAGGCGCCGGGGTGACGAGGCACACGGCGGCGAAGTGGTATGCGATGATGCAGGGAATGCTGAGGCGGGCGGCGTAAAATGTGGAAGAGGCTGGTATCACACTTTGATACCAGCCTCTTCCTGTGATCCAGATGATCCGCTGCTCAGACCAATGTATCGTCCAGCAGGAAGTCCAAGACTCCAATATTAAGAACGCCGTTGTCATCGTACCAACGTTTCCGGATGTCGTGCCGGACGATGATCTTCGGAAAAGAGTCCCCGGTCAGGGAGAGCGGTTTGTTTTCCGTGACAGACTTTTCCTCCGTCCCAAGAGCATAGGCGGATTGGATATAAGTCTTTTTTCCGCCGGAAGCAGCAATGAAGTCGATCTCCCGTGCTACCGGGGTCAGTTTTCCTTTGGCATTTCGCTCGTTGCTGTACACGACCCCAATGTCCACCGCGCACTCCCGCACCATCAGCTCATTGAAAATGATGTTCTCCATGATGTGGGTCATCTCCTGCTGGCGGAAGCCGATGCGGGCATTCCGCAGGCCGATGTCCTCACAGTAATATTTGTTGGGGTAATCGAAATAGTTTTTCCCCTTGACATCCCAGCGCTTGCACTCAGTAAAGAGGAACGCGTCCGCCAAGTGATCCATATACGCTTTCACAGTGTTGGGGGAAACCGTATTCTCGCCGCTCCGCTTCTGCTTGGAGTTGATGGTGTCCGCCACCCTGGTGGGGTTGGTCAGCGACCCCACTGAGGAGCAGAGCAGGTCCAGAATATCCGAAAGCACATCCTCCCGTTTGACTTTCTTGCGCTCCACAATGTCCTTCAAATAAACTTCGGAAAAGAGAGAACGCAGGTACTGCATTTTCGCCGCGTCAGTGGGGCGGGACAAGATCAGCGGCATTCCGCCGTAGAAGGCGTAATTTTCAAAAGCGTCCTCCTTGTCCCCGCCCACGGCGGAGTAATACTCCGCAAAGCTGAGCGGATGCACCCGGATCTCGTCGCTGCGCCCCCGGAACTCGGTGAGGATGTCTGAGGACAGCATCCGGGAGTTGCTTCCGGTCACATAGATGTCCAGATTGGGCAGGGACTTCAAATCGTTGAGGGCGTCGTAGAAGGTGATCTTCTTCCCGTCCGGGTTATAGGGATTCGGCACTTCGTCCGACATCTGGATCTCGTCTACGAAAAGATAGAATTGCTCCTTCTGATTTTCAACGATCTCCCGGACACGATTTGCAAGCTCTAACGGATTCCGATACCGGATATCACGGGTCAGATCCAACTCAAAGGAGAGAATGTGATCTGCCGGAACGCCCTCCCCCAACAGATAAGTGCGGAACAGATTGCGGAGGAGGTAGGACTTTCCGCAGCGGCGGATGCCAGTGATGACCTTCACTTGTCCATCCCACATGAAGGATATGAGCTTGTTCAGATAGCGGTCCCGTTTGATCTCCATAGCGCCACACCTCACTGAAAACTTTACAGATTTATCATACTACTTTTCAATGAAAATTATACAACTGCTTGCGCGCTGTGGCAAGTGATTTGTGCGGAGGTTTGCAATTTGGGACGTACATGAAGTTCCACCCCGACGTGACCAGCTTCCGGGCCATCGCCCGAGGCGCCGGGGTAACAAGGCATACGGCGGCGAAGTGGTATGAGATGATATGGGGGATGCTGGGGCGGGAAATCTGAAATAGAGGAGGATCGTATCATAACTCGATACGATCCTCTTTCATTTGTCATTATATCAATGTTTTCAATCTCATGACGGGCAATAATCTTTGAGAAGGAGTCTCCGGCCAAGGATGAAAGTGTTCCGAGTAACGGTCGTCTCCTCGGTTTTCAGGACGCAGAAGGGCAGAAACCAACGGTCACATGCCGTCCCGGAGCACGTCCTGATCCCGCAGGACCTTCTCGATGACGGTGCCCCGGACCGCCTTCAGCAGGGGCTTTTTCAGCAGCTCCAGAGGACCGGGCAGCGAAACCTCCAGCGGGGACCTGCCGTCCATCAGGCAGACGGTGCTGTGCAGCAGCTCCCGGATGTCGTACACGCTGCCCCACACCTCGGGCACGCCCCGGTCCACCCCCAGCAGGCCGTAGACGGCCTCCATGGCGGTGCGCACGGAGTACTCGGTGGTGAACACGGTGTCCCGGGGGGTGTCGGCGAACTGGCCCAGGAAGGCGAAGTTCACGCAGCCGTCGGGGATCACATCGGGCCGGTCTCCCCTGGTCCGGGGCATGAAAAAGGCGGTGATGTAGGGCATCATGGTGGGCACGCACACGGCGCTGTGGGCAGCCAGGTCCGGGATCTGCTCCACCGGCACGCCGATGTGGTAGAGCCACTCCTGGGTGATCTCCTTTCCGGTACACTCCTTCATGGGCTTTTTCACATAGTCGCCGGGTACGTCGGTAAAGAGGCCGTACACCCAGACGCACACTCGCTCCGGCTCCTGCTCCTTGAACTGCCCCTGGCGGTTGATGGTCCAGCTCAGCAGCCACTTGGAGTCCTGACAGCTGACGATACCGCCGGTGACCACCTTCCCGGTGCGGGGGTCCCGCTTGCAGATGTTGGTGATATAGGGGAGGATCTTGTCGTCCAAAGTGGTGATGGTGGCCGACTCCCAGTTGGTCTTGGAGATGTCGGAGCAGAACTTCTCCGGCCGTCCAAAGGCGGAATCCTGCTTGGCGATGTTCTTCCACAAGCTCCAGCAGCCGCTGGTGCGCACCTCCGCGTCCCCGTTGGGGGCGTGGTCCTGGTCGCCGTAGATGGTCCCCTCGGTGCAGGAGCCGTTGGTGACAAACACCAGGTCGTTCTCCGTGAGGACAATGCCCTGCTCCGCGCCGTTGACCCGGCACTCGATGGCGGTGGCCGTCTTTCTGCCGTCCCGGATGTCGAAGATCACGTTGGTGACCTCGGTGCCGAAACGGAAGTCCACCCCGGCCTCCTCCAGGTACTTCTGCATGGGCAGGATCAGGGACTCGTACTGGTTGTACCGGGTAAATTTCAAGGCGCTGAAGTCGGGGAGTCCCGCGATGTGGTGAATGAAGCGCTGGAAGTAGAGCTTCATCTCCAGGGCGCTGTGCCAGTTCTCAAAGGCGAACATGGTCCGCCAGTACAGCCAGAAGGTGGAGGAGAACACCTCGTCGTCAAAGACGTCCTCGATGGTCTTGTCGTACAGGTCCTCGTCCGGGGTCATGAAGAGCTTCATGATCTCCATGCAGCCCTTCTGGCTCAGGTTGAACTTCCCGTCGGTGCGGGCGTCCCGGCCCCGGTCCACCGTTGCCCGGCACAGGGAGTAGTTGGGGTCGTGCTTGTTGAGCCAGTAGAACTCATCCAACACCGAGGCCCCCGGCTTCTCCAAAGAGGGGATGGAGCGGAACAGGTCCCACAGGCACTCAAAGTGGTCCTCCATCTCCCGGCCGCCCCGCATCACATAGCCCCGGCTGGGGTCGAAGATGCCGTCGCAGGCACCGCCGGCCACGTCCATGGCCTCCAGGATGTGGATGTGGTCCCCGGGCATCTGCCCGTCCCGCACCAGGAAGCAGGCCGCCGCCAGGGCCGCCAGGCCGCTGCCCACAATGTAGGCGCTCTTGTTCTCCACGCCCTCCGGCTTCTCCGGCCGGGCAAAGGCCTCATAGTTGCCGTTGGTATAATAGATGCCCTTGCGGTTTTTCTCATGTTTCCCCAGCTCCGTATTCCGATAGGAGGCCGAAGCGCAGGTTTCAGGCCCGGACTTCTCCACCGCCTTTTGGCCGCCCGCCCCCTTCTTTGCCAGGACTACCGCCGCGCCCGCTCCAGCTACAGCCGCCGCTGCAGTCAGTGCTCCCAATTTCTTATCCATGTCAGATACCGCCTTTCCGATCCTGCCGCTTCTGCGGGCCGGATTCATTTTGATGGCTTGATTTTACTCCCTGCAAAGCATTTCTTCTATTTACAATCCGGGCCCGATGATCAAAAACTAATCATCGGGCCCGGATTGTAAAGCGGCTCTTATTCTGTTTCCGAAAAATTTCGGATGGCGTTGGCGATACTGCCCCGCATGGCGGCGCTGATCTTTCCCGTCAACACCCGGGGATCGGCGGTCATCCCCTGGCGGATCCAGTCCAGCATAACCCCCACAAAGCTGTACTTGTAAAATTCGGCGATAAAGGACTTGTCCTCCTCAGAGACGGCCGTCCCCCGGCTCTGCTCCTCCACCACGCCCCGGATCAGGCCATAGGTCAGCTGGTAGAGGAACCGCTCCATCTGCTCCCGGCTGATACAGCGGTAGGCGTTGAGGATGAAGGGCTTGTTTTCCAGCACCGCCTCAAAGATCTGCAAAAGCCCCTCCTGCCAGGTCTCGTAGGTCTTCTTCCCCTGGAGGGCCTTGGACGCGTCCTCGATGCAGGCCCACTCCACCAGGTCGTAGATGTCCTGGAAGTGGTAGTAGAAGGCCATGCGGCTGATGCCGCAGTCCTCGGTGATGTCCCGGATGGTAATCTTGTCCAGGGGCTTTTTCAGCAGCATATGCTTCAGGGATTCCTCCAGAGCCTGCTTTGTGGTGTTTGGCATATTACTGCGCCTCCTTTTCGTGCTGCTGGATCACTGCCGCAATGGTCTCCGCCGCAATATGAGAGCCCAGCTCACTGGGATGAACGCCATCGGCAGCATAGAGGTCCTGGGGATCGGACCACTCGTAAAACCGTCGGCCCACATCGGCGATCAGGGCGTTATTTTCCAGTGCCGCTTTGTGGTAGGCCTCGGACAGCTTTTGGGCCATCTCGTCGTAGTCCCAGCCCCTATCCGTCAGCTTGGCTCCGCCCCTCTGATAGGCCCATGTAGCAAACAAAATGGGAGCCGCTCCGTTTGCCCGGATCTGCCGGCAGAGCTGCCCCACGCTGGAAAAGAAATTCTTAGGGGCGGTGATAGGGCCGTGGCTCATCTCCTGGAGCACCACATAGTCCCACTTCTCCTTTTGGAGCGCCGCCTGGGTCTGTCCGCCCAGCCTGGTGCTGGGGTTCAGCTGTTCCGACAGCCGCGCCCCGCCTCGGGTGTGGTGGACCACCTCCGCCCCGGTCAGGTCGGCCAGCATCTGTGGCATATGATTGGTGAAGATAAAGCTGTTGCCCAGCATGAGGATCCGCATGGTGCTGCTCCTTACTCGTTTATTTCACTGCTTTTAACTGTCATTATACACGGCTCCGCTGAGAGGAACAAGGCTGGGAGGCGCAGACTGGCCCATCAGATTTTGCGACGCAAGATTCAAAGATAAAGCTGTGGCCGCATGAACTGATTGTGAATAGGTGGTCATGACCCCACATTTCAAAAATTGTGTAGTTTGTCTTTGCCTCTTTTTTGAATAAATAATGGTGATTGATGGCCCAAAAATTCCTTTACGGAGAAAATGCAAAACAAATCAGCAGAAGTGCTTTGCCCACATTTGAGACTCTATTTATATAAAACGCCAGATAAATTATTGCCTGAAAAGTTATAAAAACCGCCTCAAAACCGATGTTTTGAGGCGGTTTTTGGTCCGAGTGGGGAGACTCGAACTCCCGGCATCTTGCTCCCAAAGCAAGCGCGCTACCAACTGCGCTACACCCGGTTATGGAATTTGTTTTATCTGTGGTCTAACATGTGGTCAAGGCCGTTCTTTGATCAACGGCTTTGCGGAAATGATCCCCGCTTCTGGTAGTGTCCCAGCGGGTTGTGGGGTTGCGCTTTTTCCCTCATGGATGAGGCCCGTGCGCTCCCAAAGCAGGCGCGCTACCAACTGCGCTACACCCGGATATGGAATTATTTCATCTGTCCTCAGCGTAAATCTTGAGGACACAACATCCCATATTATACCTCATTTTTGGCAAATGTCAAATGTTCAAATATTAGTAATGACTTTTTCTTGCTGAGGGAGTACAATACACCTAATCAACAAACACATAGGAGGGTCATCCCTTTGAGAAAACTGAACAAAGCCATTGATCGTTTTTGTGCGCTCCATCCGCGGTTTGGCATTCCTGGCCTTATGCGTTACATTGTCGGTGCCAACCTGGTAATCTATTTGCTAAGCCAGTTCGCTGGGGCAGGCACTTTGGATTTCTTGGCTATGGAAACAGCTGCGGTGCTTCGTGGCGAAATCTGGCGCGTTTTTACCTACGTATTGATCCCGAGTTATAGTGGAATAGCCTTGTTCTTTTTCCTGCTGTTTTATTTCTGGCTGGGAGAGACTATGGAACGGCAATGGGGTAGCGCCAAATTTACGATCTATTACCTCAGCGGCACGTTGCTTACTGCGATTGCGGTTCTGCTGGCCGGGGTGATCAGCGGTGTCAATTACAGAATGGCAGGCGGAGATTATGTCAGTCAATCTCTGCTGTTTGCTTATGCCATGACATATCCGGATACCATTGTACGCGTTATGTATATCATCCCAATAAAGATGAAATGGCTGGCCTGGCTGGAGGGAGCCTTCTTTGCACTGGGCGTTATCAGCAGCCTCTTCGCTGGGCAATGGGCTAGTGCTATCATCCCTGTAGTGGCGCTCCTGAACTTTTTCGTATTTTTCTCTCCTGACTTTCATCGCAAGGCGGACGAGGTGCGGGCCAGGAATCGTCCTCAGGCAGTACAGTTCCGCAAGGCAGTACAGACTCAGCAGAAAGAGCGGGGATACAACCATAAGTGCTGCATCTGCGGAAAGACTGATACGGACTACCCTGATATGCAGTTCCGGTACTGCTCCAAATGTGCGGGGTATCACTGTTTCTGTGAGGAGCACATCTTCAACCACGTTCATTTCACGGAGTAGTGTTTACTCCCAGGTCTCCCAGATCTCCGGATGATACCCTACAGTAACGGCTTTCCCGTTGCGGACAATAGGAGTATTGAAAAGCTGGGGGTTATCAAACAGCTTCTCTTCCGCAGCATCTGGTGTGATATAGGCCATATATAGGTCCTGATAGGCCTTGCACTTGGTGTTGACCAGCTGTTCAAAGGTGAGACGCTGCCGGACAGCACGGTATTCACCAGGGGAAAAGCCCTTTTTCGGCAGGTCGATATACTGAAAATTGATTCGGCGCTCCTTGAACCAGCGCTGTGCTTTTTTGGTGTCAAAACATTTGGACGAGCCGAAAATCTGTACGTTCATGGTATTCTCCTTTTATAATATGGATGGGAGGGATATATGGTGACTGATGAGATAATGACGTTGCGCAAATGGGTGAAGGAAAGCGATCATATCGTTTTCTTCGGTGGTGCAGGTGTTAGTACAGAGAGCGGTATCCCGGATTTCCGCAGTACAGATGGCCTTTATCACCAGCAATATGATTATCCGCCGGAGACGATCCTCAGCCGCAGTTTTTTTGAGGAAAATCCTCGGGAGTTTTTCCGCTTTTATCGGGATAAGATGCTCTATCTGGATGCCCAGCCCAATGCGGCCCACCAGAAGCTGGCCCAACTGGAAAAAGACGGCAAGCTGCAGGCGGTGATCACACAGAATATTGATGGACTCCACCAGAAGGCGGGGAGTCAGCGGGTACTGGAACTTCACGGCAGTGTTTTGCGCAACCACTGCCAGAAGTGCGGGACACCCTATGGCGTGGATGCCATTGTGCACAGCGAAGGGGTTCCCAGATGTACCTGCGGAGGGATCATCAAGCCGGACGTAGTTCTCTATGAAGAGGCCCTGGATGAAGATGTACTGATGCAGGCGGTGTCTGCCATCCGCCGCGCGGAGGTCCTGATCATCGGTGGTACCTCACTGACGGTGTATCCGGCGGCGGGCCTTGTGCGATACTACCGGGGGAATAAGCTGGTAGTGATCAATAAGACACGACTCCCTATGACAGGGGCAGATCTGGTCATCGAAGGTGCCATTGGTCAGGTGATGGCGGAGCTGTGATATCCAGTGTAACACAGCAAAAGGGGATTCGCAACAGGACCACAAAATACGGCTTTTGAAAAAATTGGCGATTTCTAAAAATTATAGTTGACAAAGGCCGCAGAGATGGCTATAATAACTTTCGCTGGTCATCCTTGGAGCAGAAATGCGAGTGTGCTGGAACTGGTAGACAGGCACGTTTGAGGGGCGTGTGTCAATCGACGTACGGGTTCAAGTCCCGTCACTCGCACCACCTCTCCTTATGGGAGCTGGCAAAAGGGAATATGCGCGAGTGGTGGAATTGGCAGACTCGCTAGATTCAGGTTCTAGTGCTCATTACG
>OJRC01000013.1_pt1 | contig 163868 bp, 152 predicted proteins | sample 1599081 | NCBI WGS metagenome assembly OJRC01 (sample SAMN03922519, study PRJEB24848) | human gut metagenome | isolation source: stool sample | host: Homo sapiens | place: Germany | collected 2010-02 | reverse complement strand
GTGTCGCCGTCCATGGTGACGGAGACCGTGATGGGGCCCATGAAACCGTCGGCCGTGCCTGTGAGCGCTCCGCCGGCGCTGCCCGCGCTCTCGAGTGCGTTCTTGACGGCATTGATGATGCCGTTGCTGGTGTAGGTCGCGCCGGAGACGATGTCGACATCCGGGGAGTTGGCCGCGACGATGGCGGCGGGTATCTGCTCAAGGGCGCCTCCCGCTATCTCGGGCGTCTCGCTGTTGGAGACGACTTCAACAGCGGTGATGGTGTCGCCGTCCATGGTGACGGAGACCGTGATGGGGCCCATGAAACCGTCGGCCGTGCCGGTGAGCACGCCGGCCGCGCCGGCCTCCTGCACGAACTTGCTCGCGGCGTTCACGCAGGCGACGACGGCGGAGGAGCTGATGGTCGCGCCGGTTACGGCGTCGATGTTGCTGTTCACGGCGAGGTCGCCCTGGGAGTTCATGAGACCAACGAGGAAGAACAGGTCATCCTGTACGCCAAGGCCGAGGCCGTAGGTATCGTGGATGTCCCTGACAGTGTAGCCCTTGACCACGCCGTCGTTGTCTACGGCGACGAGGAGCTTTATCTCGTCCACGAAGCCGTTTGTGGTCATGGCCAGGACATAGCCGCCCTCGCCCTTATAGACGTTGGTGATCTTGGCGTCGGAGCCGGTGTACTCGACTTCCTCGAACTCGCCGCCGCCGGGCATGAGGTAGGCGATCATGTCATTGAACTCTTTTTCGGCGTTAGCCGCCGCGGTGCCGGCCAGACCGGCGCCTGCCGCCGCGAGGATAATCGCACAGACCAGTATGACGGCGACGGGGATAAGCAGCTTTTTCATGCTCTCGTTCATTTCCCGGCACCTCCTTTCGCCACACCGAAGCGTTTTACAGGTACGGCCTTGTCAAGCGCCCAGGCGAAGGCGTTCATAATGAGGATGGCATAGGTCACGCCCTCCGGGTAAATGCCGAAGTAGCGGATTATGACGGTCAGCACGCCGCAGCCGATGCCGTAGACGAGCTGGGCCGAGGGCATTGCGGGGCTGGTGACGTAGTCGGTGGCCATGAAGATGGCGCCGAGCATGACGCCGCCGCCCATGACGCTGTAGAGCATCCAGAGGAAGGCGTCGTCGCCTTTATTGAAAATGAGGGTCAGCACGGCCACCGCGCCTACGTAGGCGACGGGGATGCGCCAGCTGATGACCTTGCGCCAGAGCAGGTAAGCAAAGCCGATAAGCAGCGCGAGGGTGCAGACCTCGCCGATGCAGCCGCCTATCTTGCCGAGGAACATGTCGAGCAGGCTCGCATCCGGCAGCGCGGGCCGCGCCATGGTCTGGAGCGGGGTGCTGGAGGAGACGATATCCACGGCGCCGAAGTTGAAGGCGGGGACAGCCTCGGTGGTATAGCGGGTGATGGTCGCGGGCCAGAAAAGCATGATTATCGCCCTGCCGCCCAGCGCGGGGTTAAAGACGTTCTGGCCCAGGCCGCCCATGAGGCCCTTGACGACGATTATCGCAAAGGCGTCGCCGACGAGCACGACCCAATAGGGGCAGCTCGCGGGCAGGGAGAAGGCCAGCAGCACGCCGGTGACGACGGCTGAGAGGTCGCCGACGGTGGGCTTTTTCCTCATGACGAGGTTCACGATAAGCTCCGCCACAACGCAGCCGGCCGCCGAGACGACGGTGAGCACCAGCGCACGCAGGCCGAAAATGACGACCCCGGCGATGAGTGCGGGGATGAGAGCTATGAGCACGTCCAGCATGGTCCGCTGCGTGGTATTGCCGCTGCGGATGTGGGGTGCGGAGGTCACAGTCAGGTTCATTACCTCTTTCCCTCCTTGAGCAGTTTCTTGCCCGCCTTGAAGGTCTCAACGAGGGGCAGGCGTCCGGGACAGACGTAGGCGCAGCAGCCGCATTCCATGCAGTCCTCAAGGTTGAGCCTCTGCAGCTCCTCCTTGTTTGCGGAGTTCACGTATCTGTACAGGTTCAGCGGCTGGAGCCCCATGGGGCAGGCCTCCATGCACTTTCCGCAGCGGATGCAGGTGGGGTCATCGGCCGCAGGCGCGGCATCCGTAAGGCAGAGCAGCGCGTTCGTGCCCTTGACCACCGGCACGGAGAGGTTCCCCTGCGCAACGCCCATCATAGGGCCGCCGCAGACTACCTTGCAGGTCTCCTCCTTCACGCCGCCGGCGAACTTCAGCACCTCCTCGAGCGGGGTGCCTATGCGCACGATGACGTTCTTCGGCTCGTTCGCGCCCTCGCCCGTCACGGTGACAACCTTTTCCGTTATCGGCAGGCCCTCATACACGGCGCGGCAGATGGAGTAGATCGTTGTGACGTTGAACAGCGCTCCTGTCCTTGCGCCCGGGGCGACCTCGCGCCCTGTGACGGCCAGGATGAGCTGCTTTTTCGCGCCCTGCGGATACCGGGTCGGCAGCGCGCGGATCTCGATGTCGTCGTTGCCCTCGGCCTTGGCCCTGAGAGCTTCGATGGCCTCGGGCTTGTTGTCCTCGACCGCTATGACCGTATGCTTCGCGCCGATGACGTCGGCCACGATCCTCGCGCCGAGGATGACCTTCTCGGGCCAGGTGCACATCACCATGTCGTCGGAGGTGATGTAGGGTTCGCACTCGCAGGCGTTTATGAGCAGGGTCTCGGTCTTGCCCGCGGTGGAGAGTATCTTCGAATTAGTCGGGTAGGCCGCGCCGCCCATGCCGCAGATGCCCGCCTCGCGGACTATGCCCGCGAGCTCTGCCGGGCTGAGCTCCTTGTGCGACTTGCGCGGCTGTATGGCGGGATCGGGAGTGTCCTTGCCGTCGCTGTCTATGACGACGCAGACGGCCTTCCTGCCGCCGGGTATCGGCATCTGCTCCACGGCAGCCACGGTGCCGGACACCGAGGCGTGCACGGGTGAGCAGACTCCCTCGCCGTCGCCTATCTTCTGACCCAGCTTTACCGTGTCGCCCACCTTCACCAGAGGGCTGCAGGGCGCGCCGATGTGCTGGGACATGGGTATGATGACCCTCGAAGGCGCCGGCATCGGGACGGGCGCCCCTCCCCGCGACAGCGCCTTGCCGTCGTTGGGGTGGATGCCGCCCCTGAAAAGCTGCTTCATACTTTCACCTCTCTACACTTATTTTAACTTTTCACTTCTTTGACATATGCGGAGAAGCCCTCGCTGTACAAAAGCTCTCCCTCCGCCGTGACCCAGACGGCCTCAGCGCTGAATTTATCCAGCAGCGCCTGGCCCTCCTCCTGAGTCATCGTGAACAGGCTCGTCGAGAGCGCATCCGCGAGTCCGGAGTCGGCGCATACCACAGTCACCGAGCGCCACAGCGTCGCCGGATACAGCGTCTCCGGGTCGATTATGTGGTGGTACTTCACCCCGTCCACATAGTAATAGCGCTGATAGTCCCCGCTCGTCACGACCGAGCCGCCCATGGCGTAGACCGTCAGCAGGTAGTCTTCCGTGCCCCCGTCGGGGTCCTGCACTCCGACCACCCAGTCGGTACCGTCGGGCTTCATCCCGCAGGCCCGGACGTTGCCGCCGACGCTCACTAAATAGCCCTCCGGCAGAGTCCTGCATACCTGCTCAGTCGCGTAGCCCTTGGCCACCGCGCCGACGTCCAGCCGCGTCTCGGGGTCCGTTATCTCCACCGTGCCCGACTCGGCGTCTATTACCACCGCGTCGAAGCTGCAGTGCTCCGCGGCTTCCTTGAGTGCCGCCTCGTCCGGCAGCTTCCCGTCCTCGGAGAACTCCCCGGCTTCGCGCTCGTCATGCCAGAGCTTCAGCACGCCGCCCATGGCCACGTCGAGCTTGCCGTCTGTCGCCTCGTACATGTCCCGGCAGAACAGCAGCAGGTCTATGATCTTTTCATCGACCTCGACAGGGCCCTGCCCCGCCGAGTCGTTTATCGTCTTGATATTGTTGATGCCCTCGTACTCGTCATAGATATCGTAGAGCTGGTGGTACTCCTCCAGCCCGGAGCGCAGCTGCTCTGCGACGGCCCTGAACTCATCCTCCGACTCCGCGTAGCCGACCACCGTCGTCAGCGTGTCGAAGAGGTCGAGGAAACTTGCCTGATATCTCGTGAGCTCCGGCCCCGCCGTCTCAGACGGCTGCCCCACGTCTATTATCTGCGTCGTGGAGCAGCCGGTGAGCGTCAGCAGCGCCAGCGAGAGCGCCGTGAGCCGCAGCAGGACTTTGCCGCGCCGCGCCCGCGGACTTCTCAGCCTGGGCATGTATACTTACTTTATGACCGCGATGAAAGCGCCGACGGCCATGGTGCAGCCGGTGGTCATGTCGGCATCGGTCGGGTGGGTGCTCTCGTCAAGGGCTATGCCGGCAACATCGGCCGGAGTCTTGCCGGTGACGTACTCGGCGAAGAACCAGGCCTGCTCATCCCACTCGGCGCCTATCGGGCTGGCCTTGCGCATGTCGTAGGCGTCGTCGAGCACGAGCTTGGAGTCGTAGGAGGCGCCGACCTCGGAGGCGACCTCGCCCGCCGCGGTGACGGCTATCTTGGCCTGCACGCAGTCGAGGTAGCAGCTGGTGATAACGCCGGAGGCATCGAGCGTGTAGGCGCCCACGGTCACGTCGGCCTGAGCGTTGCCGTCGCCGTCGGCGGAGGCAGCCTTGGAGCTGTCGGAGACAATGGCGTTGCAGTTCATGTACAGGGTGTCGCCAACATTCGCGCCGAGGACCTTCGCGTTCGCGACGGCGTTTTCAATGCCGGTGACGATCTCAGCTATGTTCATGGTGCAGCCGGTGGTGATGTCGGCGTCGGTGGGCTTGCCGCCGTCGTCAAGAGCGATGCCCTTGACCTCATCGATGGTCTTGCCAACGACATAATCGGCAAGGAAGTTCGCCTGCTCATCCCACTCGGCCCCTATCGGGCTGGCCTTGCGCATGTCGTAGGCGTCGTCGAGCACGATCTTGGAGTCAAACGCGGTGTTCGCCGCGGTGACGATCTCGCCGGCGGCGTTGAAAGCTATCTTGGTCTGCACGCAGTCGATGAGGCAGTCCTGGATGACACCGTCGCCGTCCACGAGCACGGCCACGAAGGTGGTGTCGGCCTGGGCATTGCCGTCGGCATCGGCAGTGGCGGCCTTGGAGCTGCTGGACACGACGGAGACAAGCGCGAGGCCGGTTTTCAGCTGACCCTCGGGCAGCGGAGTGTCGTCAACCACCGGGGCGTCGGTCTCAGCGGGCGGCTCGGTCTCTACGGCCTCGGGGGTCGGGGTGGCGTCGGCGGCGTCATCTTCATCACCCATGTTGACTATGATGGTCGTCTGGCCGCAGCCTGCCAGCAGGCCCAGGCAGAGTATCGCGGCAAGGAGAATCGCAAACAGTTTCTTCATTTTCCTACCTCCTGAATGTGGATGGTTTTTATATCTGTTCGTCCCGCAGACAGCCGCGGGACGTCAACAGCATGTCAAAAGAATAACAATTCAGGACACAATAATAGAGGCGCGAATAAATTTTCCGTTAAAACAGCAGTTTCAGCGCGCCCGGACGGAATGGTCACACTATCCAACATAACACAAATTACCCTTATACTATAAAGGATTTTCGCCTTCCTGTAAAGAGTGAACTTTATATCCGACGTTTTTCCCATTTCCTGTTTCGAACTCATACCAGTATCTTCAATTAAACAGTATGAGGCCGCCGCTCCGACATGACCGGGGCGGCGGCTGGAACTTAAGGTTTATTTGCTTATGGCAGCCTGCAGGACGGCGTTCGCGACAGGCCCGGCGTTCGCGAGGCCGCCGCCGGCGTGCTCGAGCACGACTACGAAGGCGTAGGGGTGCTCGGGGTCGTTAAGAAAGCCCGTTATCCAGGCGTGGCTGGTGCCGTCGCCGACCTCGGCGGTGCCGGTTTTGGCTGAGACGTTCAGTCCGCCGAAGACCCAGCTGCCGTAGGCGTTCTGGACGTTATAGTTCATCATCTCGGATATCTTCTGTGCGGTATCGGCCGAGAGCACCTGCGTTTTGCCCTCGAGCGAGCCGTGGCCCAGGAGGGTCGGCTCGTATATGGAGCCGCCGTTTGCTATGGCAGAGACGTATCTGACCATGGCATAGGGGCAGACGAGGTCCTCGTACTGGCCCGCGCCGGACCAGGCCAGACCGATCGAGCCTTCCTCGCCCTTGACGTAGCTGCCGGAGAGCACGTCCATGCCGTCCAGCTGCAGCTCGGCAGTGATGCCGAGCTTTTCGGCGTATTCTGCCATTGTATCCGCCCCCAGCTCAACGGCGAGCTGGCCGAAGACACAGTTGCAGGAATTTGCCAGTGCCTGTTCGATGTTCTGGGTGCCGTGCGCGCCGGTGCAGGTGAGGGTCGAGCCGCCGACGATGGCGCTGCCCTCGCACCAGAAACTGCGCTCGTACAGGTCGGGGATATTCTCGATGGCGGCTGCGAGGGTCACGAGCTTGAACACCGAGCCGGGGGTGAAAGAGGCGCTCAGGCATTTATTGAGGTATGTGCCGTCCGCCGGTTCCGAGCTGGGGTTTGCCGGGTCGTCGCTCGGCGTGGAGACCATGCAGAGTATCTCGCTCGTCGTGTAGTCGATGAGCATGCAGGCCCCGTCCCTCCCGGCCATGGCCGAGTACGCGACGGTGTTGAGGTAGGAGTCGACGGTGAGCGAGATGGTCTCGCCGCTGGTCGTGCCCTCGATGAAGCTGTAGCCGGAGAGCCTGTCGCGGAACTGCCTGAGCGCGCCGGTCCAGACATTGCCGTTGGCGTCGCCTATGAGGTGATAGCAGCTGACTCTGGTGGCCCAGTCCTCGGCGAAGGAGTAGCCGTTCTCATCCGAGGTATATAGTACGACGCCGTTGCGGTCGAGGATGGTGCCGCCGGGGGTGCCGCCGTTAAAGTATGAGGCCCAGGCCCCGCCGTTGTCGGCGAGCCGGACGAGGTATACCGAGAGGCCCACGACCAGCAGCGCGGCTATGAGCAGGGCCGCTGTTGCGCGGCGTTTGACTTTTTTCATGCCCCGGCCTCCTCATTTTCATCCGCGTCATCGTACTCCTCATACTCGTCCTCATACCTGCGCTTCGGGGCTTTGTCGCGGCTGACTACGAAGCTGGCGTCGCGCCGCGTGTCCGTGGCCTTTACGAAGGCCAGCAGCATCCAGCATGACACAAGAGAGGTGCCGCCCTTCGAGACGAAGGGGAAGGTGACGCCCGTGAAGGGCAGGATATCCAGCGAGCCGAAGACGTTCAGGCCCATCTGGACCATCATGAGGCTGACAGCGGCGCAGCCGGCGATGACATAGAAGGTGCTCCTGCCCTGCGCGGCGTTGCGCACGGCAAAGAGCGCGAGCGCTATGACGGCGAACATGGCGAGCACGGCGAGGATGAGGCCCAGCTCCTCGCAGACGACGCCGAAGACCATGTCGGTTTCCGCGGCGAAGATGTCCTTGAGCCAGCCCTCTCCCGCGCCCTTGCCGAACAGCCCTCCCGAGGCGGCGGCACTCATGGCGTGGGTCTGCTGGTAGCCCTTGTCCCAGACGTCCTCCCAGACGTGGCCCCAGGCGGAGAAGCGGTCCGCGATGTAGGGCTTAACGGATATGACGAGAAAGCCCGCCATTGCCGCGCCGGATACGGCGAGGAAAATGGTGGCGAAGCTGCCCGAGCGCATGAAGGAGATGACGAGGAAGGTCGCAAAGAAGATGACCGCCGTGCCGAAGTCGCCTATGAGCGCGAGGGCTATGACGCAGATGGCGGAAAATACGATAAAGACAAAGAGGTTCCGCCTCGCAAAGAGCCTGTCGAGCGTCGCGGCGCCGGTGTAGATGTAGAGCACCTTGACGAACTCGGAGGGCTGGAAGCTGACCCCGCCTATCTCGAGCCAGTTCTTCGCGCCGAAAACGGCTTCGCTGAAGACCACGTTTACGGCGAGCAGGCCGAGCGCCGCTGCGGCGGCGAGAAAGCGAGAGGCTTTAACGCGCTCAAGGCTACGCAGCCACGCGCCGAGGAAAAAGTAGAGCGCAACGCCCAGAATGATGAATATGGTCTGCTTGAACATGTCCTCGGGCGTGCCCGAGGCGCAGACTGCGGTGCCGAGGGTCGTGAGGAAGAACGCGAGCGTCTCCGGCTCGAAGCCCGTGCGCCGCACGCTTCGCGTCACGAGATAGCAGAACCACTCCGTGACCATGAGCGCGAAGAAGCCGAGGCAGATGGGAAAAAGGTACTCCTCCTCGGCGGTCATTGTGAATTCGAGCGTGAGGAAGGCCTGAAAGATGGAGAGTATGAGAAGGGTGATGCCGGGGCCGACGAATCTGCCGGGGGCGGTCCTGCGTCTCTCGAGCGCGGCGCGCTCCTCGGCGTCTATCTCGCGGAAGGTGAGCGCGGCGTCGCCGAACTCGAGGGTATCGCCGTCCTCCACCGGCTCAAGTATGTCGATCTCGTCGCCGTTTATGAAGGTGCCCTCGCGCGAGCGCAGGTCGGAGAGAGTCCAGTCCCCGTCGCCGTCGCGCTGGAGCGAGGCGTGGAGCTTGGATACGCCGGGCATGTCGATGACGACGTCCGAGGACGCCGAACGGCCTATTATGCACTCCCAGTGGCAGACGGGCACTGCGGCGCCGTCCTCGTCGAGCAGCCAGGCCCAGGTCTCCGGCTCATAGCGCTCGCGGAGCATGGAGCGTATGCAGCGCAGGAGTATCCACAGCGCCAGTATGGGCAGCAGATACTTTGTGCCTGTCATTATATATGAGGTGAGGTCAGGGATATCGGGCAAATCGCCACCCCCTTCTGTTCTTTGCGTAACGAATATTATACCATTTCAGCGCCCTGTTGACAACGGGTGAGAGGTACACTAAAATAGCAGTATGTGGCGTAAGACGAAGTTCTGGATAGTTTTGTTCTCCGCGCTCTTCATTTTGGGCGTCGGAGCTTTTCTGCTGCTCAGAAGCGGCGACACGGGCGGGAGGACGGCGCGGATAACGCTCGACGGCGAGCTGTACAAGGAAATAGACCTGGACGCTGTGGCCCTGCCTTATGATATAAGGATAGAGACGGAGCTGGGCTATAATATCGTGCACGTGGAGCACGGGGCGATCTCGGTCATTGAGGCGGACTGCCCGGATCAGGTCTGCGTGCGTCAGGGGAAGATCTCCGGCTCGCTGGTGCCGATAGCCTGCATACCGCACAGGCTGATAATAGAGGTAGTGGGGGCGGAGCCATGACGAAGACGAAGAAGCTTACGCTGCTGGCGGCACTGACGGCGGTGGCGCTGACGATCTTCATAGCCGAGGCGCAGATACCGCCTGTCGTGCCCGTGCCGGGCGTGAAGCTGGGCCTGGCGAACATTATAACGATGGTGACGATGCTCGTACTGGGGCGGAAGGAGGCCGGTGCGGTGCTCATCGTGCGGCTCATACTGGGCAGCGCGTTTGCGGGCGGTTTTTCTAGCCTGATGTTCTCCGTGGCGGGCGGCGCGGCGGCGTATCTCGTCATGTGCCTGCTCATAAAGGTTTTTCCCGAGAAGCTCGTCTGGGTGGTGAGCGTGCTGGCGGCGCTGGCGCACAACGCAGGGCAGCTCGCCGTGGCCATCTGGGTCTCGGGCACGCCGGGGCTTATCGTTTGGGCGCCGGCGCTCATTGCGGCGGGCATCGTGACCGGCGTGTTCACGGGGCTGGGCGCCATGTACCTCACGAGGGCGCTCAGGAAGCTCATGAAGAAATGAAGGCAAAACCAACAAAGGCCGCTTTGACTTTTGCTCATTCTTGTGAGATTGACTGAAAATGAACTCCTGGTCAAGAAAAACTTGAGTTCGGAGCAAAAAACGGCTATCATAAATACATATTTCCCGCTTGGAGGTGGCGTTGCTGTGGTTCGGCTGAGAGCAAAACTTGCCGGAAACTTCTGCGCCCTCGGAGGGGGTCTAATAGCGTGAACTGCAAGGCCATGACTGTATGCCATGGCCTTGTTACATTTTTATTGGACATTTGGAGGCGAGGGCATGGTAAAAAAGAAGGCTGCGGTCATCATGGGCAGCGACAGCGACTGGCCGGTGGTCGAGAAGGCGGTACGGCAGCTCAGGGAGCTCGGCATAGAGACCGAGGCGCACGTCATGTCGGCGCACAGGACGCCGGAGGCGGCGCGGCGCTTTGCGCTCGGGGCCAGGAAGATGGGCTTCGGCGTCATCATAGCGGCTGCGGGCAAGGCGGCGCATCTGGCGGGCGCGCTCGCGGCGGCAAGCACGCTGCCGGTCATCGGAATACCTGTGAAATCCTCGACCCTCGACGGGCTGGACGCCCTGCTCTCGACGGTGCAGATGCCCTCGGGCATACCGGTCGCCACGGTGGCGATAGACGGGGCGCAGAACGCTGCCCTGCTCGCGGCGGAGATACTCGCCGTTTACGACGACGAGCTGGCCGAAAAGCTCGACAAAATGCGCCGCGACATGGAGGCCGCGACGCTTGAAAAGGACCGCGCCCTGCGCGAGAAGCTTGAAAGGGAGGCAAACTGAGATGGAAAAACGCGAACAGCTCTACGAGGGCAAGGCCAAGCGCGTCTATGCCACGGACGACCCGGCGCTGTGCATAGTGGACTACAAGGACGACGCCACGGCCTTCAACGGCGAAAAGCGCGGCACGATCCTCGGCAAGGGCGTCATCAACAACCGCCTGACGAACCGATTTATGCGCCTGCTCGAGAGCCACGGCATCCCGACGCATCTGGTGAAGGAGCTCTCCGAGCGCGAGACGCTGGTGAAGCGGGTGGAGATAGTCCTGCTGGAGGTCATCGTGCGGAACATCTCGGCGGGCAGCTTTGCCAAACGCTACGGCGTGCGCGAGGGCATAGTCTTCGCGGAGCCGACGGTCGAGTTATCCTATAAAAACGACGAGCTGGGCGACCCGCTGATGAATGCGAGCCACGCGCTGGCGCTGGGCCTCGCGTCGAGGGACGAGCTGGAGGCCATAAAGGTCATGGCGCTGAGGATAAACGCCATCTTCAAGGACTTCCTGCTGGGCCACGGCATAGAGCTGGTGGATTTCAAGCTGGAGTTCGGCCGCCTGCCGGACGGGAACATCGTGCTCGCGGACGAGATAAGCCCCGACACCTGCCGCTTCTGGGACGTGGAGACGCACGAGAAGCTCGACAAGGACCGCTTCCGCCGCGACATGGGCGGCGTGGAGGACGCCTACCAGGAGGTCATGCGCCGGCTCATCGGCGAGTAAACTTTTTGATTCTACCGGGAGAGAAAAATGGGAGCAGACATATTCGGCAAGCTGCATGAGGAATGCGGCGTATTCGGCATTTATATGAAGGAGCCCTCGGAGGACGTGGTCAGCCTCACGCACCACGCACTCTATGCGCTCCAGCACCGCGGTCAGGAGAGCTGCGGCATGGCGGTGAACGACGACGGGGTCATAACGGGGCACATGGATACGGGCCTTGTCAGCGAGGTCTTCACGGAGGAGGTGCTGCGCAAGCTGCCGCGCGGGCGCATGGCGATAGCCCACTGCCGCTACGGTACGACGGGCTGCCAGAGCCGCGAGAACGCTCAGCCTCTGGTGATACGGCATATAAAGGGCGGCATGGCCCTCGCGCACAACGGCAACCTCACGAACGCGGCGGAGCTGCGCGAGCAGTTCGAGCTGGACGGGGCCATCTTCCGCACGACCTCGGATTCCGAGGTCATAGCCTACGCCATCACGCGCGAGCGCATAGGCGCAAGGTCCATAGAGGAGGCCGTGTCGCGGGCGATGGACAAGGTGAAGGGTGCGTATTCCCTCGCGATAATGAGCCCGAGAAAGCTCATAGCCGTGCGCGACCCCATAGGCTTCCGGCCTCTGTGCCTGGGCGAGATCGAGGGCGGCTGGGTCGTGGCGAGCGAGAGCTGCGCCCTCGACGCCATAGGCGCGAAGTTCATAAGGGACGTGGAGCCGGGCGAGATCGTCACGATCTCGGACAAGGGCCTCGAGAGCGACAGAAGCCACTGCGGGCAGGCGACGGGCGAGTGCGTCTTCGAGTTCATTTACTTTGCGCGGCCCGACTCGGTCATAGACGGCAGCTGCGTCCACACGGCGCGGCAGAGGGCCGGGGCCTTCCTCGCGCTCGAGCACCCCGTACAGGCGGACGTCGTCATCGGCGTGCCGGACTCGGGCCTCGACGCCGCGCTCGGCTACGCGAGGCAGAGCGGCATACCCTACGGCGTGGGTTTCGTAAAGAGCAAGTATATAGGCCGCACCTTCATCCAGCCGGGCCAGGCCCGGCGCGAGGACGCCGTGAGGATAAAGCTCAACACCATCGCCTCTACGGTGAGGGGCAAGCGGGTCATACTGGTGGACGACAGCATCGTGCGCGGCACGACAATCGCGCGCATTGTCGGCCTGCTGCGCGAGGCCGGGGCGACCGAGGTACACGCGCGGCTCTCTGCGCCGCCCTTCCTGTATCCCTGCTACTTCGGCACGGACATAGACAGCTCGGACTACCTCATCGCCTACAACCACAGCCTCGAGGAGATACGCGAAATAATAGGCGTAGACAGCCTGGGCTACCTGAACGCGGACTACCTCGACAAACTGGCGGACAACAGCACGATAGGCTTCTGTAAGGGCTGCTTCACCGGGAAGTACCCATGCGAGCCGCCCTGCCGGGCGCAGAAGTCGAAGTTCGAGCAGAAAATAGGCCGGGAGGGCGCTAAATGAGAAGCGAGAGCGAGAGCTACAGGACGGCGGGCGTGGACATCACCGCGGGCTACCGCGCGGTGGAGCTGATGAAAAAACACGTCGAGAGCACTGTCATCCCCGGCGTACTTGGCGGGCTGGGCGGCTTCGGCGGGCTGTTCATGCCGGATCTCTCGGGCATGAAGGCCCCGGTGCTGGTCTCGGGCACGGACGGCGTGGGCACGAAGCTGAAGCTGGCCTTCCTCATGGATAAGCACGACACGGTGGGCATAGACTGCGTGGCCATGTGCGTGAACGACATCGTCTGCTCGGGCGCGCAGCCGCTCTTTTTCCTCGACTACATTGCCTGTGGCAAAAATGTGCCGGAGCGGATAGCGGACATCGTAAAAGGCGTGGCAGAGGGCTGCCATCAGGCCGGCGCGGCGCTCATAGGCGGCGAGACCGCCGAGATGCCGGGCTTTTACCCCGAGAACGAATACGACCTCGCGGGCTTTGCCGTCGGCATTGTGGATAAGGAGAAGATACTCGACAGCAGCACGATGAGGGAGGGCGACGCGCTCATAGCCCTGCCGAGCTCCGGCGTACACTCGAACGGTTTTTCGCTGGTGCGGAAGGTCTTCGACGTGGAGAGCGGCTCGCTCGAGCGCTACGAGCCGGAGCTGGGCCGCACGCTGGGCGAGGCCCTGCTCGAGCCCACGCGCATATACGTTAAACCCGTGCTCGCGGCGATAAGGGCCGCGCGGGTGCGCTCCGTCAGCCACATAACGGGCGGCGGATTCTACGAGAACATCCCGCGCTCGCTGGCGCCTGGCTTTACGGCGAGGATAGAGAAGACAAAAATTGAGACCCCGCCCATCTTCGGCCTCATAGCGAGGGAGGGGAACATACCCGAGCGGGACATGTACAACACCTTCAACATGGGCGTGGGCATGCTGCTCACCGTCGCGGCGGAGGACGCGGACGCGGCGATAAGGGCGCTCAGGGAAAACGGCGTCGCGGCCTGTGCCTGCGGCGAGGTCGTGCGCGGGGAAGGCGGCGTGGAGCTGTGGTGAGGACGGCGGTGCTGGTCTCGGGCGGCGGGACGAACCTTCAGGCGCTCCTCGACGCTTCGGCACGCGGCGAGCTGCCGGACGCGGAGATAGCCCTCGTCGTGTCGAACAAGGAGGGCGCCTACGCACTGGAACGCGCGAGGAAGGCGGGCGTCGAGGCGCTGTATTTGGGCCCGGAGGACTTCGAGGCGAAGCTGGAGGCGGAGCTTGCGGCGCGGGGCATAGGGCTCATAGTGCTCGCGGGCTTTCTGCGGATACTCAGCCCGGAGTTCACGGCGAGATGGCCCCGGCGGATACTGAACATCCACCCGAGCCTCATCCCGGCCTTCTGCGGGCGCGGCTATTACGGCCTGCGGGTGCATGAGGCGGCGCTGGCGCGGGGCGTGAAGCTCACGGGAGCGACGGTGCATTTCGTGAACGAGATCCCCGACGGGGGCGAGATAATCCTGCAAAAGGCCGTCCCCGTCCTGCCGGGCGACACGCCGGAGCTTTTGCAGAGAAGGGTCATGGAGCAGGCCGAGTGGCAGCTGCTGCCGAAGGCGCTGCAGCTTACGGCCTCGGAGCTTGAAAGGAGCGAAAAGCTGTGACGGATATCTTTGAATACCTGAGAGCGCGGCCCTACCCCGGCCGGGGCATCCTGCTCGGCACGGGCGCGGACGGGGGCCTGCTGTGCGCCTACTTCATCATGGGCAGGAGCGGGAACAGCCGCAACCGCGTCTTCGAGAAGACGCCCGACGGCATCAGGACGCGGGCCTTCGACGAGTCGAAGATGACCGACCCGAGCCTCATAATCTACAATCCCATCCGCAGCCGGGACGGGGCCTTCATCGTCACGAACGGCGACCAGACGGATACCATATATAATATGGGCGACTTCACGGCGGCGCTGCGCACGCGCACATTCGAGCCGGACGGCCCCAACTGGACGCCGAGGGTCTCCGGCATATACACGGCCGCGGGCCACAGCCTGAGCATACTCAAGGCCGCGGACGCCGAGGGGAAAAGCTGCCTCAGGTACTTCTTCGAGTATGAGAACGTCCCCGGTATCTGCCATTTCATCAGCACCTACGAGGGCTTCGGCTCGCCGCTGCCGAGCTTTTCGGGCGAACCGGTCGAGACTAAGCTGCCGGGGCTGGGTGCACGAGAGCTGGCGGAGCGGCTCTGGGCCGCGCTGGACGAGGCTAACCGCGTCTCGCTATGTGTCGTCGCGGGCGGCGAGGAAGTCATCATCAACAAGTACGGGGAGGAAGCGTAAATGAAGGAGATAGAGCTGAAATACGGCTGCAACCCGAATCAGAAACCCGCGAGACTCTACATGGAGGACGGCTCCGAGCTGCCCGTGGAGGTCCTGAACGGCAGGCCGGGCTATATTAACTTCATGGACGCGCTCAACTCCTGGCAGCTTGTCCGCGCCCTGCGCGCGGCGACGGGGAAGCCTGCGGCGGCGAGCTTCAAGCACGTCTCGCCCGCGGGCGCGGCGATAGCCTCGCCGCTCACTGACGAGGACAGGCGCGTCTTCTTCGCCGAGGGCGAGCTGTCCCCGGTGGCGACGGCCTACGCCCGGGCGCGCGGGGCGGACAGGCTCTGCTCCTACGGAGACTGGGCCGCGCTCTCCGACACCTGCGACGAGACGGCGGCGCGTCTGCTGCTGCCCGAGGTCTCCGACGGCATTATCGCCCCGGACTACACTCCCGGCGCGCTCGAGATACTCCGGCAGAAGCGCAGGGGAAATTATAACGTCGTGCGGATAGACCCTGACTACGAGCCGAAGCCGCAGGAGCGGCGCGACATCTTCGGCATCCGTTTTGAGCAGGGCTACAATTCCCTGCCCATCACCCGCGACTGCCTCACGAACATCGTGACGAAAAACAGGACGCTTACGCCCGGGCAGGAGGACGACCTGCTGCTGGCGCTCATCACGCTCAAGTACACGCAGTCGAACTCGGTCTGCTACGTGAAGGGCGGCCAGACGGTGGGCGTGGGCGCGGGCCAGCAGAGCCGCATCCACTGTACCCGCCTCGCGGGCGACAAGGCCGACCTCTGGCAGCTGCGCCGGCATCCGAAGGTGCTGGAGCTGAGCTTTTCCGGTGACATGAAGCGCGCGGAGAGGGACAACGAGATAGACCGCTTCATCCGTGAGGAGCTGACGGAGGCCGAGAAACGGGACTGGCTCTCGAAGGTCACTGACCTCGCCCTCGGTTCGGACGCCTTCTTCCCCTTCGGCGACAACGTGGAGAGGGCGGCGCGCAGCGGCGTCACGGCCATTGCCCAGCCCGGCGGCTCGATCCGTGACGACAATGTCATTGCGACGGCGGATAAGTATGGCATGGTGATGTGTTTTACGGGGATCCGGCTGTTCCATCACTGAGGGGAGTTTCGCCCGCTGCGGCGGGCGACCAGAGGCTTTGCCTCTGGACTCTACCCGCTTTTTACGAATAAAACGGGCTGCACTCAGGGCTGCGCCCATGCTTGCTCGTTTTATTCGTAAAAAGCGGGGCAAAAAACTTTTAGACTTGGAGGCGCGTATGAGGATTTTGGTTGTCGGTTCGGGCGGGCGTGAGCACGCTGTTATAAGGGCACTTCGGAAAAACCCGAAGGTGTCGGATATCTACGCCCTGCCGGGCAACGGCGGCATCGCCGCAGACGCGGTCTGCGTGCCCGTGGGCGCGACGGATATAGAGGGAGCCGTGGATCTCGCACGGGAGGTAAAGGCCGATTTCGCCGTCGTGACCCCCGACGACCCCCTCTGCCTCGGCATGGCCGACGCCCTCGAGCACATCGGCATCCCCGTCTTCGGCCCATCGAAGGCGGCCGCGCAAATAGAGGGCAGTAAGGTCTTTGCGAAAGGGCTTATGAAGAAGTACGGCATCCCCACCGCGGCGTACGAGGTATTCGAGGACTTCGACGCGGCCATGGCCTATGCCGAAAAGGCCCCCCTCCCGCTCGTGGTGAAGGCCGACGGGCTGGCGCTCGGCAAGGGCGTTACGGTAGCAATGACGCGGGACGAGGCACGGGACGCGGTCAGGGCCGCGATGCAGGAGCGTGTCTTCGGCGAGAGCGGCGCAAGGCTCGTCATCGAGGAGTATCTCGAAGGCCCTGAGGTCTCGGTGCTCTCCTTTACGGACGGCAGGACACTCGTGCCCATGCTCTCATCCATGGACCACAAGCGGGCATACGACGGGGACACCGGCCCGAACACCGGCGGTATGGGCACTATCTGCCCGAACCCGTATTACACGGAGACCGTCGCCCGCGAGTGCATGGAGCGCATCTTCCTGCCGACGGTGCGGGCGATGAACGCGGAAGGCCGCACCTTCCGTGGCTGCCTGTACTTCGGTCTCATGCTGACGAAGGACGGCCCGAAGGTCATCGAGTACAACTGCCGCTTCGGCGACCCGGAGACGCAGGTCGTGCTTCCCCTGCTCGAGACAGACCTGCTGGACATCATGGAGGCTGTCGCGGCGGGCAGGTTGTCCGAGCTGGATATAAAGTGGTCTGATAAGTCGGCCTGCTGCGTCATCCTGGCCTCGGGCGGCTATCCGAAGGGCTATAAAAAGGGCCTGCCGATATCGGGCCTCGACGAGGGCGGACAGCTCCCGGACGGCCCGGCCGAGGTCTTCCACGCCGGGACGCGGGCGGAGGATGGTCGGTATTACACGAACGGCGGCCGTGTGCTGGGCGTCACCGCGACGGGGGACACGCTCGCCGAGGCCGTGGAGCGTGCCTATGCCGCGGCGGACGAGATAAGCTTCGAGGGCCTGCACAGGAGAGCCGACATCGGCGCGAGGGCGCTCGCAGCCGGGCGATAAATTCGGAACGGAGGTCGGAACATGGCGGTCTGCCGGATATATGTCGAGAAAAAGTCACCTTTTGACGTTGAGGCGCAGTCCGTGCTCTCGGAGCTTCGGACGCTTCTGGGCGCTGAGGGCCTGAGCGGGCTGAGGCTGCTTAACCGCTACGACGTGGAGGGCCTTGACGCCCGCACGCTGGAGCGCGCGCTGCCGGTCGTGTTTTCGGAGCCGCAGGTGGACCTGCTGCACGAGACGCTGCCGGAGGCCGGCCGGGTCTTCGCGGTCGAGTACCTGCCGGGACAGTTCGACCAGAGGGCGGACTCCTGCGCCGAGTGCGTGCAGCTGCTGACGCAGGGCGAGCGGCCGAGCGTCAGGACGGCGAAGGTCTACCTGCTGGACGGGGATGTGACGGACGAGGAGCTGGACAGGATAAAGCGCTACCTCATAAACCCGGTCGAGAGCCGCGAGGCCTCGCTGGCAGAGCGCGCCACGCTCAGGGAGGACTACCCGGAACCGCCCGACGTTCGGGTGCTCGATGGTTTCCGCGAGCTGGGCAGGGCCGGTATCGAGCGCCTCGTGCGGGACATGGGCCTCGCCATGGACGCGGACGACGCGCAGTTCTGCCGGGAATATTTCCGCGCCGAGGGCCGCGACCCGAGCCTGACGGAGCTGCGTGTGCTGGATACCTACTGGTCGGACCACTGCCGCCACACCACCTTCGGCACGATCATTGACGAGGTCGGGATAGAGGATGAGCGCGTGCGCCGGGCCTATGAGCGCTGCCTTGAAATTCGCCGCGAGCTGGGCCGGGAGAATAAGCCCCTCACGCTCATGGAGCTGGCGACGCTGGGTGCGAGATACCTCAAAAAGACGGGGCAGCTCAAGGGCCTCGACGAATCGGAGGAGATAAACGCCTGCTCGGTGAAGGTGACGGCGGACGTGGACGGGCATGATGAGCCGTGGCTGCTCATGTTCAAGAACGAGACTCACAACCACCCGACGGAGATAGAGCCCTTCGGCGGCGCGGCGACCTGCATCGGCGGGGCGATCCGCGACCCGCTCTCCGGCCGGGCCTATGTGTATCAGGCGATGCGCGTGACCGGCGCGGGCGACCCGCTCACGCCGGTGGCGGAGACCCTGCCCGGCAAGCTGCCCCAGAGGAAGCTGGTGACTACCGCCGCGGCGGGCTACAGCTCCTACGGCAACCAGATAGGGCTGGCGACCGGACTGGTGGATGAGTTTTACCACCCCGGCTACGTCGCCAAGCGCATGGAGATAGGCGCGGTCGTGGCGGCGGCGCCGGAGCATAACGTCGTGCGCGAGTGCCCGGAGCCGGGCGATGTGGTCATACTGCTCGGCGGGCGCACGGGGCGCGACGGCTGCGGCGGTGCGACCGGCTCGTCGAAGGCCCACGGCCTCCACAGCCTCGAGACCTGCGGCGCCGAGGTGCAGAAGGGCAACGCCCCGGTGGAGCGCAAGCTGCAGCGCCTGTTCAGAGACCCAGAGGCCACGCGGCTCATCCGCCGCTGCAACGACTTCGGCGCAGGCGGCGTCTCGGTGGCCATAGGCGAGCTTGCCGACGGCCTCGACATCGACCTCGATAAGGTCCAGCGCAAGTACGAGGGCCTCGACGGCACGGAGCTTGCCATCTCGGAGAGCCAGGAGCGCATGGCGGTGGTCGTCTCCGCCGCGGACGCGGAGCACTTCCTCGACCTCGCGGCGGCGGAGAACCTCGAGGCGACGGTCGTGGCGCAGGTGACGGCGGAGCCTAGGCTGCGCATGCGCTGGCGTGGTAAGACGATCGCCGACCTCAGCCGGGAATTTCTCGCATCCAACGGGGCCGAAAAGCGCGCGCGCGTGAGCATACCCGAGACCTGTGTTGAGGACCGCAGCCCCGCCGTGTCGGGAACGCTCTCCGAGAAGCTCGCGGCGCTCATGTCAGACCTCTCCGTCTGCTCGAGGAAGGGGCTGGGCGGCAGGTTCGACAGCACGATAGGCGCGGGCACGGTCGTCATGCCCTACGGCGGCAGATACCAGCTCACGCCCGCGCAGAGCATGATAGCGAAGCTGCCCGTCATGGGCGAGACCTCGACCTGCTCAGCAATGGCCTTCGGCTTCGAGCCGCGCGTCTCGGAGCAGAGTCCCTATCTCGGCGCGTATCTCGCCGTGGTCGAGAGCGTCTCGCGGCTCGTGGCCTCGGGCATGGGACACGAGCGGGTGTACATGAGCTTTCAGGAGTATTTCGAGCGTCTGCGCACGGAGGCGGAGCGCTGGGGCAAGCCCTTTGCCGCGCTGCTCGGCGCGCTCGACGCGCAGACGGAGCTGGGCGTTGCGGCGATAGGCGGCAAGGACAGCATGTCCGGCAGCTTTGAGGATATGGACGTGCCGCCGACGCTGGTGAGCTTTGCCGTGACCTGCGGCAGCGTCGGGGACGTGGTGACGCCGGAGCTGAAACGCGCCGGGGACAGGCTGGCGTATTTCCACGCCGACCCTTACGACGCGGCGGCGACGCTCGCGATGTTCGACGAGGTGGAGGCGCTCATGCGGGCGGGCAAGGTGCGCGCCTGCTGGGCTGTGGGAAATGAGGGTATCGCCGGCGGGCTGTGCAAGATGGCCTTCGGCAACCGTCTGGGCGTGGAGATAAGCCCCGACTTCGCCTCCGGGCGGCTGTTCGGCTGGAGCTTCGGCGGCATGATAGTCGAGACGGAGCCGGACTGCGCGGCGGGCGAGACGATAGGCGCTGTCACAGCGGACTACAGCTTCAGCTGCGGCGACCAGAGCGTGGACCTCGCCGCGGTGCAGGCGGCCTGGGATGGCACGCTTGAGCCGGTGATGCCGAACCTGGACGCGCCGGGTCAGGGCCACGAGCGGGTCCGCAAGCTGAGCTTTACCACGCAGTCGAGGCCCTCTCCGGCGATAAAGTCGGCAAAACCCAGGGCGCTCATCCCGGTGTTTCCCGGCACGAACTGCGAATACGACACGGCGCGCGCGCTAAGGAGGGCGGGCGCGGAGCCGGAGATACTGGTTATACGCAACCTGAGCCCGGTGGACGTCGCCGAGAGCGTGGACCGCGTGACGGAGGCGATAGCGCGCAGCCAGATGATAGTCCTGCCCGGCGGTTTCTCGGGCGGCGACGAGCCGGACGGCAGCGCAAAGCTGATGGCGGCCTTCTTCCGCTCACAGAAGCTGACGGACGCGGTGCACGAGCTGCTCTATGCGCGCGACGGGCTGATGCTGGGCATCTGCAACGGCTTTCAGGCGCTCATAAAGCTGGGCCTCGTGCCTTTCGGGCGCATAGTTGAGACTGACGCTGACTGCCCGACGCTGACGTATAACGCCATAGGCCGCCACCAGAGCATGCTGGTGCGCACGAGGGTGGCCTCGGACCTGAGTCCCTGGCTGTCGAGGTGCCGGGTGGGCGATATCCACACCGTGGCCATATCCCACGGCGAGGGCCGTTTCGTCTGCCCCGGGCCGCTGCTGGCGGAGCTGGAGGCGACGGGCAGGATAGCCACGCAGTACGTGGACCTCGAGGGCGAGCCGACGATGGACGTGCAGTCGAACCCGAACGGCTCGGTGCTGGCTGTGGAGGCCATATGCTCGCCGGACGGCCGCGTGCTGGGCAAAATGGGCCACACAGAGCGCAGCGGCCCCGGCCTCTACCGGAACATCCCCGACGTCGGCATCCAGCCCGTCTTCGAGAGCGGAGTGGACTATTTTAAATAATGCGCTGCGGCAGTCCTTGTGCGTTATCATAGTTCGTTATAAAATTGCCGCCGGACTTTTAATTAGATTTAACAAGAAAAATTCTGTAAGTGTATTTTCAATTTAATACAGTTGGTGTATAATGGTGTAGCCTTTAAGGGGCATGAAACTAAATTGTAAAAAAGGAGAGTAGACATGAAAAAACTGCTATCGCTGTTCCTGGTGCTCGCGCTTGTGTTCTCGCTTTGCGTGGGCGCGCTGGCCGATGAGCCGGCCGCAGAGAACGAGCTTGCAGGCAAGATCGTCATCCTGCACACCAACGACGTGCACGGCGGCTATGACCAGGGCATCACCTATGCGGGCCTTGCGGCCTATAAGGACGAGCTGCTCAAGAGCACCGAGTACGTAACGCTCGTTGACGCGGGCGACTTCTCGCAGGGTTCCACCATGGCCACCCTGTCCAGCGGCGAGTATCTCATCCAGCTCATGAACGCCGTCGGCTATGATTTTGTCGTTCCCGGCAACCATGAGTTCGACTACGGCATGGCTAAGGCTCTCGAGAACCTCAACGCGCTCGATGCCACCGTGCTTGCCTGCAACTTTGTAGACCTCAAGACTGAGAAGCCGGTCTTTGAGGGCTATAAGGTCGTCAGCTACGGCGAGACCAAGGTCGCCTTCGTCGGCATCAGCACCCCTGAGACCTATACCAAGTCCACCCCGACTTATTTCCAGGACGAGAACGGCAACTACATCTACAGCTTCTGCGAGGACGAGCTTTACGCGACCGTCCAGGCCTCCGTTGACGCTGCGATTGCCGAGGGCGCGAACTATGTCGTAGCCATCGGTCACATGGGCGTTGATGAGCAGAGCGCTCCCTGGATGAGCCGTGACGTGATCGCCAACACCACCGGCATCGACGCCTTTATCGACGGCCACAGCCACAGCACCATCGCAGGCGAGGTCGTGAAGAACAAGGCCGGTGAGGATGTGGTCCTGAACCAGACCGGTACCAAGCTCGCCAACGTCGGCCAGATCGTCATCGATCCCGCTGCCGACACTGTGACCGCCAGCCTCGTGAGCGAGTATGACGGTGTGGATCAGACCGTTGCCGACCTCGTTGCCACGATCGAAGCCAGCTACAAGGAAGTCACGAGCGAAGTAGTTGCGAAGAGCGAGGTCAAGCTCGTAGCCACCAAGGAGGACGGCAGCTGGGCCGTTCGCAGCGGTGAGACCAACCTCGGTGACCTGGTCGCCGATGCTTACCGCGTGGTCATGGGCGCCGACATCGGCCTCATGAACGGCGGCGGAATCCGTGCCGACATTGACGCGGGAGACGTGACCATTGAGGATATCCTGAACGTCATGACCTTCGGCAACATGGCCACTGTCGTCAAGGCCAGCGGCCAGCAGATCCTCGACTGCCTCGAGATGGGCGCTTCCGCCTACCCCGGCCTCTCCGGCGGCTTCACCCATGTATCGGGCCTGACCTATACCATTGACGCGACTATCGAGAGCTCCGTCAAGACCGACGCTCAGGGCAACTTCGCCTCCGTTGACGGCGAGTACCGCGTGAAGGACGTCAAGGTCGGCGGCGAGGCCCTTGACCTCGACAAGATCTACACTGTGGCCTGCCACAGCTACTGGCTGACCGCCTACGGCGACGGCATGACCATGTTCAAGGGCGCCGAGATCGTCAGCGAGAAGCACGAGATCTACGTTGACAACGAGATGCTGCTCAAGTACATCACCGAGAACCTCAACGGCGTCATCACCGCCGAGCAGTACGGCGAGCCGCAGGGCCGCATCACGATAGTTGAGGAAGCCCCCGTGTTCACCGACGTTGCTGAGGACGCGTGGTACTACGAGGCTGTCATGACCGCGTATGAGAAGGGCATCATGGACGGCACCGCTGAGGGCGTGTTCTCCCCGATGACCTCTGTCAACAGGGCGATGCTTGTCACCATGCTCTACCGCCTCGAGGGCGAGCCTGAGGTCGAGGGCAAGGTATCCGAAGTCTTCACGGACTGCAATGACGATGCCTACTACGCGAACGCCGTGCTCTGGGCCTATAACAACGGCATAGTCTCCGGCAGGGGCGAGGCGAGCTATCAGCCGCTGTCCACCCTGACGAGGGAGGAGATGGCCGTCATCCTCTACAATTACATGAAGTACAAGGGCGCCGACGAGGTAACCGAGCCTGAGCTGGCCTATACCGACGCCGACGCGGTCTCGAGCTGGGCGCTTGCCGCTGTCGATTACTGCACCGACACCGGCCTCATGACCGGCGTGACCGACACCACTTTCAATCCTGCGGGCAGCGCGACCCGCGCCATGGGCGCCACCGTCATGGTTCGCATCATCGACGCCGCCGCCTGATGTAACGCAAAACAAAAAACACACCCGCCGCCGGCGGGTGTGTTTTTTATGCCGTTTTTTATTTCAATGTTATCTCAGGGCGGCCCATGGAGCCGGGCCCTATGCTGTATTTCTGGAAGACCAGCACTGGCTCGCCCGTGCTGCTCAGCCTCAGCTGCGCCCCATCGATGGCGGCCTCCAGAGCCTCGTCGTCAAGCTCCCAGTACACCGTGCCCTCGGCCGGGTCGGCCATCAGCTCGGTCAGGGCGGCTTTCGCCTTCTCCCTCCAGGCTTGCCCTGCTAAGTCCTCTGCTTTCAGCTCCTGCCCGGTCCTGAGGTCGTAATTGTAATAGTGGAAGGTCTCATACGCCGAGGCCAGCGTCTCGGTCTTGATGACAGCGAAGGACAGGACATCCTCGGAGGCGTAATAGACCTCGTAGTCCACCTCTATGCCAATGGCGTGGTAATCCTCAGGAGTGCCGCCGGTAGAGATGAAAGCGTTGTAGTATTCCTCTGCCCGCTGCTCGGACTGGGCCACTTCGTATTCGATCGTGGCTTCGATGAGCCGGTTGACGCTCTCGGCCCAGTCTGCATCGCCCAGCTCGACGTCTATGGCAGGGATCTCGATGTCCACGTTCTTTGTCTCGTCCTCGTAGTGGTAGCTTCGGACCGTCAGGACACGGCACACTTCTCCGAGGACGGGGACCTCATACATCGCCGAAGCGAAGGTCGGCACCGTGTTCAGGACCAGAGTGAACACGGCGAAGGCCGCCGCCAGCGGCGACACTATGTGCCATGTGCGCCTTTTTGCCTTTGCCCGCCGTTCGCCGCGCCTGAGCGCGGCCTCGACTACCCCCGGCAGCTCCTCTGGAAGCTCCGTCTGCATATAGATGTCACGCAGTTCGTCTCTCAAGGCTCACTCCACCTCCCAGTCCTTCAGTTCTACCCGCAGCAGCTCCAGCGCCCTGTAAAGCCGCGACTTCGCCGTGCTCAGGTTGCAGCCTGCGACCTCGGCCACCTCTTGAAGCTTCATGTCCTCGAAAAACCTCAGCACCACGATCGTCTTGTACTTGGGCGGCAGTTTTGACACTGCCTCATAGACGTCCAGCGCCTCCGTCCTTTTGCCGGTGTCGTCCGGCGCGGGGAGACTCTCGTCCACAGGCTCCGAGCCGCGTCTGCGTCTCAGGCTGTCTATGCTCTCGTTCACCAGTATGCGGCAAAACCACGGTTTTATCCTCGCGTCATCCCGCAGGCCCGGCAGCTTGCGCAGAGCCTTTTCTATCGAGTCCTGCACGATATCCAGCGCGTCCTCGCGGCTTTTTACATAGCTGAACGCTATCCTGTAAAAGCTCGCCTCGTTCTGCCTTACAAAACCTGCGAATTCCTCGCCGGTCATCTTATCCGAGCGTTTTTTCGGCCAACTCGCGCACTGCAGAGGCGTCCGTTGCCACACAGAGTACCACATAGCGGCCGCCGGAGAATATGACTGCGTTCTCCAGCTTCGGCACCTCAGCCGGGATGTAGTCCGCATAGTTCTCGATCCTGTCCGCGTTCCGGGCCTGCAGCTTTTCCACCAGCGCTGCTGCCGCGTCGGCGTCCTTCGCCTCGAACACGGCCAGCTCCTCGGCGGTTGCGCCCGTGCCTGCCCTCACCCAGCAGCGCGTGTCCGCATCGATGCCGTAAATGCCCTGGGCCACAGACTCGTCCAGCGCATAGAGCGTCTCCCCGAAGGTGCCGGCGGAGTATAGTTCCTCGCCGAACTCGTCGATATTCAGCTCCGGTGCCTTCTCCTGCCCGCAGGCCGAGAGCGCAAAAATGAGGGATATGGCGAGTATCGCCGCTGCTGTCCTCTTGATCATCTTATCTTCCTCTTTCCGTTTTTCTTTCTGTCTATTGCGCGGTATGGGTCTTCAGGTAATCCAGCCACTTGACACAGTACTCAGGCACCAGATGCACGCCGTCCAGCGTCGCCTCGTAGGGCAGATATCCCTCCTCATCCATTATACCTTCGGCCACGTCCACATAATGGACCTCCTTTTCGTCCGCCAGCTCGCGCAGTCTTGCATTGAGCCTGTCCACGTTGGCTATCGTATACGTGCTGTCGTTCGAATCCTTCCACTTGCTCACCGGCAGGATGGATTGAATATAGATGACTGCATCCGGGTTTATCTCCCGTATCCTGTCGATTATCTTTCCGTAGTCCTCCTTGAACACGTCGTCGTATACCCAGCCCAGCTCATTCATGCCCATCATGATATAGACCTTGCCGAACTCACGGCTCTCCAGCTCGCTGAATGCCAGGTTCTTGTACCCGCCGGAAATGTTGCAGTAGTCGGTGAAAATGCTGTCGACGGTCAGTCCGACCTCGGTTATGAAGGTGGACTTTGTCAGCCCGGAATACATCTTGAGGCCCTCGGTCCTGGAATTGCCTATGAATACTGCGTCGTCAAAATAGCTGTCGTCAACAGGCTCGCTCTCGGGCACCAGCATATTGCAGTCGTTCGGGGTCGGGGATGGTCTGAGGTCTTCCCGGTCATCCTTGCCCCCGCTCGGCGGGTCGCTGGTCTCCGCACCGCCGTCCTCCGGCATATCGCTGCTTACCGGCAAGTCGCTCGGTTTGGGCCGGGTGGTCACGCCAGGACCGGGATCGACCGCTCCCCTGTGTCCGGTGAAAAAGCCCGAGCCTGTTATCAGCATAAGGGCAAGCACGGCTGTTATAGCCAGCACCGTCCTGAGCCCGCGCTTGAAACGCCGGTCCCGGCGGCTGCGCCTTGAATTTGTCCTTGTCACTGGTGCTCATCCCCTGTCTGTCTCTGTCTACGCATATATTATGACGCGGCGCCCGCCGGAAAAGTTTATTTGAAAAAATAAATATTCTGTGATTTGCGGCTTGGGTTTTATATGGTATAATCCGAGGTAAAAGGGGGAAGCCCATATGAACGAGATCCTCAAGACCGCAGTCGGGATACTGATACCCTTTCTGGGTACGGTGTTCGGCTCCTGCTTTGTGTTCTTTTTGAAGGGAGACGTGAAGCCCGGGGTACAGAAGCTGCTGCTGGGCTTCGCCTCGGGCGTCATGATAGCGGCTTCCGTCTGGTCGCTCATCATCCCCGCCATAGAGATGTCGGAGAGTCAGGGCGTCATACCGTGGCTGCCGGCAGCCGTCGGTTTTATAACGGGCATTGCTTTCCTGCTGCTGCTCGACAGTGTGATACCGCACCTGCATCTCGGCTCGGACTGTCCTGAGGGCAAGAGCTGCGGACTGGGCAAGTCCACCATGCTGGTGCTGGCCGTCACGCTGCACAATCTGCCTGAGGGCATGGCCGTTGGCGTGGTATTCGCCGGGGCGCTGTCGGGCGAGACCGTCATATCCGCCGCTGCCGCGTTTGCGCTTGCCGCCGGAATAGCTCTGCAGAACGTGCCGGAGGGGGCGGTGATCTCGATGCCGCTGCTGGGTCAGGGCATGAGCCGGGGCAGGGCGTTCGTGATGGGGGCGCTCTCGGGCGTGGTCGAACCGATAGGCGCGCTGCTCACCATCCTGCTTACAGGGCTGATGACTCCGGTGCTGCCGTACATACTTTCCTTTGCCGCCGGCGCGATGATATACGTCGTCGTGGAGGAGCTGATACCTGAGGCCCAGGCGGGCGAGCATTCGAACATTGGCACGATAGGCGCGGCACTCGGCTTTGTACTCATGATGATACTCGACGTTGCGCTCGGTTGAGGCCGGGCCGGAAAGGAGACTGCACATGGACGCCCTCGAAAAATATTTCCGCCCCGAGCTTATCGAGGAGGCACAGAAGCAAAACCCATTCCTACGTCTGAACGACCTCGTGTATTCCATAATAGAAAAGGCGATCATCTATGGCGACCTGCCGCCCGGGACGAGGCTGAGCATTGTCAAGATAGCGAACCTGCTGAACGTCAGCCGCACGCCGGTGTCGGACGCGCTCGAACAGCTGCAGAAGGAGGGCCTGGTGGTCAGCCCCCCGTCAAGGAAAGGCCATTACGTCTTCGATATCTCCCACTCCTCGCTCGAGCAGCTTTTCATGGCGAGAAAGGCGCTGGAGGGCACGGCAGCCTACATCTGCGCGAGGCAGAACGGTACCGTAGACATGCCAAGACTGCGCAGCCTTGCGATAAGGTTCCAGAGGACCTTTGAAAAACGCGAGTTTACCAACTTTTCCGAGCTGGATCAGGATTTCCACAACCAGATAATCCAGTCCTGCCGGAACCCGTATATCCTCAAGATGTACGCCGCGCTCGAGCGCTTCATCTCGTACTATTCCATAAGGTCGCAGGAATACATGTCCTCGCTCGACAACGACCCGAACTTTGCGGTCCTGTCCTGCCAGCACATGGCCATCTACAGGGCCATAGCGCTCGGCATGCCCGAGTTGGCTGAGACCGCGTCAAAGACGCATCTCGACACCTGCTACAACCTCTGTATGCGCTATCACACGATAGCCGGGAACCTAAACTAAGCCCTCAATGCCGACGGCCCTCACCGGGGCGCCGTCGGCATTTTTGTATTTTATGGGCAGCGCGACGAAAAACAGCCGCCTGCCCGCAAGGGGCGACAAATTGCAGAGGTTCTCTATTATGACGAGGCCCTTCTCAAATACGATGTGATGCCTAGGAAACTCCAGCGAGTCCATAGGGTCGATGCCCATGGTGTCCAGCCCTATGCCCCTGACGCCCAGCTCCACGGCGCGCTCCACCGCCGCCTCGGAGAGCACGGGATAGTTCCCAAAATACTTTTCCGTATTCCAGTGCCTGTCCCAGCCCGTGCAGACCAGCAGGAAATCGCTGCCCTTCACCGGCTCGACGGCCTCGGACCCTATCTGCCCGCTCTCGGCGCATCCCATGGCGTCCAGCACCCAGGCGCTGCCCATGAAAGCCGACACCGGCAGCTCGTCCAGCTCCGGCCGGTCGCGCCTCATGTGCGCCGGCGCGTCCATATGCGTGCCGACGTGTGAGAATATCTCAAGCCTCGTCTCGCGAAACCCGTCCTTTTCAAAGGTACTGCCCTCGGACAGCTTCGGCCGTTCGGTGCCCGGCCAGACGAGGATATCTTCACTTATTGTGTGTGTAAGATCGTGTAAAAGCAGGAATATCCCTCCTCGACCATGCCCGTATTACTCATAATAACACGCCCGGGGAGCCGCGTCAACGCGCAAAGCCGGAGTAAAAGAGTTCGGTATAGGTGAGCTTTCCTCCCGGCCTCTCGGAGAGCATGAGGCTCATCCCGCGCACCCGCGCCCTCACCGGTTCGGGCAGTATGAGCGCCGTGTCTGTGTCCCCGCAAACTCTCCTTGCCAGGGTCAGGTGAGGGGAGAATTTTCTTTTCTCCAGCTTGAAACCCCGCTTCCGAAGCTCGGACTCGAGACGGCTTTGGAGACGCAGAAGCTCCTTCGAGGGCTCGGCGCCGAGCCAGCAGATGTCCCCCTCATCCCGGCGGAACCGACCCGCATGGTCAAAGCAAAGCTCAAATTCCCGTGCCCCGTCCGAGGCCGCCGCCATCGCCGCCTCCATGTCCGGCAGCCTCGAACCCGGCTGCTCTCCAAGAAAGGCCAGAGTGAGATGCAGGTTCTCACGCCTGGAATAGCTTGCCCGCCCCGCCTGCGCCCTCAGCCTGTCGCGGGCCGACTCGAACATGTCCAGCTCTTTTTCGTCAAAATTCACCGCTATGAAAAGCCTCACAGCTGCCCGCCTCCCGCATACGCCGCCGTCGGGTCGAGTTCGGCAAAGCTCAGGATTTCCCTTGCCGCCAGCTCATAGTCCCCCGGCTTTTTCGTTTTGCCGAGCCTCTTGAGCTGCTTTTCCGAGTTCGGGAACAGGCAGCGCAGATAGCCCCACAGCTCCTTCATCCTGAGCACCGCTGAGCCCCTCGAGCCGAAGTCGGCGGAGCAGGTCTCGTAAATCTCGTCGTGGAACCCGATGAGCGCGGCCCGCCCGGGCGGGGCCTCCCCTCTCAGCAGGCCGAACAGCCCGGGGTTCGCCGCCGCCCCGCGCCCGAGCATGATCGAGCCCAGCCGGGGATACATCTTCTCAAGCCCGCGCACGTCGGGGACGGAGAACAGGTCGCCATTATACGACAGCGCGCCCGGAAAGCCCAGCGCCGGGGCCAAATGCTCCGGCTTCGCCGGCAGCTTATACATGTCCCGGCGCACCCTCGTATGCACGATAAGCTCGCATATGGGATAACGGGCGTATATCTCCATGAGCCGCGGGAACTCCTGCGGGCTTTCAATGCCGAGGCGCGTCTTTACGGATATGCGCGGCATGTCCGGCGCGGAGAATACGCGGTCGAAGAACCTGTCCAGTTCCTCGGGGAAGGCCAGAAAACCCGAACCCTTGCCCTTGGCGGCGACCGTGCCGGAGGGGCAGCCGAGGTTGATGTTTATCTCGGCATAGCCCATGTCGGCGAGCGCTCCCGCCGCCCAGATGAAGTCGCCCGGGTCGCGGCAGAGCAGCTGCGGCACGAGAGGGACGCCCCGGTTCCGTTCAGGCTCCAGTTCGCGCAGGACCCTCGGGGGTATGACATGCTCCCTCGTCGGTGAAAAGAACGGGGCGAAATACCTGTCCGCGGGCGGGAAATATTTCGTGTGCGCCCGACGGAAGGCATAGCCCGTGACGCCCTCCATGGGCGCGAAATAATACAGCATCTTCACACCTCCGAGGGAATTTTACACCACGTCGGTTCCTGCCGCAAGTTAAGGTTGCCGCGGAGGGTAATTTTGTGTATTATGGTTATGATGAATACGGAAGGAGGCCGGAGCTTGGAGCTGAAGAAGAAAAATGTGCGCACGATCCTGCTCATCATCACCTTTGCGGTCGTGCTCTATACGGCCGCGCAGAACCTGTCCTCGATCTACGACGCGATAAAGACGGTCTGGAACGTGTTCGGCGTGGTCATAACCGGCCTTGCCATGGCGTTCGTGCTGAACGTGCCTCTCAAGCTCTTTGAGAACCGGCTGTTCTACGGCATGTCGGAGGACAGGCGTCCGCTCGTGCGCAAGCTCAGGCGGGCGGTCTCGCTGCTGTGTTCGCTGGTGGTGACGCTGGGCGTGATCGTCATACTCATAGCCGTTATCCTGCCGCAGCTCACGCAGACGGTGACGGAGGTCGCGGCCCGGGTGCCGGAGTATATAAGCGCAGGGGTCAACTGGATAAACGAGTTCCTCGCGCGTTTCGATATTGAGATCGAAGCCCTCAAGGAGTTCACCGTGAACTGGGAAGAGGTGTTCAAGGACCTCACCACATATTTGAAAGAGGGCAACGTCATAAATACCGCGACAGACGTGGGAACAGCGGCGGCGAGTACGGTGATGAACACCTTCTTCGGCCTTGTGATAGCGGTGTACGTGCTGGCGCAGAAGGAACGGATAGGCAGGTTCACGAAGCGCTGCATAGAGGCGTTCCTGCCGCACAAGGCCTCAGCCGCCATCTGCCGCGTGGCGTCCATGACCTCGAACACTTTTTCCAGCTTTGTCGCAGGCCAGCTGGCGGATTCCTGCATACTGGGCATACTCTGCTACATCTGCATGAGGATTTTCAGGTTCCCGTACCCTGAGGTCATATCGGTGGTCATTGGTGTGACCTCGCTGGTGCCGATGATCGGCTCCTTTATAGGCGAGGTCATAGGCGCGCTGCTTATACTCATTTTCAGCCCCATCAAGGCGCTGCTTTTCGTGGTCATGGTGCTGGCTATACAGCAGGTGGACGGGGCGTTCATATATCCGAGGATAGTCGGTAAGTCGGTCGGGCTGCCGGGCATCGCGGTGTTCTGCGCGGTGCTGGTGGGAGGCAATATCGCCGGAGTGCTGGGGGCGGTCATGGGCGTTCCCGTGTGCGCGGTGCTCTACGCGCTGCTCCGGGAGTTGGTAGACACGAAGCTCAGGAAAAAGCAGGAGGGCGCAGCTCCGCTGACATAAGGTCAAACCAAGACTTCTGTGCACATCTACAAAAATGAGCAAAGGCCCCGTTTTTCTTGAAACTGCGGGGCTTTTGTGATATATTTTTAGCAATGGGTGATGATTTGACCTCACGCCCGTTGACCGGATTATCATTTAACGATGCGGGTCGTCCCGGGGCAAGGACGGGCCGCGGCTCGGAGTGAGCGGGAGAACGCTTGCCGGCAGGCGAGGCCGGAGACGCCGGTGTGCAGCAGGGTTTTTGCGGAACCTGGACCGCGCATCGCTTCCCACGTCGAAGGCGGGACCGACCGGCCCCGTGACATTCCACGAAGAAAAAGGACACGCGGCAGAAAGAACGCTATGCCGCGTGTCCTTTTTAAAAGCCGGGTTGCCAGAGACGACGAGGTATGGTATCATTGGTTAGACCAGATAAGGCCGGAGGTGCGGTAAACCATGGAGTTTGGGCAGATAGTGGCTCCAACCATCAAGGAGCTGTTCATAGAGAGGATAGAGGGACTTATCTTTTCCGGCGCTCTGAAGCCCGGGGACAAGCTGCCGAGCGAGCGCGACCTGGCCGAACAGATGAAGATAAGCAAGACCATAGTTCATCTTGGGTTGGAAGACCTTGCCCGAATGGGTTTTCTTGAGGTGACGCCCAGGAAGGGCACGGTGGTGGCAGATTTTGCGGAGACGGGGAATCTGGAGACGCTCAACGCGATCCTGAGATATAACGGCGGCAAGCTGGACAGGCAGATGGTGGTATCCATAGTGGAGCTGCGCAGTGCGATAGAGGGCGGGGCTCTCATAAGGCTGGGCAGGAGCCACACGGCGAAGGACATGGAGGAGCTGCGCAGCATGATGGCGGAGTTCGAGGCGGCGAGCATGATGTCGCCGGACACCTCGGAGGTCGCGGCGGCGCTGGCGAAGTTTCATTATAAGATCTGCACCCTGTCGGGCAATCAGCTGTTCCCGCTCATCATGAACGCCTTCCGGGGCATAGGGAGTATACTCTGGGAGTCCTCGGCAAAGTTCTGGGGCGAAAAGGCCCTGTACGAACAGGGGATGCATATAATAGGCCTTATAGATGAGGGCCGGGGCGAGGACGCGGCAAATTACATGAACGCCCTGTTTGACCACTACCTGGATAACGTCGGAATCTGACGAATATGCGCATATCATTATCGGGAGAGCTGCGGCATTTGGCCTCTCCCGATATTTTTATGTTCTCAATTCTTAATTTTGTTTATATTTTCTTTACACTGCTGTGTGCAGCGTATATGATGAAAACGGATAAAGTTTGGGAGGTCTGACATGGTAATTGCGCTCACTGTCGCCGCTGCTGCGGCCTCTGCTACGCATTTGGCCGCCTGTGGACTGGGAAGGCAGAAGCTGAGATACGGTACGAAGCTTCTGCTGATGCCGCTCATCTGCCTGCTGTATTGCGCCATCGCAAAAAGGCCCTCGCCGGTCGTCATCGCCGCCATGCTCTGCGGCTGGGCAGGCGACTTCTTCATGATCTATAAGCACCGGAACGTCTTCCTCGGCCTTGGCATGGCTGCCTTCGGACTGGGGCATATCCTGTACGTCGCGCATATCTCGGTGCTGGCCGTGGCCGCGCAGCCGAGACTGTTCACAGCGCTGGCGGCGACGCTGGTGCCGGCTGCCGTCGCGTTGTGCATTTTCTTCGTGCTGAGGAAGCGGATACCGAAGGAGCTTCGGCTGCCGGGCCTGCTCTACGGCCTGCTGCTGGCCTCGCTCGGCTCGGCGGCCTTCATCGGGCTGAGAGCCGGTGCGCCCGGCGCGGGCTGGCTGCTCGCGGGCGGCTGCCTCTTCCTCTGCTCCGACGGCATCCTCTCCTTCGAGACCTTCCGCGACGGCGACAGCAACGCCGCCGACGTGGCCGTCATGCTCACCTACATAGCTGCACAGACCCTGCTAGCCATAGGCTTTTCCATGGGCTGATAAGCTCGCGCGGCGTCCGCGCTTGACGCCGCGCACTTTTCGTGCTATCATACATACCGCATGAATGTAAAGGAGGGAGCCGAATGTCGCGCAACAAGTACCCGGAGCAGACTGTGGAGCGCATACTCGACGCGGCGCAGCGGCTGTTCCTGGAGAAGGGCTATGAGGCCACTACGATACAGGACATAGTGGATGAGCTGGGCGGGATGACGAAGGGCGCTGTGTACCACCACTTCAAGTCCAAGGCGGACATCATGAACGCACTGGGTGACCGGATGTTTCTGGAAAGCGACCCCTTTCGCGCCGTGGAGGGCCGAAAGGATATGAACGGCCTTGAGAAGCTGCGTGAGGTCGTGCGGCTGCACCAGGCCGACGCCGAGCAGCAGAAATTCAGCCGTGAAGCCATGCCCATATTGAAGAATCCGCGCGTGCTCTCGGAGATGCTGGAGACGAACCGTCGCGAGCTTACGCCGAGGTTCCTGAAGCTCATCGAGGAAGGGCGGCGCGACGGCTCCATCACCACCGAGTACGGCCCGGAGCTTGCGGAGCTGATACCGCTGCTCACCAGCCTCTGGCTCGCGCCGACGGTGTATCCGGCCACGCCGGAGGGGATGCTGCGCAAGTTCCGCGTCATAGGCGAGATGCTCTCCGCGCTGGGCCTTCCCGTCATAGACGAGGAAATGCTGCACCTGGCCGAGGACTGCTTTGCAAAATTCTGAATATCACAGGCTGTCCCAAGCGGACAGCTCTGTTTTGCAAATATACATACCAACCGAACGTATGTAAAGGAGGCTGAAAAATGCAGAGGGAGAAGCTGTTTAATCGGGACTTTACGCTTCTGGCGCTGGGGCAGGCCTTTTCGCTGGTGGGCAATTATGCCCTGAAGATAGCGCTTTCCATGTATGTGCTGGAGCTGACGGGGTCGGCGGCGGTTTTCGCGGGCATGCTGGCGCTGGCCATGGTGCCGACCATTTTGCTCTCGCCCTTCGGCGGGATGCTGGCCGACAGGTGCGACAGGCGGAAGCTGATGGCGGCGATGGACGCGGTCTCCGGTGCGGCGGTGCTGCTCTCGGTCCCCGCTGCGCGGTATCTGGGAGGGACCCTGCCCGCGGGGGCGCTGCTCATTGTGCTCTCGGTGTTGGGCGCCTTTGAGTCGCCGACCGTGCAGGCCTACGTGCCGCAGCTGCTCTCGGGGGACAACATCCTGCGCGGGAACTCGGTGGTGAACCAGATACAGGCGCTGGCTGGGCTGGTGACACCGTTTCTGGGCAGCCTGATGTACGCGGCGTTGGGACTGGAGACGGTGCTGCTCGCGGCGGGGCTGTGTTTTTTGGTGACGGCGGCGCTCGAGTGCTTCATACGCCTCGGCCCTCCGCGGGAGCGGGAGAGCAGAGGGCTGGCGGCGGCGCTGCGCGAGGATTTCAGTGACAGCCTGCGCTTTCTGCGGAGGGACGAGCCGGCGGTGCTGCGTCTGCTGCTGCTCGCGGCATGCGCAAGCTTCTTCGCGGCCGGTACGGCGGTAGTGGGTTTCCCGCACCTTGTGCGCAATGTGCTGGGACTCTCGGCCGAGCACTACGGAGCGGCGGAGAGCGCCATGGGCGCGGCGGCCGTGCTGGGCGCCCTGGCGGCGGGCCTCGCGGGGATGAGACTGAAAAAGCGCGAGCTGCTCATAACCTGCTTCGGGCTGTCGCTGCTGCTTGCCGGGCTTGCATTCTTGCTTCCTATTAACGCGCTGGCGCGCTATCTCGCGCTCACCGCGGCCTTCTGCGCGGGACAGCTGGTGTGCACGATGTTCTCGGTGCTGGCGCTTTCAGAGATACAGCAGCGGACTCCTGAGGGGTTGACCGGCAAGGCCATGGCGCTGACGATAACCTTTTCCATGTGTGCCCAGCCTCTGGGACAGGTGGCGTACGGCGCGCTTTTCGACTGGGCCGGGACTGCGGCCCAGCTCGTGCTGCTGCCCACCGGAACCGCGGCCTGCGCCCTCGGTCTTGCTGCCGCCCGGCGGCGTGAATAGAGCCGACTGTGTCTCCAATGATACCGACTGTGTAAAGTCCATTGACGCGAGGCCGCGCTTCAGCTATCATCGCGGCAGAAGGGGGGCGCGAGAATGAAGGTGGAACTGAAGCTTGACCCTGAATGCCGCGAGACCAGCGTGCTCGTGAGGACAGACCGCATGACGGAGGATACAGAGCGTCTGCTGCGGAAGCTGCGGGCCTGGTCGGAGCCGATGCTCCTGGGCTTCAGGGGCGAGGCGGTCTCGCCGCTCGACGAGGCGTCGATCAGCCGCATCTACGCCCAACAGGGGCGCGTCTGCGCCGCGACGGATGAGGGCGAGTTCCAGCTCAGGCAGAGGCTCTACGAGCTGGAGGAGAGACTCGAGGGCGCGGACTTTGTCAGGATCTCGAACTCGGAGCTGATAAACCTCAAACGCGTGTGCAGCTTCGATTTGAGCCTTGCGGGCACGATACGCGTCAGCCTGACGGACGGCTCCACGGCCTGGGCTTCCCGCCGCTATGTGGCGAAGCTCAGAAAGACTCTTGGATTGTGAGGTGCTGGAAATGAAAAAACAGGCCATACTGCGCGGCCTGCTGGGCTTTCCGCTCGGCGTTGCAATGGGTCAGTTCATAACCGTCGCCGCCTCCGCCGCTTCGGGATACGGGACATATTCTGCGGTCATGCCGGAGTTTGCAGCGGAGCTGGGCAGCGAGCTCGGAGCGGTTGCGCTGCAAATGCTGCTCTGCGGGCTGATGGGCGCGGCCTTCGGCGCCGCCTCGGTCATCTGGCAGCTGGAGCGCTGGAGCATAGCGGCGCAGTCGGCGGCGTATTTCGCCGTGGGCGCGGCGGCGATGCTGCCGGCGGCCTATATCGCGCACTGGATGGAGCGCAGCGCGGTGGGCTTTGCCGTATACTTCGGCATATACGCCGGTATCTTTGCAGCCGTATGGCTGGGGCAGTACCTGAGCCTCAGGGCAAGGCTGCGCCTCCTGAACCGGCGGCTCGGTGAGAATAAATGAAAAGAGGCCGCCCCGCAGCTTGTCGAAGAAGGCAAGGACTTCTTTGACAAGCTGCTGGGCGGCCTCTCACAGTATGCAGCGTTTCCCGGCGCAGCAGCCGCGGAAATCGGGTGAGGCCGGACGCACGCCGGCCTTGACGCCGAGCGCGGGATACAGGGCCTGCGCTGCGCTCTCGAGCTCCTCTGCCGTCACGGTACCCACGGCGTCGACAATGAGCTGCCCGCCGTCCAGGCGCGCCGAGTAGTCGATGAGCCCAGGCAGGGCAAAGAGCGCACTGTCCAGGTCCACGATATCGGGGGTCTCCCTTGCGCGCCGTACCGTGTCCAGCCGCCGCGTAACGCCGCCGCAGGGGCAGGGGCCGGGCAAAAATCGCGTGTAGTCGCCGGTTTTGTAGCGTATGAGCGGCATCGCCTGCATGTCCACGGTGGTGACGGCCAGCTCACCGAACTCCCCGTCCGGCAGCGCCTCGCCTTCGGGGGAGACTATCTCCGCAATGACGTGGTTTTCCCGCAGGTGCATGCCCTCGTGCGCCGGGCAGGTCACCGCCCCGCCGAGGCACATCTCACGCGAGCCGTAGTGCGGGAAGAGCCGCGTGCCGAGCAGCCGCTCCAGCTCCAGCATGACGCCCCCGGGGCAGGCATCGCCGGAGACCAGCGCCCGGCGGAGGCTCCCCGGAGAACCCATCCAACGCATGAGCCCCAGCAGCGGTACGGGCATACCGATGTACGCCTCGGGGCGTTCAGCCTCGAGCATTTCCGCCTGCTCGCCGAGGCCCCTGCCCACGCCCATCCTCACCGGCCTTGCGCCCAGGCGCTCCACAGCCCGGCAGATGAGCTCTCCCAGCCCGTCCGGCCCGGAGAAGGGCATGGCGACGGCCACCGCCTCACCCGTGGAGACAAACTCGCCTATGCCCGCGGCGAAAAAGCCGACGGTGTGCGTGATATCCCGCTCGGTGTAGAATATCCGCTTAGACGGCCCCGTCGTGCCGCTCGTCGCGCCGGAGATGATGCGGCTCACCTCGGCCTGAGAGGTCAGCAGCAGACCCGGCGCGTTTTCCGCGAGCTGCTCCGGCGTGGTGAAGGGCAGGTGCCTGAGCTCTGCCAGGCTGCCCAGCCGCTCCGGCAGGCCCTTGTAGAACCCGCCGCGCGCCTTCTCGCGCGCGAGCAGCTCATTCAGGCGCCGGAGTTGGATATCCTCAAGCGTCTTACAGTCAAGGGCCGAAAGACCCTCGACTTCGCATATCCAGTTTTCAAGCCTCGTCTTTCTCATTTCCTGTACAGTGCGCGCCCGTCCCTCGCCGTGAGGTTGTAGGCGCAAAAGGGCACCATGCCGCGTTCCATGTCGGCCTCGCTTATGTAGCAGCGCCGGAGCCTGTCCAGCTCGAGGCTGTCCGCGTCCATGAAGGCCATGCCGGAGACAGTGAAGGTGTTCTCCACGGTCTCGCGCATGAAGCGGTCGAAGCCGTCCTCGTCCTCGCGCGACTCAGAGCCGAAGCCCCAGCGCCCGGCGACAAAATCGCGGGCCTCGGAGCTATTTTTGCAGCAGCAGGCGCTCTCCCGCCTCGGCAGGGCCTTGAGCCTCCCGTCCGGGAGCTTGCGGTAACTGGCGTGAAAGCTGCACCATGGGCTTTCCGCCCCGCCGCCGCCGAAGTCCGCAAACTTCATCGCGCCGTCTGTTTGAGCCTCTATCCCGCGCATGACGCGCGGTATGGTCAGCCGCGTCTCCGGCTCCGGCAGCTCGCAGCGGCCGAAGTAGCTCACGGGCTGGAAGTGCACTCCCCGGACGATTTTGCCCCGCCCGAGTGCGAAGCGCAGTATGCCGCCCAGCTCGTCCACGTTCACGCCCGGCACGAGCGTCGGCACGAGCACTACGGGCAGTCCCGCCCCCTCGCAGGCATCAATGGCCCTGAGCTTTTCCGCGAGGATATTGCGGCCCCGGAGCGCCTCATGCGTCTCCGGCCGCAGCCCATCGAACTGCAAAAAGGCGCAGGAGACCCCCGCCGCGTGCAGCTTTGCCGCGTAGCCATCCTCAGAGGCGAGACGCAGACCGTTGGTGTTGAGCTGGAAGAAGGTGAAGCCACGCTCCCGGCCAAGACGTACTATCTCGGGCAGATCGTCGCGCATGGTCGGCTCGCCGCCCGAGAGCTGGATGTTGAAGAGGCCTCCGCGCGCCATGAGCATGTCGTAGAGCCGCGCGATCTCGTCGAGTCCGAGGTCGCCCTCACCGCCGGCGGAGGCGAAGCAGACCGGGCAGCGGAGATCGCAGCGGCGCGTCAGCTCGAGCAGGACGCAGCAGCCCTCGCTTTTATGCCCCGCGCAGAGGCCGCAGTTGTTTGGGCAGCCGTCGTCTGCCTCGTCACCGGGGAAGGCTCCGCCCCAGGCGAGGTACTCGTCCGCGCCGCCCTCCCAGATCAGCGTGTCAAAAAAGCCGTGCTCGGGGCAGGTCTTGATGAGATGGACAAACCCGTCCCCGGCCACGGCTTTTTCGGCGTCTATCGTCCTGAGACACACGGGACAGACGCTTTTTGTCCTTGCGAATACCTCGTACATCAGGCGAGGCCCCTTTCCGAGAGCAGCTCGACGCACTTGCCATAGACCTCCTGCACCAGCGCAGGACAGCGGCGCAGCTGGTTCGTGGGGTCGCCCGCGAGTATGCTGTCGCAGCTCTCGCCGCCGTATTCGGCCGTGCGTTCCCGGAACCAGTCGTGGAATTCCCTGAGCATGGCCTCGCGCTCCTGCGGCTCCATGCCCTCGGAGAAATAGGCGAGGAAGCAGGCCCCGCCGGTCAGCGCACCGCAGGGGCCGCCGGAGAAGCCGATGCCCGCGTTGAGACCGCCCATGGCGCGTATGAGCTCCGGGCAGTCCTTCCCCTCGGCGTCCAGCGCCAGCTGCATGAGTATCTGCGCGCAGAAATAGCCCTTCCTCGAGAGCTCAAGCATCCTTCCAAACACGTCGTCCATTTTACCACGCCTCCTTCCTCAGCACCGCGTAGATATAGCGGCAGTTCCGCACTCCGTCGGGCGGGCCCTCGGCCTTGCCGCGCCAGAGGGCCTCGATGTAATATCGCTTCCATTCGTCCGTGGCGTCGATTAGCGCCTCAACCGCGAACCCGGACTGTTCCGAGGTCCTGCGCAGCCAGGACTCCCCGCCGGGGCAGATGTCGGAAAAGAGCAGCTTGCCGCCGGGCCTGAGCAGCCTTGCCGCCTCACGGAGCGCCCTTTCCGGGTCGCCGGTGAGGAAGAACGCGCACTCGCTCAAGGCCGCATCAAAGGAGGCGTCGCCAAAGGGCGGAGCGAGTATATCCCCACGCTCCACGTCCGCGCCGGGCGCAAGGTCTATGCCCACGGCGTCAAAGCCGAGGGCGCGCAGCCGCCGCACGCTCTCGCCGGAGCCCGCGCCGAGGTCTATGATACGGCATGGCGGCTCAAGCCCCGCAAGCCCCACGAGCCGCAGAGCGGCGTCAGCGCCGCCGGGATGCCGCTCCATCACTTGTCCTCGAGCACCTTCTCCACCGAGAGCACCTTGCCCATCGCCAGCTCCTCCGGCACGAACACAAAGCCGCACCTGGGACAGACGGGCAGCTCCACGGGGAAGGCGTTGTCGAGATAGCCGAACACCGCGTTGCCCTTCACCAGCGGCACATCGCACTTGAGGCAGCGATAGCGCCCGCCGGGGTCAACGACGTAATAGCTCTTCTCCTCCGCCATGGCGCTACCTCGTCTCGACGGTCATCCTGTGGCTGTACGCGCTGTGGATGACATAGCCCTCGGCGTCCTCCGTGAATTTCACCCAGAAGGTGACGTTGCCGAGACGGTAGCGCGAGATGCGCAGGCCGGTATCCGCCTCGTATATGGCCTCGCCGCCCTCGCGGTAGGCCTGCATGACGGTCTCAATGTCGCTCTCGAGCACCATGCGCTGCTCCATGAGCTCCTTCACCTCGGGGGTATACTCGATCTTGTAGCCTCTCGGGGCCATGTGTGTGTCCTCCTTCCAGATGTCGCGCAGCAGCCGCTGCTTCAGGGTCAAACGGTTTTTGCGTTTTTCAGAGATGCCGGGCGGGTCTCCGGCCGGGGATGCGTAGATAAGCTCCAATATGTGCGCGCTCTCCGCGCCATGACGCGCGTAGCGGTCGCGGCAGCCCATGCAGTAGGTGAGCTGCAAGCCCTCGCAGCCCTCCAGCGCGGCCTTGGTGTAGTCCGCCGCGACCTCGGGCTTTGCGTAGCCCGCGAGACCGCCGTAGCCGCAGCAGTCGGAGCGGTCCAGCGTGTGGGCCGGCTCCGTTATCCTGCAGCCGAGCTTCGACACCAGCTCTCGCACCGCGTTTTGCGTCGCCGCGTCGCCCCTCGCGCCGCAGGCGTCGTGTATGACCGCCTCGCCGCAGGCCGTGGGCGCGCTCTCCGGCAGGCCTAGTTCGAGCAGCACGTCCCAGATGCCCCTGCACTCGCCGATGCCCGCCTCGCGCATTGTCTTTTGACAGGTCGGGCAGGCCGTGATGATCGTGGGATTGCCCAGCTTGTCAAGCTCGGAGCGAAGCAGCGCGCAGGTCTCATCGAACAGCTCTTCCCTTCCGGCCCAGCGCGAGATTATACCGCAGCAGCCGAGCAGTATGCCCACTCCACCGGTAAGACGCGCACGCAGGTCGGCATACGCCCGGTACACCGCCTCCGGAGCGACGGCGCCAGCCTGACAGCCGGGGAAGAACACATATTTGCAGGTCTCATATCCAGGCTCCACGCGGCATAAAAACGCCTCGGTGTTCGAGAAAATCTGGTCGTAGAGCGCAAATTCGTGCACGGCGAGGCTCATCTTGCCCGTGGCGACCATGTTCCGCCGCGCCGAGAGGCAGATCTCGGCCATGTCGTAGCCGTTGGGGCAGTTCACCGTACACTGGCCGCAGAGAGCGCAGGAGTTGATGGCTCCGTTCATCATGTGGTCGCCCATGATGATGCCGACGTTGTTGTATATCTCGCGCGTCATGATGCGCGGGAACTTACCGTAGTGCCTGAGCCAGGCGCAGCCCTTGACGCACTCCTCGCAGCGGCACTGTATGCAGCGCCCTGCCTCAGCTGCGGCCTGTTCGGGCGTATAGCCCTCGTCCTCAGGCACACTGCCGCCGGGCCGCGCCTCGGAGAGGTCTGTATACAGCCGGCTCTCGACGGGGCCTTCCTCGCCGCGCATCGTATCGGGCGACATGCCCTGCGCCAGCCTGTCCGCTGAGACGCCTGCGCGCCGCGCGTCGTAAAAAGCACCGATGACGCCGCCCTCCGCGCCCGCACGGGCCAGGACGCCGAGCTTTCCGCAGTACAGCGTGACGGGGTCAGGTTCCGAGGCCGGGTCGAGCAGCGCCAGCACCTCCTGAGAGACGCATACTATGTCCGCGCCCGCGCCGCGCACGAGCGCCGGCGTCAGCTCTGCGCCGAACTCAAGCTCTATGTCCATGGACTCCAGCCTTCTTATCTCCGCGGCCCTGTCCTCGGGGCACAAAAACGGCGCGCATTTGTCAATGAGTTCCTCCGCCGAGCCCACGGCGACGCAGAACCTTGTGGGGTAGCTCTTGCCCGCAAGCTCGCCCGCGACGATGAGCGTGAAAAGCTCCGCGCCAAAGACGGCGGCGGTCTTTTTCTTCTTGAACTTGAGCAGACCCTTTCCCGTCCTCGCGGCGCCGTGCCGCATGGCGGCGCGCTCTATTGCGGGGATGTCCACGGCCTCGCATCCGGGAACCTCGTTCAATCTGCACGCGGCCTTGCATGGGGCCTCGCAGCCCGCAGCGAGGATGCCGGGGAAGGGCGTCGCCCGCTCGAGCATGGCCCGGGCCGTGGCGAGGTCGCCCTTCGCCGCGCAGCCCAAAAGCTCCCTCGCGTCCAGCCGCAGCGGGCAGGCTGCGGCGCAGAAGGCCGGCTGCTCGTGCACGCACAGCGCCTCGCGCGCTGCCAGCTCCTCCTTCGTGTAGAGCTGCTTTGTGCGGTATACCCTTGTCGAACGTTCGGTAAAGTCCATGTGCCGTCCTCCTGTCCGAGACAAAATGGGGAAGGCTTCCGCCTCCCCCATTTTACCATGGTTATTCGCTTTATAAAAGCCTCTTATTTCACCTTCGCCAGAGCCTCGAGCACTACCTCGGGCAGGGCCGGGACGCGGGTGATCCTCGCGCCGGTGGCGTTGAAGATGGCGTTCAGGATGGCCGGGTGCGGGGCGTCCAGCGGGGCCTCGCCGCAGCCGGAGGCGCCGTACGGGCCGTTCGGGCGCGGGTGGTTCTCCTGATAGATGACCTCGATGTCGTCCGGAGCGTCGTTCGGGTACGGGATACCGCACTTCATGAGGCTCGTGTGCTTCTTGAGGTCCTCAAAGTCCTCGGTCAGCGCAAGGCCGATGCCCTGGACGAGGCCGCCGTAGAAGTTGCCGTCAACGGCCAGTTTGTTGAGTATCGTGCCGACATCCGCGACCGCCGTGAACTTCTCGACCTTGACCTTGCCGGTCTCGGTGTTGACCGCGACTTCGGGCAGGAAGATGGTGTACATGTAGGTCGGGAAGGGCTCGCCCTGGCTGGTTGCCTGGTCGAGCGCGACGGAGGCGGTGTAGGTGTAGACGCCCACGGCGTGGGTGTCGATGCCCTCGGCCTTCATCTCGTCATAGGTCCTGTAAGTGCCGTCCGGCTTCCGCATGGCCTTGAGCAGGTTCTCGCAGGCGACGCGCGTGGCCGAGCCGGTCATGACCGTGGAGCGGCTGCCGCCGGCAGGGCCGGAGTTCGGCGTGAGCTTCGTGTCGCACAGCTCGAGCTTTATCATCTCCGGCGTGAAGCCCGCCTGACGCAGGGTCTCATGGCCGGCGGTCAGCGTCGCTATGTCGGCGCCCTGGCCGTGGTCCTCCCAGGAATTGCGCAGTGTGACCGTGCCGTCCGGATTCAGGTCCGCCCAGCACTCGGAAGCGTCCGAGTTGTCAAGGCCGCAGCCGTAGACGCCGAGGGACACGCCGACGCCGTATTTGATCTTGCCGTCGGACGCGGCGTTCTTCTCCGCGACGCGCTTCTTCGCCGCCTCGTAGTAGGGCCGCGCGAGGTTGAACAAATCCTCCTCGCAGTAGACATCCGGCTTGCAGCCGTTCGGCGTCCTGGAATCGTCGGCCTCCTTATAGCAGTTCTTCGCCCTGAACTCGAAGGGGTCCATACCGAGCTTCGCAGCCATGATGTCCATGGCGATGTCGCTGCCCATGAAGGACTGCGGCGAGCCGTAGGCGCGGAAGGCGCTGCCCCAGGCGTGGTTCGTGAAGACAGTCGTGCTCTTGTTCCTTATTGTCGGGATGTCGAAGCCCGCGCCGACGAACTGGCTCAGACGGTGGGTCAGCAGGTCGCCGAACTCGGAGTACGGGCCGTGGTCGATGTAGTTGTCGCCCCAGAGCGCCAGCACCTTGCCATCGTTGTCTGCTGCGAGCTTGATGTGCATGAAGCCCGGGCTGCGCTTGCCGGTGTAGGTGATGGACTGGTACATGTTGAAGTTCAGCGAGACTGGCTTCTGGCACACAAGCGCCGCAACGCCCAGTATCGCCTCGTTCGTGGGCGAGAACTTGTAGCCGAAGGTGCCGCCCGCGTGGTTCTGCACGAGGCGCAGCTTATCCATCGTCACGCCGATGCCGTCGGCTATCATGGGCATATGCAGGTGGATGCCTATGCTCTTGGAGTGGACGGTCAGCATGCCGTCCTCGTCTATGTAGGCGTAGCCGTTGTCCGGTTCCAGATACAGGTGCGGCTGGCGCGAGCAGTAGCTCTCGACCTCGATGACGTTCGGCGCGGAGTCGAAGTCGAAGTCGGGGCCCTTGATGCAGTTGGTCTCATAGTATGCGTTCGGCGTGCCGGGGTGGATCTCTATGGCGTCGGGCGCCAGCGCCTCGGGCACACTCATGTACGCGGGCAGGACCTCCAGGTCGACCTTGACCGCCTTCGCCGCCTCACGCGCATGCGCCTCGGTGTCGGCCGCGACTATCGCGATGGCGTCGCCGTACTGGAAGACCTTCTCGTCGCAGAGGATCGGGCGGTCCCAGCCGTCGCACTTGTTGTTGAGCGGGAGCATGACGAGGCCGTTTATGCGGTTCTTGCCGGGGACGTCCTTCGCGGTGATGACCTTGAAGACGCCGGGCATCTTTTCGGCCTCGGAGGTGTCGACGCCCTTGATGTTCGCGTGGGAGACCTCGGCCTGCACCAGGGCCAGGCGCAGGGTGCCCTCCGGCATGGTCAGGGCCTGGTCGGCGCCGAAGTCCCAGGTGCCGGTGACCTTCATCGCCGCGGACGGGCGGGCGTAGGTCGTGCCGGTGATTACGTTCTCGGTGGGCTTAAAGAGCAGATCCTCTTTGCTCATCTCACCGCGCATGACGGCAGCGGCGGCCATCGTAGCGTCGATGAGCGGCTTGTAGCCGGTGCAGCGGCAGAGGTTGCGGTTCTTGTTGAACCAGTCGCGGACCTCCTCGCGGGTCGGGTTCGGATTCTGCTCGAGCAGGACCTTTGCGCTGACGATGAAGCCCGGGCTGCAGAAGCCGCACTGTGCGCAGCCGTAGGCCATCCACGCGACCTGGATGGGATGCAGATTGTTGACCGTGCCGATGCCCTCGATGGTGGTTATCTCGGCGTAGTCGCGCAGCTTCATGACCTTGGTGATGCAGGAGCGGGTGACCTTGCCGTCAACTATGACGTTGCAGGCGCCGCAGTGGCCCTCGCCGCAGCCTATCTTACAGCCCGTGAGCAGCAGGCGCTCACGGAGCACCTTGGCGAGCGTTTCGGTACCCTCCAGTACGAGCGTACGCTCGACCCCGTTGATGATCAGGACTTTTTTGAACATGCGGTTTCCTCCTTTATTGTTGATACTTTCACCCAGATATCCTTCAAAGCGCACTGCGCTCCAAATCAACACTTTAAAACGATGACAGGATATGATATATTTATACAGCCCAGACCGCGGGCTGTATTCGTAAGGGAGGCTGTATGCACGATGGAAAATATGAACGCGCTCAAGGAAATTCGCGCCTCGGAGATCACCATAGAGGTGACGGACCCCAAATCGGGACAGACCCTCAGACGCACGCTGCCGATAGACTATACGGAGACTGCAAATTGCCTCAGGCTGGCAGCCGAGGACGCCGAGGGAAAGCCGGCAGAATTGGTATTCTATTCTAATACAGGACTCAGCCGACTGCGCGATCTCACGGGTGGAGGACCCGACAAAGACCCCTGCGGAGGGCACAGCAACAGCATATAAATATACTGTCTTTACATTATTGAATATACTCTTGCTGTGAAATACCGTCAAATTGTTTTGGTTTACAAGTCGGTTTTCCTGTGATACAATACAAAAGCTCTGGGGTGGGCTTTTTCAGCCTGTTTCAGAACGGAATCAGGAAAATGAAGGGAGGCGGCGGCATGGAGACCGGCGCCGTCGTCGTTGCGGCGGGAATGTCGTCGCGCATGGGTGAGTTCAAGCCCATGTTGAGCATAGGTTCGATATCCATCGCCCAGCGCGTCATCGCTACGCTCAGGCAGGCGGGCGCGTCGAGGATAGTCGTTGTCACGGGCTACAATGCCGAGGAGCTGGAGTGGCATCTGGCCCGCAGCGGCGTGATTTTCCTGCGCAATGAGAGATACCGCACGACGCATATGTTCGATTCCGCGCTCATAGGTCTCAGGTACCTGCGGGACAAGTGCCGGCAGGTGCTTTTTACGCCTGTGGACATCCCGCTTTTCACGGCGGCCACCGCCGAGGCTCTTTTGAACACCGGCGCGCCGCTGGTCTGTCCGGTCTGCGGTGGGAGCCGCGGACACCCGATACTGATGTCGTCGGATGTCATAGGCCGGATACTGGACGACCCGGGCGAAGGCGGGCTGCAGGGCGCGCTCTCGCGCTGCGGGGTGCCCATGACCTTTGTCGAAGTGGACGATCCCGGTATCCTGCATGATGCGGACACGCCGGAGGACTATAAGGAGCTTCTTGAACTGCACAACAGCCAGCTTGTGCGGCCGGTGATGCAGATAGCCATAGCGAGGGAGAAGAAATTTCTGGATTCCCGTGTGGCCATGCTGCTCGCGCTGACGGACGAGACGAGTTCGGTGCGTCTGGCCTGCCAGAGGATGCAGCTATCCTACAGCTCGGGCTGGAACGCCATAAACCTGCTGGAGAAGGAGCTGGGCTACGCCGTGGTCGTGCGGACTCAGGGCGGGCCGAAGGGCGGCCGGAGCGAGCTGACGGAAAAGGGCCGCGAGCTGCTGCGCGCCTATGAAGCGTATACGCAGAGGGTCAGGGCCACGGCGGACGAGCTGTTCGCGGAGTATTTCCCGGACCTGTTCAGGAACTAGCCGTATGGAGGCGGGATGAGAGAGATATACCTTATCCGGCACGGGATGCCGGATTTTCCCGGCGGGGCGAGGATGTGCCTTGGCCGGACGGACACGCCGCTGGGCCTGAGGGGAAGACTGCAGGCGGCGCTGCTGGGCGCGGAGTTTGAGGGCCGGGGCGTTGACGAGTGCTTTTGCTCGCGCCTGTCGCGCAGCCGTCAGACGGCGGAGCTGATGGGCTGTGTCTCGGCGGTGGTAATACCCGGGCTGGAGGAGATGGACGCCGGGGACTGGGACGGGCTGAGCTTTGACGAGATACGCCGGCGCTGGCCGGAATACTACGAAAGGCGCGGACGCGACCGCTCGCTGCCGCCTCCCGGAGGGGAGGGGTTCGAGGACGCGAACAGGAGATTCACGGCGGCGGTCAAAAGGGCGCTGGCGCTCTCGAGGGGCGATATCATAATAGTATCGCACTCCTCGGTCATACAGACCCTGCTGTGCACCATCGAGGGGCGTCCCTTCGACTGCGCGCGGGATTTTGTCCTGCCCTACGGCTCGGTGACGCGGCTGGAATACGCCGGGGACTTCAGGCTCTGCGAATACGGCGTGCTGCCCGTGCCGGAGTTGACGCCGGAGCTCGCCGCAAGGCTGCTCGAGGCAGCGGAGCTGCCGGAGGAGCTTCACGCACACAGCCGGCTGACGGCGGAGACTGCGATGGAGATAGTCTGCGCTCTGGCGGCGGCGGGCGCCTGCCTTGACGAGAATCTTGTGTATGCGGCGGCGCTGCTGCACGACGTGTCGAAGGGCACGCCGGACCACGCGCTGGCCGGCGCGGGGCTCATGTCCCAGCTGGGCTACCCGGCGCTCGCGCCGCTCATGGCGCAGCACCACGACCTGGAGGATGGGTCGAAGCTGGACGAGGCCATGGTCGTGAATGTCGCGGACAAGCTCTGCCGGGGCGGCCGGATGGTGCGCGTATCGGAGCGCTTCCGGGCAAGCCTCGATAAATGCCGGGACGAGGAGGCCCGCCGGGCGCATGAGAGGCGGTATCAGTCTGCGCTCGCGGCGGCAAAGATGATAAACGATTTCTGCGGAAAGGATGTAGTGCCGATATGAGGAACATGTTCAGGGAGATAGCCGGAAGGCTCAAAAACGGCGAGGAACTGGTGCTCGTCACGGTGATAGCGTCCTCGGGCGCGACGCCGAGGGGCGCGGGTGCGAGGATGCTGGTCGGCAAAAACGGGCGCATCTGCGGCACCATAGGCGGCGGCGCGGTGGAGTATAAGTCCGAGCAGCTGGCCAAAAAGGTGCTCGAGGAAAAGCGCAGCGGCGAGCACGACTTTTCGCTCACGAAAAACGACGTGCAGAACCTCGGCATGATCTGCGGCGGGGCCGTGAACGTGTATTTCAGCTACATCCCGGCGAACGACACCTACGTCCTGTCCATAGCGGAGGAGGCCGAGCGCAGGTTTGCAGAGGGCGAGGACCTCTGGCTGCTCTCGGAGATATCGGACGGCGGGAGGCTGGGCCTGTGGTCGGCGGCGGAGGGCTTCTTCGGCCTCGAGGCCCCGGAATGGACGCGGGACATCATGTCGCGCCACCCGACGCGGAAAAAGCAGGACGGGCGCGACTTCTACGCCGAGCAGATAAACTCCTCGGGCAAGGTCTACGTCTTTGGCTGCGGGCACGTGGCGCAGGAGCTGGTACCGGTCCTGGAGCATGTGGGCTTCCGCTGTGTCGCCCTGGACGACAGGCCGGAGTTTGCAAACGAGCGGGTCATGCGCGGGGCGGAGAAGATCCTGCTCGTGGACTTCGAAAACATCGGCGCGAGCGTCACGATAGGCCCCGAGGACTACATCTGCATCATGACGCGCGGCCACGCCTACGACACCGTCGTCCAGGCCCAGGCGCTGCGGACGCCAGCCTGCTACATCGGCGTCATCGGCAGCAAGGCAAAGACCGCGGGCGTGCAGAGGCAGCTGCGTGAACAGGGCTTCACGGACGAGGACTTTGCGCGCATCACCACGCCCATCGGGCTGGACATAAAGGCCGAGACCCCGGCGGAGATCGCCATCTCCATCGCCGCGCAGATGATAGAGGTCAGGGCCGGGAGGAACGCCCTTTGAAGCGACGTCTCCTGCTGACGGGACCCATAGGCTGCGGCAAATCCACGCTCATCGTAAACGCGCTGGGCGGCGCGGTCCGGGACGCGGGAGGCTTCCTGACGCTCCGGGTCATAGAGGACGGGCGCCTCGCGGGCTTCGACCTCTGCTCCTTGGACGGGAAGACGAGGGAGCGCTTTTTGAGCTTCGGCGGGGCGGGCACGGTACGGAGCGAACGGCCCTTCACCGAGACAGCCCCGGCACTGCTCCGGCAGGCTCAGGAGAAAAAATTCGCGCTCATGGACGAGATCGGCGGTTTTGAGCTGCTGTACCCCGACTTCTACGAGGCGCTGACGGCCTTTCTGTTCTCGGGCAAACCCTGCGTGGGCGTACTCAAGGCCCTGCCGGGCGCGGAGGAGCTGACGAGACGAGTCAAGCTCCCGCCTGAGTATATGGACGCGGCCCGCGAGCTGCGCGAGCTGCTGGAGGACGACCCCGACACGCTCCTGCTAGAGACTACGGGCAGGTACGACGCCAACGCCGAAGGCGCGCTCCGGCACTGGGTCGAGGAATATGCGCTGTAATTAAACACCCCCTCCCCGCACATTTTACGGGGACGGGTCTGCGCTAAGGACTTGTATTTGATTACAAAACGCTGTAATGGAAAAGAGAGTGAGCAACATGTGGGAGCTGTATGACGCGCTGCTGGCGGGCCTGCCGAGGACGGGCACGGTGGCGAGGACGACGGCGGGCGAGCGCTGGACGTTGGTCGAGACGGATATGGGCGGCGCGGGCTATGCCATGACGACGGAGGGCGACTCCATAGCCCCGCGCTATCCGAACGGCATCGAGGGCATGAGGATAAGGGTCGCGGCGGAGGCTGCCAGGAGCTGGAACTTCATAGAGGCGGGCCTGGGCGTCGCGGCGATAAACGCCTTTTACAACACGCCTGAGCGCATGGCGGAGCTGGGCTGCGCCGAGCCCTATGACAACTACTGCCTGCGGGGTCTCGACGTTACGGGCAGGAAGGTGGGGCTTATCGGCCACCTGCGGATGCCGCCCGGCACGCTGGATACGGCGGAGAGCGTGTACATACTCGAGAAGCACCCGAAGCCGGGCGACTACCCGGACTCGGCCTGCGAGTTCATCCTGCCCGACTGCGATATCGTGCTCATAACGGGCAGCTCCATCGTGAACAAGACCCTGCCGCGGCTGCTGGAGCTGTGCAGGAACGCCTTTGTGGTGCTCACGGGGCCGACGGTGCCGCTCTGCCCGGCGCTGCTGGACTGTGGCATAGATCGGCTCGCGGGCATGGTCGTGACCGACCACGCCGGGGCGAGGCGGCACGCAGCCGAATGTCTTGAAGGCCCGCCCTATCCATATGGGCGCACCTTCCTGCTGGGGAGGGGACTATGAGCCTTAAAAAGAGAGACCGGCTCCTGAGCGGGCCAAAGTCCATATTGCTGATGGCGGCCATACTCATAGCCTGCACGCTGCTGTCCTTCCTTTTCGGGCGCTATCCCGTGCCCTTCAGGGAGCTTTGCGGCATACTCTGGAACAAATTCCTCTCGATATTCGGCGCAGGCATAGAGCCGTTTTGGGAGAGCAGCATGGAGATAGCCGTCTGGAACGTGCGCCTGCCGAGGGTGCTCATGAGCGTGCTCGTGGGCTGCTGCCTGTCGGCGGCGGGCGCAACGTATCAGGGCGTGTTTCAGAACCCGATGGCGGCGCCGGACGTGCTGGGCGCGTCGGCGGGCGCGGGCTTCGGCGCGGCACTGGCGATATATGTGGGCCTGTCCAGCATGTACATTACCTTTGCCGCCTTCGGCATGAGCCTGCTGACCGTCGTGCTGGTGTTCTGGATAAGCAAGCACGCCAAGGGCGAGAGGGTGCTTGGGCTGGTGCTGGCGGGCATCATGATAAGCTCGCTTTTCCAGGCGGGCACATCCTTTATAAAGCTTGCGGCTGACCCGACGAACAAGCTGCCTGAGATCACCTACTGGCTCATGGGCAGCCTCTCGGGTATGGCCTGGGAGGACCTGGGGTTTGTCATCTGGCCGATGCTCATAGGGCTGGTACCGCTCTTTTGCCTGCGCTGGCGCCTGAACGTACTGTCCATGGGCGACGATGAGGCGAGGGCGATGGGCGTGGACGCGGGCAGACTCCGCATCTGGCTCATCATTGCCGCGACGCTCGTGACGGCGGCCTCCGTCTCCGTTTCGGGCATGATAGGCTGGGTGGGGCTGGTCATCCCGCACATGGTACGGCGCATCTGCGGCTCGGACTACCGCTGGCTCATGCCCTGCTGCATGCTCGGCGGTGGAACATTTTTGCTGATAGTTGATAACATCTCGAGGAATATCTCGACCTCCGGCATACCGATTGGCATACTGACGGCCTTCGTCGGCGCGCCCTTCTTCCTTTTGCTCATAACGGGAAGGGGTGAGCGGCTGTGAGCGTCGAAGTGAAAAATCTGCGCTTCTCCTACGGCGAGCGCGAGGTGCTGCACGACGTGAGCTTCAGGGTCGAGGCCGGCGAGTTCCTCTCCATCCTCGGGCCGAACGGCGTGGGAAAGAGCACGCTCTTCCGCTGTGTGCTGGGCCTGCTGCGCGACTATACCGGCAGCATAACGGTCGAGGGCCGCGACGCGCGCAGCCTGAGCATACGCGAGTCGGCGAAGCTCATCGCCTATATACCCCAGAGCTCGCACCCGGCCTTCAACTACAGCGTGCGCGACATCGTGCTCATGGGCACGACGAGCGGGCTGGGAACCTTCTCGACGCCGAAGAAGGAGGATGTCAGGAGGGTGGACGAGGCCCTCGAGAGGACGGGCATTTCGGAGCTGGCGGAGCGCTGCTTCCACCGCATCTCCGGCGGCGAGCGGCAGCTGGCGCTCATAGCGAGGGCGCTGGTGCAGCGCGCGCCGGTGCTCATGCTCGACGAGCCTACGGCGAGCCTCGACTTCGGCAACCAGCTGCTGGTGCTGAACTGTGCCCGCGAGCTGGCCCGCGAGGGTTACACCGTCATCCAGACTACCCACAACCCCGAACAGAGCTACATGTTCTCTGACCGCATCCTTGCCCTGAGAGGCGGCGAGGTGCTGACGGAGGGAAAGCCCGGGGACGTGTTGACCCCGGACATGATGCAGCGGCTCTACGGGGTCGAGGTCGAGGTCTCCAGCCTCTTTGACGACAGGGTCCGGGTCTGTACGCCCGCCTCGGTCATCGTGGAGAAATGACATTGCGTTTCACAGCGTCAAAATATATCAGGAGGAAACCCGAAATGAAAAGAAGAATTTTCGTAATGCTGCTCGCGCTCTGCCTGCTTGCCGGCCTGCTGTCCGGCTGCGGACAGGCCGGGACCCAGACTACGGAGCCGCCCACGGAGGACACTGCGCCCGCGACGGAGCCGGCCGCGGAGGAGACGACGCCTGAGACCCGCGAGTTCACGGATTCCACCGGGAGAACGGTGACGGTGCCCTATGAGGTGACGAAGGTCGCCATCTCGGGTCCGCTGACTCAGGTCTATGCCATCCCTCTGGTGGGCGAACTCATGGTGGGCGTGTCGAACTACATAGCCGAGGACATCGCACTCTACCTGCCGGAGTACATCTCGACCCTGCCGGAGCTGGGCCAGCTCTACGGCGGCAAGGGCGAGATGGACCTCGAGGCCCTGCTGGCTGCCGACCCCGACGTCGTCATTGACGTGGGCGACACGAAGGACAGCATAGCCGAGGACATGGACAGCCTGACCGAGCAGACCGGCATCCCCTTCGTCCACATCGACGCCACGGTCGAAACGGCGCCCGAGGCCTACCGCCTGCTGGGCGAGCTGACCGGCCAGACCGAGAAGGCGGAGGAGCTGGCCACCTGGTGCGAGGAGACCTACGCCATGATGACGGACATGATGGCAAAGGTGGACGCGGACGGCGCGCGACGCAGCCTGCTCTACTGCCTGGGCGACAAGGGCCTGAACGTCATAGCCGAGGGCAGCTACCACGCGGAGACCATCAACCTCATGTCGGAAAACCTCGCCGTCGTGCCCGAGGTCGTGTCCTCCGGCATGGGCAACGAGGTGGACATGGAGCAGCTCCTTGTCTGGAACCCTGACGTCATCATATTTGCGCCGGACACCATCTACGACACGGTGGCGGACAACAGCACCTGGCAGCAGCTGAACGCCATAAGCTCCGGGAACTACTACAAGACCCCCTATGGACCCTACGGTTGGCTGTCCAGCCCTCCGTCGGTGCAGAGGTATCTGGGTATGCTCTGGCTGGGCGCGCTGCTCTATCCGGACTACTGTGAGTATGACCTCCAGACCGAGGTGACGGAGTACTACAAGCTGTTCTACCAGTGCGACCTGACTCAGGAGATGTATGACGACCTCATGGAAGGCGCCATGCCGACGGAATGAGAAATACACAGTAAAGAGCGGAGGGAACGGGCAAGGCCCGTTCCCTCCGTTTTTTGCGGACGGCTTATCTCAGCACCGGCTGGAGCTGGCGGCCTTCCAGGGCGGCCAGGGCGGCTTCGTGGATCTTGGTGAAATCCGCCTGCAGGGAGCAGGGCTTTCCCTCCGGGTCATCCTGACCGAAGGGCACGAAGTAGTAGTTCCTCCGATTGAGCAGGGCGGCGATGCTCTCTGCCGAGCCTGAGAGGGCGTCGTTTGTCGAGAGCGCTACCACCACGGGACGGCCGTTGCGCAGGTGGCTTTTGGCGGCCATTGTTACGGCGGTGTCGGTAAGCCCGACGGCCAGACGGGCCAGCGTTGCGCCCGTGCAGGGAGCAATGACCAGCACGTCAAAAAGCTTTTCGGGTCCGACGCGCTCGGCCTGCGTGATCGACCTGATGACAGGTTTACAGGTGATGGCTTCGAGCCTTTTAATAAAGTCCTCGGCCTTGCCGAATCTGCTGTCGGTGCATGCGGCGGTCTCGCTCATGACAGCGGTGAGGTCCCAGTCCCCGGCGAGCTTTTCGGCCTCTTTGAGCACCTTTTCGTATGTGCAGTAGGAGCCGCAGAGTGCGAGCCCCATTCTTCTGCTTTCCATGTTGTCATCCAACCTCCAGAATGTTGTAGACCGCGTCCCTGACGGCCTCCGCCGCCGTGAGCGGCGCCCACTTCCCGGGCAGGCCCGGCGCGGTCAGGGCGCGTATGCCGAAGGCGCGAGCGGCCTCGAAATCCGTGCCGCCGGGAGCCGAAGCGAGGTCGAGCACCACAGCGTCCGAATCCAGCTCTGCCAACCGCGAGGCCGTGAGCAGCAGCGCCGGGACGGTGTTCACTACGATCTCGCAGCCCCGGAGCGCCTGCGCGAGCCGCTCCGTGTCCGCGGTCCTGAAGCCCCAGGCTGCGGCCCATGCCCGGTCGCCGGGCTTCCTTGCGGCTATCGTGACTTCCATGCCAAGAGCCTTCAGCCTCGGCGCGAGCGCCCTTGCCACCCGACCCCAGCCGGTCACGAGGGTGCGCCTGTTCCAGAGCGCCCGGTCGGTCTCGGTCAGCAGTACGCCTATGGCGCCCTCGGCGGTGGCGACGGCGTTTGCCGCCAGCAGTTCTTCGCGCTTGCCGTAGTCCAGCACCCTGACGCCAAAGCCCTCGGCCACGGCCCTCGTCTCAGCGTTCACCATACCGCCGCAGACGCTCTGACCCGGCCCGAGCGCGGCGAACACTTCGCCCAGACAGTGCGTGCCCTCGGACAGCGGCGCGTTCAAAAGTCCGCTTCTCATGGACACCGGCATGGGCAGCAGCAGGCAGCCCGCGCCCTCCAGCGCCTCGGCCGCCGTCTCGCAGGCCCTGACGCCGCCGGGCAGTTCGGCCTTCTCCAAGGCCCAGCTGCGCACCCCGTGTCCGTCCTCCAGCAGCAGACCGGCCAGCCTGGACTGCCGCACGTCGCCGCCGCATAAGGCAAAAACCATAAAAACTCCACGCCCCTTTCCCTATCTATTCTATGCAATTGCCGCTTGCGGGTGCCGCCGGGATGGTTTATACTGATTTTATATTGATTTAACATTAGCACAGACAGGGGGCAGGAGCATGAGCTACGCCGACGAGGTGTTCATTAAGAATTGCCGGGACATACTCGAAAACGGCTTTTGGGACACCGAGCAGGACGTTCGTCCGCGCTGGGAGGACGATAACGCGCCCGCGCACACGATAAAAAAGTTCGGCATTGTAAACCGTTACGACCTGAGGGGCGAGTTTCCCATCCTCACGATACGCAGGACCTATTGGAAAAGCGCCATCGACGAGCTGCTGTGGATATGGCAGAAGAAGTCGAACAACATAAAGGATCTGGGCAGCCATGTCTGGGACCAGTGGGCGGACGAGAATGGCTCCATCGGCAAGGCCTATGGCTATCAGCTGGGAGTGAAGCACAAGTACCCGGAGGGCGAGTTTGACCAGGTGGACAGGGTGCTGTACGACCTGAAGCACAACCCGGCTTCGAGACGGATATTGACGAATATCTACAACTTTGAGGATCTGCACGAGATGGCGCTCTATCCCTGCGCGTACTCGATGACCTTCAACGTGACGGGCAGGACGCTCAATGCGATCCTGAACCAGCGCAGCCAGGACATGCTGGCCGCGAACAACTGGAACGTGTGCCAGTACGCGGCGCTGACGTACATGTTCGCGCAGGTATCGGGCCTCGAGGCAGGCGAGCTGGTGCATGTGATAGCGGACGCTCATATCTATGACCGGCATGTGCCGATCGTGGAGAAGATAATAGCAAATGAGCCGAAAAAGGCCCCGAAGCTCATACTGGACGAGAGCGTGAAGGACTTCTATGCCTTCACAAAGAACAGCTTCTCGCTGCCCGGCTACGAGTATACGGAGCTGAACGAGAAGATACCCATAGCGGTGTGAGCGGTCGGAAAGGAGAGCACATGGACGCGATAGTAGCAGTGTATTCGGACTGGGGCATAGGCGCCGAGGGCACGCAGCCGATCGTGATACCCGAGGACAGGCGGCATTTTGCGCAGCTGACGAAGGGTGCGACGGTGATCGTCGGGCGGCGGACGATGAAGGATTTCCCGGAGGGCAAGCCTCTCAAGGGCCGGGAGAACCTTGTGATAACGAGGCACGTGGACGAGATAGAGGGCGCAACTATAGTGCATACGGCAAGGGAAGCTGTCGAAGCGACGCGGGACTGCGAGAGGGTGTTCGTCATCGGCGGAGCGACGGTGTATATGGCGCTGTTTCAGTATCTTGACAGGATCTATGTGACGAAGATAGGCGCGCAGCCGAAGTCGGACGCATATTTTCCGAATCTCGACTCGCTGCCTGACTGGGAGTGTGCTGAGGAGGAGAAGTTTGTTTCGGGCGGATACGAGTGCAGCTTCTGCACCTATGAGCGTGTAGTGTGAGGTAGGACATGACCGATATTGAGATTGCGCAGGCGGCGAAGCCGCTGGAGATAACGGAGGTCGCCGCCCGTGCGGGCATCGACGGGAAGTATGTCGAGTGCTACGGGCGGAACAAGGCGAAGATAGACCCGGCGCTGCTGAAGGAGCCGGGGAAGGACGGCAGGCTCATACTTGTGACGGCGATAAACCCGACGCCCGCGGGCGAGGGCAAGACGACGACGACGGTGGGACTTGCGGACGCGCTCAGGAAGCTCGGCAAGCGCTCTGTGGTAGCGCTCAGGGAGCCGTCGCTGGGGCCGGTGTTCGGCATAAAGGGCGGTGCGGCCGGCGGCGGATACGCCCAGGTCATCCCGATGGAGGATATAAACCTGCATTTCACGGGAGACTTCCACGCGATAGGCGCAGCGAACAACCTGCTCGCTGCGATGCTGGATAACCACATATATCAGGGCAACGCGCTGAATATAGACCCGAGGCGCATCACCTGGCGGCGCGCAGTGGACATGAACGACCGGCAGCTGCGGTTCGTAACGGACGGGCTGGGCGGCAGGGTGAACGGCGTGCCGAGGGAGGACGGCTTCGACATAACGGTGGCGAGCGAGGTCATGGCTGTGCTGTGCCTTGCGTCGGATATCGAGGATTTGAAGGAGCGGCTGTCCAGGATCGTCGTGGGTTATACCTATGACGAGCAGCCTGTGACGGCTGGCCAGCTCAAGGCGGCGGGCGCGATGGCGGCGCTGCTGAAGGACGCGATCAAGCCGAATCTGGTGCAGACGCTGGAGGGCACGCCGGCCTTCGTACACGGCGGGCCGTTTGCGAATATAGCGCACGGCTGCAACAGCGTGACGGCGACGCGGATGGCGCTCCGGCTGGGCGAGTACGCGGTGACGGAGGCGGGCTTCGGCGCGGATTTGGGCGCGGAGAAGTTTTTCGACATAAAATGCCGCATGTCAGGGCTGAGGCCCTCGGCGGTGGTCATAGTGGCGACGGTGCGGGCGCTCAAGCACCACGGCGGCGCGGCGAAGACGGAGCTGGGCAGGGAGGATCTGGAGGCTCTCGAGCGCGGGCTGCCGAACCTGCTGAGGCATGTTGACAACATAAGGAACGTGTACGGCCTGCCCTGCGTCGTGGCGATAAACCGTTTCCCGACGGATACCGAGGCGGAGCTTGAGCTGGTTGGCCGCCGCTGCCGCGAGCTGGGCGTGAACGCCGCGCTCTCGGAGGTCTGGGCGAAGGGCGGCGACGGCGGCGTGGAGCTTGCGCGCGAGGTCGTGCGGCTGTGCGGCGAGCCGAATGATTTCCGATTTGCGTATGCGGACGAGCTGGATATAAGGTCAAAGATCGAGGCGATAGCGAAGAAGGTGTACCGGGCCTCGGCAGTGGCCTTTACCGGCCCGGCGGCAAAGGAACTCGCGCAGCTCGAGCGTCTGGGCTTCGGCGGCCTGCCGGTGTGCATGGCCAAGACGCAGTACTCGTTCTCGGACGACGCGGCGAAGCCGGGCGCGCCGGAGGGCTTCACTCTGACGGTGCGGAAGCTGAAGGTGTCGGCGGGCGCGGGCTTCATCGTGGCGCTGACGGGCGATATCATGACGATGCCCGGCCTGCCGAAGTCCCCGGCGGCCGAGCGCATAGACGTGGATGCGTCCGGAAAGATATCCGGGCTGTTCTGAGGGAAAATAAATGCAAAAAGCTCACGCTCCATACACCGGAGCGTGAGCTTTTTTATCCGAATACGGCGGTGACCCTCGCGCCGTGCTGTACGTTTTCCAGGACGAGGCGGCCGTTGTGGCGGCGGCAGAGGATGTCGCATATGTTCAGGCCGAGGCCCAGGTGGCCGGAGCCGCTGCCCTCGCCCTTGTAAAATGGGGCGGCGGCCTTCTCCAGCCCCTCCTTCGTAAACCCGCCGCCGTCGTCGGTGACAGCGACGCGCAGAGCGCCGCCTGTGGCGCGAAGCTCGATGTCCACCCGCGTGCGCGCGTATCTCGCGCTGTTCGACAGGATGTTGCCGCAGACCTGCATGACCACCTCGGCGTCTACAAACGCCTCGCCCTCGCCGCAGGATACGTTTACCTCGCGGCCGGAAAAGAGTATCTCCGCCGTGTCCCTCAGGCTCCCGGCAAGCTCCGGAAGCGCGACCCGCTCCCTCCTTACCTCCACATCCTCCATCCTCTGAAGGCTGGACATGGCGTCCGCATAGCGGACGAGGCGTTCGATATGCGTCTGCATGACCTTCGCGTCCGCTGATGCCTCGCTGCCCGGCGGCAGTTCGGCCTCGAGCAGGGAGGCTCGCCCGCGCAGGACGGTGAGGGGAGTGCGCAGGTCGTGGGCGAAGGCGGCGTTCAGGCGGCGGCGCTCCTCCATCTGCGCCCAGTGCTCGCGGTTGAGCGCGAGCAGGGAGGCGCGCATCTTCTCGAAGGAGGCGCAGAGCCTGCCCAGCTCGTTGCCGCAGGGCGCCTCAACGGTGAAGCCCAGGTCGTTTTCCGCTATTTTCTGCGAGGCGGCGTCGAGTATCTCTATGGGCCGCTTCAGCTTCCGGCGGTAAAAGATGACGGCGCACAGGACGATGGCGCCGAGGTAGGAGAGGGGTATCGCCAGAGCCTGCAGGACGCGCAGGGCGTAGTCGAGGGCCTCGTCCTCCGGGCTGTACTCCGGCATTATGAGCAGGACTCCCACGTCGCTGGTGAGCGTGCCCTCGCCATAGGGCACGCTGCCCCGGCCTATCTCCACGCCCCGGGCGTCATAGATAACATAGACCTCGGCGTCGTCCGTGTAGCCGTACTCCACATGCCCGCCATCGGCGACCGGGATCTCCTCGGCCATGGTGCGGTACTTGTAGTACAGCCCTATCCGCGTTTCATCCATCCAGTTTACGGCAATGGCGCAGACGATGGTGGCGGCGACGGCGGTGACGACCATGTAGAGGACGAAGGAGACGCGCAGCGGCGCATCGCGGAGCCGGTGCCTGCGCTCCGCCGAGGCTCTCACCTTGCCCAACGGTAACCGACCCCCCACACGGTCTCGATATACTGCCGCTCGCAGCCCGCGGCGGCGAATTTCGCGCGGATGCGGCGGACGTGCTCGGAGATAACGGCGGAGTCGCCCTCGCCGTCCAGACCCCAGACGCACTCATAGATGCGCTCCCTGTCAAAGACCATGCCGGGGTTCTGGGAGAGGAACTCGACTATGTCGAACTCCCTGCGGACGAGTCCCAGCTCGTGCCCTGCCCAGACGACCCTGCGGTCGGTGTAGTTTATGACGAGCTTACCCTCGAAGCGCAGCTCGGAGGCGGTGCCGTGGCGCCGTTCGCGGCGCAGATGGGCGTCCACGCGCGCGGCGAGCTCGTCGATGGAGAAGGGCTTAACGACGTAATCGTCCCCGCCTGCGGCAAAACCGCGGATCTTGTCCGAGTCCTCCACCCTCGCCGTCAGGAAGATGATGGGACATGTGACGTGGCCGCGTATCCTGCGGCAGACCTCGAGACCGTCCAGGTCGGGCATGTTGACGTCGAGCAGGATGAGGTCGGGAGAGCGCCCGGCCTGGCGAACGGCTTCCTCGCCGCTGCCGGCGCGCAGGATCTCATAGCCCCGCGAGGCGAAACAGCGGGCGAGGGTATCGACTATGTCCGGCTCGTCGTCCGCTATCAGAAGTTTATCGGACATCGCCGTTTTCCTCCTTTTTCGAGCGTTCCTCGTGCACGCGGCATATGCGCCGGTAAATGAGCAGGCCGGCGCCGCTTATGAGCAGCGTGACGCCCAGCGCTATGGCCGCGAATACGTAGTTCTGCACGCCGAGGGCGCTGCCGCCTATGGTAGAGGTGATTATAGACGGAATCCTGGCCACCGAGGTGATGAAAAGCCAGGTCCAGGCGCTCATACCGGTGAGCGGCGCAAAGTAGCCGAGCAGATCCTTCGGCGTGCCGGGGATGAGGATGAGCAGGAACATGAGTGCGTTGCGCTTTTTGGGGTTTTTGAGAAAGTGCAGGGACTCTGTTTTCTCGCGCGTGAAGAAGATCTCCACGGCCCGGACGCCAAAACGCCTGACAAAGAAAAATACGGCCATGCTGCCTGCCACAGTCCCGCCAAGGCAGAGCAGCGTGCCCTCAACGGCGCCGAAGGCATAGCCTGCGCCCAGCTCCATCGGCTCGCCGGGGATGATCGCAACGAAGACCTGCAGTATCTGCATGCCGAGGAACCACACCCGGCTCATGACGCCGCCGGAGTCCACCCATGCGCGGAAGTGCTCCGGCTCGGAGACGAACTTCAGCATCGGGCGGCCCACGAACCAGGCAATGGCGAGGGTCAGCAGTATGAAGACCGCGACGGACAACGCGGCTATGAGCTTTCTGGCCTTTTCGGAGAGTTCGGGCCTTTTGTGTGACGACATGCTCCGCTCCTTTGTGAAGATGTGGCAAAACTATTTTGTTCATCTCCGGCAATAAAGATAAGCACGGGAAATCAACAATTCATCTATTCAAATGAAAAATTAATACAGCAGCAAAAAAAATCTTGTAATTTAAAGTGTGAGGTGATATCATTTTCTTTATTATCGCGGAAAGTATCAGCCTACGCGAGAGAGAAAAGAAGCTAAGAGGAGGAACAAGAAATGAAGCTCAGGATCTCAGACCGCATGCTAAAGCCCGATTTTCAGGGCGATTTTACCTCGGCCATACTCAGGGCCGCCGCGTCGCCGGACGTAATATCCTTTGCCGGCGGGCTGCCGAACCCCGACTCCTTTCCTGTAAAGGAGATGGAGGCTGCGGTAACGAAGGTCCTCGAGCGTGACGGCGTGCGCGCCCTGCAGTACAGCAACACCGAGGGCTATATGCCGCTGCGCAAGTTCATCTCCGACAGGTACAAGAAGCAGGGCGTGGATTTTGCGCCGGAGAATATCATCATAACGAACGGCTCGCAGCAGGCGCTGGACATGGTCGCGGCGACGCTGATAAACCCGGGCGACAAGGTGGCGGTGGAGAAGCCGAGCTACCTCACCGCGCTGCAGACCTTCCACCTGTACGACCCGAAGATAGTCTCCGTCAGCCTGAACGAGGACGGCATCGACTGCGACGAGCTGGAGAAGACGCTCAAGGAGCACGACCCGAAGTTCATCTATGTGATACCGAACTTCCAGAACCCGACGGGCCTGACCTACACTCAGGCGGTGCGCGAGCGCGCGGCGGAGATACTGAAGGCCGCGGGCACCCCGGTCATTGAGGACAATCCCTACGGCGAGCTGCGCTTCCACGGCGAGGGCGGCAGCAGCTTTGCTGCGCTGCTGGGCGAGCAGTGCGCGGCGATGGGCACCTTCTCGAAGATAGTGGCGCCTGGCATGCGCATAGGCTGGATAGCCTGCAAGCAGCCGGAGCTGTACGCGAAGCTGCTGGCCTTCAAGTCCACGATGGACCTGCACACGAACATCTTCGGCCAGATGGTGCTTGCGGAGTACCTGCTGGACAACGATCTGGATGCGCAGATAGACAAGATCAAGGTCATGTACCGCGAGAAGGCGGAGAAGATGATGGCCTGCATGGCGGAGGATTTCCCGGCGGACGTGAGCTACACGAAGCCCGAGGGCGGCATGTTCATCTGGGCGACGATGCCGGAGGGCCTCAAGGCCGTGGACGTCATGGAAGCCGCCGCCAAAAAAGGCGTGGCCGTCTGCCCCGGCGACCCCTTCTACGAGGAGGACAGGGGTGTCCGCACGATGCGCATCAACTACTCGAACAGCTCTGACGAGGCGATCGAGAAGGGTATCAAGATCCTTGGCGATACGATAAAGGAACTGCTTGCGAAGTAAGTAGAATATAACATAATAAACCCGCCCGTGGAAGTAAAATTTCCACGGGCGGATTTCGCGTATATTCCACTTCCTTTCTTTTTACTTGTCGAAAGAAACGGAAGTGGAACCGCAAAGAAAACCGACACGGTGGCGGTCTGCCCCGCCACCGTGTCGGTTTGTACTCTTTATGAAAACAGGTATTCGTTCCCCAGTTCCGCCGGGGTCAGAGGTGTGATGCCGTGCTCTGCGAGCCACGCGTTTGTGCGCTCCGACCAGATGGTGGCGTAGGTATAAAAGTGCTCATAGCTTTGGCCGGTGCCTCTGTCCCGTACACGCAACTCTATATTAATACAGCAGTCGTACACTTCTTTCAGATATCCGCCGCTCTCGTTGAACCACACAAGCCCGATCGTCCCGTCCTTCATGTCCGGCAGGACACACTCATGATACAGCTCAGCCGCCTCGGACGGACTCAGCTCTAAATTGTTAACTTCGCCGTTCTCATCCGTCCAGTTCACCAGCGCGTACTCTATTGTCGAACGGCTCGGCTCCACATCCGGCAGTTTCCGTGAGAGCAGCCCCTCCACTCCATTCGCGAGCTCCTCCAGCAGCTCAATATCCGCTGGATTCACACTATAGTCGACCGCGTATCTTCTCACCATCTGACGGCCGTCCTTCAGCTCGTATCTCAGCTCTACATATTGCGGAGCAAATCCCGAATCGTCCTCGCCCGAGGCGCGCCCATGCTTCGCAGCTGCCTCATAGGCGTCCTTGCCTTCCACAAGGCTCCGGTGCAGCCCCGCAGCAAGCTCTATGTTTTCCGGCTGCTTCAATACCATCTCGCCGCCGCTGGTGTTCAGCGTTACGGAGCTTACCTTGCCCGCGTCCGGCACCCTTTTCTCGTAGCCGGTGAGATCCAGCTCACAGACGAACAGCAGCGCCGTCAGCAGCACCCACAGCGCGGCAAAGCCCGCCCAGGCCCTGCCCATTTTGAACACCCGGCAGCTCTTCTGCACCAGCATCTCAGCCACAAGCCAGCCTATCAGACCGCCTATAAGCATGAACAGCGCAAAGAGCACTGCTCCGGCTGCGCCCATATAGGCCACATCCGGTATCAGCAGTCCGGTCAGCAGTACCGCCAGCAGCAGCGCGCAGGCCAGAGCCATGCAGTACCTCAGCACCGGCCTCAATAATCCTATGGCTACAACGTCGCCCGCCGTCTCCAGATTGCGCCGCTTATACAGCACGCACGAGGGGATCGTGAGCAGCGCGCCTACCACGGCGCAGCAACCGACATACACCCAGCCTGTATAGACATAGCCCACGGCCTGCATAGTCCCGTCCGACATGTACTCGAATATCGTCTTGTACTGGCTTCGCGCCGCCATGCCCACGATAGGCGAGAGAAGGTCCAGACTGTAGCTGCGCACCGCAAAGCCATAGACGAACTCGCCCATCGCTGAGAACACCACTTCCTCAAACACCGCCGCCGCGATATTGACCGCCACGAACAGCAGAGGCAGGATTATCATGCTTCCCGTCAGCTGCGCACAGAAAGCCGCTATGCCGAAATATGCGATAAATATGAGGCTCATCGTCCCGAACATCGACGCCGCCGCGGGCAGCACCGAGTCAAACTGCGAATATCCCGCCAGAACACAGCTTACCGCAATGAGCAGGTTCACCAGCAGCACCGGCACCGAGCCAGCCAGCGTCACGGAGATGAAGATGCCTTCCCGCCTGACCGGAAGCATGCCGTAAGCTGCCGCCGAGCGCTGGAAGTACAGGTGACTGTACACCGCCATGGCCGCCGCACAGCCGATTATCGGCGCCACGACCAGTCCCACATTCCCTATGAACGCTATGGGCACGTACTGCGCCAGCCGGGCCGCATCCGCCGCCGACTCCGCCTGACCCAGCCTGCCTGCCAGATTTGCGGGCAGCGCAAGGAACAACACAAAGGCATAAGAGGCCCACAAAGGCCAGAAACGGAGTACTGTCTTGCGGAAGAGAGGCCCGTTAAAGAATGATGTCCCGGACTTCATGGCCCTCACCTCCCAGCTCATATATAAAGATCTCCTCCAGCGTCAGCGGCACGGCGTCCACGAACACCGGGTCCAGCCGCTCGACCTGTGAGAGTACCTCCGAGGCCCGGCCCCTTATTATCAGCGTCTTGAGCCTGCCCTGGCCCGCCGTATGCAGCACGTCCAGCTCCGCCGGCACGGCCGCGCCCTCAGGCAGCACCAGCTGCAGCTTCGTCATGTTCTCCTGCAGCTCGGACAGCACCCTCTCGAGCAGCATCCTGCCCTTATCTATTATCCCTACACGGTCGCACACGTCCTCAAGCTCGCGCAGATTGTGCGACGAGATCAGCACCGTTGTGCCATACTCCGCCACGTCCTGCATGATGAGCGCCCAGACCTGCCGGCGCATCACCGGGTCAAGCCCGTCCACCGGCTCGTCCAGTATCATCAGCTCCGGCCGCATCGAAATGGCCAGCCAAAACGCCGCCTGCTTGAGCATGCCCCGCGAAAACCTCCGCATCGGCTGCTTCACATCGAGGTCAAACACCTCCCGCAGCTGCTCAAAGCGCTTTATGTCAAAATTCGGGTACAGCCCGCGGTAAAACCGCATCATGTCCGTTATCGACGCCTGCGGAAAGTGGAACACCTCGTCCGGGATGCAGAATATCCTCCCCTTCGCGCGCGTGTTCTCAAACACCGGCTCGCCGTCGCAGAGTACCTCGCCCGAGTCCTGCTTCAATATCCCAGCGAGATGCTTCATCGCCGTCGTCTTGCCCGCGCCGTTCGGCCCGACCAGACCATACACAGCCCCGGACGGCACCGTCAGCGTCAGCCCGTCCAGCGCCTTGTGTCCGTAATAGCCCTTCGAGACTTCCCTGAACTCAACCCTCATTGGCGGCGGCCTCCTTCCCCCTGATGCGCCTGTCCAGTTCGTCGGCCGTGACGCCGAGGAACAGAAGCTCCGTCACTATCTCGTCCATCTCCGCCAGCAGCTCGCGCTTTCTGCCCTCATCCACCTGCGTGCGGATGTTCGCATAGCTGCCCTTGCCGGGAATGGAGATAATATACCCTTCCTGCTCAAGCTCGCGGTACGCCCTCTGGATAGTATTCGGATTTATCACGAGCTGCGCAGCAAGCTCGCGCACCGAGGGCAGCTTCTCGTCGGGAGACATGGCCCCCGATACGATGAGCTTCCTCAGCGCCGTCTTCACCTGCTCGTAGATCGGCCGAGAATCTCTGAAATTGATGTCTATCATCATCCCACCAGCCCCAATGCGTCCGCGTATCAGTCAAAATAATACAGTTATAGGATAACCGATTTCAGCTCCCTTGTCAACCGCATTTGTATCTAAATTGTATCCTTTGTATCATGCAGCACGAAACCTCCACCCATTAACTGGCAGCTGCGATATACTGCGGCGGCCTGGCCGGGCGTCGGCGCCCTCAGCGGGGCCTCGCACACGAGCCTGAGGCGCCCGTCCTTTTCGGGAAAGGCCCGGGCAGGGGTGAGTGCACGCGAGTGCCTGACCCGCACTCCGCAGTCGAAGGGCGCCGCGGGCGGTTCCGTCAGCCAGCGCATGGAGCCTGCATAAAACTCCCTTGTGAACAGCCCTTCGCCGTCCATCAGCACGACCTCCCGCGTCCCGGGCCTTATCTCCGAGACATAGACGCGCCGCCCTGCCGCGTAGCCGAGGCCGCGCCTCTGGCCCAGCGTAAAGCGGTGGATGCCCCCGTGCTTCGCCACAGGAGCGCCGTTATAGATGATGTCCCCCGGCTCCGGCGCGTCGCCGCGGCGCTCGAGCCAGGCTGCGTAATCCCCGCCCGGCACGAAGCACAGCTCCATGCTGTCCGGTTTCTTTGCCGCGGGCAGGCCCCATTCCTCCGCAAGTGAGCGCGTCTCCGCTTTTATCATCTCGCCCAGGGGTAGCACCAGCCTTCGCAGCTGCTCCGGCAGGATGCGGCAGAGCATATAACTCTGGTCGTTCTCAGGCCGGCCCATGTACAGCGCGCCGTCCGACACCCTCGCGTAGTGGCCCGTGGCGATATAATTGATGCCCAGCTCGTCCGCGTAGCTGCACAGCAGACGCAGCTTCACCGACGGGTTGCACAAAACGCAGGGGCTGGGCGTTTCGCCCCGCGCATACGCCTCGGCAAAGGGCCGGCAGACATGCTCCTCCAGCTCTGCGCGCGCGTCGATGACCTCGAGCGGCAGGCCCATGGCTCGGGCGCAGGAGAGCGCGCTCTCAGCCTCGTCGGAGCCGGTCTCGAGGTACAGGCAGCGCACATCGAAGCCCTGACGCCTGAGCATTTCGGCGGCGCAGGCCGAATCCACGCCGCCGGAAAAACCGAGGACTATGCCTTCGCTCATCGCTCCCGCCTCCCCACGTACATCGCCAGCGCCGCCATATCCGCGGGCGAGACGCCCGATATACGCGACGCACGCCCGAAGTTCTCCGGGCGCAGAGCGGCGAGTTTCTGTTTCGCCTCCGTGCGCAGACCGGGGACCTTTTCATAGTCGATATCCTCAGGCAGGGCGCGGCTTTCCATCCTCGAGAACTCCTCGACCTGCCTGAGCTGCCTTTTTATATAGCCCTCGTACCTGAGCCGTATTTCCACCTGCTGCGTCACTGCGCGCGGCAGCGCGGGCCGCTCACGGTCGAAGGGCGCGAGGTCGGTGTAGCCCACCTGCGGCCTTCTGAGCAGCGCCGCAAGGCTCACGCCCGAGGTGGGTGCGGCGGTGCCGAGGGCCTCCAGCGCGGAGCAAAGCTCCGGCGTCGGCGCGACGTGCGTGCGCTCGAGCCGCGATATCTCCGCGTCCACCGCGGCATACTTGCGCTCCACGGCCTCGAGCCGCTCCTTCGGCACGAGGCCCAGCTCATAGCCTATATGCGTCAGGCGCTCGTCGGCGTTGTCCTGCCTGAGCAGCAGCCGGTACTCCGAGCGCGAGGTCATCATGCGGTATGGTTCGTTCGTGCCGCGGGTAACGAGGTCGTCTATGAGAGCGCCGATGTAGGCCTCGCTCCGGCGGAGCACGAAGGGGGCCTCGCCCTTTATCTTCCGCGCTGCGTTCACGCCCGCGCAAAAGCCCTGCACCGCCGCCTCCTCGTAGCCCGAGGAGCCGTTGAACTGACCCGCGCCGTAGAGGCCGGAAACCTTCCGCGTCTCCAGCGTCGGCAGCAGCTCCGTGGGGTCCACGCAGTCATACTCTATCGCATATGCCGTCCGCATTATCTCCGCCCGCTCGAGGCCGGGCACCGTGTGCAGCATCTCGACCTGCACTTCCTCCGGCATGGAGCTGGAAAAGCCCTGCACGTAAAGCTCCTCCGTGCCGAGACCCATCGGCTCTATAAAAAGCTGATGCCGCTCCTTGTCAGGGAAGGTCATGACCTTCGTCTCTATGCTCGGACAGTAGCGCGGGCCGACGCCCTCTATGACGCCCGAGTATATGGGCGAGCGGTCTAGGTTCGCGCGTATTATCTCGTGCGTCTCCGGCGTCGTGTATGTTAAGTAACAGCGCGCCAGGTTCTCAGGCGGGCGCGCCGTCTGGAAAGAGAACGGCTCCGGCTCCGGGTCACCCTCCTGAAGCTGCATCTTGGAAAAGTCCACGCTCCGGGCGTTCACGCGCGGCGGCGTGCCGGTCTTGAAGCGGCGCAGCGAGAGGCCCAGAGCGCGCAGGCAGTCCGCCAGCGGCCCCGAGGGGGCAAGTCCGTCCGGGCCGGAGTCTCGTATGACCTCTCCGACGATGGTGCGGCCTTTCAGGAAAGTGCCCGTGGCGATTATAGCCGCCCGGCAGCGCCAAACCGCGCCCGTGTGCGTCGTGACGGAGACGACGCGCCCGTCCTCGACGCCGATGTCCACGACCTCGGCCTGGATGAGCCGGAGCCGCTCCTGCCGCTCGAGCGTGCGCTTCATGACCTCCTGATACCTGCGCCGGTCGGCCTGCGCCCGCAGCGAATGTACCGCCGGGCCTTTGCCGAGGTTCAGCATCCGGTACTGGATGCAGGCGGCGTCCGCCGCGTGCGCCATCTCGCCCCCGAGAGCGTCCAGCTCCCGTACGAGATGACCCTTGCCCGTGCCGCCTATGGCCGGGTTGCAGGGCATGTTGCCCACCGTGTCGAGGTTTATCGCAAAGCAGACGGTCTCCAGCCCCAGCCGCGCCGAGGCCAGCGCCGCCTCGATGCCCGCATGGCCCGCGCCTATCACAGCTATATCGCATTTTCCCGCGTCGTAAGTTCTCATAACCCTAAAATTATACTACCAGCCGCACCTTAAATCAACCTGTGCAGAAATTGCACAGGTAAAAATGCGTGAAAGGTATTGCTTTATTTCGCTAATGTGGTAGTATGATACCGCCTGTTGAAACAGGTAGTGAATGAAGGAGAAATGTAAAGATGAAAAAGATTCTTGCACTCATGCTTGCGCTTTGCATGGTATTTGCACTGGCCGCCTGCGGCGAGCCCGCGGCCTCCGACCCCACCGGCGCGCCCGCGAGCGACGCACCCTCCGACGTGACCGAGCCCGCCGACGAGGGCGGCGACGATGCGGTCGACAGCGACCTCGCCTATGTTCAGGACAAGGGCACGCTGGTCGTCGGAATCACCAACTTCGCGCCCATGGACTATCAGGACGAGAGCGGCGAGTGGATAGGCTTTGACGCCGACCTCGCGAAGGCCTTTGCCGAGAGCCTCGGCGTCGAGGTCGTATTTCAGGAGATCGAGTGGGGCAACAAGGTCTTCGAGCTTGACGGCAAGACCATCGACGTCGTCTGGAACGGCATGACCCTCACCGACGAGGTGCTCTCCTCCATGGAGTGCTCCAACGCCTACTGCAACAACGCCCAGGTCGTCATCCTGCCTGCTGCCGAGGCCGAGAACTACCCCGACGCCGCGAGCATGGCCGATCTGCAGTTTGCGGTCGAGAGCGGTTCTGCCGGCATGGACATGGCCATAGAGAACGGCTTTAACTACACCGAGGTCATCGACCAGGCCACTGCGGTGCTCGAGGTCAGCTCCGGCACCTGCCAGGCCGCCATCATCGACAGCCTCATGGCCGCCGCCATGGTGGGCGAGGGCACGAGCTATGCCGACCTCACCTACACGATAAGCCTCAACAGCGAGGAGTACGGCGTCGGCTTCCGCAAGGGCAGCGACCTGTGCGCGGCGCTCAACGACTTCTTCGCCGCCGCCTGGGCCGACGGCACGATGCAGGAGCTCGCCGAGACCTACGGCGTCACTGCGGCGCTCATCCCGCAGGAGTAAGGCCCGACACGATAATTTGAGAGAATAAGCTGAAAGCAGAGGACGTGACGCGCCTCTGCTTTCGGCGCGAACAGGAGTGGTCCCAAGCAAATGTTCCAGACCGTAATATCCGCGCTCAACGAGGGTTTTGTGCAGACGCTCAGACTCTTTGTTGTGACGCTCGTAGGCTCCATACCCCTCGGACTCATAGTCTGCTTCGGCTCCATGAACCGCTGGGCGCCTCTGGGGGTTTTGGGGCGAAGGAAGCTCGCCTGGCAGCAGCAGCTCCAGCACAGGCTGGACGATGGACTGCCGCTCACCCACGGCGACAAGAGTCCGGGCAGCGCCGCCCGAAGGAACAGCCTGCTCGCGAAGGCCGGCAGTGGGGCGGAGCTCAGCCAGAGCGAGAAAAAACAGCTTGCCCAGCTGGAATGCGTGCTCAGTGAAAAACAGACCCGCTCGCTTCTGCGCTCTCTGGGTCGCAGCTCGCGGCTGCTGCTCGGCTTCAGGCCGATATCGCTCCTGAGCCGTTTTGTGGTCTGGGTCATCCGCGGCACGCCGCTCATGCTCCAGCTTCTCATTGTCTTCTACATACCCGGCTACATCCTGCCCACCAACCCCTGGAGCTTTGCCGAGGGCCGCTTCGCCGCGGCGGCGGTCATGTTCATCATCAACTACGCCTGTTACTTCTCCGAGATCTACCGCGGCGGCATCCAGGGCGTGCCGATAGGCCAGCAGGAGGCAGGGCAGGTGCTCGGCATGACGAAGGGCCAGATCTTCCGCCATGTCACCCTTCTGCAGATGATAAAGCGCATCGTGCCGCCCATGTCAAACGAGATCATCACCCTTGTCAAGGACACCTCCCTCGCGCGTATCATCTCCTATCAGGAGGTAATCTGGGCCGGCTACGCCTTCCTCAAAGGCTCGCATGGCTACTCAGGCCTCATCTGGCCGCTGCTCTTCACCGGCGTGTATTACCTCGTCTTCAACGGCGTCGTCTCCTTCCTGCTTGGCAGGCTGGAGCGCAGGCTCGAGTTCTTCAGGTAAGGGGGTGCGGCAATGTCGATACTGGAAGTCAAAAACCTTGAAAAGCACTTCGACAAGACGAAGGTCCTAAACGACATCAGCTTTTCCCTCGAGCAGGGGCAGGCGCTTAGCATCATAGGTTCCTCCGGCTCGGGCAAGACCACTCTGCTGCGCTGCCTGAACTTCCTCGAGACGCCGGACGCCGGGAGCATCGCCGTGAACGGCGAGGTCCTTTTCGATGCTGAGGACCCCTCCACAAAGCGGGAAGCCGATGTCAGGAAAAAGCGGCTGCATTTTGGGCTGGTGTTCCAGAGTTTCAATCTCTTTCCGCAGTATACTGCGCTCGGAAACGTCACGTTGGCAAGCAAGCTGCTGGCGAAGGAACGCCCGGATTTCAAGCAGAACAAGAAGGCCATTTATGATGCCATTGACAGAGAGGGCCTCGAGCTGCTCGATTCGATGGGCCTCTCCGACCGCACGGGGCACTACCCGCACCAGCTCTCCGGCGGGCAGCAGCAGCGCGTCGCCATAGCGCGCGCCCTCGCCCTGCACCCGGACATCCTCTGCTTCGACGAGCCGACGAGCGCCCTCGACCCCGAGCTCACCGGCGAGGTGCTCCGTGTCATACGCGAGCTCGCCGAGCGCAAAACGACCATGATAATCGTCACCCACGAGATGCACTTCGCTCGCGAGGTCTCCGACAGCATCATTTTCATGGACGGCGGCTTTATCGTCGAGCAGGGCGGCCCGGAGATAATCGATAACCCGCAGATGGAGAGGACGCGGAAATTCCTCTCGAGCTACGGGCAGTGAGTAGAGAATTTACAAATTTCCACTTGAATGTGGCTGTCGAATATAATACTATTATGGTTGCGTCCCGTGTGGGCGCAGCCATTTTTTGTTTTGAGGGGCTGAGACCGGGGTGAAACGTAAAATCAAATATATAGCGCTGGCGCTGGCCCTGTGCCTCATGCTGCCGCTGGCCGGCTGCGGGAAGATATCGGGCAGGTACAGGATACTGGAAACGCTTGAGACCCAGTCGTTCTCGATAGGCTTCCGCGACGGGGACTACGTGCAGTACTATGTCGAAGCGGCGCTCAAGGTGCTCGCTGCGGACGGCACGGTGCAGCGTCTCGCCATGCAGTGGTTCGGCGAGGACAAGACCACCTTCTCCAAGGATATCAGCGCTCTCGAGAAGGTCGGCGCCGCAGCCTACAGGACCCTGCTCGTCGGCGTGGACACCGACGTCTTCCCCATGAGCTACATGGAGAACGGCAATTACACCGGCTTCGACGTCGAGCTGGCAAGAGAAGTGTGCCGTCGTCTCGGCTGGGATGTCAAGTTCATCTCTATCAAGGCCGAGAACGCCTACGTCGAGCTCTCCAGCGGGAACATAGACGTCGCGTGGGGAGGCCTCGTGCTGGATAACTCCGAGGGCAAGTTCGAGACGCTCTCGCCCTACCTCTCAAACGACATCGTGCTTGTCACGCTCGCCGACGGGGGTGCAAAGACGCTCAGGGGCCTGAACGGCCAGAGTCTCGGCATCACCACCGAGAGCAAGTTCATAGAAGCGCTCTCGGCCGACGAAAAGCTAATGAACCGCTTCGACCAGATAAAGCGGCTCACGGGCGGCTCCAAAGCCCTCCTGGACGCGCTTACAAGCCGCCAGGTCGACGCCATCATCGTCTACAGCATCTCACTAGCGTACTACGGATAAAAACACCCGGTCGCAGGACCGGGTGTTTTTATCTTTTTTATTGTTTATGCTATTCCTGCGCTCACAGCGGCTTCGGAACAAAGAAGTCGATGACCTGAGCCACGAGGACGAGGATCATGATGGCGGGAACGATAAACTTGAAGCAGACATTGAAGAAGCCATAGCCCCAGAACTTGTGTCCGGCCTGTTCGCACTCCGGTACGACTGCTTTCTTGGTCTTGTATACCCAGCCGATGAGAACGCTCATCGCCAGTGCGCCGAACGGCATCAGGACGCCCTCAGAGATAGTGTCAAAGAAGTCGAGCCAGCAGTCTATGGCCATCGGAACCTTGTATCCCTCGGCCGCCTGATAGCCGATAATCTCGAACGGAGCCGGGACGATCGCGCCGCCGCTGCCCAGAGCGTCCAGAGCGACCGGCAGGCCGACGACGAAGATAAGGCCCGCAGCGATGCAGGTGATCTTCTGACGGTTCGGCTTCTTGCCCTTGTCGATGGCAGCGTCGATACGGTAGGTGCAGACGACCTCGAGCAGGGAGATGGAACTCGTCACAGCCGCGATGAACACCAGGAAGTAGAACAGGAAGCCGACGAAGGCGCCAAACTCACCCATGTTCGTGAAGACCTGCTGCATGGAGGTGAACAGAAGTCCCGGGCCGGAGGCGTAGGGCACGTCGTAGGCCGCGCAGGCGGGCAGAACGGCCATGCCGGCCATGATGGCGATGAGGGTGTCGCAGGCGGGGATGATGATGGCATTCTTCTGCAGGTCCTCCTTCTTATCCAGGTATGAGCCATAGGTTATCATGCAGCCCATGCCAAGCGAGAGCGAGAAGAACATCTGGCCTGCCGCCGTCTTCAGGACGTTCAGGAAGCCGGAGAAGCCGCTCATGGCGGAGAACTCGGGCTTGAACATGAAGGCGTAGCCCTCTGCCGCGCCGTCCTGGAAGGCTATGTAGACAACAACGAAGAGCAGGATGAAGAACAGCGCCGGCATGGCGACGGAGGAGAATTTCTCGATACCGCTCTCGACGCCGCCCATGACTATGAGGATGTTTATGATGACGAAGAGCACGTGGAAGAAGAGCATCCCGCCGTAGTCGTAGAGCAGGAAGCCGAAGAAGCCGGTGCCTTGGCCCGCGAATCCGTCAATGCCTACGATCTCAAAGAAGAAACCGAACATATAGCGCATGACCATGCCGCCGAGCACGTTGTAGAACGCCAGCAGGCAGAATCCCGCGATAACGCCGAGGAAACCTACCCACTTGTGCTTTTTGGAGAACTGCATGTAAGCGCCGACGGCGCCGCGCCCGGTCTTGCGGCCCAGCGCGAGCTCGCCCAGCATGACGACGCAGCCCACGACCACGACCAGTATGAGGTAGACGATGAGGAAGGCGAAGCCGCCCGTCATACCCATCTTGTACGGGAAGCCCCAAATGTTGCCCAGGCCGACCGCCGAGCCGACGGCGGCCATCAGGAAGCCAAAGTTGGAGCCCCATGAACCGCGTTCATGTTCCAGATGCTGAGATTTTTGATCCATTGATTTCCCTCCCAAATTTTAATATAGCCGGTGCTTATATCCCGTTAAAGCGCCGGCCCTCCCAATCCGTGGAGATGTATCCCTCATCTCCGTATTTATAATTTACACCAAAAAAGCGCCGTTTACAAGTCCTTAATTTGTCTGTTAATTTTCTTTATTCAAAATACTCATATATATGCCGACAATTTCTTCATTTTTGCCTAAAAATTGTGCAAGCTGACTAATTGATTGCAATTTGTCAATTTCTGAGGCTTTATCTATCAAAATCGCTAAATTAATTGTCATCTGCGCTAAATTGTGCTTGCTTTTGCCGGGCAATCCTGTATAATTAATATGTTTTAGGAAATGATATGCCGCTCTCCGGGCGGTCAACACAGTTTCTTTTGGAGGGATTCAAATGACTTACGAGATGGACGTCGCCGGTCTCAAACGCGACCTGCCGCTCTGCCGCGTGACCGACGATCTGTACATCGGCGCCTTCGTCATGTTCGGCGACGTCGAGCTCACGGTGCACTGCGCGGCCGAGCTTTTGAAGCGCGCTCCCGAGTACGACTACATAATTGCTCCCGAGGCCAAGGCCATACCCCTGCTCTATGAAATGGCGAGGCAGTCGGGTGCCGAGAAGTATTTTCTGGCCCGCAAGGGCGCCAAGGCCTACATGACCGGCGTGTTTGAGGTCGAGGTGCGTTCCATCACCACCATGCACATCCAGAAGCTCGTCATCGACACCGCAGACGCGGAGCTGATGCGCGGCAAGAGGATACTCATAATAGACGATGTCATCTCCACCGGTGAGAGCCTGCACGCCGTTGAGGAGCTGGTCAAAAAAGCCGGGGGCATCATTGCCGGCAAGATGGCCGTCCTCGCCGAGGGCGACGCCGCCCGCAGGGACGACATTATAACCCTTGCTCCGCTGCCCCTTTTCAACGCCGACGGCACGGTTAAGGAATGATAAAAACCACCCGGCTCATACACCGGGTGGAATTCTTTACCTCATTTGCCTGAAAAACTCCGTGAGTACCGCAGCGCATTCGGCTCTCATGACGCCGCCGTAAACCCGCGGACGATGCCCGTAGTTTTCCTCGAACAGGTTGATGACGCTGCCGACGGAGCCGCTGCGCGGCTCCTTTGCTCCGTAGATGAGCGTCGATATGCGCGAATTGATGATGGCTCCGGCGCACATCGGACAGGGCTCGAGCGTAACGGCGAGGCCGCAGCCCGTGAGGTCCCAGGCGCCCCGTTCCCTGCATGCCTGTCTGATGGCCTCTACCTCGGCGTGGGCGCTGGCGTCGGGCAGTTCCTCTCTGCGGTTGCGGCCCCGGCCTATTATCCGGCCCGACTCGTCGAATACGACGCAGCCCACGGGCACCTCGCCTGCGCGCGCCGCTTCCTGTGCAAGCGAGAGCGCCTCGCGCATATATTTTTCACAGTCCACCAATACACCACCCCTGGAGTGTTCTTATGCTTTCTATTTTACTCATCGGCGTCGGGCTGTCAATGGACGCCTTCGCCGTTTCCGTCACCAGCGGCCTCACCGTCAAGGGCTTCGGCCCGAAGCACGCATGTCTTCTGGGGCTTTATTTCGGCGGTTTCCAGTTCCTCATGCCGCTCATAGGTTATCTGCTCGGCAGCACGGTCAGCGGCCTCGTGAGCGCCTGGGCGCCCTACATCAGCTTTTTCCTGCTGGCCTTCGTCGGCGTAAAGATGCTCGTTGAGGCGATAAAGGGCGGCGACAAGGCCGTATGTACTCAGCTGAAGCACTCGCAGCTGCTTGTTATGGCCGTTGCCACGAGCCTTGACGCGCTTGCAGTTGGGCTGTCCTTCGCGTTCATGGAGGGAGTCTCGCTGCTGCCCTCATGTCTGCTCATAGGCTGCACCACCTTCGTACTCTGTTTCCTCGGCGGTATGGTCGGCGGGAAAATACCCGGCGTCTCATGCAAGACCTCGGGTATCCTCGGCGGAGTGGTGCTCTGCGGCATCGGCATAAAGCTTCTCATCGAGGGTCTTGCCTGACAAGGGAGGTCAAAATGCAATTTCTCTACCTGCTAGAGGGCATACGCTGCCCCGCTTTGGACACGTTGTTCAGCCTCATCACCGAGCTGGGCGGCGAGACAGTTTATATGGCCCTGGCCATTGCCGTCTACTGGTGCATCAGCAAGGGCCTGGGCTTCTACATCCTCACCACCGGCTTCGTCGGCACCATCGCCAACCAGTTTTTGAAGCTCTGCTTCCGCATCCCCCGGCCCTGGGTGCTCGACCCGGACTTCACCATCGTCGAGTCGGCGTGCGCCGGGGCGACGGGCTATTCCTTCCCGAGCGGTCATACGCAGAACGCCTGCTCCTCCTTCGGCTGCCTCGGCATGTGGGCAAAGCGAGGCTGGCGCGTGCTCTGCTTTGCAATAGTCGTGCTCATCGGCTTTTCGCGGATGTATCTCGGGGTGCACACGCCGCTCGACGTGGGCGTTGCCTTCGTCATGGGCCTTGTGCTGATGCTGGCGCTCTATCCGCTGTTAAGGGATATCGAGGCGCACCCGCGCAGGATGTACGCCGTCATCGGTGGCATGATCGTCATCACCGTCGCCTACCTCTGCTACGCCGAACTCTGGCGTTTCCCGGCGGACATCGACCAGACGAATCTGGCCTCCGGGCGCGAGAACGGCTATAAGCTGCTGGGCGCGGCCTCGGCGATGCTGCTGTCGTACTGGCTGGATCAGAGATACACACACTTTGAGACCCGCGCGCCGCTGGCGGGCCAGGCGATCAAGCTGGTCGCAGGCCTGGCGCTGGTGGTGGGCATTCGGGTCGCGCTGAAGGCCCCGCTGTACGCCATACTGGGCGAGGGCGGGGCGGCCGACGCCGCGCGTTATTTTCTCGTGGTGCTTTTTGCGGCGGCCGTGTGGCCCATGACCTTCCGCCGGCTCTCGAGGCTGGGCGCGAAGGCGCAGAGCACCTCCTGACGCGGCGCCGCATCATTTTTCGGAGGCAGAGACATGGAATTATACAAAGGAAGGCCGGCCGACGTGAGCGGGAGGCTTGAGCGCGAGATACGTACATATGACCTGCTGGACAGGCTGGGCATGACCTATTGGCGCACGGACCACGCGGACATGCCGGCAGGCAATATGGAGGCCTGCAATGCGGTGGATGCGGTGCTTGGGGTGCTCATCTGCAAGAACCTGTTTCTCTGCAACCGGCAGAGGACCAGCTTTTACCTGCTGCTGATGCCCGGGGACAAGCCCTTCAAGACGAAGGAGCTGTCGTCGCAGATAAACTCCTCAAGGCTCTCCTTCGGTTCGGCGGAGGAGATGGAGGAACTGCTGGGCGTCAGCCCCGGCTCGGTCTCGGTGATGGGCCTTATGAACGACCCGGAAAACAGGGTCAGGCTGCTGGTCGACGAGGACGTGCTCAAGGAGGAGTACTTCGGCTGCCATCCCTGTATCAACACCTCCAGCCTGAAGCTCCTGACAAAAGAATTGACCGGCATCTTCCTCCCGGCAGTCAGACACGAGATGACCACCGTGCACCTCGTCGGGATCGAGTGAGCGGCCGGCCCACGTTGTATGGAGAAGCGGCACCGGCAACTGACAGGGAAGACACATAGACGACAGTTTCCGTTATAATACAGCAGTCAAAACTGTGACCCATGTCCTTGCACTACCTGTTAGCCACGCTGCTGCCGGCAGGGCGCCGTCCCTCAAAAATCAAAGCCTGCGGACTGAGATGCAGTCGTTTTGCCGCATAGAAGACGCAAGGTAATATTTGTAATAAAAGCCGCCCGGATGGGCGGCTTCAGTCTGTCGAAAAAGCCTCGCAGAGTTTCGCGGCCGCAGCCGCGAAATAAAATTCAATCATTTTCGGCGGCGGCGTGTACGTCGCCGAAAATACTTCTCGCGGAGCGGAGTGTCGAATTGTCCGCCTTTGGCGGACAACCGAGGCGCGGAGCGCAGCGCTATCCCTTTTGTCGAAGAAGGCAAAGCCTTCTTCGACAAGCTGAAGCCGCCCGGATGGGCGGCTGCTTTTTATGCTTTTCGTTAAATCGGCCTGCCTTGTATAATCAAACGCAGATACCTCACCACGCCCAAACGTTGGCCGGAACATCTGCCAAGGGGCGCAAGCCGTAAAAGAATCATTCTTTGGCGGCTCTATCCCGCATGTCTGAATATAAGGAATAGACTGGGTTTATTGCTCCGCAAGCAGCTTTTTCAGCGCGACGCGGTCTATTTTGTCGTTGGCGTTGTGCGGGAGCTTCTCCAACGTTATCATCCGGTGGGGCAGCATGTAGGCGGGGATGTACTTTTTCAGCTCGCGGTTATACTGTCGCATGGGCAGCGTGCCCTTCGTCTCCACGAACAGCACGATCTCCTGTCGCTCGGCGTCGAACAGCGCGCAGACATTTTCAGTGCCTTCCACACATCTCGCCGCGTTCTCGATCTCGCCCAGCTCGATGCGGTTGCCGCGGAGTTTTATCTGACCGTCGCGGCGGCCGGCGAACATCAGCTCGCCCCGCTCATTGTACCAGCCGAGGTCGCCCGTGCGGTAGTACCTCGGGGCATAGGGCAGGCCCTCGGGATTCACATGGAAGGCCCGCTCAGTCAGCTCCGGCTTGTTCCAGTAGCCAATGTTCACGCCCGAGCCCGCGACGCAGATCTCGCCCGTCTCGCCTTGTTTCACCGGCTTGCCGTCCGCGCCCAGCAGCAGCACCCGCATGTTCGGCAGCGGTTTCCCGATGGGCAGCGGCTCCGAGTCCGCAAACTCCCGGTCCACCACATAGGCCGTGCAGACGTCCGTCTCCGTCGGCCCGTAAAGGTTCGCAAATATGCGCCCGGGCAGCGCGCGCCGCCACACGTTCAGCTGCAAATTCGGCATGACCTCGCCCGCGAAGGCGACGCTCCGCAGCTCCGACAGCTCCACCGTGTCCAGCACGCCGGAGTTGGCTATGTTTATCATCACCGTCGGCACCCAGTAAATAGATGTGACGCCGTTCTCGCGAAGGAACTCCGGCAGCTTCACCGGGAAGCGGAACAGCACCTCCGGCGTCAGGATGAGCCGGCCGCCGCATCGCATCGCGCCGTACACGTCCATGACCGACACGTCGAAGTAGAGCGGAGCCTGGTTTGCGATGACCGTTTTATCCGTCCAGCCGAAGGTCTCCTCGGCCCAGCGTGCAAAGAGCAGCACGCCCCTGTGTGGTATTGTCACGCCTTTCGGCTCGCCCGTGGAGCCTGAGGTATACATGACGTACACCGGCTCCGAATCCGTGACGCCCGCCACGGCCTCATCCACGGCCGCCGCGTCCTCCGGCTCCTGTGCCAGCTCGTCTATGAGCAGCACGGGCGCGCCGGTATCCACGCCCTCCAGTTTCGCCGCCAGCTCGCTGTTCGTGACGATCGCCGAAGGCCCGAGGTTCGATATGATCTTCCGCAGCCGCTCAACAGGCGCCGCCGCGTCCGTCGGAACGTAGGGCCTGCCCGCGTACATCGCCGCGTTGAAGCCCGTCAGCATGTCAATGCTCTTGGGCAGCCAGACCATGACCGGGGCGCTGCCTGCGCTCCTTTTCATGAGGCCGGACGCGGCTCTGCGCGACCTTGTTCTCAGCTCGGCGTAGCTCAGACTGCCGCCATCGTCCGTCACCGCCGTATTCCCGGGCCACAGCCCGGCCGCCCGCTCCAGCAGGCACACCGCTGAATTCATGCTCTCACTTCCCGTAGCTTATGATAAGCGCACTTGCAGCGCCGTATTTGGAAAATCTCGTGCCGCCGCTCTCGAGCTGTGTCACCGTCCAGCCCTCTGACTCAGTTGTCGCGGCCACGGAGGTCTCGACCTCCATGTAGCCGCCATCGCGGAAGCCTACGGAGGCCCCGCCCTCGTGCGTTGATACCGTCGCAGGCAGGTTTATCTTCGTCAGGTGCTCCGCCGCGGCCTCCGGCTCGGACTCAAGCGCCTCGTAGACCCTCACGGGCCGGTTCGTCGAGACATACAGTTCGTTCCCGTCCCTGTGCCAGACGTCGGCGTCGGTCCTGATATCCTTATCGGCCAGCGCCTCGCCGAGGCTCACCCGCACGCCCGTTGAGACCTGATAGTCGCCGGAGTAGAGCGGGAAGGTGTTCGTAATGCCCGAGCTGACCAGTTCGATGTCGAAGCGCTCCTCGCTGTTGCCGACCACGTCGAGCGACTGGTTTATCGCCGCCGCAGCAGCGCTCGCCACCTGGTTCTCCATCACGAAGCTGTAGCCGAACTTCTCGCGGAAGGCCTGCACCGTCTCGATGCTCGCTATGGCCTCGGTGTCGTCCTGGGCCGTGAAATCGCAGTGATAGTAGACGCACATGGGCATGCCGTATTTTGCGGAGATATCCGTCCAGCTCTCGCTCGAGTAGAGCAGGGTGCAGCAGTTTTGCAGCAGCAGGGTCCATTCGCCGTCCTGCGTAAGGAAGAAGGGCAGGCTGATGACATTCTTTGCGCTTGCCTGCGGGAAGGGGTCGAGGTCGCCCGGCGCGGCGTAGCCCGTGTTCCACAAAAAACCGGCGTTCCAGAGGGAGAGGAAGGTCTGCGTCTGGCTGAGACTGCTGGTGTACCAGGTGTGCTGGTTCGCGCCTATTTTGTTCGACACGACCCCGTAAAGCGCCAAGGATTTGAGGTGCTGCTCCAGCTCGTACTCCTCCCGCTCCGCCGAGGCGTAGGCGTTGGTGTAGAAGTGCGCGCCGACGTAGATATAGTTGTCCCTGAAATACTTTATCTGCTCCATGAGTTCGGCCTTATAGGGGAAATACTCGCTGTCTATCGGGTAGGAGCTGCCGTATTCAAGGCTGCCGCAGACGAGGTCGTCCGTGCCGTCGCCGTTTATGTCGGCTATGACCGGCACGCAGTTGTTGCCGAACTTGGCGTAGTAATTGCCCTTGTAGTTCATCTCATCCAGCTCTATGAAGCCGGCGGAGGAATAGCCGCCTTTACCGTCGCTCAGGAGCTTGGCGATGTAGCCGTCAAAGGTACCGAGCAGCAGGTCGGCCTTGCCGTCGCCGCTGAAGTCGTATATCCTCGGGGCTATCCAGTCCCCGTCGATGCCGAAGACGCTTATCTCCTTGCCGGAGGCGGTGAAGCTAAGGACGCCCGTTCCGTAGAAGGCAAGGAGCCTGCCCTCGTTCGAGCCGCAGATGATGTCAATGATGCCGTCTCCGTCGAGGTCGCCCACGTCGGGCAGCACCTGCCCTTCCAGGCCGGTCTCGATTATCGCGCCCATCGGCTGGTACTGCAGCTCACCGAGGCCGAGGAAGAGGTATATCTTCCCGTCGCCCGCGCCGCAAACTATGTCGAGTATACCGTCCGAATCCACATCATAGAGCACCGGCGCGGAGTAGCTTGAGACCGACAGCTCGCGGCCCTCGGCGTCAGTCAGCCCGATGGCCTCCTGCGTCACCAGCCTGGACTTGTAGCCCTCGCCCTTGTAGAAATATATCCTCCCGTCCGCCGAGCCGCAGACAAGGTCGACCATGCCGTCGCCGTCGAGGTCACCGACGTCCGGGAAGGCCCTCAGGTCGTACTCCGGGTAGTCGGAAAAGTAGCTGCCTCCGTCTGTTATCGTTGCGAGGGTCAGCCACTCGTCACCGGCGGCCACGTGCGCCCCGGAGGAGTAGGCGTTCTCGTAGTAGTCCATGGAAAAGCTCAGGGTGCCTCCGCTCTTTCCGAGCAGCGTGGACACCGTCTCGGCCCTTATGAACCAGGTGTAGCTGTTGCGCACGAGGGTGTAGGACGGTATCTGCTGATACTCCCTGCACAGCTCTGCGAATGCCACGCCGGAGCCGTCCGCAAAGCCGCCCAGTTCCTCGAAGTGCAGCTCCCAGCTCATGACCGGGTTGCCGAAGGAGCCGTAGACCCTCCATACCGCGTAGCCCAGGTTCCGCTTCTGATAAAAGGCGGCGAAGGCGTTCTCGAGCAGCCGGGTGGCGCTCATGGCTGTGTCGGAGAGGTAGAGCTGGTCGTCGTCCCGCTTTTCGAGCATGGTGCCGCTGATTGAGTAGGGGTTCGGCAGCAGGCCCGAGGCGAAGAAGACATAGCCCTCGCCGTACATGTTCACGGTCGAGAGCGCGAGGCCGGCCCTTGTACAGAGCGCCACGGCGGTGGAGGGCTTCATGCCCACGCCGCGCTCAAGGCCCTCCAGCTCGGGGAAATCCGTATATGCCTCATAGAGCGTGTAGAAGTCCTTCGTTATCTCCTGCAGTTCCTGAAGGTCCTCCGTGACCTCGGGATACTGCATGTTGTAGGGGTAGTCCTCAACCTCATGGAAGCTCTTTGCCCCTATGAAGTCCTTGTCAAAGAAATCGTAAAAGCCGTTTGTGAGGAACACCCCGCCGCCGGCCTCGACGAAGGATGTGATCTCACCCTTGAGCGCGTCCGCCCTCGAGCAGGACATTATGCTCTCATCCGGGTAGAGGATATCGTAGCCCTCGAGCGAGTATTCGCCCGAGACGTCCACCGCCTCGGCCGTCAGACCCAGCAGCAGCGGCTGGCAGAAGCGGGAATAGCAGTCTTCCCAGTAGCCCGAGCCGGAGCTGGAGTCGTAGAGCACGGCCACGCGCAGCTCATTTTCATCGGCGTTGGACGAGCTGAGCGAGACCGAGGCCGCCGGCAGCTCGTTTTGCTTTACGCTGTTGTCGTCATTGTCGATGAAGGGGATCTTTATGTCGCCGCAGCCCGAGAGAAGTCCGAGCAGCAGCGCGCAGCAAAGTATAATAGACAGGCTCTTTTTCAAGGCTTACCTCCTGTACGACGGCATTGTTGCAACACTGAATTGTACCACATTTTCTCCGCTATTGCAATGGCGGGCAGGCTGTTGTAAAATCGAAAGGGAGGAGGCGGAGAAATGGAAATAAAGAAAGCGTCGGCGCTGTACTTTTCGCCGACCGGCGGCACCAAAAAGATAGCGGAGCGCATAGCCGCCTGCGCATACGAGAGCTATGAGTATCTGGACGTGACCGTACAGGCGGCGGAGCAGAGTTTCGGGCCGGATGAGCTGGTCGTGCTGGCGGTGCCGGTCTACGGAGGGCGCGTGCCCTGGCCGGTCTCGGAGAGGCTTGCCCATGTCACGGCGCAGGGCACTCCTGCGGTCATCGTGGCGGTGTACGGCAACCGTGCGTTTGAGGACGCGCTGCTCGAGCTGCGCACCATGGCGGAGGAGCGCGGCTTCAGGGTAATGGCTGCCGCGGCCTTCATCGCGCGGCATTCCATAGTCCCGGAGTTCGGCGCGGGACGCCCCGACGCCGAGGACATGAGGAAGATAGACGACTTTGCACAGAGGGTGCGCGACAGGCTGGACTACGTTTCGCCCGAGAGCCTGCCCACGGCCATCGTGCCCGGCAATCGCGAATACCGCAAATACGACGGCGTGCCGATGCATCCGGCAGTGAGCAAGTCATCCTGTGTGAGATGCGGCCGCTGCGCCGCCGAGTGTCCCGTCGGGGCCATATCCAGGACCGACCCGACAAAGACCGACAACGACAAGTGCATCACCTGCATGCGCTGTGTTGCGGTCTGCCCGCAGTTCGCGCGCAGTCTGGGCAAGGTAAAGCTCGCCGCGGCGAAGCTCAGCCTCAAAAAGGTCTGCGAGGAGCGCAGGGAACCCGAGCTATTCATGTGAGAAAAATAAGGCTCCGCCGCCCGGCGGAGCCTTATTTCTATGCCGCCCTAGAGACCGTTTCCCCGTCGCTCACCAGCTCGATGGTGCCGTCGCGGTCGGTACGCAGCAGGGTGATGCCGCGTTCCTCGAGCAGCCCGACCACCTCCTCGTGAGGGTGGCCGTAGCTGTTGTCCTCTCCGCAGCAGGCGATGGCGAGCTGCGGGCGTATGAGGTCGAGCAGGCCCGAGTCGGTGGAGCTGGAGCTGCCGTGATGCCCGAGCTTGAGTACGCTGCAGCTTATGTCGTAGCCGCCCAGGAGCGCGCAGTCCTCGAGCGCGCCGGAGGAAATATCACCGGTGTAGAGGAAGGCGGTGTCGCCGAACTCGACCCTGATGACGAGGCTGGAGTCATTGAGGTCGCTGTCCCAGTCCGCGACGGGCCCGACGAACTGGAACTCGGCCGAGCCGAGGGAGTATACCGAGCCGAGGGACGGTATGGTGACGTACAGGCCCCTGTCGGCTGCGGTGTCCTCGAAGCGGGTGAAGGCGCCGGAGCTGTCGAATTCAGTGTACGGGGCAAAGAGCGTGCCGATGTCGAAGTTCTCGATGACCTCGTCCAGCCCGCCGCAGTGGTCCTCGTGCGCGTGGGTGCAGACGACGTAGTCCAGCTCCGTGACGCCGCGGGACTTGAGGTAGTCTACGACGGTGGCCCCTTCGGAGCTGATGCCGGCGTCAATGAGCATGGTTTCGCCCTCGCAGGCGAGGAAGGCGGAATCGCCCTGCCCGACGTCTATGTACGCGGCGAACAAGCCGCTATCCGGCAGGGCAGTGACCGTGAGGTCGACGTTGCCGCCGCCGAGGTCTATAAACCCCAGCTCCGAGCCGAGCAGGACGAGCAGCGCCGCAGCTATGATGAGGATGCCAGCGGCGGCGTCGCGCTTTTTGCCTTTTTTGCGGCGTCTTGCCATGTTGAAAAGCGCTCCTTTCACAAAAAGAAAAAGCTCCTGCCCGGCGCGTGTTCGGGCAGGAGCTTCAAGTTTCCGATTCAGGCTATGCCCTCGGGCCTTGCGATACTGTCTATGCCGTTGAAGTTTGAGAGCCTGATGCTGACGGCAGCGGTGACGACGTCCACCGTGACACCCTCGGTCTCGCCGAGGCTGGCCTGCATATAGGCAGACATGATCTCGCTCATGTCCATGTCGTAGCGCAGGGGCAGGAAGCTCTCGCTGTCGAGCCAGATGCTCATGGGCATGCTGCCCTCGAAGGTGGCGCCCTGGACGTCAGTGGCGGCGCTGAGCATCTCGTCCGCGCCGGTGAGCGCCATGGCCTCGTTGAGCTGCTCGCCGCTTATGGCGCCGTCATACCTGAGCGCCTTGACGCCGTCCAGCTCCTCAGTGCCGGCGAAGGCGAAGCCGTTCGAGGCGATATCCATGTAAAAGCCCACGCTCCCCGTGGCGTCGAACCTGCCGAGGTCGCTCTCGGCCATTTCCTGCGGGGTCCAGGTGGCCCCGTTGTCGGCGCTGGAGTAGGAGACGTAGCTCTCGCCGTCCTGCTCAATGTAGTTCCGAGCCGCGAATTCGGCCCCGAACATGTTCATGCTGATGGTACTGTCGCATACCATGGGCTCCGTGATGCTGTCCATCGACATTGCCATGGTCATGGGCATCTCGACGCTCTGGCCCCCGCCGCTGATGGCGAAGCTGATGTTCATATCCATGTCCATGTGTACGCTCTCGAGCGCGGCGGCGGCCTCCTGAGCCCTGGCGAAGTCCGAGGAGACATCTTCCCCGGGCGCGGAGCTTCCGCAGGCGGCCAGACTCAGCACGAGCGAAAGGCTGAGCGCGAGGATAAGAGCCTTTTTCATTTCATTGTCCTCCAAATTATATTACTTTGTCGTCCTCCGACGGCTCGCGGCCCTTTACGACCTTCAGCCTGACGAATTCCTCGCGTTCCTTTTCCTCCAGCGCGTCGGAGATGCGCGAGATCTCGGAGTCGAGGCCGGGGATGACGATGTTCTGCAGGGCGTTTGCCCGTTTCTGCGCTTTTTTGATGGCGTAGGCGAGCCGGTATATGCAGTTTTCGACCTCTGCCAGCTCGCAGATCAGCTCCTTGACTTCGGCAAACTTGAAGTAGGCGTCGTCGAGGTCGGAGCTGGTGAACGCGAGGCCGTAGGGCGGGCCGGAGGATATCTGGGGCGTGGAGCTGACCTTCGGCAGTTCGACGCCCATGACGCTGCGGAAGCGCAGCTCAAAGCTGTTGTCGATGGGCACGGCGCCGGCCCCGTTCTCGGCCGAGCCGCCCATGGAGATCTCGGCCAGACGCATGGAGGCGTAGGCCTCGGAGAAGGTCGTGTCTATCCGCTCCTGCAGGTCCTCTGCCTCGTCCATCAGGCCCATGATCTCGCGTATAAGGATGTTCCGCTTCCTGTCCATCAGCTCATAGCCGGTCTCGGCCAGAGCGCGTGAACGCTTCGCGGCGTTGAGGTTGCCCTTTGTGGGCGCGGACTGCGCCAAGCTCTCACCTCCCTTTTGCTGTCTCTGTCAATATCAGAGCTTTTGCTCGAGCTGGACATAGTGCTCGTCGAGTACCTTGTCGGACACCCTCGAGAGCGCATCGCGCGGGAGTATCGAGAGCAGCTCCCAGCCGAGGTCCAACGTGGCCTGTATGCTCCTGTCCTCGTACATGCCCTGGGTGATGAAGCGCCGTTCCAGCTCGTCGCCGAACTTCAGGCTCAGCTTGTCGTTCGCGGAAAGCTCCTCCTCGCCTATGACCGTGGCCAGACTGCGCGCGCTCGAGACCTCAGAGTAGGAGGCGAACAGCTGGTTCGAGAGGTCGGGGTGATCGGCCCGCGTGAAGCCCTCGCCCGTGCCGTCCTTCATGAGCCTCGAGAGGCTCGGCAGTATGCTCACCGGCGGGTAGATGCCCTTCTGCGCCAGCTCCCTCGAGAGCACTATTTGGCCCTCGGTGATGTAGCCCGTGAGGTCGGGGATTGGGTGGGAGATGTCGTCGCCCGGCATGGTAAGGATGGGCACCAGCGTCACGCTGCCGGGCTTGCCGCGTATGAGCCCCGCCCGCTCGTAGATGGAGGCGAGGTCGGAGTACATGTAGCTGGGGAAGCCCTTCCTGGAGGGTATCTCGCCCTTGGAGCTGGAGAACTCGCGCAGGGCCTCGCAGTAGAAGGTCATGTCCGTCATCACGACCAGTACGTGGTAGCCCAGCTCGAAAGCCAGATATTCCGCAGCGGTCATGGCGCAGCGCGGCGTCAGCACGCGCTCGATGATGGGGTCGGAAGCCATGTTGAGGAACATGACGGTCCTGCCAAGCGCGCCCGACTCGGCGAAGTCCTTGCGGAAGTAGTCGGCGGTGTCGTTTTTTATGCCCATGGCGCAGAAGACGGTGACGAACCTCGCGTCGTCGCCCTCGGTGGCTATGACGCGCGCCTGACGGACTATCTGGGCGGCCAGCTCGTTGTGGCTCATGCCCGCGCCGGAGAAGATGGGCAGCTTCTGCCCGCGGATGAGCGTGCAGGTCGCGTCGATCGAGCTGATGCCCGTGAGGATGAAGCTGCGCGGATACTCGCGCGAGACGGGGTTTATGGCCGCGCCGTTTATGTCGCGCCTCTCGGCGGCGTAGACCTCGGAGAGCCCGTCGATGGGCCTGCCCGTGCCGTCGAAGACGCGGCCGAGTATCTCGCCTGAGAGGGCGATGGTCATGGGTTTGCCCATGAAGCGCGTACAGGCGCTCTCCATGTCGATGCCGCTGGTGCCCTCGAAGGCCTCGATGACGACCCTGTCGCCGTCGATAAGTATGACCCTGCCGCGCCTCTTGCTGCCGTCGGGCAGGAGGATCTCGGCCAGCTCGTCGTAGGCCGCGCCGTGTACGCCCTCGAGCGCCACGAGCGAGCCTTTTATTTCGGATAGACCCGTGTATTCTATGCGCATACCGGCACCTCCTATGCGTTCGCGCGGCGCACGGAGGCCACGGCGTTGTCCACAAGTTCGATGAATTCGGAGGCGGGTTTCCCGCCGCCCAGCTCGAACTTCATCCTCTCGAGCACGGTGAAGATGCCCGTGTCCATGAGCTGCCTGAGCGGTATGTTCGCCGCCACGAGGCCGCGCGCGCCGTCGTAGAGCCGCAGGATTATGCGCAGCATCGACATCTGGTCGGCGGGTTTCATGTAGGTGTCCGTCGCGTGGAAGGCGTTCTGCTGCAGGAAGCCCTCGCGTATGACCTTCGCCGTCTCGATTATGAGCTTCTGGTCGTCCGGCAGGATGTCGGAGCCGATGAGCTTGACTATCTCCATGAGAGAACTCTCCTCATTGAGCAGGGCCATGATGCGCCCGCGCAGCTCGGTGAAATCCTCGCCGAAGTTCTCGGAGTACCAGGGGATAAGCTCGTTAAAGTACTCCGTGTACGAGTTGTTCCAGTTGATGGATGGGAAGTGCCGCGCGTAGGCGAGCGAGCGGTCGAGCGCCCAGAAGCAGCGCACGAAGCGCTGGGTGTTCTGCGTGACCGGCTCGGAGAAGTCGCCGCCCTGGGGCGAGACCGCGCCTATGACTGTGACGCTGCCCTCCGCGCCCGAGAGCGTGTCCACAAAGCCGGCCCTCTCGTAAAATCCGGCGAGGCGGCTGGGCAGGTAGGCGGGGAAGCTCTCCTCCGCGGGCATCTCCTCCAGACGGCCGGATATCTCGCGCAGGGCCTCTGCCCAGCGGGAGGTGGAGTCGGCCATAAGCGCGACGTGGTAGCCCATGTCGCGGTAGTATTCGGCTATGGTCATGCCCGTGTATATGGAGGCCTCGCGTGCCGCGACGGGCATGTTGGAGGTGTTCGCAACGAGGATGGTGCGCTCCATGAGCGGCCGGCCCGAGCGCGGGTCTTTGAGCTCACGGAACTCGTCGAGCACCTGCGTCATCTCGTTGCCGCGCTCGCCGCAGCCGAGGTAGACGATGATGTCGGCGTCGGACCACTTGGCGAGCTGGTGCTGTACGACGGTCTTGCCCGCGCCGAAGGGTCCGGGTATGGCGGCGCAGCCGCCCTTGCCGACGGGGAACAGGGTGTCAATGACCCTCTGCCCGGTGACAAGCGGCCTGTCTATGGGCCGTCTTTCGGCGAAGGGCCTCGGCTCACGCACGGGCCATTTCTGGGATAGGCAGACGGGCGTGCGCTTGCCTCTGCCGTCCTCGACATAGAAGATCGGCTCCGTCACCGTGTACTCGCCGGAGGGCTTCACGTCAACGGCCTTGCCTATGATTCCAGGCGGGACCATGGAGCGGTGCTCGGTCATCTCGCTCTCACGGCAGGAGGCGAAGAACTGGCCGGGGACGACGTCCTCCCCCTCTTTTATTCGCACTTCGACGGCCCACTTTTTTGTCTCGTCGAGGCTTTCGATGTTGATACCTTTTGTGATAAAGGAGCCGGCCATGGACTCGATGATCTGGAGGGGTCGTCCGATACCGTCGAAGATGCCGCCTATCATGCCGGGGCCGAGGCGGATGGACATCGGCTCGTTGGTCGGGTAGACAGGCTCGCCGGCGGCGAGGCCGCCCGAGTCCTCGTAGATCTGGACGATGCTCTCCTCCCCTGCGGAGGAGACGACCTCGCCGAACAGCCGCTGTTTGCCGACATAGACGAGGCTCATACGCGGCAGGCTCCTGCCCCCGCGCACCTTTATGACCGGGCCGTTTATCCCGTGGATGTAGTATTCGGTCTTATTCTCCATCTGCGTCCTCCAGACTGAAGCCGGTCAGCTCCGAGAACCGCCCCTCGAGGTCTTCGAGCGCGGCGTCGAAGGAGAGGTCTATCTTTCTGTTTTTCTCCGGGCACTCGAGTATGAGCCCGCCGAGAACGAAGCTGCCCTCGAGGAACTCGAGCCTCACGCCGGGCGATGCTGAGTTGAGGCCGTGAGCGAAGCCCATGTCCTCGCGGCGCAGCCAGACCCTGGCCTCTCTCGCGCCGGGCACGGCGTCGAGGGCACGCCAGAGCTGGTTTTTGAGGGTGTCGGCATACTCGGGCTTTTTGGGCAGTTCGAGTATGCGCGCTCTGACCTCGTTAAAGACGTCGTCGGCGCAGTCCTCGCGGAACTGGAGCAGGCTGCGCTTGGAGGCCAGCCCCTCGGCGACGATCCTTTTGTTTTCGCGCACTTTTGCGTCAGCGAGGGCGGATGCCCTGCGCTTTTCTGCGGCGGAGCGGAGCGCCGAGGCATACTCGTCCAGAGCCTCACGCTCGAGGCGCTCTGTTTCGGCGTTCATTTCCGCGGCCTTTGCGCTCGCGGCGCCTGTGACGGCTGCGGTGAAATCCGCGAGCTTGCTTTTCCTCTCTTGCATAGGCGCCTCCCTAGAGTTTGATGCCTATCGCCTCGTTTATGAGGCGGGTGATGTAGTCCCTCGCGCGCACCGAGCCGCGGCTGTCGGCCACGATATTGACCAGCGGCCTGCCTGCGGAGAGCTTGAGCTCATCCAGCCTCTCGCGGCTGAGCGCGTAGCAGCCCTCGGTGACTATGAGGATGGCGACCCCGGCGTCCGCGCAGGCGCGGTCGATGGCGGAGTCCACCTCTTTTTTCGTTGCTGCCCGCGCGCCTTCGATGCCGGCCAGACGCATCCCGGCCAGCACGTCGGCGTCGTCGGTGATGCAGAAGCAGCGCATCAGAACAGCAGGATGACGATGGCGATGAGCAGCCCGTAGATGGCGATACCCTCGGCCATGCCGACGAAGACTATGGATTTACCGAAGCTGCCCTCGTTCTCGGTCAGCGCCCCGATGGCGGCGCAGGCGGAGTTCGAGACCGCGATGCCCGAGGCGATGCCGGAGATACCGACGGCCAGCGCCGCAGCCAGATAGCCTATGGCCTTTGTCCAATCCGTGGAACCGGTCGCGGCGGCGACCTCGGCGGCGTCGTTCGCGGCGGCGACTCCCTGGCTCAGGAACACCGCAGCCGTGGCGAACATCACGACGAAGAAGCCTGCAAGGTTGGCGTACAGTGGCTTTTTGACGCTCTTGCCGGCCTTGGCGCGGCGAGCTATCAGCCAGAGCGGGAGCACGATGAATACCAGAACGACGATGAGCGGGCAGATGAGCTTTAACATTTCAGATTCCTCCGATTATATCTAATGTAATGTTGTATTCTCAGTTCAAATCAGGCGGCTCTCTGTATCTGGGCCGAGTAGTCCACCTTCACAGGCTCGAAGGGCTGGCCGCGGCCGGTGTAGAACCTGCCGAACAGCTCGTAGAACTCGAGCCTCAGGGCCTGTATGCATACGAGGACGGATTCTATGAGCATGACGAGCGCGTTGCCCAGCACGAGGCCGAAGATGGAGTAGCCCCCGCCGCTGGTCGCCGACAGCTCGTACACTATGAGCATCATGATGGCGTGGCAGATGGCGTAGGTGCCGACCCTGAGGAAGCTCAGACAGTTGGAGAACCAGCTCAAAAAGGCCTCGAACAGCTCGAAGAAACCCTCGAGCAGCATCATGCCGACGGAGGTCTTGTGGCCGTGCTCTTTGGGCGCGAGGCCCAGCATCATGGTGAGCGGCTCGCCCAGCCAGATGGAAAGCAGCAGCAGCGCAAAGACGAACCATATGGGCTCCATCGACAGCAGCGAGGTCGAGAGGGCGGCGTCTGACACCGCGCAGCATACCATGCCGGCAAGGAAGAGCACGCCTGTCACGCCGTTCGCGGAAAAGAGCGCGGCCCGGTAGTTCTTCTGCCGGAACGAGGTCATGATGTTGAGCACGCCGCTTATGAGTATGAGGATGACGCCTCCGCCTGCCGAGACGAGCAGTATCTGCATGACGCCGCTGCCCTCGAGGACCTTGAAGCCGGGCAGGAGGTGTTCGTTTCCGAAAACGCTGCCGTAGACGAAGCCGAAGACGACTGCCGCGCAGCCGACTGCTGCGAGGATGCGTCCGAGCCACATGCCCTTTTTCTTCACCATGTAGATGCCGATGAGCACGAGCAGCGCGCCCTGGCCCACGTCGCCGAACATGACGCCGAAAAGCAGGCAGTAGGTGATGACCATGAAGATACGCGGGTCGCACTCACCGTAGGCGGGGTAGCCGTACATTGTCACGAAAGGGGCGAATATTCTCGACCAGAAGCTTTCCTTGAGCTTCACCGGCACATTGCCCGTGTCGCCTCTGCCGGGCTTTTCAAAGGAGCAGACGCAGCCTATCTCCTCGGCGGCTTTTTTGAAACCCTCGCCGTCGGCCTCGGGCAGCCAGCCGATGAGGTAGAACTCACCGCTGTCGTGACCCGCGAGCTGCCGAAGGGAGAAACCCTCGCTCATGTATTTGAGCCAGGAGTACCTTGAGAGCGCTTCGTCCTTTTCCTTTTCCGCGAGCTTTGCCAGCTCTCCGGCGAGCGCCTCGGCCTGTTTTCTGGCAGCGTCGGCCTCCGCGCGCAGCTGGGCCATCCTCTCTGCCGGTATGCCGGTGAGCCCGGCGGCGTTCGGCCTGTCCTCGGACTCGAAGCCGTACTCGACGAGCCTCTCCTCCTCGCGGAGCACGCCTCCGGTCAGGGTCAGCAGTATGCAGCAGACCTTGTCCCCGGAGAAGCCGGAGCGGAAGATGAAGGCCCCGAACTCACTTTCTGCCACATGCCGCAGCTCGTCCCAAAGCTCCGCATCGACCTTGCCGAAGCGAAGGCGCATGCTCTTGACCTCGAGCAGTTCCTCGAGCGGCACATTCAGCAGGGAAAAGGGTTCGAATCTCGTTATCAGCTCCTCGTCGTCCGCAGCGAGGCTCATGGCGGCGTTTTTGTGCGTTGTTATCCTGGTCGCCGCGCCGGAGATGTTTGAGATGTAGGCCGCGCAGTCCTCGACTCCGTAGCCCCTGTCCCGGAATTCGGAGAACCCGGGCTTAATCCCCAGCTTGGTGAGCAGGGCCGTAGCGGAGTCGAGCGCGGGCCTGTACGGGTCCTCACCTTCCTGCTTCATCAGGCTGTGATGGTGTCCGCCCAGAGAGGCTGCCGACAGCGGGTGGAACTCCCTGTCCAATATCAGCCTGTGGATGGCTTCATCCAGTTTGGCTTCCGGGCCCGAGACCAGGGCCCTGAGCAATTTTTCAGTAGCCAATTATCTGCCCTCCCTTGGCTATGCTAGTTCATGTATCCCGCGGGACTCAGGCCGTATTGCAGGGCTACGAACGCCCTGCGCAGCAGTCTGGCCTCGTTTTCCTTCAGCTTCAAAAAGGCGTCGGCGACGCTGAGGTTCGGCGTGCCATGGATGATCTTCCTGTAGAACGCGGCCTCCGCCTGTCTCACGAGGCTCTCCGGCGAGGTCACCTCCACGCCCGCCAGCCACTTGCCGAGCCTTGATGCGCGTATCTCGGCCACTGCCTCCTCGTCGGAGCCGGCCTCGAGTATCCTCCGCTCCGCCTCGGGGCCGAGCGCCCCGTGCATGGGCAGCAGGAGCTTCATAGCCTCCTGCGTTGGGGTACCGAACCTCCTGAGCCTGAGCAGATAGCTGATGTTCAGCATGTCCGCCCTGAATGCGACCGACTGAGCCAGCTCTCTCTTGGAGGGACCGCGGTAGCCGACCTTGAGGTACCTGTCGAGACTGCGGTAAAACTGCGCCTCGAGCATGAGCGCCGCCTCGTTGAAGGACGGATTGCCGGTCACGGGGTCTATCGCCAGTTCCCTGAGCGTCTGGCCATAGATGCTCCCGGCCGCGCCCTCTACGATGTCCTGGAAGCTCTTTGCCTCCTTGAGCCTCGTCACGTTGAAGCCCTTCGTGAGCCTTTGAGCCGCAGCGGGGATGTAGAACAGCTCCCCCGTTGCCCCGGTCGAGAGCTTCCTGAGCGCGGAGAGCAGGAACTTCAGCTCCGCCTCATAGGTCATGAAGATTAGAAACTCCTTCGAGGCGTCGTTTGCGAACCTGTACAGTTTCTCGTAATCGTCGAACAGGCAGCGCCCGAGTGCCTCGGCGAACTGCGCGTCCGTAGTTCCCATGGGCGGCAGGCTCAGGGCAGCGCCGCGCCAGGCGGGGCTTCTGAGCAGGAAGCTCACCAGCTCGTCGGTCGTCCTCATCGAAGCTATCCTGTCCCTGTCCGCGTCTGTCAGCAGATTCGCATACATCGCCCTTGCCTCGGTCGCGAGGGCGATATCCATGGCTTTCCGGCTGCTGTTATTCATCCTTCTGCCCCGTGACTATGTCGAGGACCTTCGAGACGTAGCCCTCGCGCCGCTGTTCATAGCGCCTCTGGAGCTTTTCGCGCATGGCGGCCGCCTCGGAGCGATCCTTTTCTATCTCCATATCTGCACGGCTGCGCTCGGCGTTGGAATCCGCGACGATGGCGGCCCGGGTCTCCTGTCGGGTCTTGAGCAGCAGTTCGTCCTTTTTGGCCTGCACCCTGGCCTCAAGCCCGGCGCGGCGTTCCGCGGCTGCGTCCTCTATGCGCCGCGCCTCGCGCTCGGCGTCCAGCAGTGCGTTGAGGATTATCATGTCAGCCTCGGTTTCCCGCTCGAGCTGAAGCCTGCGTTCCTCGGCCTCGCGCCTTGCTCGCGCCTCCTCCTGCGCCTGGATATGCTTCATCGAATTCAAAGCTCCCGCCTCCTCTGTCCGCGCACCTTTACGCTTTCAATAACATATCACATTTGCTTCTAAAATGGAAGTTTATTTTCTAACGATCCTGCACCCCGGGCGCCGGGGGATAAAACTTGCTCTTTCCTTTGCGGAGGGTTTGAGTTATACTACCCTCAAATGATACGAAATTGGAGGTAAAAGCATGAAATACGTCCTCATAATAGGCGACGGCATGGCCGACGATCCTCTGGAGCAGCTGGGCGGCAGGACCCCGCTCGAGGCCTGCGAAAAGCCCTTTTTCGACTCGCTGTGCGAGCGGGGAGGGCTGGGCCTTGTGCAGACCATACCCGAGGGCTTCCCTCCGGGGAGCGACACGGCGATCATGGGCATCTTCGGCTGCGACCCGAGGAAATATTTTTCGGGCCGTGCGCCGCTGGAGCTGGCGGCTTCGGGCGGCGTCATGCCCGAGGGCGGCGCGGCCTACCGCTGCAATATGGTGAGCCTCGGCGGCGGTGTAAACGTCCCCTTTGAGGAGCGGGTCATGATTTCGCATAGCGCAGGCTCCATCGAGGGGGAGGAGTCGGACGAGCTTATAGGCTGGCTCTTTGAGCAGCCGGAGTTCGCGGCGCTGGCGGAGGCGGCGAAGCTGACGGTGAGGCCCGGCTCATCCTTCCGGCACCTTGCGGTGCAGGCGGACGCGGACATCGAGGGCATCGTGCTGGCCCCGCCGCACGACCATCTGAACGAGAAGATCGGCCCCCTGCTGCCTTCGGGCTGCGAGAACGCGAAGACGCTGCTGGGGCTTATGCGCAAGGCGGCCCAGCTGCTGCCGGAGCATCCGGTGAACAAAAAGCGCGAGGCCGAGGGCAAACTGCCGGCCAACTGCATCTGGTTCTGGGCCGAGGGCAAGGGCGCGAAGCTGCCGAATTTCGTCGAGCATTTCGGCGCGGACGGCGGGGTCGTCTCCGCTGTGCCGCTCTGCCACGGCATAGCGAAGCTCGTGGGGCTGGAGGCGATAAGCGTTCCGACGGCCACGGGCGAGTGGGACACGGACTACGAGGCGAAGACCGCGGCGGCGCTCGAGGTGCTCGAGGGGCACGATTTCGCGGCCATACATCTCGAAGGCCCGGACGAGGCCACACACAACCACGACCTTGAGCACAAGATATACAGCGTGGAGTGCCTCTCCGAGCGCGTGGCGAAGCCGCTGTGCGCGGCGCTGCGGGCAAGGGGCGAGGATTTCCGGCTGCTCATCCTCTCCGACCACCGGACGTTTATGAGAAACGGCGCGCACGGGGCGACGCCCGTGCCGTATATGATCTACGACAGCCGCGAGCGCGTGCCCGGTTCGGGGCTTGGCTATACGGAGAAAAACGGCGAGGCCGGGCCGTTCCTTGAGAGCGGCACCGAGCTGATGCCGAGGCTGTTCGAGCTGTGAGCGGGCTGACGGCGCAGGCGCGGGCAAAGCTGAACCTCTCACTGGACGTGCTGGGAGGGCGCGGCGACGGGTTCCACGAGCTGCGGATGGTGATGCAGGCAGCGGAGCTGTCGGACGAGGTGTACGTGGAGCTGAGGGAACCGGGGTATTTCCGCGCCGAGACGAACCGGAGCTACATACCCTCTGACGAGCGCAACGTGGCCATCAAGGCGGCGAAGGCGTATTTCGAGCTGGCGGGTATGGACTCGGGCGTGTATGTGCGGATAACGAAACGCATACCGGTGTGCGCGGGGTTGGGCGGAGGCTCATCGGACGCGGCGGCGGTGATACGTGTGCTCAACGAGCTGACCGGCGGGAAACTGGACGGCGGGCAGCTTCATGCGGCGGCGATGAAGGCGGGTTCGGATGTGCCGTTCTGCCTGATGGGCGGCACGGCGCTGGCGGAGGGGCGCGGCGAGGTGCTGACGCCGCTGCCGCCGCTGCCGAGGGTGCCGGTGGTGATCTGTATGCCGCACTTCACCTGCTCAACGCCGGAACTTTTCGCACGGCTGGACAGCCTGCGCACGCGCTGCCGGCCGGATACGAACGGGCTTGTCTCGGCGCTGAGGGTCGGGGACCTGTGCGGCGTGGCGCGCAGGATGTACAACGTGTTCGAGGACGCTCTGGACAGGCGCCCGGCTCAGGCGGTGGGCGAGATAAAGCGGCTGCTGCTGGAGGGCGGCGCGCTGGGCGCGGTGATGAGCGGCTCCGGCTCGGCCGTATACGGAGTTTTCGACGACGAGGAGCGCGCGACGGATGCCGCCCGGAGCGCGAAGAACGTGTGCCGCGAGGTGTTCCTGACTTCGACTGTGTAAAAAAGCGAAAAGGCGCGAAAAAGGCCCTGCCGTATGACCGGCGGGCCTTATTTCGTGCATTCAGTTGACATCACACAGCGCGGGTGACCTTGCCACTGCGGAGGCAGCGGGTGCAGGCGTAGACGTGCTTGGGGCTACCGTCGACTATCGCCTTGACGCGCTTGACGTTGGGCTTCCAGGTGCGGTTAGAGCGCCTGTGGGAGTGGCTGACCTTGATGCCGAAGGCCATGTCCTTGCCGCAAAATTCACACTTTGCCATTTATGCAGCACCTCCGTTCTCGTAAGACTATGTGAACAGCTTTAATATAATAGCAGAAGGCGCGGAAGATTGCAAGACGATTTTTCACTTTCGCATGGAAATTCAAAAGGCGATTGCCAAAACGGGGGAATGTGGTTAGAATAGAGGTATAGTTTGGAGAAGGAGGCTGCGTCACTATGGTGCGTGAGGAATATTCCGTCAGCCTGAAAAGCATAGTTGAGGAACAGGGCCTGAACATCGTCCACGCGGCGAAGGACTTCGACACCGTCAGGGTGTATACGGCGGACGTGAACCGTCCGGCGCTGCAGCTGGCGGGGTTTTACGACTATTTTGACCCGAACAGGATACAGCTCATAGGGCGCGTGGAGAACACCTACCTGCAGACGCTGGCGCCTGAGGCGCGGCGCGCGGCGCTCGAGCAGTTCATGCGCTTCGACATCAGGGCGCTTATAATATGCCATAACACCCAGCCGCTGCCGGAGTGCATCGAGCTGGCGGAGAAGTACGACCGGAACCTGCTGAGCACGAAGGAGGACACCTCGACCTTCATGGCGGATCTTATCAGCATGCTCAAAAATGCGATGGCGCCGAGGGTGACGCTGCACGGCGTGCTGGTGGAGGTCTATGGTGAGGGCCTGCTCATCATGGGCGACTCGGGCGTGGGCAAGAGCGAGACGGCGCTGGAGCTTATTAAGCGCGGCCACCGTCTCATCGCGGACGACGCGGTGGAGATACGCCGCATCTCGCGCGAAACGCTCATAGGCACGGCGCCGGAGCTCATACGATATTACATGGAGCTGCGCGGCATAGGCGTCATAAACGCGCGGCACATATTCGGCGTAGGTGCGGTGAAGCCGGAGACGGATGTCGACCTCGTCGTGAACTTCGAGCTGTGGGACAACGAGAAAGCCTACGACCGGCTGGGGCTGGAGACGGAGTATACCAGCATCCTGGGCGTGAACATACCCAGCGTGACGATACCGGTGCGTCCCGGCAGGAACCTTGCGGTCATACTCGAGCTTGCGGCGATGAACAACAGGCAGAAAAAGATGGGCTACAACGCGGCGGCGGCGCTGGCGAAGGAGCATGACATGATGATCGACAACGGCGGGAGGTACTGAGGCTTGCGTGTAAGCGGGAAACTCATAGACGATATACGCGCCGCGCTGCCGGGACTGGAGCTGTTTGAGAACGAGCCTATGAGCGCGCACTGCTCGTTCCGCATAGGCGGTCCGGCGCGGCTCATGTGCTGCCCTGGCACGGCTGAGGCGGCGGCGGCGCTTCTCAGGCTGCTCCACGAGAGCGGCGCGCCGTTCGAACTGATGGGCAACGGCACGAATCTGCTGGTGCCGGACGAAGGCCTCGACAAGGTCGTGGTGAGGCTCGGCGAGGCGATGTCGGAGGCGGTATCGCTCGGGGACGGACACATCCGGGCCGGCGCGGGCATCACGCTTGCGAAGCTCGCGGTGTTCGCGGCGAACGAGGGCCTGTCCGGGCTGGAATTCGCGCACGGCATACCGGGGAGCCTCGGCGGCGCGGTGTTCATGAACGCGGGCGCCTACGGGGGCGAGATGAAGGACGTGCTGGAGAGCGTGGAGTACGCGGACACGGACGGCGTCGTGCGGAGCGTCCCGGCCTCGGAGCTGGGGTTTTCGTACAGGCACAGCGCCTTCGAGGGCACAAAAAGGCTCGTGACGGCGGCGACCGTGAGGCTCGCGCCGAAGGAGCCGGAGGAGATAAAGGCGCGGATGCGGCAGCTGATGGAAAAGCGCCGGGCCTCGCAGCCGCTGGATGTGCCCTCGGCGGGCAGCACATTCAAGCGGCCTGTCGGCGGCTATGCGGCGGCGCTCATCGACGAGGCGGGGCTGAAGGGCTTCGCCATAGGCGGGGCGCAGGTGTCGGAAAAGCACGCGGGCTTTGTCGTGAACCGGGGCGGCGCGAGCTTTGAGGACGTAATACGGCTGATGGAACATATAAAGAAGACGGTGTATGACCGCAGCGGCATCATGCTGGAGCCTGAGGTCAGGATATTGAAGGATTAAGGGATGGAGTTTCTCATAATATCGGGCATGTCCGGCGCGGGCAAGAGCATGGCGGCGGACATACTCGAGGACATGGACTATTACTGCGTGGACAACATGCCGGTGGCGCTGCTGTCCCGGTTCGCGGAGCTGTGCATAGCGACGGGCGGCCGTTACGAGCGCGTGGCGCTGGTGACGGACGTGCGCGAGAGGGAGAGCATACCGGGGCTTATCGACGCGCTGGATAAGCTCTGGGAGCAGGGGCTGGAGTACAGGATACTGTACGTCGAGGCGGACACGCCGACGATAGTGCGCCGGTACAAAAGCTCGCGGCGGCCTCATCCGATGCTCTCAGGCGGTTCGATAGAGGAGGCCGTGCGGCGCGAGGTGGCGCTGCTGGCCCCTCTGAGGGAGCGCGCAGACTACATCATCAATACGACGGGCCTGACGACTGCGATGCTGCAGGCCCGGATAGCGGACATACTGCCGGATGGACGTGCGGGCCGGCGGCTCACGGTGACGGTGACGGCCTTCGGCTACAAGTACGGACTGCCGATGGACGCGGACCTGGTGTTCGACGTGAGGTTTTTGCCGAACCCGTTTTACGTCGAGGAACTTCGGTCGATGTCGGGGCTGGATAAGCCCGTGTCGGACTTCGTGTTCTCCTGCGGGGATGCGCGGCGTTTTCTGGAGATGCTGGTGTCGATGCTGAAGTTCCTGATGCCGTTGTATCTGGAGGAGGGCAAGTATAACCTGAACATAGCCATAGGCTGCACGGGCGGGCGGCACCGGAGCGTGGCGGTGACGAACGCGCTGGCGGACAGGCTCTCGGAGCTGGGTTTCCAGACTGCGAGGAGCTTCAGGGATCTCGAGAAGGGATGAGCGGATGAGAAGAAAGCAGAGACAGGGCCCGGAGATCGTCGTCATCGGCGGCGGCACGGGGCTTTCGACGATGCTCCGGGGCCTCAAGCGGCAGTCGGAGAACATAACTGCGATAGTGACGGTTGCGGACGACGGCGGCGGCTCGGGCATGCTGAGACAGGATCTGGGCATGCCGCCCCCGGGCGACGTGCGCAACTGCATACAGGCGCTGGCTAATACTGAGCCGACGATGGAAAAGCTGCTGGGCTACAGGTTCACGGAGGGCAGCCTGAAGGGCCAGAGCTTCGGTAATCTGTTCCTCGCGGCGCTAAACGGCATGTCGGGCACCTTCGACGAGGCTGTGCGCAAGATGAGCGAGGTTCTCGCCATTACGGGCCGGGTGCTGCCCGTGACGAACGAGAACGTGTACCTCGCGGCGGAGTTCGACGACGGCAGCGAGATACTGGGCGAGTCCAAGATAGCGGACTTCAAAAAGAGCCTCGGCGCGCGCATCCTGCGGGTGCGGCTCATACCGGAGCGCCCGCCGGCGCTGCCGCAGGTGATAGAGGCCATAAACGCCGCTGACATGATAGTCCTCGGCCCGGGCAGCCTGTATACGAGCATCATGCCGAACCTGCTGACGGAGGGAGTGGCGCAGGCGGTGGCGGAGTCGGACGCCTTCAAGGTCTACGTGCTGAACGTGATGACGCAGGACGGCGAGACGGAGGGCTATACGGCCTCAGACCACATCGGGGCGCTGTTTTCCAATTCGGGCGAGCGGCTGTTCGACTGGTGCCTTGCAAACGACCGGGAGATACCGGCCGAGCTGAGGGAAAAATACGAAAAAGAGGGCGCGGAGCCGGTCTATGTAGACGAGCGTGAGGTGCACGAGCTGGGCGTGGGGCTGCTGCGCGCGCCGGTGGCGGGCTGGGCCTCGGGCTATGTCAGGCACGACCCGGATGCGCTGGCAAAGGAGCTTCTGCGGCTCTATCACGAGAAATCACACACGAGGGTCTACGGCTGAGGAGGTTATGGGGTGTCCTTTGCGTCGCAGGTGAAGGCGGAGCTGTGCCGGCAGCTGCCGAGGAAGAAATGCTGCGCCGTCGCCATGGCGTACGGGGCGCTGCTGTATTGCAATACCTTTGACCAGCGGGAGATAAGGCTGGTCACGGCGAGCGAGGACTTCGCGGCCATACTGCCGAAGCTGTTCAGGCGCGCCTTCGACCTGGGCTTTGACGAGCAGCCGGAGCCGGAGACGGGCGGCAAGCGGAGGTTCCTCATAAGGGATGCGGAGAAGATACGGGCGGTGTTCCGGGCCTTCGACATGGAGCCGGAGGACACGCTGGCGCTGCATATAAATCTGGGCATACTCGAGAACGACTGCTGCCGGGCCTCGTTCGTGAGGGGCGCGTTTCTCGCAGGCGGGAGCGTGACGGACCCGATGAAGAGCTACCATCTGGAGCTGGTGACGGCGCACGGCAACGTGGGCCGGGAGCTGGGCTCGCTGCTGTTCGAGCTGGGGTTCGAGGCGGGGCAGGCGAAGCGCGGGGCGAACCAGGTGACATACTTCAAGCAGTCGGAGGCCATCGCGGATTTCCTGACGGCGATAGGCGCGCCGGTGGCGGCGCTGGACGTGATGTCGGCGAAGGTGGAGCGGGACATGCGCAACGAGATAAACCGGAAGGTCAACTGCGACACAGCGAACGCGGACAAGACGGTGGCGGCGGCGCAGGAGCAGCTGGAGGCGATACGCGCCATCGAGAGGGAGTACGGGCTGGACGGACTGCCGGAGGGCCTTCAGCAGGCGGCGCTGCTGCGGATAGCGAACCCGGCGGCGAGCCTTGCGGACCTCGCACAGCTGTCGTATCCTGCGGTGACGAAGTCCTGTCTGGGGCACAGGCTCAAGAAGCTGGTGGAGCTGGGGAAAAGAGCGGGAGGAGAGAACTAGGCTTGGCGTTCACACATCTGCATCTGCATACGGAATACAGCCTTCTGGACGGCGCCTGCCGCATAGAGGCGTTGGTAAAGCGGGCGAAGGAGCTGGGCTTCGAGCACCTGGCCATAACGGACCACGGCGCCATGTACGGGGCCGTGGCCTTTTACGAGGCCTGCGTGAAGGAGGGCATCCACCCCGTCATAGGCTGCGAGGTCTACGTAGCGCCGAGGGACAGGCGGGAAAAGGAGCACGGGCTGGACTCGGAGTATACGCATCTCATCCTGTTGTGCAAGAACGAGACGGGCTACAGGAACCTCTGCTACCTTGTGTCCATGGGCTTCGTGGAGGGCTTTTATATAAAGCCGAGGATAGACTGGCCGCTGCTGTACGAGCACGCGGAGGGGCTGGTCTGTCTTTCGGGCTGCCTCGCCGGGGACATACCGCAAAAGATAATAAGCGGGCAGTACGACGCGGCGAGGGAGCGGGCGCTGGAGCTCAAGCGCGCCTTCGGCGAGGACTTCTATCTGGAGATACAGCGTCACGGCATACAGGACGAGGAGGACGCGGCGCGCGGCCTCATAAGGCTGCACGAGGAGTGCGGCATACCGCTGGCACTGACGAACGACGCTCACTATATAGAGAAGAAGGACTCCTATTATCAGGACGTCCTCATGTGCATACAGACGGGCAAGACAGTAAACCGCGCGGACAGGATGCGCTTTGAGACGCAGGAGTTCTACCTCAAGAGCGAGGAGGAGATGCGCGCGCTGTTCCCGGGACTGGACGAGGCGGCGGACAACACGAACGAGATAGCGGAAAAGTGCCGTTTCGACTTCGAGTTCGGGCACTACCACCTGCCGAGGTTCAAACTGCCGGAGGGTGAGACGGACAGCGCGGCCTACCTTGAGAAGCTCTGCGACGAGGGCTTTGAGAGACGCTATGGGAAGGAGCGCCCGGAGGCGAGACAGCAGCTGAGGTACGAGCTGGACATGATAGGGAAGATGGGCTTCGTGGACTATTTTCTCATCGTGTCGGACTTCATAGGCTACGCGAAGCGGCGGGGCATACCCGTGGGGCCGGGCCGTGGCTCGGCGGCGGGCAGCGTCGTGAGCTACTGCCTGGGCATTACGGACATAGACCCGATAAAATACAGCCTCTACTTCGAGCGTTTCCTGAACCCGGAGCGCGTATCGATGCCGGATATCGACATAGACTTCTGCGTCCGGCGGCGCGGCGAGGTCATAGACTATGTAAACGAGAAATACGGGCACGACCATGTGGCGCAGATCGTGACCTTCGGCACGATGGCGGCGCGCGCGGCGATAAGGGATACCGGCCGGGCGCTGGATGTGAGCTACGCCGACTGCGACGCGGTGGCGAAGCAGATACCATTCGCCATCGGGATGACCATCGACGAGGCTATGAAGCTCTCGAAGCAGCTGCGTGAGATGTACGACAGCGACGAGAAGCTGCGCTCGCTCATCGACACTGCCCGGGCGCTGGAGGGCATGCCGCGCCACGCTTCGACTCACGCGGCGGGCGTGGTGATAACTGAGCGGCCGGTGTACGAGTACGTGCCGCTGGCGAAAAACGACGAGAGCGTGGTCACGCAGTATACGATGACGACGCTGGAGCACCTGGGCCTTTTGAAGATGGACTTTCTGGGCCTGCGGAACCTGACGGTGCTGGAGGATGCGGCGGAGCTGGTGCGGAAGCGTCAGAGGGACTTCGACGTGGAAAAGCTGCCGGAGGACGACGCGGAGACCTTCGCCATGCTCTCGGCGGGCAAGACTTCTGGCGTGTTCCAGCTCGAGTCGGCGGGCATCACGGCGGTGTGCATGGGGCTCAGGCCGAGGAGCATAGAGGATATCACGGCCGTCATAGCGCTCTACCGGCCGGGGCCGATGGACAGCATACCGAGGTTCCTCGAGTGTTCCTCGCACCCGGAGAAGATAAGGTATAAGCATCCGATGCTCGAGCCGATACTCTCGGTCACTTATGGCTGCATAGTCTACCAGGAGCAGGTCATAGAGATATTCAGGAGGCTGGCAGGCTTCTCGCTTGGGCAGGCGGACATGATACGCCGGGCGATGTCGAAGAAGAAGCACGCGGTCATAGACGCGGAGCGGCGGGCCTTCATCCACGGCGACGAGGCGAGGGGCATACCGGGCTGCGTCAAAAACGGCGTGGACGAGGCGACGGCGAACAGCATTTACGACGAGATACTGGACTTTGCGAGCTACGCCTTCAACAAGGCGCACGCCGTGGCCTACGCGGTGGTGGCGTACAGGACGGCGTATATGAAATGTCACTGGCCGAGCGAGTATATGGCGGCGCTTCTGACGAGCGTGCTGGACTCGTCGAACAAGGTTGCGGAGTATATAGCAGAGTGCCGGGAGATGGGCATAAAGGTGCTGCCGCCTGACGTGAACGAGTCGGACGCGAGGTTCACGGTCGTGGGCGGGAACATCCGCTTCGGGCTTGTGGCCATAAAGAACATAGGCGAGAAGTTTATCCAGCAGCTTATGAACGAGCGGTCCCTGAACGGGCCGTTCAGGGACCTTGAGGAGTTCTGCCGGAGGATGACGGGCCGGGAGCTGAACCGCCGCGCGGTCGAAAGCCTCATCAGGTCCGGGGCCTTTGACAGCCTGGGATATAAGCGCCGGGCGCTCATGCAGATGCTCGACCGGGTGCTGGAGTGCATCGCGGCCGACGGCAGGCACAATATCGACGGTCAGCTGGACCTGTTCGGCTTCGACGACCCGTCGGAGGGCGAGACGACGGGCAGCGCGGTGCCGGTGCCGGACGTTGAGGAGTTCCCGAAAAAGGAGCTTATGCTCATGGAGCGTGAGACGACGGGCCTTTACCTGAGCGGTCACCCGATAGACGACTACAAGGAGGCGGCGAGGCGGGCCGGTTCGGTGAACATCGGCTCGATACTGGAGGACTTCGGGAACGAGGACGGCCCGAAGCAGTACCGCGATTCCCAGCACGTCGTGCTGGCGGGCATCGTGGCGTCGTATCGCTCGCGCACGACGAAGACTGGCAAGCTGATGTGCTATATCCAGCTCGAGGACGACACCGGAGCGATAGAACTTCTGGCATTCAGCAACGTGCTGGACCAGAGCGGAGGATATATCTCGGAAAATGCGGCCGTTATCGTGAAGGGGCGCATCTCGGCGCGGGAGGACAAGGAGCCTTCGATCATGCTGGACGCGCTCAGACCGCTGTCGGACCTGCACGAGCTGGGCACGGACGCGCCGCCGAAGTCGGAGCGCAAGCTCTGGCTGAGGCTCAGGACCGCGGACCCGAAACTGCTCAGGCGGATAGAGCTGCTGTGCGAGATGTTCCCCGGCAGGGAGCGGATGATAATGGTCGTCGGGCCGGAGAACCGCAGGCTGGGCGCCGAATGCATTATAATGGACTCGCTGGTCCGGGAACTGAGGGAAATGCTCGGTGACGACAACGTCGTAGTTAAATATTCGCCTCGTTGACAATATACGGTACCGGTGCTATAATGTAAAGAAATCTTTATCTCATGGGAGTGAATGTCCTAAATGGACGCAGGCAGTCGATTGTCAATAGCGGCGATCATCATTCTGCTCGGCTTCGCGATGTATTTTGCGATAGCAGAGACGGCTTTTGCAACTGTATCAAGGATAAGGCTCAAAACCAGACTCGACAAAGGTGACCACAGGGCAAAGAGGGCGCTGTTAGTCCTGGATAACTTCGACAAGGCGATAACTACCGTCCTGATCGGCACCAATATCGTACACATAACCGTCGCGGCCATCGTGACGGTGCTCGTGACGCGCAAATGGGGCATATCGGCGGTCACTGCGGGCACCTTAGTCACGACGGCCGTAGTGTTTTTCGTGGGCGAGATGCTGCCAAAGTCGATAGCGAAGAAGTACAGCGAGCGGTTTTGTCTGCAGACGGCGGCGTCGCTGAGCTTTTTCATGCTTATTTTCACGCCGATATCGGCGGCGCTGACAGCGATAGGCCACGCGGCGTCGAGTCTCACAAAGGGCGACCCGGAGGTCTCGGTGACGGAGGATGAGCTGTACGACATCATCGAGGACATGACGGACGAGGGGACGTTGGACACTGAGCGGGGCGAGCTGATGAGCTCGGCGCTGCAGTTTGCCGACCTCACGGTGGAGACGGTGTTGACGGCGCGGGTCGATGTGGCGGCGATAAACTCGGAGTGGGACAGCGAGCGGGTGCTGGCCTTCATAAAGGAGCAGAGGCACTCGCGGCTGCCGGTGTACGAGGGGAGCATAGACAATATAATCGGCGTGCTTCAGATAAGGAAGTACATAAGGGCCTATCTGAAGGAGGGGGCGTCGACGAGTCTGCGCGCGCTTCTGGACGAGGCGTATTTTGTGCCGCGGAGCATGAAGATAGACGAGCTGCTCTCGGTCATGAGCCAGAAGAAGCTGAACATGGCGGTGGTGACGGACAGCTACGGCGGCACGCTGGGCATCGTGACGGTGGAGGATATCCTGGAGGAGCTGGTCGGCGAGATCTGGGACGAGGACGACGTGGTGGAGGAGAGCTTCGTGCCGCTGGGCGGCGGCAGATACGAGGCGGACGCGTCGCTGACGGTCGGAGAGGTGTTCGACCGTATGGACTTTGAGCCGGAGCACGAGGACGAGACGATAGAGCACAAGCTCATGGGCGAGTGGGCCTACGAGCAGTTCGACAGGATACCGTCGGAGCGGGAGAGCTTCGAGTACGAGGGCCTGTCGGTGACGGTGTCGGAGATGCACCAGAACCGGATAGTGAAGCTCACCTGCCGGGTGCTCCCGGAGAGTGAGGAAGGGGGCGGGGCGAAGTGAGCGCGTATATAGCGGCGTACATAGTGCTCATCTGCCTTTCGGCCTTTTTCTCGGCCTCGGAGATGTGCTTTTCCTCGGCGAACAGGATGCGGCTGGAATCGGCGGCGGAGGGCGGCTCGAAGGGAGCGGAGCTGGCGCTAAAGGTCATGGACCGGTTCGACGACTCGCTTTCCGCGATACTGATAGGGAACAATCTGGTAAATATCGCCACCTCGTCGATCGCCTCGGTAGTGGTGATACTGCTGTTCGGCGAGCGCTGGACCTGGCTGTCGACGGTGGTGACGACGATACTGGTTATGATTTTCGGGGAGACGATGCCGAAGATCGTGGCGAAGAAGAACGCGAACCGGATAGCGCCGGTGTTCGCGTGGCCGATAAGGGCGCTGACCATCATACTGCTGCCGGTGATCCTGATAGTTGTGGGGCTGGTGAGGCTCATCACCCTGCCGCTCAAGGGCGAGGAGCGGCAGGAGGACGACGAGGCCGCGGTGGAGGAGCTGCAGTCGATAATCGAGACTGCCGAGGATGAGGAGGTGCTCGACGAGAACCGCTCGGAGCTGCTGCGCTCGGCGCTGGACTTTTCGGAGGTGAGCGCGAGCGAGGCGATGACGGCGCGCGTGGACGTCGAGGCCATAGACATAGACGACGACTGGGAGGAGATACTGGAGGTAATCGAGAACTCGACGCACTCGCGCCTGCCGGTGTACGAGGACAGCATCGACAATATCATAGGCTTCCTGTACCTGAACCACTTTCTGAAGGCGCTGACAGAGAGCGAGCGGCCGGACATCCGCAGCCTGCTGATGGAGCCGCTGTATGTGTATAAGACGATAAAGCTGCCGCAGGTGCTCTCGGAGCTGAGGCACGCTAAGAAGCATCTGGCGATAGTGACGGACGAATACGGCGGCACGCTGGGCGTCATCTCGATGGAGGACGTGCTGGAGGAGATCGTGGGCGATATCTGGGACGAGACGGACGAGGTCGAGGACGAGGTGGTCGAGAAGGCGGAGGGCGAGTACGAGGTGGACGGCGACATGTCGATACCGGACCTGCTGGAGCTTATCGGCCGCTCGGAAGAGAGCTTCGAGTGCGAATCGGACACGGTAGGCGGCTGGACGCTGGAGAGCTTCGGAGGTTTCCCGAAGGAGGGCGACAGCTTCAGGTTCGAGGACCTGACGGTGACGGTCCTTGCGATGGACGGCCTGAGGGTGGACCGGGTGCTGATAAAGCGTGACCCGCCGGAGGCCGGGGACGCCGGGGAATAAATAAGTGCAAAAAGCGGCAGACGCTCCGGCGTCTGCCGCTTTTTAATGCCTGGGAGCATTATTTGCCGACCCTTTTTGCTATGTAGTCCTGCACGTCGTCGAAGGGGATGCCGAGGGCGACTGAGAACTCGCCGTACAGGAGGTTCTCGGCACGCTTCATGAAGCGGGCGTCCACCTGGCCGAACTTGCGCTTTTTGCTCTCGACGTACTGTTTTTTGGCGTAGATGGACATGACCAGCTCGATAAGGTCGGCGCACTCGTGGGAGCCGAGGGCCTGCTGGTAGTGGGCCGCGAGCTGGGTGAAGTTGCGGTCGTGGTAGGCCTCGGGGCTGAGGGTCGGGATGGCGTCTATGAGCCTCTCAGCCTCGTCGCGGCTTATGACAGGCCGCATAAAGACCTTGGTGTCCACCGGTATTCTTATGGTGCCGCCCTGATACAGGGGCTTGAGCAGATAATACTGTCTCGGGCCCTCCGAGCCTTTGGTTTTTTGTGATTCCACATTTTCCACCCGGCAAACGCCGGTGCCTCCGTAGACAATTATATCGCCGATCTGATACATTTACCGCCCCACCTGTTCGTTATTTGCGATATCTTCGTAGTTTTAATTACATTTTAACATATTTGGAGCTACGATGTAAGTAAAATCTGTGCCCGCGCAAAAAACTTGTTAATTCGGCCGGGGCGTGGTATTATCAGGAGACTGGAGGCGAGACAATGATACTCTGTTTTTCCGGCACGGGGAACAGCCTGTACGCTGCGAGGATCATTGCGGCAGCGACGGGCGACGAGCTCGTGTCTTTGAATGAGGTGATGAAGCACGGCGGCCCGGCGGTGTTCACGTCGGAGCGGCCCTGGGTAGTCGCGGCGCCGACGCACGGCTGGCGGCTGCCCGCGTCGGTGGAGGCGCTGCTCAGGAGGGCGAAGCTCACAGGCCCGGGCAGGATGTACTTTTTCCTGACCTGCGGCTCCGAGGCCGGGAACGCTGCCAGATACTGCCGCGCGCTCTGCCGGGATATCGGCATGGAGTACATGGGCCTCGGTTATGCGGTGATGCCGGAGAACTACCTTGCCATGTTCCCGACGCCGGACGAGGCCGAGGCGGAGCGGATTATTGCGAGGGCCGAGCCGGTCATCGAGGCGGCGGCGGAGAAGATCGCGGCGGGGAAGCCGCTGGAGGACCCGAAGGCGGGCGCGCTGGATAAGTTCAAGAGCGGCCCGGTGAACCGGGTGTTCAGGGCGGCGTTCATAAAGGACAGGAAGTTCAGGGTGCTGGACAGCTGCATCGGCTGCGGGAAATGCGCCCGGCTCTGCCCGGTGAACGACATCACGCTCAGGGACGGCAGGCCGCAGTGGCACGGCCGCTGCATCCACTGTATGGCCTGCATAGGCGCCTGCCCCGCCCAGGCTATAGAATACGGCAGGGCCTCGGTCGGAAGGCCGAGGTACTATCTCGACAGGTCCTATTCTGAAAGGAAGTCACAGACTTGAAAAAACACTCCAGAACCACAGGAGGGCTGACGGCGGCGCTTTTGGGCCTCGCGGCCTCGGTGCTGATACTGCTTTACGTGCTCTGGGCGCAGCCGTCGGCTCTGGGGGACACGCTATCAGGCATGTTCACTCAGCCGCTGCTACTGCTGCTGAACTGGCTGCCCATAGCCCTGCTCTGCGCGGCTCTGGGCTTCGCTCTGGCGAACCCAATGTACGGTGCGGCCGTCGTGGGGCTCATAACGGGCGTGATGTCGCTCATAAACCGGGTGAAGATCACGATGCGGAGCGAACCCTTCGTGCCGAGGGACATAGTGCTGGTGAAAGAGGCGGCAGACGCCATGGGCAACTACGACCTGAGCCTGCCCTGGGCGCAGGCGGGCGTGCTTCTGCTGCTCATACTGCTGTTCGTGGCGGCGGGCATACTTCTGCCGCCCAAAAAGCCGGAAAAGAAGCGCGGCCTCGTCCGGGCGGCTGCCTGCCTGCTCTGCCTGCTGCTCGTGGGGCTGGTGGCCTTCGTATACAGCTCGGACGCGGTGTACGAGTCCTTTGAGACAGAGAAGCCCTACGACAGCTGCGCCGTGGCGGATGAGCTGGGCTTCCCCTACTATTTCTGCTACCACTTCTCGACCATGAGCGTCGCGAAGCCGGAAGGCTTCGACAGGGCTGAGGCTGAGAGCTGGGAGCAGGACTATGAGGCCCCGGAGGACGCGGCGGAGCTGAACGTGGTCTTCGTCATGAACGAGGCGTTCTCGGATATCCTCAACGAGGACGTGTTCGTGTTCCCGGAGGGCGAGCACCCGATGTCGGTGTATAACGAGCTGGCCGCGGGCGAGAACGCATACGCGGGGCACATTGTCATTCCCTATTTTGGCGGCGGCACGGCGGATACGGAGTTCGACGTGGCGACGGGCATGCAGACGAACCTGCTGAACCCGAACTCCCCCTCACTGACAGCCTTCAGATGCGTGGAGCGGCCGATGGAGAGCCTCTACAGGGTGTTCGGCTCGGAGGGTTATACGACCAGCTTTATGCACCCGGGAGACGGCTGGTTCTACGGCCGCGACGAGGTCTACGAGCTGCTCGGCGCGCAGGAGATATATTTTGCGGACGATATGGAGGGCCTTGAGTACAAGGGCGAGTGGGTCACGGACGCGAGCTTCGCAAAGCTCATAGAGCAGCGCTTCGAGGATTCCGTCTCGAGCGGCGTGCCGGACTTCACCTACGCTGTTACGATACAGAACCACATGTCCTACACCGAGGACAAGTACGGCGACTACGCCTGCCCCAAGGTGGAGACGACGGTCGAACTGTCACCGGAGGTGCAGACAGCCGTGGACGTTTACGCTGAGGGCATAAGGGACGCCAATGCCATGCTGAAGGAGCTGACGGAGTTCTACTCGGCGCAGTCGGAGCCTGTGCTGCTCATTTTCTTCGGCGACCACCTGCCGTACCTGTGCGACAACCGCGCGGGCTACCGTGAACTGGGGCTGGCGGCGGCCGACGCATCAGGGGCGGAGGACCCCTTTGCGGCCTATACCGCGCCATATCTCATCTGGTGCAACGAGGCCGGGGCGGAGCTTTTGGACTTCGACCGGGCAATAGAGTCGCTGGAGCTGCCCGGGTCGGGGCGCATGAGCGCCTGCTATCTCAGCGCGGCGGTATTGGAGCTGACGGGCCGGGGAGAGGCGTCGAGCTGGTTCGGATTTTTGAACGAGGCGCGGCGCGAGCTGCCTGTCATCCACGGCGGGACGTATATGGACACGGACGGCGATACGTTCTTTGAACTGGGCGCGGAGCAGTCGGCGCTGCTGTCGAAAATGCGCTGCTGGACCTATTATAAGATGGAATACTTGTCGGCGGGCTGAGCCGGCAGAAAAAGTGTGTGAATTTGCGGGAAGCTGTGGTATAATAGGGACAGAATGGAGGCGGAAAACATGAGCATCAGGGTCATAACAGTGAGCCGTCAGTTCGGCAGCGGAGGCAGGACGATCGCGAAGGAGACGGCCGAGAGGCTGGGCTGGGCCTATTATGACAAGGAGCTGGTGAAGAAGATCGCCGCAGAGAGCGGGCTGGCGGAGAGTTACATACTCGAGAGCGGGGAATATGCCTGCTCGACCAGCAGTTTCCTGTTCAACTGGGTCATGAACACAGAGAGCGTCAGGAGCGGCAGCCTGCCCATTTCGGACCAGCTGTATATAGTCCAGCACAATATCATAAAGGATTTGGCGGAGAAGGAGCGCTGCGTGATCGTTGGACGCTGCGCGGACTATATCCTGCGGGACAGGCAGGACTGCCTGCACACCTTTTTCCACGCGGATACGGCCTTCCGGGCGGACAGGATAGTCCGGCTGTACGGAGAGCGCCCGGAGAAACCGGAAAAGCGCCTCAAGGAAAAGGACGACAAGCGCCGGGCCTACTACCGCCACTACACCGGACACCAGTGGGGCCTCGCGGAGAACTACGACATCTGCCTTGACTCCGGCAGGCTGGGCATTGACCAGTGCGTGGACATACTTGTGAACGCCGCAAAGGAATAATGCAGATATAAACGAACATCGCCCGGACCAAAATGCCCGGGCGATGCTTTTATTTGCAGAAGCTGTTGATGTAGTTGTCGATGCAGTGCTCGATTATCTGGACGGCCTGCTCCTTGCCCTGCACCTCGTCCACCACGGTCTCTTTTGTCTCGAGGGTCTTGTAAACGGAGAAGAAGTGGCGCATCTCGTCGAAGGTGTGGCTGGGCAGCTGGCAGATGTCGTCGTACATGTTGTAGGTCGGGTCGTCCTTGCAGACGGCGATTATTTTCTCGTCCATCTTGCCGCTGTCCTTCATGGCGATGACGCCTATGGGCCGGCAGCGCACCAGCGTGAGAGGTTCTATAGGCTCCGAGCAGATGACCAGCACGTCCAGCGGGTCGCCGTCGTCGCCGTAGGTGCGCGGGATGAAGCCGTAGTTGGCCGGATAATGCGTCGCCGTGTAGAGGATGCGGTCGAGGATTATGAGGCCGGTCTCCTTGTCCAGCTCGTACTTTTTCTTGCTGCCCTTCGTGATCTCGATGACAGCCACGAATTCCTCGGGGCGTATGCGCTTGGGGTCGATGTCGTGCCAGATGTTGGACATAATGTTCCTCCTACATATTTCCTATAAGTTCGACCACAACGCCTCCGACGGCGTCGGCGAACTGCTCTATTGAACGTATCCTGACGAGGTCGCGGCCGTAGATGCGGCGCGCGGAGGGCAGGTCGTCGTCCTCGCCCGTGAAGATGCACATGACGGAGATGCCCTCACGACGGAGCTTTTCGACCTCGGCGGCCGAGTCAAGCACGCCCGGCTCGCCGCGGTAGAGCTCCTGTTTGCCGGTTTCGGCAACGGGCAGCTTGCGGTCGTCGTTCGGGCTGGCGTCGGAGAGTATCATGAGAAGCCGCCGCTCGCAGTGGCTTGAGCGCATCATCCAGCCCGCCGCGCGGAAGGCGAGGCCGTCCCGGTTCCAGCCCGTGGCGCAGTAGTCAAAGATGGCCTCATTTTTTGAGCTTTCCTCGTAATCCCGGAACAACCTGAGCACCGTGCAGCCGTTGAGCGTGCAGAAAGAGTAGACCCGCGTAGGTATACCGCAGCGGGTGAGGCTCTCGGCTATCATGTAGGCCTGGGTGGAGACGCTCTCCTGTCTCTCTATCTGCGAGGCGGAAGCATCGAGCAGGATGTCCACGGAAAGCTCGGTGTCGCCCCCGCGCTCGGGCCTCGTAAAGACGCTCTCATCAGAGAGCGCAACGGCCCTCCAGACCTTTTCCGGGGCCAGCGCGCCCGTGCGGGACTTTATACGCGCGTCGTCGAGGTGGACGAGCATGCAGTTGCGTATCTTTTCCGAGAGCCGCGCGATGGTCAGGCGGTTGCGGACGATGTCGTCGGTGAAGTATTTGCGGTTTAACTCCGACTGCCGCTTTGCGGCGCTGCGCTGGACTATGGCCTCGCGGTTGTTGCGGTCGAGGGGTTTCATTTCGCCGCGCGTGAAGTGGAGGATGCTGTCCCAGTGTGTGCCTGAGCAGAGCCGCTCCTCTATGCGCTTCAGTTCACCGGGGGCGTACATCGAGGCGCCGAAGCAGTCCTCGACATACTCGCGCATCTCATCCTCGCTGCGCTCGCCGACCATGCGCTCTTTTATCTTTTTTGCCCGTTTGTCGCTGCCCTTGCCCTCCTCCTCGTTGCGTACGGCGGCGCCTATGCCGCCGCGCCGCCTTCTGAGGAAGTTTATGAGCGTCGGCAGACCGCCGCCCCTGCCCGTGGTCGTGGTCGCGACGAACATGTAGTATTCCCGGAGCACCGCGCGGATGGCCTGTGCGACCTCCTCGGTGGAAAGCTCCGGCGAAAGCTCGAGAGCGTCCAGTATCTTCCTGTCGCGCTCGGGCATCTCCGGTTCCAGGCCCAGGGCGCGCTCGTAGTGCTCGAGCTTTATGCGGTATACCTCGCCCAACTCCCGCGCGCCGCCTTTCCGTTTCGCCTCGGCGGCGACCTTTTGGGCATAGGCGAGACGCAGCTCGCGCAGGGCCGGGCGCTCCGAGGCCGCACGCTCGAAGGCGCAGTTCTCGAGCGCGACCCAGGCCAGCTCCTCAAACTCGTCGCCTCGAGGCGTGCGCACGAAGCTGTCGAGGACTTCCTTAATCTTTGGGAAGTCGTAGAAGCTGTATACCGCGCCGATGATGCTGTTCATGTAGATGTCGGCGAAGCCGTCTGTGTCGTAGGCGCGGACGACGGGCGCGAGAGAGTAGTCCCGCGCCGAGTTCCATATGAGGTTCGTTGCGCGCCGTTTCTGGCGTTCCGCCTCTCTCTGGCTGAGCTGCATCACTCGTCAAAAAGCTTGTCCCGGCCGAGGGCCGAGGGTATCCTCGCCGTGATGACGTCCTCGACGAGCTTGCGCTCGAAGGAGTCGAAAGCCTTGTTCACGACGCCGAGCTTCAGCGCCTCGCCCGCGACGAGGCCTCGGTGCATGAGACCCACCGCGCTCATCAGCCCGCGCAGGTCGAGCGCCTTGGTCGAGATCTCGGCGCTGTCGCACTTCTTGCGGATGTCCTCGAACAGACCGGAGAACTGCGCGGCCCACTCGTCCCGGAGCGTCGGATACTCGCGCTTCAGGAGCTTTTTGAGGTTTTCGGCGCTGATGGGCGGCATGTCAATGACCGCGAAGCGGGAGACGAGGGCCTCGTTCAGCTCCCTCGTGCCGGCATAGCCGTAGTTCATCGTGGCTATGAAGCGCGTTGCATCGTCCATGACGATGCGGTCGTAGCCCGGCACGTCTATGATGCGGCGGAAGTCGAGCGTCGCGTGCAGGACGGCGAGCGACTCGTTCTTCGCCATGTTTATCTCGTCGAGTATGCCGAAGCCGCCGAGTTTCGCGCACTTCGTGATGGGCCCCTGCCGGAAGCTGACCTCGCCGCCGGTGAAGGTATCGGTGCCTATGAGGGAGGCGGCGTCGGTGTTTATATAGAAGGAGACGTCCCAGCTCGGGCGGCCGAAAGCGCAGGCGAGGCACTCTGCAAGCACGTTTTTGCCGGTGGCCTTGGGGCCGACGAGCAGCAGATTCTCGCCGCAGAGCAGGGCGGTGGCCGCGGCCTCCCAGACCTCCTTGCCGTAGTACTCGAACCTCGGCTCTTTCGAGAGCCTGTGTTCCGCCTCGGGGCTGACGCTGTGCGCCTTTCTGAACGCCTCTATTTCTGCGACGATGTCCTCGCTGACACCCTCGCGCCTAAGGAAACTAAGCAAGTCAAATTTCCCCTTTCGTAGCCGCAGTACAATATAACAACAATAACATATGGATTTTATCACGTTTTTTAGATATGTCAAAGAAGTTTTTCAAGACTAACCCGAGATTTGAGAGGTAATGTAAAAGGCGTTTGACTATGGGGAAGACGTGTGTTAAACTGTAAACGAAAATACGTTCGGAAACGGACAGTATAAGGGCGTACAGCCGAGAATTTTTGTTTAAAATATCGAAAGGGGCAGGACTATGCTCAGGACAATCGAGATAAAGCAGAGCGTGTTTGCGGATAACAACAGGGAGGCCGATTCGCTTCGTTCGGAGCTGAAGGAGAAGGGGCTGTTTCTGCTGAACCTGATGTCGTCTCCCGGCAGCGGCAAGACCACGACGCTGGTGCGGACGATAGAGGCGCTCCGTGACGAGCTGAGGATAGGCATCATGGAGGCTGATATAGACTCGGACGTGGATGCGCATACGGTGCAGGACGCGGGGGCAAAGGCGGTGCAGCTGCATACGGGCGGCATGTGCCACCTGACGGCGGACATGACGAAGCAGGGCCTCGAGGCGCTGGGCACGGAGGATGTGGACCTTGCGATACTTGAGAACGTCGGCAATCTGGTGTGCCCGGCAGAGTTTGATACGGGCGCGTCCAAGAGCGCGATGATCCTGTCGGTGCCGGAGGGGGACGACAAGCCTCTGAAGTACCCGCTGATGTTTACGGTCTGCGACTGCCTCATCGTGAACAAAATAGACGTCATGCCGTATTTCGACTTCGACTACGAGGCGATGTGCGAGCGGGCGAAGAAGCTGAACCCGAATATCGAGATCATACCGATCTCGGCGAAGACGGGCGAGGGCGTAGAGAAGTGGGCCGACTGGCTCAGGCGTCAGGTAAAGGCGTGGAAGGAGAAATAAGTATTTGAAATAACAACCAAAGAAAGAGGGGGAATCCTATCAGATGAGACCGATTATCCTGAAGCTTGCGACGAAGATCAGCCTCGAGTGCGGCACCTATACGGGCGTCACACCGTCTGACCCCGAGTATAAGATCCTCGACCCGGTGCTGACGGACGAGATGGCCGAGATAGCGATGGGTCTGCGCGTGCGTCACTACGTGACGCCGGAGGAGGTCGCGAAGAAGGTCAAGAAGCCGCTGGACAGGGTCACGGAGGTACTCTATGAGCTTGCCCAGCTGGGTGTCTGCCGCTTCGCGAAGAAGGACGGCGTGGACAAGTTCAACATGCCGATCTGGGTGCCCGGCATCATGGAGATGATGGTCGGCAACAAGGAGATGTGCGAGAAGTACCCGGTCATTGCGGAGTGCTTCGAGGAGTACACGAGAAAGCGCATAGCGCCTCTGGCGCCGTTCGTACCGGTCGGCCAGGGCATGATGCGCGTCATACCCGTCGAGATGGCGATACATAACGATGCAAGGCGCGGAACCTATGAGGAGATACACCGCATAGTGGACAACGCCTATGCCATCGCGGTGACGGACTGCTCCTGCCGGAGAACGCGCAGGCTCATGGGCGAGGGCTGCGGTCACCTTGAGACGGATGTGTGCATCTTCTTCAACGAGTCTGCGGAATACCACATCCGCACGGGACACGGCCGGGAGATCGACAAGGAGGAATGTTACGAGATACTCAAGCGCTGTGAGGAAAACGGACTGGTGCACGAGATCTCGAACCTCGACCCGCCCGACGGCGCGGCGGCGATCTGCAACTGCTGCGGCTGCTCCTGCTTCTCGCTGAGAATAGCGCAGTATTTCAAGACCCCGGACGTCATCCGCTCGAACTACGTGGCAGAGGTGGACACGGAAAAGTGCGTGGCCTGCGGCCTCTGTGTCGAAAACTGCAACCTCGGCGCACTGAAGCTGGGCCAGAAGCTCTGCGCGACCCCATCCCACGCGCCGAAGTACGAAACGCCGCACGAGAAGCTGCTCTGGTTCGGCGAGAAGAACTACAATGTGGACTACCGCACGAACCGCGGTTACGTCGCCTCGGACGGCACCGCGCCATGTAAGACGAAGTGCCCGGCGCATATCCCGGTGCAGGGCTATATAAAGCTGGCGTCGCAGGGCAGGTTTGACGAGGCGCTGGAACTTATAAGGCGCGAGAATCCTTTCCCGGCGGTCTGCGGCAGGGTCTGCCCGAGGTTCTGCGAGGAAGCCTGCACGCGCGGCGATGTGGATGCGCCCGTGGCTATCGACGAGGTCAAGAAGTTCCTCGCGCAGAGGGAGCTGGACCCCGCCACCCGCGTAAAGCCCAAGATGCTCAATACGACGGGCAAGCCGTATAAGAACCAGATTGCGGTCATCGGCGCGGGCCCGGCGGGCCTGAGCTGCGCGTATTACCTGGCGCTGCAGGGCTACCCTGTGACGGTGTTTGAAAAGCAGAAGACCCTCGGCGGCATGCTGACGATGGGCATCCCGTCCTTCAGGCTGGAGAAGGACGTCGTCGAGGCGGAGATTGAGATACTCAAGGACCTGGGCGTGCAGTTCAAGACCGGTGTGGAGGTCGGCAAGGACGTGACGCTCGACCAGCTGAGGCGCGACGGCTTTGAGGCGTTCTACGTTGCCATTGGCGCGTGGAAGAGCACGCCCATCGGCGTGCCGGGCGAGAAGCTCAAGGGCGTCATGGCTGGCATCGACTTCCTGCGCAGGACCAATTCCTCGCGTAAGCCCTCGATAGGCGAGAACGTGGCGGTCATCGGCGGCGGCAACGTGGCTATAGACGTGGCCCGCTCGGCGGTGAGACTCGGCGCAAAGAACGTGACGGTGGTCTACCGCCGTACCGAGGCCGAGATGCCCGCGGACGAGGAGGAGGTCGCTGAGGCGAAGGCCGAGGGCGTGAAGTTCAAGTTCCTCGTCGCCCCGGCGCAGATAGAGGGCAAGGACGGCAAGGCCGCGGCGCTGAAGCTGCAGGTCATGGAGCTGGGCGAGCCGGACGCCACCGGCCGGCGCAAGCCCGTGCCGGTCGAGGGCGAGTTTGAGACGCTCAAGGCCGAGACGGTCATCGCGGCGATAGGCCAGAGTGTGGACTGGGGCGGCCTGCTCGAAGGCTCGAAGGTCGAGACGGGTAAGGGCGGCGTGGCCATAGCGGACACGACGACCTTCCAGACGGCGCAGCCGGACGTGTTCGTGGGCGGCGACGTCATGACCGGGCCGAGGTTCGTCATAGACGCCATCGCGGCCGGCAAGGAGGGCGCGATCTCCATCCACCGCTTCGTACAGCCGGGCCAGAGCCTGACGCTGGGCAGGCGTAAGAAGGACTACGCGGAGTTCGACAAGGCCGACGCGAGGATATACAGCTACGACACGGCGCCGAGGCAGAAGGCGAAGGGCGGCTCGGCGAAGGAGTCGAAGGAGACCTTCCGCGACCTGCGCGGCACCTTCACAGAAAAGCAGGTGCTCAAGGAGACGGAGCGCTGCCTGGGCTGCGGCGCGACGGTGGTCGATCAGGCGGCCTGCGTGGGCTGCGGCGTGTGTACGACCATGTGCAAGTTCGACGCGATAAAGCTCAAGAGGGTGACGGACAACGCCGGCGAGAAGTACGAGAAGCTGCTGCTCGAGAGCGGCAAGAATGTTGCCAGAAGGGTGAAGAATATCGCGGTGCGGAAGATCAGCCGCCCGTCGGGGAAGTAAGATGCACGAGATGACTCTGGCGATACAGGCGATACGGAGTGTCGTCGAGTTCGCGCAGGAGAACGGGATAGACAACATAGACACGGTGGTGCTGGAGATCGGCGAGCTGTCGCTGGTGGTGCCGGAGTACATGGAGGAGGCGTACTACGCCGCCGTGCCGCATACGATGCTGGAGGGCACGAAGCTGCGGATAGACGTGGTGCCGGGCAACGGCATATGTCTTGAGTGCGGGCAGGTGTACAACATCGTGGCGAACCGTGGCCGCTGTCCGAAATGCGGCTCTGACAGGAAGGACGTCCTCTGCGGGGAGGAGTTCAATATCAAGGAGATACTCGTACCCGAGGAGGAGTAGCAAAAATAACCGGGGCCGCGTTTGTTTGCGGCTCCGGTTTTTTCATGGGCTGTACAGCAGTGAGCACCCCATTTCTCTGCTCCATGCAAAAGAAACGGGGTGGAATTACTTCGTAAAAAACGCTTTTGCAGTTTTCTCTCGCACAAGCGTCACAGTTGTGATATAATGCCTTGAAATACCTTTAGCGGAGGAAAACGTGATGGATGAGATAATTGAAAAGCTTGATGAATACATTCGCGAGCGCTGCGAGGTGGACGACGACCCGGAGTACGGTTTGGACGTCAATCTCTTTGACACCGGCTTCCTGGATTCCATGGGCGCCGTCGACGTGATCATGTTCGCCGAGGAGACCTTCGGTATAGAGATAAGCCAGCGCGACCTCACCCTCTACCCCATGAACACCGTGAGCGAGATCGCCGAGGTCGTCGGTATGAAAAAGGGGCTTTGCTGACATATGTGGTTCCTTGAGGCGGATATCGCCCTCCGGCTGCTCGGCGGCTGCGTCCTGTGGGCCGCCGCCAGCGTGCTGGCCCGAAAATACTGGTCGCAGACGAAGCTCGAGAGCTTCCTGCCCATCCTCGACCTCGCCCTCATCGCCTACGTCTCCGAGTGGCTCGCCGTCTTCTACGCGGTATACACCGTCGTCACCTTCGGCATAGCCCACCTCGCGGGGCGGGGGAAGGGCGCCTGGAGGCAGGTCGCCTTTGTGCTCTGCTGCCTTTTGTGCGCGGTACCCTTCTTCTACATACGTTTCCGGGAGCTGTTCCCGGAGCTGCCGCTGCTCTTTGCCCTCACCGGCATAGCATACAACATGCTCAAGGCCGTAGACGCCGTTTACTACGTCTACTACACCGGTGAAAGGCTCAACTTCCTGCACTACGCAAACTATATGCTCTTTTTCCCCGTCGTCACCGCCGGGCCTATTTTGCGCTACCGTGACTTCTCCCGCAGCCTCGTGCGGCCCGAGAAGGTGGACGGCGAGAGCCTCACCCGTGACTTCAAGCGCCTCATCCGCGGCTTCTTCAAAAAGGTTGTCGTTATGGCGCTGGTGAACGTCGTCCTCGCGCGGCTCGCCGCGCTCTCGCCGAGGCCCTGGTGGTCGGTCGCCGCCTGCCTCGTGAGCTACCTGCTGCTCTGGCTGGACATGTCCGGCTATGCCGACATTGCCATAGCCACGGGCGGTTTCCTCGGCCTCAAGGTGCCCGAGAACTTCAAAAAGCCACTCAAGGCCGTTTCCTTCACCCAGTTCTGGCGCAACTGGCACGTCTCGCTCACCGACTGGATACGCGAGCACATCTTCGTCGTTTTGAACGGCAAGAAGCTCTCGAAGTATCAGGGCGCGATGATAGGCTTCGGCACCATGATGGTCATGGGCCTCTGGCACGGCTTCTCGCTCACCTTCGTCCTAGACGGACTCATGAACGGCAGCCTGCTCGCCTTCGAGAACCTCTGCGGCATCACCACGGTGAAACGCGGCGCGAACCGGTACTACGTCCTGTTCCGCCGCTGCGTCGTGGCCCTCGTGTTCTCGTTCACCACTATATTCTACACTCTCGATTCCACGCAGCTGGCGAATGTCCTGCGCGGCTTCGTGAGCCTGTGAGGGGGTGCGCGGTATGAAATTTGCGCGTTTCCTCAGGAGGGGCGGCTTTATCGCCGCGGTCCTCATAATAGTTTTGCTCGCCGACATAGCGCTCTCGGCCTCGGGCTTTATGCAAAAAAGCGGCTTCTTCTGGCTTGACGACTTCGAGATAACAAAGCGCGACCACCCGGAGGAGGTCTGGGACCGCGTCATCTTCGGTTCCTCCGAGCTTATCTCGGCCTATCGCGAGGACATCAGCGAGGCCGGGTACGTGAACCTCGGCATGGACTACGGCACGGTGCGCGACCTTGCTGAAATACTCGAGGGCGGGCATATCACGGTCGGCTCTGAACTGGTGCTGGCGCTGGGCTGGGGCGCGATGTACGACGATATGGACACGAACCCGACCTACGAGTGGCACCGGAAGTGGTATGAGCCGTACTTCTACTTCCAGCGTGACCGGCTGAGCGCATTCGTGACCGACAACCTCAAGGCCCTGATGGGCGAGGGCGAGATACGCAGGCGCGTCTGGACGCAGCAGCAGAAAGCGTACTACTACGGCAACATGACGCAGGAGGAGCTGGACGAGCGGCGCGAGAAGCTGCACGGGCTGTACTTTGACGGCGATCTGGGCCTGTACGCGGAAAACCTCGCCGCGCTGGACGAGGTCTTCTCCTTCTGCGAGGCGGAGGGCATCCGCGTGCGCGTGGTCTGGCTGCCGGAGAATCCGCTGGTGGAGCCGGAGCCGCTCGACCTCGAGCTGCGTGAGCTCTGCCGCGAAAAGAGCGAGGCCGCCGGCGTGGAATTTTACGACATGACCGACGCCCTGGACGCCGGGTGCTTCTACGACACGGGGCATCTGGACTATGACTACGGCGCGGTCGTCTTTACGGAGGTGCTTGACGAATGGCTGCTCTCATGAAATGGCTGAAGAAACAAAAGGAGAGGCCGTACTGGGAATACCTCAGCGTCCTCGGCTACGCCGCCATGCTGCTGGCTGTCCTGGCCTTCTTCTCCGGCCACGGGGCCTTCATCTACGAGGGCTTCTGATATGGTGCAAAAAAGCTCCGCCTGCTGGCGGAGCTTTTTATTGTGTTTTCAGGCCCGTTTTGCAGGCAGGAGCTTTCGCACCAGCACGCACAGCAGCATCGTTATTAGCATGTCCGGCAGGGTGTTGCCCACCGGGATATCCACCGTCATCAGCCAGCGGTACAGCCCGAAGCCCACGAGCCACACCGCCAGATTCGCCCAGTCGAAGTTAAACTCAAAGCTCGAACGCCGGAGGATGAAGTTGTCCGCCAGCTGCACCGCTATCATCGGCGCGAACACCGAGCCTATGAGATAGAGGAAGTCCGTGATGTCGTCCATGGGGAACATGATCGCCGCCGCGGTGCCTATGACCGTCACAACGACCGCCACCCACTTGCCGGAGAGCTTCTTCGACAGGCTCTCGGACGAGATGCCCGCGCTCCAGGCGTCGAGGAAGGTCGTCGTCACCGTCGAGAGAATGAGTATGATGAGCGCCGCGATGCCGAGGCCCGCCTTCACCATGATGAGGGCTATGTCGCCCTCGCCGGTATAGATGGCCGCGCCCATGCCGATTATGTACATCCAGCAGGACACGAGGCCGTAGGTCAGGGTGCTCGCCACCGTCGCGGCAAAGGGCTTCTGCGCCTCGCGCGTGTAGTCGCTCACGAGGGGCAGCCAGCTAAGCGGCATGGCGACCGCCAGCTCCACCGCCGCGCCGAAGCTCATCGCCTCGCCGAAAGCCGAGGTGTCCGCGCCCGGCCTGCCGTCTATGAAGATGACCTTGCAGAGCACCAGCGTCAGGATGAACAGCGCCGCCATGGAGATGCGGTTCACCCAGCCGAGGTTCGTGATGCCTATGAGTATCCACACCACGATGAGCACGCCGATGACGAGGCACCAGACCCAGGCGCCGGTGTCGAAGATGCCGTTCGTCGCAAGAGCGCCGTCGTAGATCATGATTGCCGTCCAGCCCACGAGCTGCAGGACGTTCAGGAAGGCAAAGAGCAGCCCGCCCTTCTGCCCGAAGGACATTTTGACCGTCTCCATGGCGCTCAGGCCAGTCCTGCCGCCTATGAGCCCCGCAAAGAAGAACAGCGCGCAGCCTATGACGTGGCCGATGACTATCGCGAGTATGCCCTTGCCCATGCCGAGGGGCGCAAAATAGGTGCCGGTGAGTATCTCAGCTATCGACACGCCCGCGCCGAACCAGATGAGGCCGTTCTGAAAGGTGGAGGTCTTTTTCATCACCGCACCTCCATCCTGTACTCCGGCTTTATGTCGAAGGCGTGGTCCATCGGCCCCGAACCGTGCCCGAGGTCCAGCATGGCCTCGAGCGCCCCGGAGAGATAGGCCTTCGCCCGCTCCACCGAGTCCTCGAGGCAGAAGCCCTTCGCCAGATTCGCGGCTATGGCGCTCGAGAGCGTGCAGCCCGTGCCGTGGGTGTTGGGGTTATCTATCCTTCTGCCCATGAACCAGCGCGTATCGCCCGCACGGTCGCAGAGCAGGTCGTTTGCGTCGTTGGTCTGGTGCCCGCCCTTGCAGAGGACGGCGCAGCCGTAGGAGGCGCTTATCTTCTTCGCCGCCGCCTCCATGCCCGATGCGTCTTTAATCTCCATGCCGGAGAGTATCTCCGCCTCCGGTATGTTCGGCGTGACGACCTCGGCGAGGGGCAGCAGCTCGCGCTTTAAGGTCTCGATAGCGTCGTCCCGCAGGAGCTTTGCCCCGCTCGTCGCCACCATGACCGGGTCGACCACGATGTGTTTTGCCCCGTATTCCCGGAGCTTCTTTGCGATAAGCTCGATGAGGACCGCCGACGAGACCATGCCGATCTTCACCGCGTCGGGCCAGATATCCGTGAACACGGAGTCGAGCTGCTCGGCCAGAAATTCGGGCGTGGCCTCCATGATGTCCGTGACGCCGGTAGTGTTCTGGGCGGTCAGGGCCGTTATGGCGCTCATGGCGAATACGCCGTTTAGCGTCATGGTCTTGATGTCCGCCTGGATACCGGCGCCTCCGCTGGAATCGCTCCCAGCGATTGTCAATGCTGTTCTCATACCTCTTCTCCTTCCAAAGCATTGATTTTATATAGCGACGCAAGGTGGTGCCCCCAATGCGCCGCTTTTTACATTTTTACAGCTGCTCCGCCAGACCGAGCAGCTCGCGCGCCGCCGACTCGATATCCGGCTGCGCGAAGATGGCCGAGACCACCGCAACGCCCGCAAGCCCAAGGCCGCGCAGCTTCCCGATGTTCTCCCTCGAAATGCCGCCTATGGCGACGACCGGTATCGTGACGGCCTGTGTCACGGCCGCAAGCCCCTCTGGGCCTATGGGCGGAGCCGTCTCCTTCGTACTCGTGGCGAAGGCCGCGCCGGAGCCTATGTAATCCGCTCCGGCGGCTTCGGCCCTGCGTGCCTCCTCGGCGTTGTGCGCCGATACGCCGACTATCTTACCGGGGCCGAGCCTGCGCCTGACCAGCCCGGCCTCAAGATCCTCCTGCCCCACGTGCACGCCGTCCGCGCCCGAGGCTATCGCCACATCCACGTTGTCGTTTATGACACAGGGCACGCCGTATGAGCGACAGATGGCGACTATCTTCTTCGCCTCGGCGAGATACTCCTCATAATCCAGCTCCTTCTCCCGCACCTGCACAAAGCTCGCGCCGCCGTGTATCGCGGCCTCCACGTCCCGGCAGAGGTCGTCTGTCCAGGCCCTGTCCGTGACGGCGTAGAGCCTCAGGTCTTCTCTTTTCATCATTCCGCCTCCAAGCAAAAACAGGCCCGCCAAAATAAGGCAAGCCTGCGGCATACGCTGCAATATTTCCCTACGTTGGCATTATCCAAATCAGGTCGGGTCGAGGCTCGCGCCTCCTCTCAGCCCGTCAGAGCTCCCCTGTTGTCCTCAATTATAATACTGTCAGGCCGCTTTTGCAAGCTAAACCTGAAACTGCTCTCCCGACAGCTCAATGAACTCCCTCAGCTCGGGCCTTCCTGTGAGGCTCTTGTAGTACACGCCGCAGCTCATCGGCTCCGCGTCCAGTATACACAGGTACCTCAGCTCCGGCCCGCCTGACGGAGCCAGCCCCGGCACTATGGCCGCCCCGAAGCCCGCCTGCGCCAGCGCCACCGACGCCTCGCCCGAATCACACAGATACACGTCCAGCGCCGACTTGTCCTCTATCATCGCGTACTGCACGCCCCGCAGCTGCTCCGGGCAGCTCCACGGTTCCCCCACTATCAGCCGCTCGCCGCACAGCTCCTCCATGGTCGTCTCCGCCACCGTCAGAAAACAGGCCGGCTGCGAGGTATTCATAGGGCGTCACTCCTGCGTAATAATAAGTTTTGCTTATTGATGATAACATATTCTGAATTCACTTTCAAGCGAAACGGGTCTATCATGTCTCTGTGTCTTGAAAGGAGTTTGATGTCCATATATGATTCATCTGATGAAATATCTCGGCGAATACAAAAAACGCGCTGTGATGACGCCCATATGGGTGATACTTGAGACAATCTGCGAGCTTTTCCTGACCGTGACCATCGGCAGGTTCATCGACGAGCTCTCGAACTCGGAGACGACGATGTCGCTCATATACGAATACGGGCTTCGGCTCATCATTATCGCGGCTCTCTGCTTCGTCTTCGGCACGATCTGCGGCTGGGAGTCCGTCAAGGCGGCCTTGGGCCTCTCGAAAAATCTCAGGAACGCGATGTTCGACAGGATACAGGATTTCTCCTTCACAAACATCGACCGCTTTTCCACAAACAGTCTGGTCACGAGGATGACCACCGACGTGGCGAACGTTCAGAACGCCTTCATGATGATGCTCCGCGTTGCCGCGAAGGCGCCCGTGTCCATCGTCTGCGCTCTGGTCATGGCCTTCATGATAAACTGGAAGATCGGCCTCGTCTACATCATTGTCATACCGATACTGCTCGTCGGCCTGCTCATCATCGCCCGGGTGACGCACCCCATCTTCGAGCGGGTCTTCCACACTTATGACCGTCTCAACGGCGTTGTGCGCGAGAATCTGCACGGCATCCGCGTGGTCAAGGGCTTCGTGCGCGAGGACTTCGAGTCGGAGAAGTTCAAGGACATCTCAGAGGACATCCGGCGCGACTTCACAAAGGCCGAGACGACCATCGCCTTCAACCCCTTCCTCTCATGCAGTTTTCCATCTACCTCTGCCTAGTGCTCATCTCCTGGTTCTCCGCCCGCGCCATTGTCGGCGTCTCGGGCGGCATCTCGATGACCACCGGCGACCTGCAGAACCTCATCACCTACGCCATGATGATACTCATGTCGCTCATGATGCTCTCGATGATCTATGTCATGACAATGATATCCCGAGAGTGCGTCAGCCGTATCCGGGAGGTGCTCGCTGAAAAGCCGACCATCGGGGCCCCGGAGGACGCGGTGAAGACCATCGAAAACGGCGGGATAGACTTCGAGCACGTGGGTTTCAGCTACGCGGACGACCCGGGCAAGCTCTGCCTCTCCGATATCGACCTGCACATAAAGTCCGGCGAGACCATAGGCATCATCGGCGGCACCGGTTCGGGCAAGTCCTCTCTGGTGCAGCTCATACCGCGGCTCTACGACGCCACGGTGGGCAGCGTGAAAGTCGCGGGCCGCGACGTGCGCGAGTACGACATCGAAGCCCTGCGCGACGCCGTGGCCGTCGTGCTGCAGAAGAACGTGCTCTTTGCGGGCACGATAAAGGAGAACCTGCGCTGGGGCAAGCCCGACGCGACGGACGAGGAGATCGCCGAGGTCTGCCGCCTCGCGCAGGCCGACGGCTTCATCTCCCGGTTCCCGGACGGCTACGACTCGCACATCGAGCAGGGCGGCACCAACGTCTCCGGCGGCCAGAAGCAGCGCCTGTGCATAGCCCGCGCGCTCCTGAAGCGGCCGAAGGTGCTCATCCTCGACGACTCGACCTCCGCCGTCGATACCAGGACCGACGCGCTCATAAGAAAGGCGTTCAGGGAATACATACCCGAGACGACCAAGATAATCATAGCCCAGCGCATAAGCTCCGTGCAGGACGCCGACCGCATCATTGTCATGGACGGCGGCCGGATAGGCGCCGTGGGCACGCACGAGGAGCTGCTCAAGTCAAACAAAATATATCAGGAGGTCTATGATTCTCAGCAGAAAGGAGGCGGCGACGATGAGTAAACCGGCAAAGAGCCCGGTGTCGCGTCTCATGGCATACGTAACGCGCAGGCACAAGGCTCAGTTTTCCTTCGTCGTTATCTGTATACTGGCGAGCGCCGTGGCGTCCATGGTCGGCACGCTGTTCATACAGGTCATAATAGACGACTACATTTTGAAGATGCTCGAGACCGGCGAGGACCTGTTCGCGGGCCTCGTCGCGATGCTGACCGTAATGGCCGCGGTCTATCTTGTCGGGGCGCTGGCAACGCTGTTCTACAACCGGGTCATCGCCATCGTGGGACAGAAGGCGCTCAAGGAGATACGCGACGACCTCTTTGTGAGGATGCAGCGCCTGCCCATCAGCTACTTCGACTCGCACAATCACGGCGACATCATGAGCGTCTACACGAACGACATAGACACGCTCAGGCAGTTCATAGCGCAGAGCCTGCCCATGATGATATCCTCCATCGTTACGCTGGTGTTTTCCTTTGCGGTCATGCTGCACTTCAGCCTGCCTCTGGCGCTCATCGTGCTGGTCATCTCCGTGCTCATGGTGGTGGTGGGCAGGCTTATGGTGAGGTACAGCGGCAAATACTTCTTCAAGCAGCAGACCTCGGTCGGCTATGTAAACGGCTACTCGGAGGAGATTTTCGGCGGCCTCAAGGTCGTGAAGGTCTTCAACCACGAGGACGCCTGCCGTGAGCAGATGCGAAAGCTCAACGAGGAGCTGTACGAAAATTCGCTCAAGGCCAACGGCATGGCGACCGTCATGATGCCCATCATGTCCGCCTTCGGCAACCTCGAGTACCTGATTGTCGCCGTGGTCGGCGGGGCCATGGCGCTCTTTGGCGACGGGATGTTCATGACCACCGTCGGTACGCTCATATCCTTCCTGAGCCTCATCAGGCAGTTTTCCTCCTCAATAACGCAGACGGCGCAGCAGATGAACAGCGCGGTGCTCGGCGTCGCCGGCGCTGGCCGCATCTTCGAGCTTATGGACGAGGAGCCGGAGGCCGACGAGGGATATGTCACGCTTGTGCGCGCAAGGGAGAAAGGCGGCGAGCTCATAGAGGACGAGAACGGCAGCATCTGGGCATGGAGGCACCCGCACCACGACGGCACGCTGACCTATGCGCCCGTGCAGGGCAGCGTGGTCTTCGACCACGTGGATTTCAGCTACGACGGCAAGAAGACCGTGCTGCACGACATCTCGCTCTACGCCAAACCGGGCCAGAAGATAGCCTTCGTCGGCGCGACAGGCGCTGGCAAGACGACCATTACGAACCTCATAAACCGATTCTACGACCTCGCGGACGGCAAGATCAGGTACGACGGGATAAACATCACGAAGATAAAAAAGCCCGACCTGCGCCGCTCGATGGGCATAGTCCTGCAGGACGTGAACCTGTTCACGGGGACGATCATGGAGAATATCCGCTACGGCAAGCTCGACGCGACGGACGAGGAATGTATTGCGGCGGCGAAGCTCTCTGGCGCGGACAGTTTCATAACGAGGCTGCCGCAGGGCTATGACACGGTTATAAACGGCGACAGCAACAATCTGTCGCAGGGCCAGTGCCAGCTCATTTCGATAGCGCGCGCGGCTGTGGCGGACCCGCCGGTTATGATACTGGACGAGGCAACGAGCAGCATAGACACCCGCACCGAGGCGATAGTACAGGACGGCATGGACCGGCTGATGGAGGGCCGCACGGTCTTCGTCATAGCGCACCGACTCTCGACGGTGCGCAACTCCAAGGCTATCATGGTGCTCGAGCAGGGCCGTATAATTGAGCGCGGCAGCCACGAGCAGCTCATCGAGGAAAAGGGCCAGTACTACCAGCTCTATACCGGCGCCTTCGAGCTGGAATAAGCCCTGCCTTCGTCTGCTGCGTATATAGTGAGTGTTTCATAAATATCGACGGCTGCCAGCAGTTTACTGGCAGCCGTCGTGTGTTCTATTCAAAAAAGCTCATCAATCATGCTTATTGTGCCATAAAGCCCGGTCTTGCAGGTGGAGCAGCCAAACGCGAGATGCACTCTCTTTCCACATGTCGGGCAGGTATTAAAGCGAGTGTTTAAATTAATACCGCCTGCCGCGCCTTCCAGGTCGTCATCGGACAGCTCGCCTTCGCTCACGACGGCAAACTTGGCCAAATCCTCCTCTGTGAGCTCAAAGCCCGCCTCTTTTGCCTTCGCAAGAAACTCCTCCGTGCTCGCCGCTTCTGCCAGCGCATCCGCCAGCGCCTGATCCTCCGCTATTTTCTTCGCAAATTCCTTTACATCGGCCATAAAATGTACCTGCCTTTTCAAAGTCTGTCAAGTGGCGGCAGATATTCAAATCAGCGCATTCCCACAATCACTTCATTAGTGTATCGTGGATCCAAGAAAAATGACAAGTTTTTCTCATGCGTTCAACTGTCCGATAATTCTCCCCCGCCGTCCGCAAAAGCGCTGCGGAACTCATGCTTGTTATTATTACAAATATGGCTTGTTGTCCATTTGCCTTGTTCTTCGCCTCCTTTTCCGGCGCCGCACATAGCAAAAAACGCTGCAAGCACAGGCTTGCAGCGTTTGTCATTGGCACCCCCGGCGAGACTCGAACTCACTACATTCCGCTTAGGAGGTCATCCGCGAAAATGCCATTTGGTCTCAAAAGTTGCGGAATTTCGCATATAATAACAAATATCACAATTATTTTGCAGAAATAATTACTCTGCTGTTATGCGAAAAACTGCCCATTTCGCACAGTTTAAAACCGTCCTATTAGCAGGATATTAGCAACACAGTGATTGTCCAACCGCACAGACGCAGCAAGTGGCCGCTTGAATTTATCAAGCGGCCTCAGCCTTTTTAGCAGCATCACTGCTCTACTGCAACGTACTTCTGGTTCTTGCTTTTGGGCTTATCGGGCATCGTCATTTCGAGCAAGCCCATGTCCAAAAGCGGACGGAGGTATCTCTGCACGACATAGGACGGAGTCTCTATTCCAACGTGCTCGGCAATCTCGTTTCTGCTACGCGGTTCGGCACAGTAGGCTATAATCTCACGCATGGTTTCGTTCAGGGCCGCCTTGTCCCTGGCCTCAGAGCGGTAATTGTACAGCGTCACCTTGAATACGCCGCGCTTGCTCTCAAATACGGCCGGAGGCAGCCCGGCTTTCTTCATCTCGTGGATGATAGTCGGTATGCCGGAAAACCGGTTTTCAGTTCCAAGCAGAACCTCAAGCCCACCGGCTATAAACGGGTTGCGGGTGTCAGCGGACATCTTTCCCAACTCATCTACGGTAATGCGCCCATACAGCCCGCCCGGATTCTCTACCTCCATGCGGTTGGAGTACAGCACAACACGTATGGGGGAGCGATCGGTGTGAATGCTGTAATCCCGGTGTATCAGGGCGTTGAGGATGATTTCGCGGACAGCCACCATGGGATACTCTGTTCGGTCTGCGCGCTTGCCGTTTTCATCAATGATTGTGGCGTTTCTGGTGTTCCTTCTGACAAACGCCATGGCCTCCTCTAACATTTGCGTCAGGGTACCCTCAATGCGCTGGTTATCTATGAAGCGCTCGCCGCCGGCTCCTATTTCGCCTATCTCTGTCCCCGCCACTACCATAGCGGTTACGCTCAGCTGCGGGAAAAAGGCCTGCGGATATTCGCCCAGCATCATTATGCCGGCAACAGTCGGCACGCCCTTATCAGTTATGCCCTGCAATTGAAGTATTTTCTCGTCAGGCTGTTTGGCGAGGTTGGGTTTCATTTTGCGCAGCTTGAAAAAATACTCCGTGAGCGCGTCTTTATCAAACGAATCCATGTCCGCGCGCTCGACTAGACGGAGTTCGTCCTGTATCTTACGCTTAAAGGCCTCATAGCTGTATATCTCGTATTCGGTCATCGGCATATCGGCCTCTCCGACACGGATATACGAACCGCGCATTTTACCGGCACCCTTATAATAGCAGGGCTTGTCGTATATATCGCACTCAGAGATTTCCGCGCTCACAACAGTTCGACCGTCTATGGTCGCCACAGTGAATACGGGCCGCACTACGGGCTCCATTTGTAGTGCCTGGGCAGTCACCTTCGCCTGTAGATCCTGCGCGTCGTAGACTCCGGTTATGCTGAAGCCGTCCTTTTCATCTACGCCGAATATGATTACGCCCCCGCCGCTTTGGTTGGAGAAGCTGGACAGTGTGTCATATAACCTTTCCGGCGTGCCCTGACCAGCGCGCTTCAACTCCACATTCTGCCTTTCGCACTTTTGCGAAACAACGTCCCTGACAAGAGCCTCCAATTCAACAGGCAGCACAGCCATCGCCTCCTTTTTTGAAAACAGGATATCATTTTAGAAAACAAAAATCAAGAGAATTTAGTAGAATGTTGTTTTGTAAAATTGATTTTATAGAAATTTCATGATTTCATAATGACTGAATAGAAATTACCGCACATCAATGTTATAATAAAATTATGGGAAAACACCTATAATTTCCGAGAGAGAGTTTGCAGAAGCTACCGTGTTAATGCCCTTTTGCGCAGGTCGCGTACTTTCAAAAAATCTTTACACTCTTTAGGAAAAACTATATAAACGAGGAGAGCCCCTAATGTCTAGTCCCAACATGAATTCAGAATACGAGGAAATTTTTGCAGACAAAAAACTTCTTTGTTTATTACACCTGATTTTATTCTTGGTGAAAATCCAAGCCGGCGTGAAATACAAAAGCAATTGGAAGCTAAAAGAAAAGCGCTTTACACAAAAGAATATTTGTTCTGTGAAGATTGTCTTATGCAAGATTACGATGCTGCCATTCTAAAGAAACCTGAAAGGTGTCCGATATGCGGATCTTCGAGAATAAAAATAGTCAGTGCCGATAATCAACTAGAATAAACACCGCCGCCGGTCAGCTCCGCTGACCGGCATTTCCATACCCCCCACAAGAAAGGAGTTCCCCTCATGTCCTGTCTGCTCAAGTACAGCTGGGTCAAGCTGCCGCGTGCTTTGGTGCCGTCAGGCAAGGGGGTATTGGGTTTGTGGGCGCGGCTGGCAGCCCGCGCCGCGTTCAGATTCGGAAACGGCCGCTACTGCGGATACTTGAACTCGGTAACGCCCGGTATGTGGGCCGGCGGGATTGTCGGCGTGAAGAGCATACTCGGCGTCCGGCAACGCGGCGACGCACTGAGGATACTCGGCGAGCTGCAAGCGCTCGGGTACATCACCTACACGCTCGACCCCGCAACGAAGAAGCTCGAGTACCGCATCCTCGACTGGGTGCTCGAATGCTCCGGCGAGGGGTGCTCGGACGGCGCGGTCTATGCCACGGACAGCTACGGCTTCATCTGCCTGCCGAGGAATATAACCCAGCGGCTCGCAGACAGGAAAATTAAATTCGGTGATGCAGACGCATGGCTGGATCTCTGGTGCCACACGGTGTGGCGGGAGAACAGCAATGCGTTTTCACATATGGCGCCCACGGTGCAGTTCGGCACTATGGGCGCCGCGCTCACTCTGGAGGCTCTGGGGCGGCGCTGGGGCTGGGAAAGGACCAAGGTATGGAGCTTCCTACACAAGCACGGGGATGCCTTCGCTCTGTACCGTCTGCCCGGCTCAGGCGGCTGCCTCATCTTTAATAAGCTATACCCCGCAGACACGGCGTTTTCCCTGCCGGAGGGCACAGACATTGTGCGCATAATCGCACGAATGCGTATTCTAGCGGGAAATGCTCACACCGGCCTGAGCGAGAACGAGTGCGTCAACCGGCTCATACGGCTGTGCAGCGGCGCATTTATCCCGGAGCTTGACGCTCAAAGCCGCGTTGCACTTTTCAGCCGCATAACGCGCGCGTATTTTTCTCACTGCCGGAATTGTGAGAGCCGTGCATATGACTGCCGGGGTGTAAATACCGTACAGGCGCGCGCCATGTCTGAAACGACAAAGCGAGGTTCAAATATGGGAAAGCAAAAGAATTTGTCCACAAAATCCGCACACGAGCCGTCGAAATCCGATGCGCTCATAGATTTCCTGACGCGCCGCGGCGTAATAGCCGACGAGAACATAGACAGCGAAAAGGTCCGCGCCGCCAGAGCCGAGAAGCAGCGCATGATGCTCCACAATACCCGCCTGCTGCTTGAAAACTACAGGAACATAGCCTGGGCGCTCGAGTGTTTCCCGGACACGGTTGCAGACGAGCTGGAGCAGCCGTTCGAGAGCCTGGACACGCTCCTTGACCGCGTGGACGCCGAGGTCGGGATGGGAAACCGCAAGCTGGAGGGCCGCATGGAGAGCGTGCGCAAGTCCCGCCTGCTGCTCGACCGGATAAACGAGGCACTGAGCGTGCTCAAGCGCAAGCCCGGCAACGGCGAAAAGCTCTATGAGCTCATATACCTGACCTACATAGCCCCGGACAAGCTGACACACACGGATTTGCTCTTTCGGCTCGACCTCTCTTCGCGGCACTACTACCGGCTGCGCGAACAGGCCATCCGAATCGTCTCGCTCCGGCTCTGGTCAGCCCCAAACAGCGAGGCCGACGCATGGCTCGAGGTGCTCACGCTCTTAGAGGGCATGGCATGAAAACAAAGTGGCAGAAAAATGGCAGGGCTCCCGCCGATGACATGCAAAGCGAAAAAGTATATACTGGCACCATCCACAACCGGGCAAACCAGAAAAGCGCCGCGCTCAAGAGCTTTGAGCACGGCGCTTTTCGCGTCCAAAAGGAGGCAGATTTGTGAAGAAAGAAGTCAAGAGGGATAAGCGGCGGCTGGTCAAGGTCTACTGGTCGTCCATAACGGCGATGTGCTCGCTCGTGCTCATGGGCACGCCGGCCTTCGCCGCGTCCGGCGGGACAATCTGGGACAGGTTTTCGAGCATAATGCAGGACGTGTACGGGCAGCTCGTGGCCATAAGCACCATCGTCGCCGTCACGGTCGCGGCCGTCGCGCTCATAGTGCGCATGGTGTCCCGCAACCAGCGGGCGGTGGACGAGGCCACGAGCTGGCTCAAACGCATCGTTATAACCTGGATAGTGCTCAACTCGCTGGGCTTTATCGTGGCGTACCTGCAGCCCCTGATCGCCGGCGGGCAGTACACAGGCGGCTGACGGAGGTGAAGCGTGCTCGACTGGATATTCGAGGGCATCATAGACTGGGTTGCGGGCATTGCCTCGTCCATCATGGACGCCATATCCGGGCTGTTCCTCAACGCCCTCGGCACGGACATGACGGCAATGGAGGAGTACTTTCCCTTCGTCTCCGCGGCCTTCGACGTCATGCAGTATATGGCCTGGGCGCTGTTATTCCTCATCTGCGTGTGGCAGCTCTTCCGCGTGTTCAGAGGCCCAATAACCGACGCTGAGAACCCGTGGCAGCTCGTCGTGCGAAGCTGCCTTTTCGGCGTGCTGGTCGGCTACGCCAAGCCCATTTTCACGCTTGTGCTGGACATCGCCCGGGCGCCGTACACCGCGCTGCTCGACGTGCAGCTCACCGGCGAGGATTTCACCTTTGCCGGGCTGGAGGAGGTTATATCCAACGGCCTCGTGACCATCGCCTCTACCATCACGGTCATAGCGCCGCTGCTGCTACTGATTCTGCTCATCTCCGTGGGTTGGAACTACTTCAAGCTCCTGCTCGAGACCGTCGAGCGCTACATAGTCGTCGGCGTGCTGTGCTACACAAGCCCGCCCGCCTTTGCGATGGGCGGCTCCAAGGCCACAAGCCAGATATTTGCGAGCTGGTGCCGCATGGTCGGCTCGCAGCTTCTGCTGCTCGTGCTCAACGTCTGGTTCCTGCGGGCGTTCAATTCCTCCGTGGGTCAGTACATAGCCAACGGCGGCGCGCTCACCAGCGGACAGGGCTCGATCTTCCTCTGGTTCTTCTGCGCCCTCGCCTTTCTCAAAACCGCACAGCGCTTTGACAGCTACCTCGCATCGCTCGGCCTCAACGTCGCGCAGACCGGCTCGAGCATGGGCATGGGCGGCAGCGTCGGCTTCGTGGGCAGAGCCTTCGGCGGCATGGCGGCGAGGAACGGCGCCGTACTGACCGGCGATTCAATCGCCTCGGTGGCCTCGCGGCCTGAGAACGTCTCCGGCAGCATAGCCGGGGATATGGCAGACCGCAGCCTCGCTAACTATATGCCGCAGCTCGGCGGCTACACGCTCTCGGACACGCAGATAACCGGCGGTCACATAAGCACGAGCGCCACGGACGCCGCAGGCAATGCAAGCAGTGTCGAGCTGTTCAACGCGGCACAGTACGAGAAGCCGGATGTGCCGCACTCGGTCGTCACTGCGTCCGACGGCAGCACCTGGTACCAGATGGCCTCCGGCGAGGGCAGCGGCGCTTTCTACGACGCGCCCACGTTCACGGGCAGCGCTGACGAGGCCTCCGCTGTCGCCTCGGCCTTCCCCGGCATCGACGGCGGCACAATGCTCCGCACGGTGGAAGACGGCGTGATGGAGGCAACATCGGCCGGCGGCAGCTCGCTCTGGTACAACAGCGCCTATTACGACGAGCCCGACGCACCGCACGAGGTCGTGACCGCAGCCAACGGCGTGGACTGGTACGCCATGCAGCCGCCCGCCGAGGCTCCTGCTTTTGAAGCTGGCGAGGAAGCTGCGGCGTACAACCGCGCGATGTTCCAGGACTTCATGCCCGGATATGCCCAGCCGGTCACGGCTGTCGAGGGAGAGAACCGCGAGGATGGGCACTTTGCCGTGCGTCACGCGGACGGCAGCGGCACAGCGTTCTACGACACCGCTATCTACGCCCCGCCGCGCGGCGACTACCAGGTGTACGAGGACAAACGCGGTCAGCAGTGGATCGCCATCCACGGTACACCGGGCGTCGAGCAGCGGCCTGTCTACCAGGACGGCAAACCTGTTTACGAAAACGGCAGCATGAAGACCGTCAAGGTCGAAACCGTGAAGTACGGCAGTACGCCGGGCAAATACCCGGCGCCCAGTAAGCGCGCGAAATCCGAGATGAAGCCGCCGCGCAAAAAGCGGAGGTAACGAAACTTGGCTGAACACATATTCAACGACGGCAGCGACAACTACGCCGCGGCCGCGAAGCATATCTCCCGCGCCGCACAGAGCGCAGGGCGCTCAACCACAGCGGCGGCTTCCGTCAGAGCCGGAGCCGCGACCGGCAAGGCCGTTGCAGGCTCTGCTGTAGGCGTCGCCATGACCGGGTCGTGGGGAGCCACGCTCTCCGCGGCCTGGGAGCTGAGGCACACACTCTTCAAGGCGCTCATATTCCTCTGCCTGCTGGTGCTGTTCTTTATCATACTGATTGTCTCCATACCGTCTATACTGCTCGGCAGCGTCCTCGGCGACGACTCCACGGGTGCGCAGACGCTTCAGGCAAACTACAACAGCCTCGCATATGTCGTGGACGCCGCAGTCGAGCGCGGTCACGAGCTGGCGCTCGAGCGCGTGGAGCAGATTATCTCGGACGGCGGCTACGACTACGAGCTCTCCATGGCGGCGTTAATAGACAACGCGCAGAGCGCCGCCGGGTACGACGTGGGCTGGATACTCGCGGCGTACTCGGCCTCGCTCGCCCAGCAGGACACGAGCGCCGAGGACATGGCGGCAAAGCTCGAAGCCGTGGCGGCAGATATGTTCCCGGTTACATATACGGAGGGCGGCGAGGACGCAGCAGAAACCACAGCCTACAGCCCAGTCACCGTGACCGTCGTGACCGGGAGCACGCCGACAGGCAGTATCAACGGCGTGACGCAGTACCGCTACTTCACGGAGCAGCGCACATATTACGTCCCGGACGGCACAACGACCGAGCCGACCGCGACCTACAGCCCCGTCACAGTCACAGTCCCGGTGTACAGCGGCGGGCAGATAACGGGAACGCGCCAGGCGACGTACTACACGCCCAGCGGCTCCGCGCCGGAGGCGTCGCGTGTCGTCGTGTGCACGATACGGCGCTCTCGCTTGTGGGGAGAGTCCCGTATTTCTGGGGCGGCAAGTCCGCGCCGGGGTGGAACGACGAGTGGAACACTCCCAAGCTCGTGACCGCTGCTGGTTCGACTACCACCGGCACCATACGCCCCTACGCCCTCGACTGCTCGGGCTTCTCGGACTGGACGTACCAGACTGCGCTCGGCGTCACGATAGGCGCCGGGACATGGGGTCAGTGGAACGCAAGCACGGAGATTGCGGAGAGCGAGCTCATACCCGGCGACCTCGGCTTTCAGAATCTGCCGAACGCCGACACCAACCACGTCCTTATCTACGCCGGCACGGACGCCGAAGGCCGGCAGCTCTGGGTGCACTGCACCAGCGGCAGCGGCGTGGTTCTCAACTCGCCGGACTGCATACGCTACTACAGGCGGCCGAATGTGGCGTTGGGAGATACATGATAGCTTAATCAGGAGGCGATACACTTGGAGGACAGGGAATACTCAAACGTCTACGCCATACCGGCGAACTACACGGACTCAGGCAAGCTCTTCGGCGGCATGGTGGATACGCGAAACGCCGTTGAAGCCGTGCTGCTGCTCGCCGCGGTGGGCGCGCCGGAGCTCTTCTGGATATCCATGTCCGGCACCATACGCGTCGTGGTCATGACCGTGACGCTCATACCGCTCGGCGTGGTCGCGGTCATGGGCGTGGACGGCGGCTCGCTGTTCCAATACATAGGCCACATTCTGCGCTTCTGGTCGCACAGGCGCAAACTTCACTTCAGGAGGATAGGGCATGGCCGGAAGAAAGGCAAAAAGGTCAAAGCGAAAAAGCAAGGGGCTTGAGTCCGTTCAGGACTACCTGCCCATACGCGAAATACGCGGCGGCGTAATTGAAACCATCGACGGCAGATATATCAAGATACTGGAGATAGAGCCTATCAACTTTACATTGCGCTCAGATGAGGAACAGTTCAACATCATCTCGACATTTGCAAGCTGGCTGAAAATCTCGCCCATGCGCTTGCAGTTCAAGTCTATCACACGCAAGGCTGATTCGGACAGGCACGTCGCCATGATACGCTCCGAGCTGGAGCGTGAGGACGACCCCCAGTGCCGCGCGATGGGTGAAGATTACATACGGCTCATACGCGACGTGGGCAGCCGTGAGGCACTCACACGCCGCTTTTTCCTCATATTTGAGTACGAGTCCCTGCGCGGCGACGGCGATGACTACGCCAAGATATACAGCATGCTGCAAACCGCCGAGCAGACCTCGAGGGCCTACTTCAACCAGTGCGGCAACAGCATAGTGCGCCCGTCCGACCCCGACGAGGCCGCGGCAGAGATACTGTATATGTTCTTCAACAGGCGCTCCTGCGTGGACGAGCCCTTTTCCTCGCGCGTGAACCGCGTCGTGGTGGACACTATGGCCGCGCGGGGCAAGATTATCGGGCTCGACCCGGTGCCGCACATACGGATTGCGAACTTCCTCGCGCCGCGCGGGATAGACCTCACGCACTACAACTACATCGTTATGGACGGCCTGTACTACTCCTTTCTCTATATCCGCGCCGGCGGCTACCCCAGCCGGGTACGCGCGGGTTGGATGTCCTCGCTGGTCAACGCCGGTGAGGGCGTGGACGTGGACGTACACCTCCGGCGTGAGAACCGCAGCAAGACCATAGACAAGGTGGCACAGCGCATACGACTCAACCGCACCAAGCTAAAGGGGATGCAGGACACGAGCACGGACTATGAGGAGCTGACCAACTCCATCCGCGCGGGGTACTTTATCAAGAACGGCATCGCCAACTACAACGAGGATCTCTTCTACATGAGCGTGTTCATAACCGTCTCTGCCAAGACCTACGACGAGCTCATGTGGAGAAAGCAGCAGGTCTCGGATATGCTCAAGTCCATGGACATGTACACCAGCGACTGCGCCTTCCAGCAGGAGGCAGCGCTTCAGGCGGTCATGCCGTTTCTGAGCATCCCTGCCTCGCTGGAGAAGAAGTCGCGCCGCAACGTGCTCACCAGCGGCGCGGCCTCGACCTATCTATTCACGAGCTTTGAGATGTCCGACGACACCGGTGTGCTGTTGGGCGTGAACCGCTACAACAACTCGCTGTGCATCGTCGACCTCTTTAACACTAAGATGCACAAGAACGCGAATCTCGTACTGCTCGGCACCTCGGGCGCGGGCAAGACCTTCACCATGCAGCTTCTCGCCCGCAAGATACAGCAGCTCATGACCTTCTTCGGCCTGCTCATACCGGATATGTCCAACGAGGAGGAGCAGATGCTCGACGAGGCGCTCATAAAGACCTACGCGGACTTCGGAATAAACCACGACAATGCTTCTATCTACGCAGACCGCGCGTCCAACCCTCCGCACATGAAGCCTATGCCCATACTCGGCGACCTGCACAAGCACCTGAAGGCCAACCCCATGACGGCGAGACTCGCCGCCATTGTCAGCCGCTTCGTGACCGGCTCGGCGCAGTCCTTCAACCGTGCAACCAACGTGGACTTGAGCAACAGGTACATAGTGCTCGGCCTCTCCGAGCTGAAGGGCAAGCTGCTGCCCGTGGGCATGTTCATCGCGCTGGACTACGTCTGGGACCAGATAAAGGCAGACCGCACCATGCGCAAGGCCATCTTCATCGACGAGATATGGCAGCTCATAGGCGCAAGCTCCAACCGCATGGCGGCCGAGTTCTGCCTGGAGATATTCAAGGTCATACGCGGCTACGGCGGCGCGGCCATATCTGCCACGCAGGACCTCTCGGACTTCTTCTCGCTCGACGACGGCAAGTACGGGAGGGCCATCATAAACAACTCCAAGAACAAGATAATCCTCAACCTCGAGCCGGACGAGGCGCGATATGTCCAGGAAACGCTGAAGCTCACGCGCACGGAGGTGCGCGCCATAAAGCAGTTTGAGCGCGGCGAGGCGCTTGTCAGCTCGAACAACAACAAAATACCCGTGGTGATACGCGCATCCAAAACCGAGACCGAGATGATAACCACCGACCGCGCCGAGCTTGAGGAGATAGTGAGGGAGAAGAAAGCGCATAAGGCGCAAAATACGCATACGCACGAAAATACGCACAACGAGGAGGTGTAAGCGTGCTGCTTACAGACGAACAGTATGTCATCAAGTGGCTATCGCAGTATGGCGCACTGCCCAAAACGCAGGTAGTGCGCCTGCTGCGGGACAAGAAGCCGGAAACCGCGGAGAAAATCTTGCGGAACCTGAAACGCGCCGGACGCATTTCAGACGTGGGCGGCGGGTACTATCTCGGCCTGGACGAGCTGTGCAAACCCGACCAGCGCACCATACTCGCCGTATGGGTGCTGCTCCAGTTCATAGACAGCGTAGGCCCCATGGCGCACTACCCCGCGACGTATCCGTCGCAGCTCTTCTTCCTCAAGGAGAACACAGGCTACGAGATAGTCGTGCTCTACGAGGGCGAGGCGCATCTCGCTCGGCTGCTCCAGCCGCAGGAGGACATGAAGTACATAATTGTCGTGCCGAATATACGCATGGTTTTACAGCTGCGGCTGCCGAGGGCGCCGTGCCTGTTTGCAACCGTGGAGTTCAGTGGCGAGGAGGAGCCGGAGGTGAGATTCTATGCCGAGAACGAATGAACTGTCCGGCGCGTTTTCCACGGCGCTGTGCAAGCTGGAAAGCGCGGTGAAAAAGCTCGACGTCGCCGTCGCCAACACGCGGCGCATGTACGTTCTTAGCGCGGCAGAGCTGGCATACGCAGCCGCGCTGCGCTGTGCCGCAGCGGCTGAGCAGGCAACGCTGCTCGCGCGGGCGCTCCCGGCCTACACCGGCTCGCCCTTTGCGGCGATGGACGTCGAGACCATAACCGCCGCCAACGTGCCGGTGGAAATAGGGTTCACGGCCGATGGGAATATTCAGGCTGGAGACGCAAATTCAGTCAAAGATATAAATTTGCTTACAGCGCAACGTCAGGTTGACCGGTCGCAAACAGATGGTTATAATCAAAGTGTCAGAGGGGGGAATGATGTGAAAAACAATCTCTTTTACTATGCCACAAGCGAGCTGTCTCAAGATGCATTTTTGTGCTATATGCTCTCTTTCGCATTGAAAGGATATGAGGACATAGACAGCAATGTGCGGGATTGTGCCAGACATTTCGTTTGGGAAATGCTTCCTGATACGAAAGGAAAACACATAATTCTCACGGATATAGAGAGGCAAACAAGGCACATCGACGTACTGCTGACAGTCGTCTGCGAGGGGAAAACATATAAAGTGGCTGTGGAAGACAAAACCCACACAAGCGAGCATGACAACCAGCTTAAAAACTACCTAGCATTTCTCCGCAGCGCATATCCAGAATGCGTTTCGTGCGGTGTGTACTACAAGACCGGGTTCCAGAGTAATTTGTCTGCTGCCACTCAGGCCGGGTACCGAATAATTACGCGTAGCCGCATGCTGGAAATATTAGCTCCATTTGTGATGAAAACCTGCAATCAAATTGTCAGAGATTATTACGAATACTGGTACGCTTTTGAGCGGGACGCCCAAGCATATGTCTCACTTCCGCTTGCCAAATGGAACCGGCGACAGGTTTACGGCTACTACGATGCCCTGAAGAACAGTCAATACCCGAGTGAGTGGCAAGTTGAGGCTGAGTATTTCAATGTATCAAACAAAGCGGGCGGATTTGAGAATTTCTGTATATGGGGCTGCAATGACCTAGTTGCCGTATGCGAAGTCAAGTGTGAGTTGTATTTGCAGCTCGAAGCGTCTTGTGCTAATGAGGGATATCGTTTCCCTATATGTCTGAAGTTGAAGCCGATAAGTGCAGATGTTCCGGCAAAAGACGTACGAAATGCGCTGATTTATGACGAATCCGGACATTACTGCCTGTCAGCATATCACTTCCTACGGCCAGCACGGCTCTCCGCCGGCAGGCACATGACGGTAGGTGTTTACGATGCTACTTATGAAACTGCGGACGAACTCACGGATGCGCTTGCGGCTGCCATTCGTGACTACCGCCGGCTTGTAGACCGGCTGCAAGCCTGACGCAAGGGGGATGCACTTATGTGTTTTGTGTACCAGCCGGTTTTTGATGAAATGACCGACCGAGAAATAACAGCACAGCTGAAGAACAGCATAAAAGCTGCCGTATATTCTAAATATGGCCCCTCGCTCGACCCTAATATTGAAAAAAGAATTCGAGATGAATGGGCGGTTATCGAGGCAAGTGACGGAGTTTTGGATCTCGCCATAGCGTTCGAGATCGTTACAAGTTTGAGGAATTGCAGTCTTCCGTTTTGGATGCGGGCAACCTCGGGGTCCGGCTTTATCCCCTGCCTTTTGGGAATGACATTCAGTAATCCATTGCCACCGCACTACTATTGTCCACGATGCCGCCGCGTGGAGTGGGTGAACGGATATGCTGACGGATTTGATCTTCCATCAAACGCTGTGTGTGAGAAAGACGGCGCAATTATGCGTGGAGACGGGCATAATATCCCATGGCAGTCACACTGGGGCATGGACAATCGTGCCGCATATTATGATATTGACGTACCCTCTTCTGTGTTCATTAACCTATACACCGCGCTTCAGCGGCATTGGTCTAAAAAACTGAGCGCGGAAAAAGAGCCGTTCTGCGTCAGAGACGGTATGGGTCAGTTTATTATCAAATTATCACACATCAGCGCTGCATGCATTTTGAGTAACAAGACGGTTGATTATGGAAGCCTGCCTGAAGTCAATATCTCGGACGCTTCAGAAATCCTCAACGATGACAGTCAAGCAGATGAGGTTTTGCTATCATGCCGTGCAGATTCATTTGCAGACGTTGTTGCGAAGCTTGGACTCCATCACTCTGCCGGCGGCTGGGATAATGATGTGTTTGAGCTTTTAAAGAGTCGAAATCTTCACCTTTTCAATTTGATCGCGCATCGTGACGACGTATTTTTCTATCTTCGCTCGCATGGATTCAGCGATAAAGAGGCGTGGGAGGGCATGGAAAGAGTTCGCCTGGGCAAAGGACTGCCCAAGATAACAGTTGAAATGTCGCAATCTGCAGATAACTGGGTGATTGATTGCTGCAGCAAAATAGAGTATCTGTTCCCGAAGGCTCACGATTTGGAGTATGTTTTCTTCCGTGCTCGCATGAAATGACATTCACTGCCCAATATTTCCTTAATTAACATGCTGAGGGCAAGGGCGACCACTTCTGGGATAACGGCGAGGCCAACTTACTCAAGGCGCTCGTACTCTACGTCGGCCTCGATCCGAGCAGGACGACGGACGAGAAGAACCTCGCCTCGGTCTACCAGATGCTTATTCGCAACAGTGAGCGCCAGCTCACGGCGCTCTTTGAGAAGCTGCCGCTCGACCATCCGGCCCGCGCGCCGTACAACCTGTTTGCTCAGGCCAGCGACACGGTGCGCTCCGGCATTGTGCTCGGCCTCGGCACGCGGCTGCAGGTACTGCAAAACGAGGCCGTGCGGAGCCTCGGCCAGCTCCAGAACCGCTACCCGAACAACCTCTGGGCCGAGATCATCGGCAACACCGACGTGCAGCTCATGCTCGGCTGCACAGACGACGTCACCGCCGAGTACTTCTCCGAGCGCAGCGGCGACATTAGTATCAGGATAAGCTCCACCATGACCGTGCGCAAAACGATGGCAGTCGCCCAGGTCATACCCGAATACCGCCAAACCCAGGGTCAGGGCAAGCGCCGCCTGCTCACGCCGGACGAAGTACTGCGTCTCCCAAATGACGAGCTGCTTGTCGTAATACGGGGTCACAACATACTCCGACTGAGGAAGCTGGACTACACCCGTCTGCCCATGTCCGGAGAGATAGTGAAAACCAGCCTGATGGACTACGCGCCAGAACACGTCTCCGCGCCGACCGAGACCAAAGCACCTGTCGCAGAAGAAGCTGCACCCCGCAAACGCCGCGGCCTCTACAGCAGCGCCAAGCCACCGGAGAGCTTCTGATTTTATGTAATTCCAAAATAATTTAGTGTTTTTCAGAAGTTTTTACTGATTATCCGTAAAAACTTCTTGAATACTCCGGCTTTTTTGGTTATACTATGAATCATAGAGGCTGAGGAGGTAAAAGCATGGTTCTGCGTCCGCAATATATGAACACGCTCAGGCAATACCGCGACGTGCCGCTGGTGAAGATTCTGGCCGGCATAAGGCGCTGCGGCAAGTCCACCATACTGGAGATGCTGCGCGACGACCTCATGGCGGGCGGCGTCGCGGCCGACCACGTCATTTTCCTGCGTTATACCTCCGAGGATTTCGACGAGGGCATGACGGACAGGGATATGTACAAGGACATCTGCTCCCGCATGACCGGCGAAGGGCGTTACTACCTGCTGCTGGACGAGGTGCAGGAGATTGAGGGCTGGGAAAAGGCCGTAAACAGCCTGCTTGAAAACGCCGACACGGACATATATGTCACTGGTTCCAACTCCAAGCTGATGTCCGGCGAGATTTCCACCTATCTCACCGGGCGCTACGTCTCCATACCCGTTTACACTCTGTCTTTTGCCGAGTTCCTGGATTTCAAGCATGGCGACCGGCGCTCAGTAAAGGAACTGCTGAATGAATACATCCGCATGGGCGGTTTCCCGATTGTGGCGCTGGGGAATTTCGACGAGCGCTCTGCTTACCAGATTGTCGAGGGCATATACACCTCCGTTGTCACCAACGACATAACCCGCCGTCACAACATCACAAACTACGACCTCTTCAACCGCGTGGTGAAGTACGTCGTTGAAAACGTCGGCAAGACCTTTTCTGCCAACGCGATTGTCAAGTTCCTCAAGAGAGAGGGGCGTTCGCTGTCCGTCGAGGCCGTCTACAACTATCTGAGCTGGCTGGAGAAGGCCTTTGTCATATACCGCTGCCAGCGCTACGATTTGCAGGGCAAGTCCGTACTGAAAACCCAGGAGAAGTTCTACCTGGCAGACCCGTCATTGAAATACTGTATCCTGGGCTTCAACCCCAAATCCATAGCGTCAATGCTGGAAAACGTCGTGTACTTCGAGCTGAGGCGGCGCGGCTATGAGGTGTATATAGGCAAGAATGAGAGCCGGGAGATAGACTTCGTAGCCGTGCGGCGTGACGAGCGCATATATGTCCAGGTCTGCCGCCAACTGCCTGAGGAGTCCGACCGTGAGGTAGCAAATCTCCTGGAGATAAAAGATCATTACCCCAAATACGTCGTGACACTCGACGAGCTCGCCGCCGGAAACATAAACGGCGTCAGGATAGTGCATCTGGCAGACTTCCTGCTGAGCGACTGGTATTGATGAATACGAACGCTGTACGTCCATGAAGGTCAAACCACTCCTACTGCGGACATGCGGACATTCTGAAATCACAGGACAACAAACCCTAATATATACAACTTACGCTTACAAGCACCCCGAACGGGGTGCTTTTTTCATACCCAAGCCAAAGGAGGAACGTGAAATGGATGAACTCTATATGGGCACAGAAGAGCCTCAGACCGAGTTGGAGACTGAACCTGGTGAGCTCCGCGATGAGCCCGTCGGTCAGACTGAAGCGGTAAATAACGCCCCTTCGGCAGAAGACGGCATGGATCCGGAAGGCGGCGATGGTGTGCCGAGCCAGTCTGGTACGCAGCGGCGGAGGGAGCGCAGAGTCCGGCCGGCTCCGGTCGTTTCCATCGACGACCGGCTCGGTGTGGAGACGGACGCGGACAAGGCTCGGGACGCAATGCTTGACCTCGTCGAGTCGCTCAAGACCCGGCGCATACTCTCCGGCACCGTGCAGGGCATCGAGCGCCCCGGCGACGGGGCAAATTCCGTCGCAGTCATATACCACGGCGATTTCAAGGTGCTCATTCCCGCGGAGGAGATGGTCGAGAGGTCGGAGGAAACCCAAGGCCGCTCGGTGAGCGACGCGCTGCACTATATGCTCAACAAGCGGCTCGGGGCCGAGGTGGACTACATCGTCAAGGGCATCGACGGCGAAGCGGGCGTCGCGGTGGCGAGCAGGCTCGAGGCCATGGCGGCGAAGCGGCGCGAGTACTACTTCGGCACGGACCGGGACGGGAACAACCTGCTGTATAACGGCGTGTGCGCTGAAGCACGCGTCGTTTCTGTTATCCGTGCCGGCATCTTCGCGGACGTGTTCGGTGTTGAGACGTACATCCCGCTGCGCGAGCTGAGCTACCAGCGGATGCTGGACGCCTCGGCGAGCTACCAGCCGGGGCAGCGCATACTCGTGAAGCTCATGGACATAGACCGCAGCGACCGCAGCCATATCCGTGTCAGCGCATCCATCAAGCGCGCGGGCGAGAACCCATATGAGAAAGCGCTCAAGCGCTACTCGGTGGGCAACCGCTACGTCGGCACGGTGAGCATGGTGGATACGACCGGCGTGTTTGTCGCGCTCGACGGCGGCATCGACTGCCTGTGCAGCTATCCCAAGCGCGGTCGCCCGCCGCGCGGCTCGCGCGTGACCGTGCGCATACTCGGGATAAACAACGAGAGCAACCGCATCTGGGGCGCAATCACCCACATAGCTTCGCCCGGATAGAAGATAGGAGGACAAAATGAAAGCAAAAACGAAGAGATACATTTCACTTTTCCTGGCCATTGTGTTCTGCTTCAGCCTGCTGGGGACGCTCCCGGCGTTCGCAGCGACGACTGTGCAGGCCTACATGGTAAACTACCCGCGTCAGAACGACCCCAACTACGGCGACAGCCGCTTCGGGCACTCGGCGAACTACCTCATGAGCGGCTGGGCGTATGTGGCCTACGAGCGCATGACGCTGCACGCCATCGGCTCGTATAACGGGCAGATAGCGTACTGCATCGAGCCGGGCGTCGACCAGGATTCCGGCGACACGCTCACCTCGACGGACGAGAGCTACTGGGACAACTATCCCGCGAGCAGCAACGTGACCATCCCGCCGGAGACCATAAAGACGCACAACGTCATGCCCAGCTTCTGCGCACCCTCGCGCGACTACGCCCGAGCCTACGAGCTGGAGCAAGATGGCAGCGAGTACACGCTTACACTCACGGACAGCAACGGCGTGCTGGACAACTACGCCTTCAGCACCGATGTGCCGGGCATCAGCTTCTCCAAGAGCGGCAACCGCCTGACCATAACCTGCGACACTCCCACCGAGGAGACCATACTCGTCACCGCCGAGAAGCAGAACGCCTACAGCTCCTCTCTGGTAATCTGGTCTGACGGCACCTGGAGCAAGGCGGGCGTCCAGGACACCATTACCTACGGCGAGAACGTTTCCGACCCTGTGAACGGCTACTTTGAGCTGGAGATGGATGCCGCCGGCGGGCTGCGTATAGTCAAGACCTCCGAGGACGGCAATGTCTCCGGCATCGAGTTCACCATCACCGGCGAGGGCTACTCCGAGCGCGTGCGCACCGGCAGCGACGGAACTGTAGACGTCACCGGCCTAATGCCCGGCAGGTACACTGTCACCGAGATAAACTCGGATGCGTACACACCGCAGGACTCCCAGACCGTCACCATAGCCGGAGGCGAGAGCGCGGTCGTGACCTTTGACAACACGCTCAAGCGCGGCGCGCTGCAGGTGCGCAAGAGCGCCGAGGACAATTTCATCGAGGGCGTCACATTCCACCTCTACGGCACTTCGGCCTCGGGGCTTGAAGTGGACGAGTACGCCGTGACCGGCGCGGACGGCGTGGCTCACTTTGAAAACGTCCTCATAAGCGGCAATACGCCGTACACCATCGAGGAAGTGGACACAGCAGATCGCTATGTCGTGCCGGAGAGCCAGTCCGTGAGCATACTCTGGGACGACGTGGCTGAGCGCAGCTTCCACAACGTGCTTAAGAAGTTCTCCGTCACCGTCGCTAAGACCGACGCCGAGAACGGGTTCCCTCGCGGCGACGCCACGCTCGCCGGGGCGGCGTACGGCCTCTACCGCGGCGGCGAGCTTGTGGACACCTATTACACCGACGAAAACGGACAGTTCACAACTGCGGAATATCCATGCGGCGACGACTGGACTATACGCGAGATAAGCCCGTCCGAGGGTTATCTGCTCGACGAGAGCGTACACAGCGTAGGCGCCGAGCCGGGGCAGTACACCGTGGAGCACAACGCGACGGCTATCGGTGTCACCGAGGAGCTCATAGAGGGCAGCATCCGAATCATAAAACACATCGACGCGGCAGACGAGGACGTGGAAATAGTACCTAGTGAGCCCACGCCGGAACCCTCTGCTGAGCCTTCACCAGAGCCGACTCCGGAGCCTTCACAGGAGCCCATACCCGAAACCACTCCTGAGCCGTCTGAGGAACCGAACAAGGAGAGCGTCGCATCCGGGAATGAGGAAAATCCTGTCCCGGACGCCCCCGAGGCTCTCCCTTCGCCGTCCGAGGAACCGGAAGCAAGCGAGCCGCCCGTTGAAGAGCCTGAAGAAAGCGAACCGCCGGTGGAAGAATCCCCGGAGCCGAGCGAGCCTCCTGTTGAGGAAGACCCCACGCTCAGCCCTGAGCCTATAGCTCCCGGCGACGTGGAGCTCGGCAGCAGCGGCGAGGCCATAGAGCAGCCTGAGGAGGGCGCGGTGTTCCAGATATACCTCGCCAGCGCCGGGAGCTATGAGGCCGCAGCCGAGGACGAGCGCGACATACTGACCACGGACTCCGACGGCATAGCGGTGTCCAAGTCCCTACCATACGGTCAGTACCGGGTACACCAGACAGACGGAATGCCCGGGCTGGAGTTTGCCCCGGACTTCACCGTGTTTATCTCCGAGGACGGCAAGCTGTACTCATACATACTCAACGATGCACGCATCACGAGCCTCATACGCATTGAGAAGCGCGACGCGGAGACCGGGGATATAATAACCGCCGCAGGTTCGGGTTTTCAGATACGCGATCTCGCCACCGGAGAGTTGGTCACACAGACCGTGAACTACCCCTCGCCAGCTCGCATCACCACCTTCTACACCGACGACACCGGCACGCTCATGCTGCCGGAGGAGCTGCCCTACGGCGAGTACGAGCTGATTGAGGTAGCCGCCTGCCACGGCTACATACTCGACTCCACGCCGGTGCCTTTCACAGTGGACGGCAGCGTGCGCATAGCGGCCGGCACGGTAGTCGACACCATAACTACCGGGTCTGACGGAACAGCTTCGAGCAAGGAGCTGTACCTCGGCAAGTATATCATTACCGAGACATCGGCGCCCAACGGCATGGTGCTGAACACCGAGCCGCGGTCAGCTTCGGACTCTACCCGGCAGTCGACATCACTGCGGCAGACGGCAGCGTTATCCCGGCAGACGGGCTCATAGAAATAGCGGCGGTAAATGCCGACGGGACGGCGGCTTTCACCAGCGATCTCCCGCTGGGCAGCTACTATGTGCAGGAGTACGCCACGGACAGCCACTACATACTCAGCGACGAGCGCTACCCCGTCGAGTTTACATACGCCGGTCAGGACACGCCGCTTGTAAACGTGTCGGTCAACGACGGCGAGGCCATAGTAAACGAGCTCAAGTATGGCTCCGTTTCGGGCATGAAGCTCGACGAAAACGGCAAAGCCCTGCCCGGTGCGTTGTTCGGCCTGTTCCGCAGCGACGCCGCAGAGTTCACCGAGGAGGGCGCGCTCATGACGGCGACCTCCGGCGAGGACGGAATTTTCGTGTTTGAGAATCTGCCCGTAGGCGACTATATCGTGCGCGAGCTGACGGCGCCCGCGGGCTATGTGCTTGACGAGACCGCCTACTATGTCGAGATAACCACCGACGGCGAGGTCTGCGTCGTAGAAAACGAGGCCGGCGTCGGGTTCGTGAATCAGCCTCTGCGCGGGGCGCTGAAGATAGTAAAGACCACTGACGACGGCAAAGTCGAGGGCTTCGCCTTCCGCGTCTCCGGTGTGAACGGCTACGACATGACTTTTACCACGGACGCCAACGGCGAGATTCTCATTGAAGGCCTGCGCATCGGCGAGTATGTGGTCACGGAGCTTGAAAACGGGGTCAGCGAGGGCTACGAGATAGCCGAGCCGGTCACCGTGACGCTGGTGGCGAACGAGACGCTCACCGTAAACGTCCACAACAACAAGATAACCGTGGACGTGCCCAAGACCGGCGACGACAGCCTGACGCCGTGGATCATTCTAATCGCGGCGGGTCTGGCGGGCATCGCAGGCGTGGGCGCGTACTGCTATTTCGGCGTCTACCGCAAGGGCAAAGGGGGCAAGCGCAATGAGAAAGCGTAAAGCCCTTGCCGCCATGCTCGCCGCCATGGCCATGTCGCTCATGGCTCTCAACGCCCACGCCGACACCGACGGCACCGAGCTTCAGGTTGCCGAGCCGTCGCAGCTCACAATCCAACTCGGCTCCGATTGGGCCGGGGTCGAGTTCCAGCTGCGCACGGATAGCGGGGTTTACCCAGGTGCGGTTGTGGTGGACGAGTCCGGTGTGCTGAACCTTGAGATTGGCGGCAGCAGTACATACGAGCTGTCCTGTCTCGGTTCCCCGCAGACTGTGCCCACTCCGGAGCCGGAACCCAGCGAAGCGCCTGAGAGCGAACAAGCCGAAACTGAACCAGCTACGACATCGGCAGACACAGTTACACCGACGCCGGATGAGGGCGGTGACGAGCTGACCGTCTACGGAATACCTGTCGTACACCTTGCCGTATTCGGTGGCGGGCTGCTGGTCGCAATCGTGCTGCTGATAGCGCTCAGGTTCTCACGCAGACGCCGGCGCCGTTGGGATGAGTACGACGAGGATGATGATGAGCTGTCAGACTGATTTTCCAACTGTCAGACTGAAATTGAGGCTGCAATTCTCACAATTTCGAGATATTTTGTAACTTTTATGTTAAATTCAACTCACGTGACTTGACCTGAAATTGGAGCTGTGTTATGCTGAAACCGTGGCAGGGGCTTGCGCTCAGGCTTTCAGGTACGGAGGATGGTATCCCTCGGCCAAAGACCACACCACGCGGGTGTGGAACCCTGTTACGGATTCGCGCAATGAGCAATCCACACGGCGCAAGCCACATCTGATTAAAAGAGCCGGAAGGCTGCTTTGACATCAGCAAGATGCGGAGACGATTTAGAACGTCTACCTTAGCCTCTTGCTTTGTCATGCAGTTTTCCGGCTCTTTTTGCATATCTGGAGGTACTTTACATGAGAAAGAAAAGGAATAACCCCGCCGCCATGCGCTGCCCTTACTGCGGCTCGCCCGTCATTCTCCGCAGCGCCAACGGGATATACCGAGAAAACGCCAACGGCACCATGCTCTATGTCTGCAAGCGCTACCCGGTGTGCGACGCATACGTCCGCACGCACCCGGGCACGAACCGGCCCGTCGGCACGCTCGCCAACCGAGAGCTGCGCTCGCTCAGGCGCGAGGCGCACCGCTACTTTGACCGGTTCTACCTCAGCGGCATGATGAGGAAGGAGCAGGCCTACGAGTGGCTCGCCCACCTGATACAAGCGCCCATGTCCGAGGCGCACATCGGCTGCCTCGGCGAATACTACTGCCGCCAGGTCATTGACGCGAGCAGGACGATGCTCGCAAGCTACAAGGGGCGTGAGGCCTCATGACGCTCAACGATGCGCAGAGAAAACAGGTGGAGGAGAACATGGGCCTGGTGGGCAAGGTCATAAAGGACAAGGTCCACGGCGCGAACGGGCTCGGTATCTACACCTACGACGACCTGTTCCAGATAGGCTGCATGGGCCTTTGCAAGGCCGCAGCGACGGACAAGGGCGGCTGCTTTTCGACCTACGCCTACCGGCTTATCCGGAATGAGATCTGCTCCGCACTCATATATGCCAACCGCCGCGCGGGCAAGGAGATTCCAACGGAGCCGGAGATACTGAGCACATACGAAGCGGAGATCGTGCCTGAGCAGTCGGATAACACGCTCACCGCCCTGCTCGACGAGGCCGAGCGCAGCGCCGCCGGCGTGACCGCGAAGGGCATCCGCGCCCTGCGCCTCATGGCCGACGGCTACACCGCGCGCGAGATAGGCGAGCAGATGGGAGCGAGCGCGAACAACGTGACCGCCTGGGTGTCACGCGCTAGGAGGTATTTGCGGGAGATAGGACGTTGTTGCATCTGAAGCTAAATCCTTTGACAAGTTGTGAAAGTGAACGTATTGTTTTGAACCACAAACCGCTCTTCGCCACTGCTCGCGCCCACGTCCAGCAGACAGCCTGTCCATGCATTGAGCATACAAGTCTCGGCGTAGTTGTCAACAACCATGTCACTTGGGCGTAAGGGCGCCCCGACAGCGAGCCAGCTCGCACTTACATGCCCATAGAGGTGCGTTTCGTTTTGGAACGCACCTTGATTTTTAACTTTCAACTTTTGCCACACCGACTGGCTTTGAGGTTCGGAGTGACAAAGCTGAGGGCGTTGTGTTATAATGCTTAAGTATACAAGGCGGGCGCGGTGCGTCTGCGCAAGGAGGCGGCACAGGGCAATGTCCAGAAGCAGACAGATAGACCCCTCAGTTAAATACTATCCACCCCGTTTAATGGAACGGCTTGAATACATGAAACGATATCCCTTGACGCTGGTAGAGGCTCCCTCCGGCTTCGGGAAGACGACTATCCTTGAGCATTTTCTTGGTACGCGCCTTCCCCGGAGCGTGCTGCGGGAGCGGTATGAGTTCGTCAGCGGGCGACCCAGGGAGGGGTGGCGCCAGCTCTGTGCCATGCTAGAACGCATAGATCCGGACTGCGCCCGCCAACTCGCGTCCATCGGAGAGCCGGACGAGGATAACATTACCGACATTGCCGCTGCTCTCTCGGAACTGGAATGCCCGGAGGACACCTGGATCTGGCTGGATGACTTCATGAACTGGGGCGTAAAGTGTCCCGGTGCGCTGCTGGAGGCGTTGTCCCGTCACGGTGGCGAAAGGCTGCACATAATCGTGTCCACACAGCCCATGCCCAGAGGGTGTTTGGGAAGCAGAGTGCGCGGCGGGCATATATGGCATCTTCGGGAGGACAGCTTCGTCTTCAGGAACGAAGACATAGAGGGTTATTTCCGAGCCGCAGGAGTGGTGCTCAGACGCGGGCAGGTTGAGGAGTTGGGGCGGCTCTCCGAAGGCTGGATCATGGCGCTGAGCCTCCAGCTCGCGAGCTTCATCGTCAGCGGCAGCTTCCGCCACGGCGGCATGGACGAGCTGATGGAGAACGTGTTCTGGCGGCGGCTATCCCCATCCGAGCAGAGCTTTCTGCTGGAGGTGTCCTTCTTCCCCCCGCTTCACGCTGGCTCAGGCCGTCAGCTTTTCCGGCCTTGGTGCGGAGGAGACGGAGCGCATGCTGCTCGACAGGCGTTACTTCGTAAACTACGACCCGGACAACCGCTGCTTTTATCTGCACGCCCAGCTTCGCCGCCTCCTTGAGCGCCACTTCGCGCATCTGGACGCGGCACGGCAGAGGGAGATCTACCTGCGTGGTGGCGAGCTTGCGGAGAGGGCTAAGGACAGGCTGCTCACGCTTCGCTTCTACTACGCCTCCGGAGCCTGGGAGCGGCTCTGCTCCATGCCACTGACCAGCTATGACATTGCTGATATAACGGACGAGGATACCCGTCCCATGATACTCGACCTGCTCGAGAACGCCCCACCGGAGCTGAAGCGCCGCTATCCCAGGGCGTTGATTCCTCTGGCATTCGCGCTGTTCTTCCTGGGTGAGAACGAGAAACTGCTGTCCATGCAGGCTGAGATAGCCGACTGTATAAGCGAAAGCCAGCTCCCGCAGACCGACAAAGACGCGCTGCGCGGCGACGCGGCGCTGTTGGAGGAGGCGCGTCAGTCGCTGCGCGACCGCGCGGCAGAGAACACCGAGGATCTGTGCCGTTATACGCTCGACCTGGCAGAAGGCTCCCTCTCAGTGCTGCTGGGCAGACCGGCAGATGTTCCGGCTTGGCTGGCTGAGGGGCGCATCGACCAGCGGCTCGTAATAATGACACAGCCCTATGCCTATATCGTCTACGGGCGTGTGCTGCTCGAACAGCGCGCCTACAGAAAACTGCTGGGTACGAGCGAATACTTCCTGGGGTTGAGCTCAATCTTCCCAAACCTGCTGCCACAGGTCTACGCTCGGCTGTACATGGCGCAGGCACTAAACGCGCTTGGCAGGCGCGAGGAGGCTTGCAGGGAGGTCGCGACTGCACTGGATATTGCCGCGCCGGACAGGGTATACATGCCCTTCGCAGAGAACTATCCGGGCATACGCCCGCTGCTTCCCCTGTCCGCTGAGCTGGAGCCCCACAGGGGCGAGATCGCCCGCCTGTACCGAGAGTGGGAAAGTCACGGCTCCGGCGCGCCCGCGCCCTTCACGCCCAGGGAGCGGGACATCCTGCATTACCTGCGCCAGGGACTCACCAACAAGGAGATTGCCCAGAGGCTCTACCTCTCCCCACATACCGTGCGCAACACCGTCAGTGTCATGTTGAAGAAACGATCGCTGGCTTCACGGGAGCAGCTCCGGGAACTTCCGGAGGACTAGACGCCGTCTAAATAAAAAAGTACACTGTACCATATGAAAGGCAAAGGCCGCACTCTATGATTTGTGTTATAGAGTGCGGCCTTTGCCGCTTTAAGGAGGTGGAGACATGACGAAGGGATGGGCCTGGGAAGATGAAGCTGTCATAACCGGCGTCACTGCCCTGCCAGGGCACCGTCTGCGCATCGAGCTGCGCACAGGCAGCGTGCTGGAGCTGAATATGGCGAACCGTCTGGACTCCACTCGGTTTTATCCTCTGCGGGACGAGGCGCTGATGCGCACTGTCACCACCGACGGCGGCTATCTGCTGTTTGGCAGCGCACCCGACTTCGAACTGAAGCTCAGCGTCCGCATGGCGGTACTGATGGCGCTCAACCAGCCAGGACACACGGTCAGCGGAGTAGACGACCCATTCCCGCCTGGAGAGATATACACAACTTAATCATATTACCGGGGAGGGAAAGAAAATGAAAAAGGCAAGGCTCGCGACCCTCGTGATATGCCTGCTGGCGCTCGCGCTGCTGCTGTCTGCCTGCGGTGGGGACGCAGGGGATGGGCGCGGCGACGTTGTCGAGGAGCCCCAGGTCACGGCCGGCGCCTTCTACGGCTGCTGGGAGTACGAGGAGTACGACAACTGGCTGTGCATCAACAAAGACGGAACCTACGAGTGGTACAATCCCGACGGCACCTGCACCAGTGGTGAATACACGATCGACGGCGTTGAGCTGCTCATGAATGACGGCGAGCTCTTCTTCGCGCTCGACGGGGAGGGCGGCATGATAGACAGCGAGGGAGACAGGCTGTTCAAGTCCTCTCTTCCGGAGGTCTGGCCCGACGCCGAGCCGGAAGCTACACTGGCGTCGGTGATTGCCGCAGATTTCAGCGGCTGCTGGAAGTATGACGACTACGACGTCTGGCTGTATATATACGGCGACGGCCACTACGACTGGATGTACGAGAACGGCGACGGCTATATCGGGAGCTGGACATTTTCCGGCGGCGAGATGCACCTCGACAACGACACCATACTATACTTTGACGAGGACGGCATCCTGACGGACGACGATGGGGACACATTTGCCCGTTCCACGCTGCCCAACGAGGGCTCCGACCCGGGCGATAGCTGGAACGGGCTGGACTGGAACTCCAACGCCGAGGATTTCTACGGCTGCTGGGAGGCCTACGGCGAATATATCTGGCTCTACATCTACGGCGACGGGACCTATGAGTGGTTCGGCGACTACGACGGAAGCGACTGGATCGGCACCTACTACATGCTGGGCAACGCGCTGGTCCTGGATACGAGCGTGGTATTCGTGTTCAACGAATACGGCGACATCGTGGACCAGGACGGCAACGACATGTACGCCTCCGAGCTGCCCGACGAATATCTGTAAGGCCCGGTGTGCACCGGAACGGGACATACGATACGCGTTGCGGTGCGGAGACCCGGGGCAAAACAAACATTGGAAAGGGGAAAAACTATGAAAAGAGTACTGTCTTTGCTGCTTGCGGCGGTGATGCTGTTCTCGCTGGCGGCCTGCGGGGGCGAAAGCGACGAAGGCGGCGAGGCCGGGGTAAGAATAACGAACGACCTCGGCTATGAGCTTGTCGAGCTGTACGTCACTCTGTCCTCCAAGGATTTCTGGGGCGACGACCTGCTGCCGGCCGCGGCAGAGGACGGCAGCGTCACCATTTTCCTCAGCGGCTACGAGCCGGCAGAGGGTGATACCTTTGACCTGCGCGCGGTGGACGTCGACGGCTTCGCCTATGAGTTCTACGGCCTTGATCTCATCGACGGCGACGCCGTCGAGATGGCCTGGTCGGAGGAGTCGGCGATGGTCATCATCACCCCCGTCGAGGGAGACGCCTTCACCGTGGGCGGCACGGTCATTGAGCCGGAGGACGCCGGCATAGACGAGGACTTCCTCGGCTGCTGGAAGTATGACGACTACGACATGTACATCGTCCTCTACGAGGACATGACCTGGCAGCTTCTGGACAGCACGGGCTTCAGCTACATAAACCACGCCTTCGAGTACGAGGAGAACCTGGTCTACCTGCTCGAGGAAAGCGGCAGCGTCTACCTCACGCTGACCTTTGAGGAAGGTGTGTTGACTGATTCCGACGGCGACACGCTCTATCCCGCTCCCTGGCCCACCGGTGAGGAGGAGACCAATTACGCCCTGCCCTCCGTGGATGACGAGCTGACCCAGTCCATCGAGCTGCCTGGATCCGACGGTGACATGGTGTGGTACCCAGAGCTTATGACAGTCTCCGGCGACTCCTCTGTGCTCAGCTTCACTGCCGCAAACAGGGAGGATACAAACGACTTTTACTCCAGCATAGTAATACAGCGTGTCGCCGTGAACGGCTATGACGACGCCATGAGCCAGGGTTATGACAGTGCCAAGGCCAAGCTCGCGCAGATGATGGACCAGGTGCTGGAGGCTATGTACGGCGACAAGCTTATCCAGAGCATAGGTTCCGACTTCCAGGACCACGGCAACTACTTCACCTATGACGAGTATGTCTGGGTCGACAGTTCCATCTACACACCCTCCCCCGACACGCCAGTGCGCGGCGCGCTGCAGATACGCTATGTGGGACCCACGGGATACGTGGTAGTCATGAGCAGTCTGGCGCTGCAAGACCGCATAGCGACTTATTATGCCATCGGCAAGAACATGATGGACAGCATAGGCCTCGAGGGCGACTGGTCCACGGCTCCCAAGCCCAAGCCGACTACCGGCGGCTCCGGCGGCGCGTGGAGTGACACCGGGGACTACGGCACGGCCTACTACTGGTATGACGAGGACGGGGATATCTGGTACTGGAACGGCTATGAGGACATCTTCATCGGCTTCGGCGATGACTACTACATAGAAGACGGCCAGTACTACGAGTCCAACGACGCCGGGTGGGCCGACGACTACTATTACGACGACTACGACGGCTGGGGCGACGACTTCTACTACGATGATTACTACGACGACTACTACTGGTCCGGCGACTACGGCGACACCTACGACGACTATTACTGGTCCGGAGACTACGGCGATACCTACGATTACTACTACTACTACTATTGATGACTTTGGGGCGGGCGAGAGCGGCCGCCCCTGAAAAACCAGACCGAAAAAACATTAAACAAGGAGGAACCTGAATGAAAAAGAAACTTCGTCTGCTCTGCATACTGATGGTCCTGGTGTTATCCCTCGGCCTTCTCTCTGCCTGCGGAGGCGAGGAGCCCGTCAGCCTGGTGGGCAACTGGGACTGTGACGACTATGAGACGAGCCTTGTGTTCTATGACGACGGCACAGCCGATATGTCCGACTACTACGACTACGCCGTGGTTGATTACGAGTGGGACGGCGAGACCCTTACCCTCAGCTACGACGGCGATACCCTCCAGGGCGTCCTGGGCGAGGACGGCAGCCTGGTTGTGGACGGCGACATCGTTTTTGTGCGGGTCGAGGCCATCACCTACTACCCCGCTGATCCCGGTGATGAAGGCGATGAGCCCGTTCGATATGACATGACCGACAGCGCTTGGGATGTGGAGGGCGTTATCTATGACTTCTACGCCGACGGAACCCTGATTATCGCCGGTGAGTACCTGGGCAGCTACGACTGGAACGGCTATTCCGGCACGCTCTATGTCGACGGCAGCTCCACCTCAATCTATTACGACGGCGAGGACCTCTACATGGAGGGCGAGGACGGCGAGCTCTACCTGATGGAGTATTACAGTATTGCCGACTATGACCTGTATGACGATATGGTCGGCGACGGGGATGATGACAGCGACGACGAGGGCGGCTACTCCCTGGGCGGCGCCTACGACAACGACGACGAGGAGATGAGCTGCGTCTTCTACGCCGACGGCACTGTCGTCATGTCCGATTTCGAGTTCTCGGATGAGGGTACCTACACGGTGGACGGCGACTATATCCTGATGGAGTTTGAGGGTCAGTTACCCTATGAGGCCTACTACGACTCCAGCGACGACAGCTTCCAGGTAGACGGCCTGGACGGATGGTTCTACTACGTCGACGAAGCCTGGTACACTCCCTGAACTATGAACCTCACCGTGGGCGGCTTTTGCCGCCCACGACAAACATGACGGATCGCGGCGCTTTATGTGCTCTCGTTTTAAGAAGGAGGAGAAATGAGATGAAAGGCAAACTGAGAATAACGCTGAGCCTGGCTCTGGCTCTGCTGCTGGCTCTGTGCCTTCTCACCGCCTGCGGAGACACCGGCAGCGACAAAGCAAGCGACAGCGGTGGAGACCTCGCCGACGACGACGGCGTAGTGGGTCTGTGGGAGAGCGAGGGCTGGGGCGGCATCTGCCTGGAACTGCTCGATGACGGCACCGGCACGATCTATACCTACAGTGACATGGGCGACATCACCTATAGCTGGGACGGCGAGGTCCTGACCCTCATGAATGAGAATGAGGACGGCGAACTCGAGGAGGTCACCGGCGAGCTGCAGAAGGACGGCTCCATCGGCATCATGGGTCTGGGCTACTTCTTCCCGGTGGAGGAGCGGTCCTACGGCCCCGACATGGACGGCAGCAGTTTCATGGAGGCTGGCGGCATGGAGAGCGAGCTGGAGGGCGACTGGATCCACACCAGCGGCAACCGCATGCTGACCTTTGACGGCAGCGGCTCCCTGACCTTCCAGGAGATGTATGAGGGCGGCAGCTCCTCCAGTTCCTCCGGCTGGTACAGCTATGACGGCGAGACCGTGACCGTCGATACGTCGGCGGGGATCTCCGAGGGCTATATCGACGATGAGGGAGACCTGATCATCGAGATCGATGGCGAGGGCGGCTGGTACAGCCGGGGCGACAGCTCCCAGCTGACCTATCCCGACATCACCGGCCCGGAGGCGGAGATGGTGGGCCAGTGGGTGAACAGCTACACTGGCGACTCCGTGGAGTTTACCAGAGACGGTTCCGTGGTCTACTCTATCGGTGGCGGCTTTGGTGTTGCCTCCCCCTTCACCTTTGACGGGGAGACGGTGACCTTCAGCGACTACACGGGCTATATCGACGGCGACGGCGACTTGATCGTGGAGGGCCTGGACGGCTGGTTCAGCCGCTCCGAATCCTCCGGCGGCGACTCCGGCTCCGGCGATTCCGGTTACGCCCTGGGCGGCGCCTACGACAACGACGACGCGGAGATGAGCATAGTCTTCCACTCCGACGGCACCGCGACAGTCTCCGACTTCTACAGCTCCGAGGACGCCACTTACACGATGGACGGGGACTACCTGGTTGTGGAGTTCGATAGTGGCGGCTACTACGAGGCCTACTACGATTCCAGCGACGACACTTTCCAGGTGGACGGCCTGGACGGATGGTTCTACTACGTGGGCGAGGCCTGGTACACTCCGGACTGAACACAGGACATAAAGACAGGAGGCTGAATATGTTTACAATTCTGATAATACTGGCGGTGCTTGCCGTCGTATGGGTCATAAGCACCACCAACGGCTTCAAGCGTAAGGAGATAAAGATAGACGAGGCGCTGTCCGGCATAGAGGTCGCACTCACAAAGCGCTATGACACACTCACCAAGCTGCTGGACACTTCCAAGGGATTCATGGAGCACGAGTCGGATCTCTTCGCTGATGTCATATCCCTGCGGAGCGGTATGAGTGTGAACGAGATGGGCAAGGCCGACCGGGAAATGGGCGAGCTGACCGGGCGCCTCTTCGCCGTGGCAGAAAACTATCCGGAACTTCGTTCGAGCGAGGTGTTCATGGAGCTGCAGCGCGGCATAAGGGACGCAGAGGAGCACCTCCAGGCGGCACGCAGGCTGTATAACGCCAACGTCAGCCGCTACAACACGGCCATCGCTATTTTCCCCGCAAGCCTGCTGGCGAAGGGACGCAGTCCGAAGGAGTTCTATGACGCGGACGACGCCAAGCTCGGCGACATAAAGATGCAGTTTTAAGGAGGGCATAGCGCCATGACAGGAAAGGGAAAGGATCTGGACAGCAGTCTGGCGCTGTACGCCCGATGGAAACGTTTTTTCGACAAATTAGAGACGGCGGGGCTTATTCTCCTGGTGCCGATGACGATCGTAGCATTGCTTGTCATCGCGTTCCATGTGGAAGTACTCAAAACGCCGCTGATCGAGATCGTATGCATCATGTTCCCGCTCCTCTGCATCGGCGCCTTAGGCAACACGATAGTAGGTGGAAAGTCCAAGAAGCTGGCGGCGGGGTATACTCCCACCGTGCTGGCCAGGGTAATGGACCGCCTGGACAAATACGACCATGAATCGAGCGTAAGCGACGACTATATACGGCAGGAGCTGGGCTACCCCTTTTACGACCGTATAGGCGAGCGCAGAGACTATGTCAAGGGCGTTCTTCGCGGCATCTCCCTGGAGATGGGCGAGTTCAGCCTTGAGAAGAGGACCTCGGAGAGGGACGAAGACGGCAATGTCAGCTACAGCTGGGACACCGTCTTTGAGGGGCTGATGGTGGTCTGCCGCCACGGCATGGAGCTGAGCAACGACTTCACCATCACTCAGTACATGGCCGTTTTGGGCGGCCTGGAGACCGAGAGTGTGGACTTCAACCGGGCCTTCTCCATAACCACCAGAGCCCAGCACGAGACTTTTTATCTGCTCACCCCGCATTATATGGAGACGCTGCTGCGCCTGACGGCAGAGAAGGGCAGAATCTTCGGGATGCGCTTCCTCAGTGACGGCACGCTGCTGCTTACGCTGCGGGGCTGGGATCTCTTTGAGGTGGGGGACAGTACAAATACCGCAGAGCTCTCTGAGAAGCTCGAGCGCGAGGTAATGGAGCTTGGCGACCTGCTGGAGGCTCTGGAAATACCCAGGGAGGGCGAGAATATCCCTATGGGAAAACGCGGGGAGGACAGAAACGATGAAGCAGGATAAAGACCTCCAGGCAGAGATTGCCGAAGGCGGGAAAACAAACATAAAGGAAACTCTGCTGATGGTCGGCGGCTTTGCGGTCGCGGCCTTCGGCTGGCACCTCATGACCAATTACTCAACCCTCCTGTGCATTACCGGCATCGTCCTGCTGGTCATAGGGCTCGGCTTCGGGGCGCAGGCCATGTTAAGGCGTAAGAAGGCACGGGAGAGCATGAAGCAGCGGCTCAGCGAGACTGTCATCCCGGAGCTGCTCTCCGAGGTGTTTGACGAGGTGGAGTACGACCACACCGGCTACATAGACGGCACGCTGATAGAGAGCATCGACATGCACTTCCCCTTCAAGTTCGACGCGGTCATAGGCAGCGACCACATCAGGGCTCGCTACAGGGGCGTAGACATTGAGATGAGCGATATTTTACTCGACAGCGTAACCATCCTCACTTCTGAGGATGACAACGGCAATACAGAGACACATGAGGTGCACAGAAACCGCTTCCGTGGCCAATGGATTATACTTGACCTGCACAGGGAGCTGACCTCCGACCTGTGCATATTCGAGGACGGGCGCAAGAAAAAAGGCCAGGTCGAGACGGAAAACGAGGCCTTCAACAAAAAATTCGGCGTCACCTGCGAGAACGAGCACGACGCCTTCTACATACTCACCCCGCACCTCATGGATCATATCATGACGCTGGACGAGCGCGCCGGCGGCAATACCTATATGAGTTTCCTCAAGGAGGGCAAGGTACACGTGGCGGTGAACTCCGGCCGCGACCACTTTGAACTTGAGAGGCTGAACGTATCGGACGTTGGTGCACTGCGCCGCCGTTTCCGGGGCGAGGTTGAGTACGTCACAGCCCTGGTGGACGAGCTGCTGGCAGTGAACACCATGTTCCGGAAATAGGAGGCGCGCCATGTGGATCATCCTTGCGGTCCTCGGCATCGTCGCCATGCTGGCGGGGCTGCTAATAAAGGCTCCTCATACGCGCCGCACGCTGCTGTTCCTGGGAACCCTGCTCCTGGCAGCGGGGCTCGTCTACGGTGGACTGACGGCGCTGCTGCTGGGCGGCATCGACTGAGGGCAGCGTTTGGACAAACAGCATACAGGAGGACGGAAATTTGAAAACAGGCTCCGCTCCGCTGCGATGGATGCAGTGGATAATCAACATAATCATACTGGCGGCGCTCGCGGCGTCCGTCGTTATGATTTTCGGTCTGCGCAGCGAACTGCAAAGTCTACGACTCACTGACATGGATGGCGTAGACTTTTACGAGGAGCAGGAGAACCTGCTTGATCCCGCACTCTGCGAGGATTTTTTCTACGACTATGATGGCAGCATCGTGGCCGCCCAGAACGGGAGCCTCATGAGCAACTGGATACCCTGCTCGGCGGGGCAGCAGCTCACGAGAAACGGCACCGCGACCAACGTGGTTTGCTATTTCGACGCAGACAAAAACTTCCTCCAGCGCGTTGACAGCTTCGGCCTGGCCACCATCACCGTTCCTGACGACGAAAGAATTGCCTATGTGCGCATGGCAGTGCAGCCCACGGAGGGCAGGCTGATAGTTTACGGCGACAAGCTCTCCGACCCGGAGATCAAGCGGGACTATCTCACGATAGACGAGCTCATAGTCTATGACCGGAACCTGGCCGATGATCCGACGATACTCGAGGCTCCTAACGGCACCCAGTGGCGTATACACGTGGAGGACGACGGCAGCCTCCGCGCAGTGGACGTGAGCGGCACCATACGCGCTTCGGAGCTGCCGGAGGACTTCCCGAACTATACGCTCACCGGCCGCAGCGTTTCGGACGAGGACTTTCTCGTCACCATGAGCGGGGAAACGAGCGTGGGCTACAACTATATCTTCGTCATGACGGCAGAGGGCTATATACGCTGGTACGACCAGGTGCCGGGATACGCCTATAACTTCCGACGGATAGAGTACGCTGACGGCACGGTGCGCTACGCCTATCAACAGTGCTACGCAAAGGTCGAGAACACCAACGGCGACATATCCTACTCCCGCATCGTGCTGCTCGACGAGGACTTCAACGTGATAAACGGTGACATACGCCCACTCGTCTCCGGCTCGATCACCGACCCGGAGCACGGCTGCGAGAACCACGACTACAAGATACTCGCCGACGACCACTATATCCTAACCTCCGTCACGCTCGAATACGCGGAGAACGTCCCCGGCCTTGAGGGGCGGCGCGTCCCCGTGGTAAACAACATCATCCAGGAACAGAAGGCCGGTGAGGTGCTGCTGCACTGGGAGTCCATCAACCACCCGGAGCTATACGAGGCCTCTATCTATAATAACGACTACGAGGCTCTTGCCGCCGACCCGGAGGCGCTTCACACCGACTATCTGCACATCAACTCCATCGCCGTGGACGCAGAGAACTACGATTTGCTGGTGAGCTTCCGCACCACGGGCCTGGTCAAGCTGGACCGCGATAGCGGCGATATACTCTGGATCATGGGCCGCGGCGCCAGCAATATCGAGGGTGCGCGCATCGAGCAGATCGGCCTCTTCCAGCACGATGTCCGCTATCTGGACGACGGCTCCATCACCGTCTTCGACAACGCCGGCGGGCCCGACGGCACCTCGCGCGTCTGCCGGTACTGGATAGACGAGGAGGCGCTGACACTGTCGGACTTCGAGGAGTTCCGTACCGAATACAGCTCAAGTTCCATGGGTGGAGCGGAGCTGATGGACGAAGAAACAGACACATACCTCATCTGCTACGGCGGCAGCGCCGTAGACTTTGCCTTTGAGGAACGCGACTTCAGCACCGGCGAGGTCAACATGCAGTTGGTCATTGAAAACGGCACCAACCTCTACCGCATTTTCCGCGGCACGGAGCAAACGCCCACGGAAATCTAGCGGAGCAGTATGGGCATGAACACGCCGTTTTTTCTGTTGCTCCTGCGATGAGGACAGCGGCTTCCGCGCTTGAACTTTGCCTACCCGGAGCGGCCAGATTGCCCTTGAGATTAAAAGCTCCATCCGCTCTGCCTACATAACCGGCCTCTTCAGCTTAGACCGCCGCGCTCTACGCCGTGGTTTTAAGCCGCCAAGGCATCCCAACCTTTACACTCCGCGCCGACTTCTGGCGCAAGTAGTCCGCTCCCGTCGATACGGAGACAGCGAGCATGTGTGAGGAAAAATACTAGGCAAAATGAGAAGGATAGGAGCGCAGAAATGTGGCGATATACGGCATCTGCCGATAAAGAAAAGTAATCATCCGACAAAATATAGCCGCCCGGGTCGGTAACCCGTGCGGCTCAGCTTGTCGAAAAAGGTCACCAACCGGCGGCCTTTTTCTCGTATTGAGAGAGGAAATGTGGTACAATGAGTGTGGGGTGAAAA